>Ga0302046_10000901_pt1 | contig 28371 bp, 27 predicted proteins | sample RVTome_11_FD_200261 | JGI IMG/M metagenome (GOLD analysis project Ga0302046, IMG submission 200261) | Soil microbial communities from uranium-contaminated site in the Upper Colorado River Basin, Wyoming, United States - RVT147D111 (version 2) ... | reverse complement strand
ACGAGAACGACCTCGTCTTTCTGGAGCCCGCGGCGACCGGCGGCGGAGAGTCGCTCATATTGCAGTGCACGAGCTGTCACACGCTGAGCGCCTGGGAGGAATCATCGATCGGACCCAATCTGTGGGGTGTTGTCGGCAGGCGCGTCGGCAACGCGGACGATTTCGACTATTCGGAAGGCATGGAGGCCTTCGGCGGACGTTGGACGAAGGAGCGCCTCGACCGGTTCCTGGCGAATCCCCGCTCCGCCGTGCCCGGCACGACCATGGAGTTCGAGGGCATCGCCGATTCCGCACAACGCCGGGAGATCATTGAATATCTCGAGCGACTCCAGGAATGATCAGGGCGGGCGGGCGTCGCCCGCCGCCCGGCGCGACGCGAGGAATGCGAACGTCCGCGCGAGTATCTGCTCCGCTGCCTTGCCGTCGCCGAAAGAGCGGCCGACTGCGGCCGCTAGGTCGAGATCTCCGGTCGCAAGCACCCGGTCCCAGTGAGCCACGGCGTCGAGGATTTTCCCGACGTCGGTCCCGGCGACGAGATTGCCGCCTTCGATGACCGTCTCCACCCATTCCGTTTCGCCGCGGAGAGTGACGCAGGGGCGGCCGAGAAAGAAGGCTTCCTTCTGGAGCCCGCCCGAATCGGTCAACACCATGCGCGCGCTGCCGACGAGGCGAATCATGTCCAGGTAGCCGAGCGGTTCCAGCATTCGCAAGCCCCCGCCGTGCGGCGGAGCCGCGTGTCCCTCGCGCAGGCGTTTCGCGGTGCGCGGGTGCACCGGGAATACCACCGGCCGCTCCGGCCGGGCTATGCGGCCGAAAGCCTCGATCAGGCTCCGGAGCGGCTCGGCGTCCGTATTTTCGGCGCGGTGGACGGTCGCGACGAGATAGTGTCCCGCGCGCAGGCCGAGTCGCTCGAGCACCTGTGAACGCGAGCGCGCAAGAGTCTCGTTGAACCGGATCGCGTCCAGCATGACGTCGCCGACCAGGAACGCGCGCGACGACAGGCCTTCGATGGCGAGATTGCGCATGGCTTCCGGAGTCGGGGCGAACAGGAGCTCCGACAAGTGATCCGACACGACGCGATTGATCTCCTCCGGCATCCGGCGATTGAAGCTCCGCAGCCCCGCTTCGACGTGAACGACTGGAAAGTGCATCTTGGCCGCCGCGACTGCCGCGGCGAGCGTGGAGTTCGTATCGCCGTAGGCGAGAACGGCGTCGGGGCGGTGCTCGCCGAGCGCAATCTCGAGCGCCTCCAGCATGCGGCCCGTCTGCTGGCCGTGCGGGCCGGAACCGATGCCGAGGTGAACGTCTGCGCGCGGGATCTCGAGCTCGTCGAAGAACACTTCGGACATCGACGGATCGTAATGCTGGCCGGTGTGGACGATCAGGCTCTCGATGCGCTCGCCCCGGTCGGTGGCGGCCGCGATGACACGGCACACGGGCGCGAGTTTCACGAACTGCGGCCGCGCGCCGACGACGTGCGCGAGACGGAAGCCGGCGGATCGCGCGAGCTCAGGCCTCCGTGACATTGCGACCTTCGCGGCGGTAGCGGCGGCCGCAGGCGCCGCAGGCCGCCTGCCGCGTGCCGCCGTCGTCACCACCGAGATCGAGGCCAATGCCGCAATAGCAGACCCAACTCTGCGCGCGCGCGGGGTTGCCGTAGACCACGGCGTAATCCGGCACGTCGCGCGTGACCACTGCGCCCGCGCCGACCACGCAGTAGCGACCGAGCGTCACTCCGCAGACGATTGTCGCGTTCGCACCGATCGACGCGCCGCGCCGGATGAGCGTGTGCTGGTACTCGTCCTTGCGCTCGATGAAGCTCCTGGGATTGATGACGTTTGTGAACACCATCGAGGGCCCGCAGAACACGTCGTCCTCGATGATGACACCGGTGTACACCGAGACGTTGTTCTGGATCTTGACGTTGTCTCCGATGACGCATTGCGGCGACACGACGACGTTCTGGCCGATGTTGCAGCGCCTGCCGATCCGGGAGTCGCGCATCACGTGGCTGAAGTGCCAGATCTTGGTGCCGGCGCCGATCTCGCAGGGATCGTCGATGACGGCGCTCTCATGCGCAAACCAGGGGCGGGCGCCTGAGTCGGGGCTCGTCATGCGGCGGCCGGGAAATCCGCGCCGTGCTGGCGTAGGAACGCATTGACGGTCCGGATGACCTCGTTGTTGTTCAGCGTGCTGCTGACGAACTGTGCGGTGTTCACGACGTAGAAGTCCTGGTGCCGCGTCCCGGGCGCCTGCACGCGCGAGGAATAGTCGAGCACGTGCAGCGGCTGCACCTTGAACGCCCGGTTGATCCGGGAGCTCTCGATGTCCTTTTCGTCGAAATCCGGAAACATGCGGTCAAATCCGCGCAGGAACTCGGCCTTCAGTTCTTCGTCCGGTTTCTGCAGCATGGGGTCGTCCGAAAGCACGTATTTTGGCAGATACGTCAGGAAGAGTCCGGACGTCTCCTCGGTGTCCACGAGAGAGCTCATGCCGATGATGCCAGTGAACGGCACGCGCTCATCGGCGATATTCAGGATGTAGTAGGGGACGACGGGCTTTCGGGTGATCAGCGCCATGCAGATGACGCCGAGATATTCGATGTCGCCCTGCGGCGGAACCCGCACGAGCTCCGGGTCGACGACTCGCCGCATCACGTTTATGGGTCCCGTGAATATGACCTTGTCGAAGCGCTCAGTCATGCCGTTCGCGCGGATCTCGATGCCGGCCGCGCCGTTCGGGCGCACGGTCTGAACTTCGGCGTCCATGCGCACCGTGCCGCGGGTTTCCTGGATGCGATCGAGCAATCGCTGGAAAACCGTCCGGTAGCCGCCCGAGACGTAGCCGAGCTGCTCTTTCTGCGCGGCCGAATCGCGAGCGGAAAAGAGCCGCTTTACGTAGGTCCAGATGAACACCGCTGAGACGCGCCGGTAGTGCTCGCCGAGCTTCGCGAGCAACAGCGGCCTCCAGAACTTCTCGAACGTCCTGCGCCCCGAAAACCGGACCAGGAATTCCTCGACCGTCAGGTGCTCCAGCCGGCGCCAGTCGCTGATCCGGGAGCAGTAGAGGATCGTGAGCACGAGCCGGAACTTGCTCCACGGCCCGAGCAGCGGAAAACGCACGAAATCGAGCCCATTGCTCAGAGAATGGAACTGCCGGTCGACATAGTAGCCCGTGCGGGTCGCGCGCCAGCGCATGCGGTCGGAGAGGCCGAGCCCGCGGATGAACTCGAGCAGCGACGTGTCCGAGGGCAGGATGACGTGGTAGAAGCGGTCCCAGGTGAAGCGGCCGAAATCCTGCCAGGTCGCGAGCCCGCCCGGCTGCGCGTCGCGCTCGTAGACGCACACCTGGTGGCCGGCCGAGCCGAGTCTTTCGGCGAGCGCGAGGCCCGTGAGTCCTCCACCGATGATGCCTACGCGCATGCCTGTTGCTTCAACCTTGCCCGCATTGGCGAATCAACCGGCGGCCGCCTTTACGGTCACGCGGCGCTGCCATTCGATCGTGCGCCTGAGCCCCTCGTCGAGATCGACGCGCGCGCGCACGCCGAGGAGCCGCTCGCAGAGCGCCACGTCGGGAACCCGGCGCATCACGTCCTCGTACTTCCTGCCGGTAAAGGACTGGTAGGGCACGAACTCGATGCGGATCTCGCCGGGCGTTCCGGACAGCCGCTTAATGCGGAGCGCGAGATCCAGGATCGTCGTCTCCTGCGTGCTGCCGATATTGATGATCTCGCCGTCGGCCGCGGGGCGCGCGATCGCCTGGTAGATGCCTTCGACCGTGTCGGTCACGTAAGTGAAGCTGCGGGTCTGGCTGCCGTCCCCGTGTATCGGAATCGGCTTGTCGTTGAGCACGCAATCGATGAACACGGACTGCGGCCCGCCCCACCAGCTCAGGTTCTGCTTGGGGCCGTAGGAGCCGAAGAAACGCAGGATCGTGACGGGGCAGCCGTAGGCGTCCTGGTAGGCGAGCGCTAGGTGCTCGTCAAAGAGCTTCGAGACCGCGTAGGCCCAGCGCGGCGCCTTCGAGTTGCCGATCACGCTGTCGCTCTTCTCCTCGCTGAAGGGGAGCGCGGGGTTGCGGCCGTAGACGTCGGAGGTCGAGGCGAGCACCAGCTTGCAGCCGCGCAGGCGCGCGAACTCGAGGGCGTTCTCGGTACCCCTGTAATTGATCTTGAGCGTGTCGATGGCCTTGCCATAGCGCGGAATCTTGAACGCAGCCAGGTGCGCGATGCAGGAGAACTCGCCCCTGAGTTCCGCGAGCGGGCGTGGATCGGTGATGTCTGCCTGGATGAACCGGAAGCCGGGATGCCCGCGAAACTCGGCGATATTCTCCGCCTTGCCCATGGACAGATTGTCGATGCCGACGACCTGGTGGCCGCCCTCCAGCAGGCGCCCGACGAGATTCGAACCGAGAAAGCCCGCGCATCCGGTGACGGCGATTGCCGCCGTCATTTACGGTCCCGTGTTCCCGTGTGAATCACTGCCGGCGGCTCCGCCAGCGCCTGCGCCCGCGCCGCTTCGCGCTGTTCGCGCAGCACCGTCGACTCGATGTGGAACAGCTCGTCGAAGTACTTCTTGCTCTGCAACGACAGCATCGCCATGCCGGTGAGCTGGATCGCGAGCATCAGGGAGAGCAGGCCGACGATGAAGGTATGCGGGTAGCGGCTGTAGGCGAGCGCGACGGCGGCTGCCATGTCATTGGCCAAGTCCGGCGATGCGCTCAGTTCCGCGTACGCGCGCAGGAAGTGGATGACCATCCAGGTGTTGACGTAGGCGGCGAAGGCCAGCAGCAGCAGGCCCGGAATCATGAGGAAGGTGAATGGCCGCAGCATGAAACCGGAGACCGTCGTGCCGAATATCTGCTGCATGATCCTGAAACTCGAGCGACGCCGGCCGCCCACGCGGTTCTGCAGCTCCCAGTTGAGCTCCGCGGGGATCTCTTCGATGCTCGCGCGCAGGATCTTCGCCTTGTGGATCATCTCGGGCATGACGTCCATGCCCGTGGTCCGAAGGTGCAGCGACCGCAGGAAGCGCCCGTCGATCGCGCGCACCATGCAGGTCATGGTGCTGATCCGGTGGCCCGAAGCGCGCGCGAGGAACCAGTTGGCGACCCGGCTGAAGGCCACCCGCAGCCACGGCACGTTGAGCACCCGCCCGCCCCGCATGTAGGGAGAGGCCAGGACCATGCGGGCAGCCGTGCCGGTGATGCGGTCGAGCAGGAGCCGCACGTGGTCCGGCCCATAGCTCAGGTCGATGTCGAGCACGATGACGTAGCGTCCGCGAAACTGGGCGAAGCTGGTCTTGAGCGCCTGGCCGAGGCCGAAGTTGCGGGGATGATGGAAAACCCGGATGCCCGAGAACTCCGAGGCAAGCTCGTCGGCGATCGCGCCGGTATCATCGCGGCTGCCGTCGTCCACGATGAGGATCTCGAACCGGAAACGGTGCTCGAGTGTCTTGAGATACTCGAGCAGGACGATCAAGTGATCGCGCAGGATGGCGGCCTCGTCGTAGGCCGGCAGCACGATGGAAACGAGCGGCCGCTCGGGCGGCTCGACAATCATGACTTCATCCCGGAGGAACGTCCCGGTGACGGACGCATCGCCGCGATCGATCGACATCTGGCTCCCCTTGATTCGAAGTCTATCCTGTTCTCCGGCGGGGGTGCTCGCCCCGCGCGGTTTTCGGCAAAACGTGACACGTATCACAAGCGCCGCCGCGTGTAGGACGGACGGCGGACGTGAGAACCGGCTGGCCGTGAGGGGGGAACGACCCGTGTATTATTCTCGCATCAGAAGGAATGAACGATGACCGAAAGGGCTGCCTCCGGCGGCCGCGGGGCATTCTCCAGCCGGAATTCAGTGTGGCTCGTAACGCTCGCCGTCGTGCTGACGGTGGTGATCCCGCGGTCGTTGATGCTCCAGGTGAGCGTCATCGACTGGGACGAGAGCATCTACGCCATCGTCGCCCAGCAGTGGGTCGACGGCCACGTTCCCTACGCGACCGCCTTCGACCACAAGCCCATCGGGCTCTACGGCATCTTTGCGCTCTTCATCCTCGCGTTCGGCGACGGCATCTGGGCAATCCGGCTGATCCCGATCGTCTTCGTCGCCGGAACGGCCCTGCTGCTCACGCGGCTGGCGCACCGGCAATTCGAGAATGGCCGCCATCTCGGCGCCCTTGCCGCCGCGTTGTACGGGCTCCTGACGCTGACGAACGGGGGCCTCGCCAGCAACACCGAGATACTCGTCAATTTCTTCATCGTGCTCGCGGTTTGCCTGCTCACCGGCGGGTCGCTCGACCGAGGCCTGTCGATTCCGAGAAGCCTGGCGGTTGGCGCCAGCCTCGGCGCGGCGTTCCAGGTCAACTACCTGGCCGCATTCCCGATCCTCGGCGTCGCCGCGTTCTATTTTTTCTGGCTGGCGCCCGCGCGTGCGGCCGGCCCCTGGCTGCATCGCTACCTCGGCAACGGCGCCTGCATGCTCGCGGGGTTCCTGCTCACCGGCCTCGTGCTGCTGCTGCCGGTCTTCATTGCCGGCGACATCCGCGATTATTTCGCGTTGCAGCTCGCTTACCTGATCGATTACCACCGGAGTTTCGACGCGGCCCTCGCGCTCCGCCGTGTTTCCGAGTCGGTCATCGTGTACTGGCCTTTCTACATGGTGAGCGCGCTGCTTGCGGCTTCGGCGCTCTGGCCGCGCTGGTCGACGCGGACGGTCTGGGATTCCGGTGAATCGGCGCGCGACCGGCGCATCACGGCCTGGCTCGTGCTCTGGGCGTGCTCACTGCTTGCAGCGGCCGCATCGGGATATTTCTACCATCATTTTTTCCTGTTGACGGTGCCCGGCATGGTGATGCTGGCGGTCGCTTTCCTCGAGCTTGCCTGCGCGAGCGGGCGCCTGCGAAATTTCTGCGCGTTGTGGCTCCTCCTGATGGGCAGTGCCGGCCTCGCCCAGGCGCATGCCGAACTGTGGCGCGGTTTTCGCTCGCAGCGCCCGGTGCTGGGCGGGGCGCCGGTCGACGTCGTGGCTCGCGCCGCCGATTACATGTCGTCGCGACTGCGCCCCAGCGAAACGATCTACGTCTACGACGGACAGCCGATCCTCTATTACCTGACTCACACCGTGCCGCCGACCCGTTTCGCGTTTCCGGACAGCCATTTGCTGCCGCATCTAGCCCGCCGCTTCGGATTCACTCCGGAAGAGAAAGTCCGGGAAGTGCTTGCGAGTGGGCCGCGTTTTGTCGTCGCGAGGCCGCGCGTCGCCGCCGGCGAGCTGAGCGAGGCGGGCTTGATCCTGTATGACGCACTCGATCGTGACTACACGCCGGCCAGCGCGCAGGACGAGCGCGGACCATCCAATATTTTCGAGCGGAAGTCGCGCTGAGGCACGCCGCGCGGCGTCCCGTCGGCGGCGCGGGTCCCGGTTTGCCGGAACATCTATACTTACTGGTTCGTCTTGACCGGAGGTTCTGAGCGCGCATGGGATCGTTGGACCTGTCTGTCGTCGTGCCGCTCTACAACGAGGAAGAGAGCGTGCGGCTGTTGCACGAGCGAATCTCCGAAGCGCTCATGGGCGCTGATCTCCGCTACGAGATCCTTTTCGTGGACGACGGCAGCCGCGACCGCACGCTCGAGATCGCCGCGGCAATCGCGGAGCAGGATCCACGACTTCGCGTTGTCGAATTCCGCGCCAACTACGGCCAGACGCCGGCGATGGCGGCGGGCATCGACCTGGCCCGCGGGACCGTCATTGCGACCATGGACGGCGATCTCCAGAACGATCCGCGCGACATTCCGGCGATGCTCCGCGAGATCGACGACGACACCGACATGGTCGTCGGTTGGCGGCAGAACCGGCAGGATACGCTGCTGACGCGGAAGGTCCCGTCGTGGATCGCGAACAAGCTCATCGGTAAGGTCACCGGTGTGCCGATCCGCGACAACGGTTGCTCGCTGAAGCTCTATCGCGCGAGCGTCATCAAGCGTGTTCCGCTCTACTCGGAGATGCATCGCTTCATCCCGGCGATGGCCTCGATTGTCGGCGCGCGCGTGAAGGAAGTCCCGGTCAGACATCATGCCCGCCAGTTCGGCGCGTCGAAGTACGGCCTGTCGCGGACCTGGAAGGTCCTCCTCGACCTGCTGTCGATCAAGACCATCATTGGTTTCGCGCAGCGGCCGCTTCTGTGGTTCGGCCTGCTCGCGATGCCGTTCCTCATTGCGAGCCTGATCGCGCTCGGAGCGGCGGTTGCGCCGCTTTTCACGCCGGCCGGCACGCTGGTCCTGCCGTTCGCGGGCACGGGCGTGCTGTACGGCGCGCTCGCACTCTTCCTGCTCATGGGCGGCGCGGTCGGCGAACTCGTCTATGCCACGGGCAATGTCGACGTTGCCGAGTACTCGCGGCTTTCCGCCGTGCTGCGGACGGAACGCGACGATGACTGAGCCGGCCGCCGCGCCCCGCTACAGCATCGTGATTCCGGTGGGCCGCCGGGTCGACGACTTCGAGGCGCTCATCTCGGAATACGTGCAGGCACTCGACTCGGCCGCCGTCAGCCACGAGATCGTCGTCGTGCTGGACGGCCGGAAGAGGGAGCTGTTCGAGGCGCTCGGCTGCCTTGCGTCGGCCGACACGCGGCTCAAGGTGATCGAGCTCTCGAAGGAATTCGGCGAATCCGCGGCGCTCGCCGCGGGTTTCGACGCGGCGCGCGGCGACTTGCTCCTGACGCTGCCTGCCTATTACCAGGTGGAGCCGCAGGAAATCGCGAAGCTGATCGCCGCGGCCGCTCCGGACGACGACATGCTAATCGCGGTGCGCTGGCCGCGCGCGGGCTCGCCGTTCGACAAGCTGCGCCGCATGGCATTCCACGGCCTGTTCAAGTTCACGAGCAGCATGAAGTTTCGCGATCTCGGGTGCGGCGTGCGGCTGTTCAAGCGGGCGGTCGCGGAGGAAATCCCGGTTTACGGGGACCAGCACCGGTTTCTCCCGGCACTCGCGGCGCGCCGGGGCTTCCGCGTCCGCGAAGTGGAGGTCAGGCAGTCGCCCAAGGACCGTTTCCGCGGGCACTACCGGCTGCGCGAGTACCTGCACCGCTTTCTCGACGTGCTGACCGTGTTCTTCCTGGTCAGGTTCACCAAGAAGCCCTTGCGCTTCTTCGGCACCATCGGCTTCCTCGCGGCCGGGTTCGGCGCGATCGTCACCGCGGTGCTGGTCGTGCAGCGGCTGTTCTTCGACACGGCGCTCGCGGATCGCCCTGCGCTCCTGCTCGGAACGCTGCTCGTCGTGCTCGGCGTCCAGACCTTCGCGCTCGGCCTCATCGGCGAGCTCATCATCTTCACGCACGCGAGCGGGATGAAGGAATACACCATCAGGCGCGTGATCCAGTACGACCGCGCGCCGAACGCATGAACGGCACGAGACTCCGGGGCGTGCTGTGGATCTGCGATTACTTTCCCCGGCCTCACGACATGACGACGGGCACCTGGGCGCTCGAGTCGGTTGCTGCGCTCGAGTCCGCCGGCCTGCCCACGATCGTGATGGCGCCGACGCCCTGGATTCCACGCGCGCTCGCGCTCAATCCGGTTTTGCGCGCGTGGTCGGGCGTGCCCGCGCGCCAGGAGTTTCGCGGCGTGCCGGTTTATTACCCGCAATGCCCGCATTACCCGCGGCGCTGGGTCTATAACAGCGTCTACAACCGCTTTCCTTTGCTCGACACCGCGCTGCTGTGGCCCTGGTGCAGGCGTTCGGCCGACCGCCTGATGAAGAGCCATCCATTCGACGTCGTCCACGCCAATTTCCTTTTTCCGAGCGGCTATCTCGGCATGAAGATGAAGGAGCGCTACGGAACCGCGCTCGTCGTGCAGGAGCGGAGCGTCCAGCGCCTCGCCATGGCGCGCGGGCAACCGGCGCGCGCAAAGGCGTATCGGCGCATCCTGCGGGCGGCCGACGTCGTGATCACGCAGAACGAGAAGATGGCGGCGGCGCTCCGTGAAACCGAGCCCGCGATTGCGGACCTCCGTGTCGTCAAGCAGCCCGGCGCGCACCCGGGCCGCGTGCCCGGACTCCGGCAGGCGCGGCCACCGGCATTTGCCGGCAAGCGGGTCGTGCTTTCATGCGGCACCTTGTCCGAGCGCAAGGGACACGAGTACCTGGTGCGCGCGGTCGGCCGGATCAAGGAGGACTTTCCGGACCTGGTGTGCCGCATCATCGGTGAGGGCCCGGAGCGGCCGAAGCTCGAGGCCTTGATCGGCGAGCTCGGGCTGACCGGCATCGTCGAGTTGTGCGGCAAGCGCCCGCACGCGGAGGTGCTCGGCGAAATGTCCTGGTGCGACGTTTTCGCCCTCGCATCCTGGGGCGAGGCTGACGGCACCGTCTACGGCGAAGCCATGCAGTTCGGCAAGCCGGTCATAGCCTGCGCCGACGAAGGGATCGCGGAAGTCGTGCGGGACGGCGAACACGGCCGCCTCGTGCCGGCGCGCGATGACGCGGCGCTCGCCGACGCGCTCAACTGGCTGCTCGCGGACGCCGCGCGCCGCGAGCGCATCGGGACGGAAGCCCGCACGCTGGCAGCGGCGAAACTGAGTTATCCGATGCTGGCGAGCAACCTGATCGATCTCTACGCGGGGCTCCTCGAGCCCGGCCGGCGGGCCGGGCATTGACTCTCAAGCGTTGGCAGAAGGGCGCGCTGCGCCTGGTCGGCACGATCGCGCTGATCGTCGGCATCTTCTGGTTCATTCCGTTCCACGAAGTGCTTGCCGCGCTTCGGAACGTCCACCTCGGCTGGATCGCCGTCGCGTTCGGATTGAATGTCATGGTCGCTTCGCTCGAAGCGCTGCAGCTGTGGATACTGCTCAATCGCGCCGGCATACCGGTCACTCCCTGGCCCGTGTTCGAGACCAAGTTCATCGCCCGGTTCTACGGGCAGTTCCTGCCGAGTGACCTCCTGGCTTCCGCCGTGAAGCTGCAGATCCTCGCGGGGCCGACCAGGCAATATGGAGAGGTCACGGCGGCGCTCGTTTTCTGCCGCCTGGTCAACACGCTGGGGATGTTGCTGCTCGGACTCGTGCTGTGGTCCATCGAGTGGCCGAGCGGGCCGGGACGTTGGATCGGAATCTTGATGTTCGGCATGCTCGCGGGGCTCTTCCTGGTGCATCTCACGCTCGCGAGCCGCGCGGTCAATCGGCATGCGGGCCGCATCCTTTCGACCCCGGCGTTCGCGTGGCTGAAGGGCAGAATCATGGACAAGGTCGGCAAGTTCATGCGGACGATGGCGGACAGTTACCGGCTGTTCGACAAGGTGGTGTGGAACATCACCTTCGTTTCGCTCGTGCGCCACGTCGTCGGCATCCTGAGCTTCGCCTGCGCCGCGCTCGCGCTCGACATTCACCTGTCGCTCGTGACGATCGGCTGGATACGCGTGGTGATTCAGGCGCTCATGATGCTGCCGATCCATCTGTCGGGGATCGGCGTGCGCGAGGGAAGCCTGGTGATCCTGCTGCAGGAATACTCGGTCCCGCCGGGCGACGCGGTTGCGCTCGCCTTCATGCTGTTCGTCATTTACCTGATCGGCAACAGCATGGGCGGGCTGTTCGAGCTCAAGAACCTGCTGCGAGCCCGGCGGAGCGTGGTCGCCGGGAGCCGCCCGGAATGAGAAAGATCGGATCGGGGCACAAGAGCGATGTCTACGTGCTGCCGGACGGGCGCATTCTCAAGCTTTTCGTGCCGGAGTTCGTGTCGCTCGCGTCGGTGGAGATCGAGATATCCCGGTTGCTCGCGCGGGCCGGCGTGCCGGCGCCGCGCGTGGCGGAGACCATGGAGATGGAGGGCAGGCCCGGCATCGTCTTCGACAATCTCCGGGCCGGAGAAACGCTCAGCAACGCCATTCGCAACCGGCCATGGCAGATTCTCGCGGGCGCCCGCGATCTCGCGGAATTGCACTTCGCCGTGCATGCCTGCAGGTCAGCGGAGCTCCCGTCGCAGCGTGAGCGTCTCAAGGCTGAAATCCGCGCGGCGTCCGGCGTTTCCGAGGCGGACCGGCAGACCGCGCTCGGTTCGCTTGCATCGCTGCCGGATGGCAATATCGTGTGTCACAACGACATTCATATGCTGAACGTGATCCTTCATCCCGCCGGTTCGATGCTGATCGACTGGGTGCTCGCGACACGCGGCAACCCGCTCGCCGACGTGGCCGCGGCCGTGCTGCAGCTGCGCTTCGGCGAGCAGCCGCGCGGCTTCGCGGCGAGGACGGCGCTCGAACTCGGGCGGGCGGTTTTCTGGCGCGCTTACCTTCGCCGCTACCTCGCGTTGCGCCACTGTGACACGACGGAGCTTGCGCGCTGGGAGTTGCCGGTCGCGGCCGGGCTCGCGGGCCGGCGGGAAGGGAGGATGCGGCGCCAGCTCCTCGACCGCGTCGCCCATCTCGGCGCCGTGGAACGCGGCCGGACTGCCGTGAACCCGTCATGAAAACCGTCGAGGTCTACGCGGGCGCCTGGAACGGTGACCGGCGCTTGTCCCTGACATTTCCGGAAGCCTGGGACGTGCGTGTGATCGGCGCGAATCCCGGCCCGGCGCTCGATTCGGGGGCGATGAACGAGCGCTTGCTCGCTCCGATCGGCACGCCTCGCCTCGCGAAGCTCGCCGAGGGCCGCCGCGACGCCGTGATCATCATCGACGATATCTCCCGCCCGACGCCCACCGCCGATGTCCTGCCGCTCGTTCTCGACGAGCTCGAAGCGGGCGGCATGAACCTGTCGCAGGTGCGGGTCGTCATCGCCGCTGGCGGGCACGAGGCCGCTTCGAAGGAAGAAAACCTGATGAAGGTCGGCGCCGCGGCCGCGAATCGGGTGGCGTGGGAGCTGCACGACCCGGACGGCGATCTCGTGCACGCGGGGAAATCGCCCTCCGGCATACCGCTCTACATCAATCGCACCGTCATGAATGCCGAGCTCAAGATCGGCATCGGCGGCATCATGCCGCACGACGGCGCGGGCTTTTCGGGCGGCTCGAAGATCCTTGTGCCGGGCGTCGCCGGCACGCAGACCGCGCGTTACCTGCACGACTTGCTGAAAGGCGCGAAGCACCGCGGCGCCTCCATCGACAACGACTTCCGCCGCGAGCTCGACGTCATCACCGGCAGGCTCGGGCTCGACTTCATCGTCAACGTGATCCTCAATCACGGCCGACGGATCGCCGCGCTGTTCGCCGGAGATCGCGTCCTGGCCCACCGCGAAGGCGTCGCGGTCGCCGCGGAGAAATTCGCGGTCACGCCGGCGGCGGACGCCGAGATCGTCATCGCAAACACCTATCCATTCGACGCGAACCTCTGGTTCGTGCCCTGGGGGCTGTGGCCGCTCATGTCCGCGCCGCCGGGCGCGACGAAGGTTGCGTTGGCGGACGGATGGCAGGGCGCCGGCTCGCACCGGCTGAAGCCCACTGAGCTTTCATTCATGGGGCGCGCGCGGGTCCGCCTGCTGACGCTCCGGCCGCGTCACATCCTGAAGCAGGCACGGCATCTCGTGACGAGCCTGACCCGCACGCAGAGCCGCAGGAACCTGGAGTTCCTGATGATGGCGCCCAACATTTCCGCTGCCGAACTCGCGAAGCGTTTCCCGGCCGCGCCGCAGTATCACGACTGGGACGCCTTGCTCGAGGTCCTCCGGCAGAAACACGGCGACGGCCCGGTGCGCGTGGCTGTCTATCCTTGCGCGCCGTTGCAGTACGCCGCCGAAACCAGGGAAGCGCGATGAGAATCTGCCTGGTCAGCGTCGAGATCTTTGCCTGGGGCAAGTACGGCGGCTTCGGCCGCGCGACCCGCACGATCGGCCGCGAGCTCGCCGCGCGCGGCCACGAGGTGTTCGCCGTCGTGCCGCGCCGCGACGGGCAGGGCGCCGTCGAGCAGCTTGATGGCATGACCGTGCTTTCGTTTGCGCCGCGTAACTCGCTCGCCTCGACGCCGCTCCTGCGCGAGGCCAATGCGCAGATCTACCATTCCTGCGAACCTTCGTTTGCGACCTATCTCGCCTCGCGCGCACTTCCTGACCGCGTGCACGTCGTCACCTGCCGCGATCCGCGGGACTGGGGGGACTGGAAGACCGAGTTTGCATTGCCGTCGCGGAGCCGCTTTCGGGTGGTCGCCAACTATCTTTATGAGAACGGTCCCTTGGTGCGGCGCGGCGTGCAGCGCGCCGACGCAGTCTACACCGCTGCCAAGTGCTTGATTCCAAAGGCTGCGGCGATGTATCGCCTGGGAACGCCGCCGGTCTTCTTGCCGACCCCGATCCCGATTCCGGCGAGCGTGCAGAAGGCCACCCGTCCCACCGTCTGTTTCGTGGGTCGTCTCGACCGTCGCAAACGCCCGGATTTGTTTCTGCGATTGGCCGAGCGGTTTCCAGACGTCCAGTTTATTGCGGTCGGTGCGTCCAACGACCGGGACTGGGACCGCCAATTGCACGAGCGTTATGGTTCGCTGCCGAATCTCAGCATGCGGGGCTTCGTCGACCAGTTCAAAACCGACGATCTTTCAAAAATTCTGGGCGCGAGCTGGATCATCATCAATACGTCGGCGCGCGAAGGATTGCCCAATTCGATGCTGGAAGCAGCGGCACATCGTTGTGCGATCCTGAGTTCCGTCGATCCGGACGGCTTCGCGGTGGATTTCGGCCGGCATGTCCAGGACGACGACTTCGAATCGGGCCTGCGGCATCTGCTCAACGCGGATCGCTGGCGGGAAATGGGGATAGCGGCCTGGCGTTACGTGGCATCGACATTCGCGACGGAACCCGCGATCGACGGGCACATCGCCGCCTACAAACACCTGCTGCGGAAGCGGATGCATTCGGAAGGCAGTTGAGGGTGCAAGCAAGGCAGGAGCCGACAAACATTTCGCCACCGCCCCGGAATCCGCTGCGGGGACGGATTTACGCTGCGCTCCAGGGTTTCAGGGGGTATCCGCTCGGCCGATTGGTTCGCCTTCTGAGAGCCTGGGAGGGTCTGCCGGCTGCGGATTTCGAGCGCTTGCGGGCAAATCGACTTCAATGGATCCTGAATCACGCGCGAAAGCGGGTGCCGCTGTATCGAACCGGGCCTTGGGCGAGCGCTCTCGCAGGCCGCGAACTCGAACTTGCGGCGTGGCCGGTGCTCGAGCGCGAGCATTTTCGGGCGCACTGGGACGAGGCGCAGGCACGGCCACCGCTGGGGCCCCGCATCACCCGCAAGACTTCAGGTACGTCGGGCCAACCCATGAAGATGGTGTTCACGCCCAATTCCGACACCTGGGGCTGGGCGCATCGATACCAAGGATTGTCCTGGCACGGCATTCCGATCGGCGAGCGCTCTTTGCGGCTTTCGCAGGATCGTCGTCCGCTGCGCGATCTCCTGCTCGGGCAGCGCGTGGTGTCCGAGCTCGAATCGCCGGAGGCGATCGACGAAGCGGTGCGGATACTCAGTGAGTTGAAGCCCCCGCTGGTCACCGGCCCGCCGTCGGCGCTCTTCTACCTCGCGCGTTGCCTGCGCGAGCGCGGCATCGCCCGGCCGTTCGCTTCGTTCGCGCGTGTCGGCGGCGAACAGCTTTTCCCGTTCCAGCGCGCAGAGATAGAAAAGTATCTCGGCGCCCGCGCGATCGATTCCTATGGCTGCAACGAGGTCGGTGCGATCGCGGGCGAATGCCCCGCCGGGTCGATGCACATTTATTCCGATCATCTCTTTATCGAAATTTTCAATGGCGACACGCCCGCACGGTCGGGGGAGTTCGGCGACATCGTCCTGACCGCGCTGCATAACCCCGCCATGCCGCTCATCCGTTATCGTGTAGGCGACAGAGGCCGGCTTTTGACAGAATCCTGCCGCTGCGGACTGCCGCTTCCGGTGCTCGCGGAGTTACAAGCCCGTTCGGCGGACGTTTTTCGCGCCGCCGACGGCACGGAGCACCACGGATCCGAACTCATCAATGGCCTCGCGGGCTTCTTTGCGGATTCCGTATCTGACGGAGTCCGTCAAGTCCGGTTCGTGCGGACCGAAACGCTTGCATGGCGCATTCTGATTGAAGGCAAGGAGTCTTCTTCCCGCGCGGCGATCGCTGAGCGACTTGTCGCGGTCGTGCGACAGGTGGCCGGCACCGAGTGTCAGGTCAGGCCTGAGAATGTGGCCAGGATCCCGCGTGAGCGCGGGAAATTCCGTTACTACCGGCTGGAATAACAAGAGCCAAGAATCGGAACGGACTCCGTGAGCGTGACCACTTCCCGGATGAGCGTGACCACCTCACGGAAAAACGCCTTGATCGGCTGGTGGCGGCGAATCGATGCCGCGAAGCTCGCGTTCAGATGCTCGGCGGTCGTCGGTGTCTTTCTGCTGGGCGGCGTATTTGCCACGCTGGAACTCCAGCCCTATCAGATGTTCGAGGACGGCTATAGGGCCGCCAGGCTGTTCTACAGTGAACTGACGCAGACGCGCCCGCTCCTCGTGGAGCCGCGTGTTTACGCCGGCGACGGCGTCACGGTGCATGACGCCGACGCAATCTCGCGTGGCCTCACTGCCATGCAGGGGCTGTTTCCGGAAGGCGTGGAGCTTCGCCTGGTCGACATGGCGGGCAAAGTCGTTCATCGCTGGCGCGCGGACTTTCACGCGATCTGGCCGGACCCTGCCCATGTATTTCCGCAATCCAACGTTCCGATCGATGACCTGCATTACCACACGCAGGGCATGGCATTGCTTCCGGACGGATCGGTTGTTTTGAACTTCAGCATGTTGGGCACCGTCAAGCTGGACAAGTGCGGGAGCGTGCAATGGACGCTCGACCGCCTCACTCATCATTCGGTCACGCCGAATCCCGACGGGACGTTCTGGATACCTGCCAAACGGGATGTTCGCGACGTTCCGGAGGACCTGATGCTGGAAGGGGTTTCCGCCGATTCCCTGGATGAGTCGGACGCCCGCTATGAAGACCGGCTGCTGCAGGTCAGCGCGGACGGCAAGGTGATCCGGGTACTGTCGGTGTTGCGCGCGGTATTCGAAGGCGGGCTCGCGCCGGAGCTGCACGACATGACCGAAACCTCGCGGGCCGACCCGACACACGTGAACGACATCGAGGTGGTGACGCCCGCGCTTGCACGCAGGATCGACGGCGTCGAGGCCGGCGACCTGCTGGTCTCGATCCGGCAGATGCACATGCTTGCGATCCTCGACAAGAATACTGGCGCGCTCAAGTGGCGCCGCTCCGGCCCCTGGATCCGCCAGCACGACCCGGACATCACCGCGGACGGCCTGATCGAAGTGTTCAACAACGGCGACAGGCATCTGGCGGTGGACGGGGTCCGCGGAAGCAGCATCATCGCGCTCGATCCGGCGACCGGAGAAACCGACACGGTCTATCCTCGCGACGAATCGCGATACTTTTTCACGGAGCTGATGGGCACGCATCAGCTCCTCCCGAACGGGAATCGCCTGATCACGGAGTCGCAGGCCGGGCGTGTCTTTGAGGTGAATCCGGTAGGGAAAATCGTGTGGGAATACGTCAAGCCCTACGACGACACCCATGCCGTCCTGATCGAGAAGGCCTTACGCTACGGTGAGGGCTACTTCACGGTCGAGAACTGGAGCTGCCCGGAACCGGCGGGCCGGCATCGGGATTGAATTTCCGGTAATCCAGCCCGAGGTATTGCAGCATCGTCGCCGCGATGTCGCTCTGCGTGACGTGGGGAAAATCGCTCGCCTCGCCGAGCGCCGGCGTATCCGGCCCGATGATCGCGATCCAGATGTCCTGGCTGCCCTCGACGCCGGCGTCGTGCTCGGTCCAATCGGCGGGCCTGCGCCCGCGGCCGTGATCGGTCGTGATGACGAGCGTCGTGCGGCCGCGGTAGGCATCGAGGGATTGCAGCGTCCGCCACAGCTCGCCGATCAGCCCGTCCACGAGGTGCAGGTAGTCGAGCAGCCGGTCGTAGCGGCGGGCATGCGCCCAGTCGTCCGACTGGCCGAGGCCGAGCCAGAGCACGCGCGGCTGGTGCTTCTTCAGGTAGGCGAGGGCGATGCGGAAAGTCAGGACGTCGTTGCTGCTCTCCTCCCAGAGCTGCATGACCTGACGCCGCAATCCGCCCAGCAGCTCCATTTCCGGAGTGCTCAGCGCCGGCGGCACAAGGTCGTAGGCGCCATACATGAAAAACGTGCCTTCGTTCCGCGACGCTGCGAACTTGAAACCGTCCCAGGAGCCGATTTGCGCGACCTCGGTCGGCTTGAGCTTCAGCTCCCGGTGAACGAAATCGAGCACGGTTTCGTGCGGATAGCGGACGAAGTCATTGCTCTTGATCTCGGGCTGGGGCTCGCCGGTCAGGATCTCGGAGTAGCCGGGATAGGAGAACCACTGGTCGTTCCGGACCGTGACTGTGCTGCCGAGCGCCTGGTTGCCGAGCACCATGCCGGCCGGCGCGAGTGTCTTCCAGAAAAACGGCATCAGCGTCTCGCGGCGCTCATCTGCGCTTTCGCGCCAGTAGCGCGCGCGCGTGACGTCGATCTCGTAGATTCCGGATTCCGCTTCCGGGGCATCGGCGATCGCCCGGTCCATCCCGGAGAAAAGCTCCTGGGTGCGCACGCCGTCGAGGGTGACCAGGATGACGTTGCGGTCGTCCGATGCGGCCGAAGCCGTGGTCAGCGCGAGACTACCGAGTATCGCCGCGAAAGCTGCCGCGAAGCGGCTCAATCGCTCCGGCCCCATCGCTTCATGAAGTGGATGCCGTATTCGCGCGTCAATTCACTCCGCTGATCACGAGATCGTAGAGTTTGTCCGGCCGGGCGTTGCTGCCAAAATCCACGACGTGGATGTAGAAGGTCGTGGCGCCATTGACCCGTATTTCCAGGAAGGAATCGAGATCCACGCCGAGCGTCTCGTCATCGTGTTCGCACGCGGACGTGAAGGTCGGGCCGACGCAGGTGTTGAGCTGGACGCCATTCGCGCCCACGATCTCGATGACCGAATCCAGCGGGCTCCCATTGACATCGGCGTTGATGTCGACCGTGACGGTGGAGGTCGCAGTCGTCGTGATCTCGTAATAATCCTCGTCGGGCTCGAAGACCGTACCCGGATTGCCGCTCGGGCTGATGGAAGCCGTGATCGTCCCGTTGCCCACCGCGGTGGCATCGGCGATCGTGTCGTTGCGACCGATCGCTACTGCATTGATGCTAATGCTGAGCGCCTGTGAATCATTCTGTTGGGGCGAAGCGGAATCGACAACCATCACCGTGAAATCAGCCGTGCCCGGCGGCCCGGATGGAGTGCCGGCAATGACCCCGTTCGAGGCATTTAACGCGAGGCCACCGGGTAACACGCCTGCGCTGATGCTGAAGGTTCGCGCTCCGGTGCCGCCGGTGACTCCGATGGTCTGGTTATATGCTGCGCCCACGGCGCCGTCGGCGAGCGCTGCACTCGTGATGCTGATGGCGGGCGGGGGATTGCCGCCGCCGCCCCCTCCACCACCTCCGCCGCCGCAGGCGGCAATGACCGAAAGCAGGAACAGGCTTGCCGCCGAGCGCATTGCGACTGTCATTCGAACGGTCATGGGCCCTCGAACAGGTCGAATCGCGGTTCGGTACCGATGAGCGTGAAGTCGTTGCCGGTCGACACAGTCCCTGCCGTGACGTTGATCGGCCCGATGGGCGCGGGCGCCGTGCCGGGCATTGGGATACGGATTGGCCCGCCAACACTCGAACCGTCGACGAACTCTTCGTGGACGGATTCGACCTCGACCATGTAATTACCCGGCGGCAAAGGTATCTCGTACAGGCCGATGAGCGACGGGTCCTGGCTGCCAAAGCCGTTGCTCGCGGCATTGATCGGATTGCCGTGAAAGAAGCCGAACCGATAGCCCGAGACATTGGAACCAACGGTCGTGCGGCTTTCGTCCACGCCCGCCGTGCCGGGGTTGTTCACGAGGCGCGCAACCACATTGACGAGCTGCGCCTGTGATTCCCCGTCCGTGAAAAACACCCTCCCCACGATCGTGCCGTGGGTGGCGTCGAAACCGGTGCCGCCTGGCGCAGGATAGAGCTTGGAAATCCACGCCTTGTCATCGACCGACAGCACGCCCTGCGTGTCGGACACGAGGAACGAGAACATCGTCGGCAACCCGGCAAGATCGTCCGTACTGCAGGCGGACAGACAGTTGACGTTGATCTGGGAATGATCGAGCCCGGAAAAATGGCCGAACTCGTGGACGAAAGTCGCGTCGAACTCGGCAGCGGTCAGGTCGGGCACGGGGGCGGCCTGCCCGTCTTGGAACAGGCCGTTCATCACGGCCTCGCCGCTCACGATCAGTCCCGCACCCGGATCGATCGCGCAGGGACCGGCAAAACCGATCACGGATGTCTCGTCGATCCCGAGCGCGATGAAAATCGTGGCATTCTCGTCGTAAATGATCGGGCTCTGGTTGCCAGCGCTGCAGTCGCCTTCGACGGCATTGAACTCGCCGAGATTGCTCACGTCGCCGTCGGTAAAGATGCCGACGCCTTCGATGAATCCCGCGCGCGTGTAGCTGATGCTGGACGACACCACGTTCTGCCAGACATCGAACATTGCAATGACGCGGGCGCGCGCCGCGCCTTCATTGACCGACGCGCTCAGGGGACCGTTGTCGGTCCTGTAGGCGATCGGCGCCGCCGTGTCCCACACGAAGGGCGTGCCGTTGCTCCGAAGCAGGAGCGGCCCGCCGGCCCAGGCGCTCCCGACCGGCAGGGCCGGCAGGACGAGCAGCGCGACGAACCTGACGAATGTCCTTCGCACCCTACTCACTCCGCGCGAGCGCACGGATGAGAGCCGCGAGCTCGCGTACTTCGATGGGACCTTTATGATGCTTCGCGACAAGACTCGCCTGGGCAGGCGTGAGCTCGATGCCTGCCTTGGCCGTCCCCGCTTGCAAACCATCGAAAAGTCGCAGATTGCCCTGGCCATTCATGGCGAATTCACGCCCCGAGCGATCGCGTTCGATGCGAAAGCGTCCCTGGTCCATGCCGGCGGGGCTCGAAAGCCCATGGCTGCTCGGCGCGACCATGAGCAGAAGCATGTCCTGTCCCTTCCTGTAGCCGGCGGCGTCCTGCTTGTCGCGGATGTCCCAGATGTACTGGCGGAAGGTGAAAGTGCCTTGCGCCTGGCCTTTCAGCGTTTCGCGGACTCGCAGCGTGACCAGGACGGTGTCGAGGTTGCCGAATTCGGGGTGTTTCTCCACGCGCGCGCTGACGACGGTGCCGCGGACGATGTCGGCGGCGCGGTCGGTGAGCTGGTCGAGATTCCGCGGCACGGTGAGCGCGCCGCGCTGCGCCCAGACCGGCGCCGCCAGGATGCACGCGACCATTAGCACGAGACAACGTCGCAGATTGCGGCGCATGGTGTCGGTGGACACTGGTTTCCGGCGCACTCCCTGATTATGTCCCGACGCGGCCAAATGGGTTCTATTCAGCATGCATGCGTTGCTGGATCAAGGCAAGTCAACGGCTCAATACGCCTTCACGCCTTCCGTCCGGACATGGCGAAATACGATTGGGTCCGGATCGAGTTTCCGAACGCGGCGGCGAGATAAATCATGTTCGCGAACGCGCGATTGGCGAAGCCCAGGAATTCGGGATTGAAGCGCGGGGTCATGTAATCGACGCGGATTTTGGTGAATCCGCCGGCAGCAAACGCCTGCGCGACCCTGTCCGGATCGAGATAGGTTTCGTCCTCGGAATAAATCTCGATGAAATCGCGCACGAACTTCTTGCTGCGCAGAAAGCGCATTGGCGCGCGGTACCAGGCGCGGTCATTGGGCTCGAAACAGAAGAAACAGCCGCCGGGCCGCAGGATGCGGAACGAATCCGCCAGCGTCTGCTGAAAGCGCGGCAGGTGATGCAGCCCGGAGAAGACGAGCACCGTGTCGTACGACGCGTCGGCAAAAGGCAGGTCCTGGGCGTCGCCGTGCACCGCATTGACGTGCGGCATGTGCGACTTCAGCGCGGCAAGCAGCGACTGCGAGAGATCCAGGCCGGTATAAGAGCGGTAACCGCGCGGGATCTTGCGCGCAAACGCGCCGCCACCGACGCAAATCTCCAGGATGTCGCCGTCGAGGCGCGGAATGCAGGCCATCGCCTGGGCCTTCGCCTGGTCGGATGACCAGTCGTAATCCTGGTAGTTTTCCCAATAGGAACGCTCGAGCTGCAGCGCCGCCGCGTCGGGCGCGGCAGGCTGGCCTCGTGAATCTGCTGCATTGCCCACTCGGTCAATCCTCCGGTCAGCTATAACGCGTCGCGTGCCAGGCGCGAAGTTCCCGCATCCGCGCCAGCGTGCGCCAGTAGATGTCTTCCATCAATATGTGCGCGAATTCGCCGTTTCTTCCGACTGAATAGAGGCCTTCGACGGGCAGGCCCGATTCGAGCGCGGACCGTTCGGCCTCGTAATCGCGCAGATAGACGGGATAGCCGACGGGCGTGCGCACAACGCGGCAGCCGTCGTAGCGGCGCCGGGCCCCCGGAAACATGGCGTCCAGATGTTCGACGCAGAGTTCGCCGATCGCGTCATCGGCCATCTTGTAGTAGTCGCTATCGGTCTCGCATCCGATGTCGACGTTAACGAGCGTCATGCCCTCAGGCGCGAGCCAGGGCACGGACTGCGGAACCTCGGTCAGGCGGAAAAAAGGATGCTCGCGCTCAGGCACCCAGGTGGTCACGGCCGGCAACAGCGGGCGACCCTGGAAGCGGAGGCTGGCGAGGACCATGGGCCGATAGCGGAACCGATTCAGGTGATTCAATGCGGTCGTGCCCTGGATCAGCCGCGGCAGTACGTGCAAGGGTGCCGTGCTCACGACGGCGGACACCGCCTGTTCGCGGCCATTCACTTTCACGCCGCGCACGCGGTCGCCGTCTACCAGGATGGCTTCGACGCGGCTCTCGACTGATATCCGGTCCTCGAGTCCTGCCGCCAGTCTCTGGCATAGTTCGACCACGCCGCCTTTCGGATAGACGTGCCAGACATGCGGGCTTTCGGCCTTGACGCGTGAGAAACCGTTCGCGACCGCGCGGCCGCTCGCCCAGCCGGAGAGCTTGAGTTTCAGGATGTTCATTGTGCCGCGGTCGACGTGCGGCGGAATGACCGCCGACGAAAGCTGGTCGGCCGGCACGCCGGACCATGCTTCGACGAGCGGAATGGCAACGGCATCGGCGAGGCGGCGGCCGTAATTGGCGCGATACCAGTCTGCGGCCGATCGCACGCTTCGTCTGGCGCCGGGTGACAGTCTACTTCGCGCCGCACTCGCGACAAACGCCGGCGATCGCAGGAAGCCGAACGGAAAGCCGTAGGTACTGCCGCTGAGATAAACCGTCTCGTCGTAGTGCGTGACCGTATAGCAGTTGGATGTCACGCCGAGCGCAGCGGCCAGGCGATTCGTGATGAGATGGGCGCCGAAGTCGTAGGTGAAACCACGCTCGTCGGTCGAGCTCTGCGCCATGCCGGCGATCGCTTTTCCGGCCTCGTAAATGCGAACCGGCAGTCCGCGCCGGTGCAGGTCGTTGGCCGCGGTCAGTCCTGCGATGCCTGCGCCGAGAATCGCAATGGGTGCCGCGGCGACATTTTCCGGTGCGGGCGCCGCAGACGCGTTCATGGCCGCTCCAGTTGGGCGACGAGCAGCGAACCTCGACCGCGCGCGGCGGCGAGACCTTCGAGCAAGGCCGCGACGGCCTGCGGCAGCAGCCAGCGCCCGGTCAGCAGATGGACCAACGCTGGACCCACGTTCCAATCGTGCAGCCAGTTGGCGGTCGAATGCAGCCAGGCTTCGGCGCCGGATTCCGTCGCGATCTTGATGATTCGCAATCCGGCGTTGGTGCATGCGCGGTGCAACGCCGCCGGCGTCAATTGCTGTCGTGTCTGCGGAAACTGATAGCCGCTCCAGTGCCGGCCGCCGAAGAGGGCGAAGCAGGATGAGGCGGCATTGCCGCCGATCACGACGACGCGTCCGCCGGGCACCAGGAGTCCTGCGGCCTGACGCAACAGGGCGCTCGGATCGTCGGCCGATTCCAGGGAGCGGGAAAGCAAGATCAGGTCATATCCGCCGGATTCGGGAATGCGGTCCGCGGGTGTGACGCGAAGAGTCTTTGCGCTCGCGGGCAGTCCGCGGCTCCATCGGCGCAACCGGCTTCGGGAAAACAGCGTGTCCACGGATGCCAGGGGCGACCGGTCCGGACCCGACGCTCTGGGGCTCAGGTAAACGGCCGAACAATCCTCGCAACGCATGATTACGGTGGCATCGGGCGAGCCAACGTCGCTGCCGGTGACGCCGAGCGTGTCGGCCTCGTCTGAAGCGCAGATGGGACAGCGCAGCATCAGCGTGAATGACCGGTCGACCGGCGACAAGCGGCTTCCATCCACTGGAACGTGCACTCCCGAATTCCCTGATTCTCCGGTCAAACCCGGATTCTACGTAATCGACCGATGTTGGCCTGTCCCCACAGCATCAGCCCACCCCCCACCAGCATGATCGGGATGATGAGAAAGGCCGTGTACAGGAGCGAGGCAGCGATGGCCGCCGTCGCCCCCGTACCATCGGTTCCCACCCCCAGAACGAAAGCCAGCTGCGTGGTGCCGATCTGCAATGGGGAGTTTGGCAGCGTGAGGCCGATGATGATCAGGACGAACGTCACAGTCGCGGCAACGAGCGACACGGAGGTCCCCACGGCAACCCCGCTGCACCAGATGGCGAGGATGACGAGTGCCCATTGCAGGACCGAAACCAGGATGGCCAAGAGCAGGAGCTGGGGGTTCCTGAGGGGCGCCAGGCCGGGCGTGAAACGGTCCAGTTCACGCCGGATGCGCTCTCGCCATCGCTCCGGGAGCGGACGGCCAATGAACGCGGCGAAACTCGTCGCCCAGGCCGGCGGCTGCATCAGCAGGTAGAGTCCGGCGACCGCCAGTAGGACGAATCCGCCGCTGAATGCGGCGGCGGCGGCGACCAGGTCGGGCGGGTCGGGCATCAATGCGACAATCAGCGCCAGCAGCAAGAGAAGCGCGATGAAATCGAGCACCCTTTCGATCACGACCGACGCGAATACCGTGCTGACCGCGACCTGATGGCCCCGTGCGACGATCGCTGTGCGGAGAAACTCCCCGACGTGCGCGATCAGGAAGTTGATCGCGAGGCCGATGTACACGGCGGAGTGGAGCTCCCGGAATCGCAAGCCCGGAATGAAACGCAGCAGAATCGCCCAGCGCCAGGCCTTGATGGCGATGAAGGCGAGCGTTGCGCCGAGGATCCCGCAGACCCACGGCCATTCGACCGATTTCAGCGTGGCGACGAGCGCCGCGCCATCGATCTTTCGCGTCGATGCGTAGAGCAGGCCGAGACCGAGCGTGGTGCCGACGAGCGTCCAGAGCAACGGCTGCCGCCCACCGCTGTTGGGATTCCCTGATTGCACGTTGACTCCCCGCAGTCGCCGAAGCGATTGGGCGGACCTATCAGGTCGGTTTCGGCTTATTTCTACGGTCCTCGGGATGCTGCGCCCGGCCGCCGAGCCGCCGCGCCACTTTCTCCATCAAGCGGCGCTCGGCGAGCGCATAACGGCCGCCATGAAACACGAGCGGACGCTTGTCCGACTTATCAAAATGAAGGACCTCGCCGACGAATACGATGTGATCGCCGACCGGATACTGATTGGTCATCCGGCACTGGAACCGGGCGACATACTCCTCGAGCATCGGTACGGAACCCGCGCCGCGCACCCATTGCAGCTCGCCGAACTTGTTTTTGCCTCGGGCGGCGAAGCGCTGCGACAGTTCTTCCTGGGACGCGGCCAGGACGTGCACGCAAAAATGCCCGGCGGCCTCGAAAGCGCCCCGTGACAGCGCCGAGGTCGCCAGCGACCACAATACCATCGGCGGGTCGAGCGACACCGAATTGAAACTGTTTGCCGTGACTCCGATGGGCTCGTCGTTCGGTCCTGCGGTCGTCACGATTGTCACGCCGGTCGTAAACTGGCCGAGGGCGTGTCGCAATCCTTCCGTGTCGCGTTTTTCCATATGAATGGAGGCAAAACTAACGACGATCGCCGGACAAGTCCAGCATCCCGCTAGCGGGACGAGCCGCCTTTTGTGGGAATTCCGGCAGCGTGCGCGTCGAGGACGATTTCGGCCGAAATCGGCAGGTGATCGGAGCCGATATCCTCATGCACCCGGAAACCGCGGAATCGCACCGGCGACGTCGCCAGGATGTGGTCGATCGGGATGCCGAACGGCCAGATGGAGGGCCAGGTGGGTCCGATGCCGTGACCCGCGCGCGCGTTGTGCAAGCCGCCGTGTTTGGCGAGCGAGCGGTAGTGGCGATTCCACATCGTCACGTTGAGGTCGCCCGCGATGAGCACCGCGTTCTTCGATGCGCACGCGTGCCTCGCGAGGCCACGCAACTGCGCATTGCGAAGCGACGCCAGGTCCGCCGCGAGCGGCGGCGGCGGATGGGCGAGTATCAGCTCGATTTCGCCCGTGGGCATCTGAATTGTTGCGGCGATGGCGGGCAGCAAGGGATCTCCGAAGCGCATGATGCGCGGATCGCGGAGCGGAATCTTGCTTAACAGGGCGAGGCCGATGTGTGCGTTGTCCGGCGCTTCGAACCAGAATGCGTAGTCTTTTCGCAGCGGCGCCAGGTTCGCGAGCCACTCGGAATTCACTTCGATGAGGCCGATGACGTCGGGGCGCTCCCGCTCGATCAGCTGCGCCAACTTGTCGTACCGGCGATTGCGAAAGTGGAGATTCGACACGAGGAGTCTCGCGCTGCTCGCGCCATCGGCGGCCGGTTCAGTGTCCGGGGAAAAATACCAGGGCACGACGGGCACGAGTGAAACGGCGAGCCCGAGCGCCGACACGAATGCCCAGCGGCCGCTGCCGGCGATCGCAAGAACCAGGGAGCAAACGAGGAAACCGGCGGCGAAATGAACGATAAAATTCGACAGGTTGTCGAGGATGACATGCAGGCCGCTGAATTGCGAAGCCGCGAGCGCGGCTCCGAGAAGCACCACGAGCGCCTGTATGAGCCTCACGCCCGGCGTGGGAATGCGATATGTCTTGTCGATGGGCCGACTCGGTGTGGGCAATGCGGAAGAATCTAAAATTATTGCGCAATCGCGCGCGAGCCGCCAGAAGTGTAAAGAAGCGATTCTCAGCAGCGCCCGATCCTGACTGCAATCGCTTGCGTCACGATACTTGCGGCTCATGCGAACGCCGCGATGGCGCAGTCTCAGGATTCAAAGGATGCCTGGCCAAGGCCGGGCGAGCGCCGTTCCGGGCGCACGATCGTACTCGGGTTCGACGGCATGGACCCGGTGCTCGCCCGGCGCTGGATGGAAGAGGGCAAGCTGCCGAATTTCAGGCGTCTCGCCGAGCGCGGAAGTTTCCAGTCGCTGCCGACCACCAATCCGCCGCCGCGGTCTACCGATTTAGACAGGACGGCATCACGCCGGTAGCATCGTTTCTGCCGGACCTTTACGTCCGACATCTGCGTAGGAAAACGCTGGCAAGCCTGGCGGCGGCCAACACGGCGACCTGGCGGAAGCTGACGGAAGGGGAGCAGCAGGACGTGTATAAGATGGATCCCGAGACGCTGGAACGGCTCCGCGGCCTCGGCTATGTGAACTGACGGATCACGCGGGAATCGAAATCTGCGAGGTGCTTAGAGTGGCAGTTGAAATCCGAGTGCGTGATCTGGGGACCGCGGCCGCGGCCATCGCGGTCTTTGCGACGGCGCCCGATGCCCTCGCCTATATCGGCCCCGGCGCCGGACTCTCGATCGTGGGCTCGGTGCTCGCGTTTCTCGCGGCGATCGTCGCCGGAATACTGGGATTTCTCTGGTTCCCGATCCGGCGCATGATCCGCAAGAGAAAAGAGGCCGCGGCGAAGGCTGCCGGCGCGGCCGCGGAGACGACGAATCCCGCGCAGCCCGCCGACAAGACCGGGCCCTCTTAATTTATCCGCCGGATGCGCTGACGCGCGTCACTGCGCGGCCCGCCCGCTGCTCTGCTTCATTGAATCGGACGATCCATTCGGCGCACGCGGCGGCCGGCAGGGCCGCGCTGAAATGGTAGCCTTGCCCGAAGTCGTAGCCGGCCGCGGCCAGGAACCTGGCGTCCCACTCGCTCTCGACCCCTTCGGCGACGACCTGCATTCTGAGCGCATGCGCCATCTGCACCGTCGACTCGACGATGACCCGGTCGTCGGCGCGGCTGTGCATGCTCTGCACGAATGACTTGTCGAGCTTGAGCGCGTGCACCGGCAGGTCGCGCAGATAGCCGAGCGAGGAGTAGCCGCTGCCGAAGTCGTCGATCGCGATCAGCACGCCGAGCCTGTCGATTTCCTGGATGATGCGAAGCGCCCGCGCCGGGTCGAGCATCATGGC
>Ga0302046_10000900_pt1 | contig 28372 bp, 18 predicted proteins | sample RVTome_11_FD_200261 | JGI IMG/M metagenome (GOLD analysis project Ga0302046, IMG submission 200261) | Soil microbial communities from uranium-contaminated site in the Upper Colorado River Basin, Wyoming, United States - RVT147D111 (version 2) ... | reverse complement strand
GCCCTGATGGACATCGGCATCGTCGGGTACTACTCGCCCGACCTGCGCATCCTGGACATCACGGGTCTGACCGACGCCCACATCGCCCGCAGCCCGGGGACCTTCCTGAAGAAAAGCTACGATCCGGCCTACATTCTGGATCAGCGGCCCGAGGTCGTCGTCCTGGTGCTCTCGGCCTACGAGAGGGTCCCGGCGGATGCGGGCAACGGCACCGACGTCGTGAAACGCATCGTGGACCCCGCGCGACCGTTTCCGGACGACGCCCAGCTCGCCACCTGGGTCCCGATCGAGGCGCAGATCCTCGCCGATCCCGCGTTCCAGGCGCGCTACCAGCGCATTCGAGACGATCCCGGTCCCGAAGCCCCCGTGACGGAGCGCATCGCGGCGCGCATCGGCGCCGAGCGCGTCTTCGAGCACTCCTATCCCGATCAGTGGTACCTGCTCGCCGCGTTCCGGCGCCGGCCGGAAGCCGACACGCTCTCCCGGTGAGGATCAACTCCTTGGCTCCCGGCGGTAGACGACCCAGCCGATCAGCCGGATGTCGAGCGCGACCAGCACCTCCTCGGGGATCCGCTCGTAGCCCCGCGGAATCGCGCCGTGCGCCGCCAGCACGTCGTGGATGTGCACGCCTTCGGGGAGGCCCGCACGGGCGGGCGAGAACAGCACCAGCTCGGGCCGCCGGTCCTCGATTCGCGCGGCGATCTCGGCGGCGTAGGCATCGACGGCGCGGTCCCGGCGCGCGGCATCGTCGTCCGCCAGGATGATGCTCAGCCGGACGTGCTCCCTCCACGGCCCGACCGTCTCGGTCCCGGTCAGCAGCGGGGCATAGGCGTAATCCGCGGACGTCGAAACGAACATCACCGGGTCGCGCCCGCGGATCAGGGGGACCAGCTCGTGGCCCTTCGGCGGGTAGCTCGCGAGCATGTCCGCCATCCCCGCGACGCTCGCCCCCACCGCGAGCCACGACGCGACGACGACCGCCGCCGCCGTCACGAGCCGCGCCCGGCCCGTGGTGCCGGCCCGAATCGCGCGCGCCAGCAGCCATGCCCCGAGCACGGTCACGGCCCCGAAGTAGACCATGACGTGGTACGACCAGTACTTGCCCTGCACGAGCCCGGACGCGTAGCACCCCGCGACGACGAGCGGCGGCAGCGCGGCGTCTTTCCGGCTCACGGCCCCGAGGCGGAACGCCAGTACCCAGCACGGCGTAAACAGCAGCAGCGCGACCACCATCTGCGCGTGAAGACGGGACGCGAAAAAGGCGCTCCCCATCCCGTACCGGCCGTAGCCCTCCACGAGCATCATCGGCATCACGTCGCCGAAGAACGAGGTCACGGAGTCCCACGAGCCCGCCGCCAGGAGGATCCACGGCACGAGCGAGCCCATCACGAGGCCGATCCACGCGCCGCGGGAGGTGCGGCGATCGCGAAGCGCGGCGTAGGCTTCGACCGCCGCGACCAGGACCAGCCACTGCGGCTTGAACACCGCCACGAAGCCCAGTGCGCCGAGGTACGCGATCATCGCGCCCCCGAGGGGCCGGCGCGACAGGCGCCACAGCACGTACGGCACGAAGAGCAGCGCGAAGAGATGCTCCCTCTGGCCGAAGTCGTACGGGTATCCCGGCGCGGAGGGGATGATGTTGTTCGAGAAGTTGCCGCGTACCACCACGAGCAGGTAGGCGGGCACGACGACGGCCGCCGTCAAGTCGTCCGGCTCGCCGGCGAGCGCGCGCCACGCGACGATGCAGCCGAGCGCTCCGAGCGCGAGCACGAACAGGTGGTCGGTCAGGACCACCGGGAGGCCCACGGCGTGGGCCGCGGCCGCCAGCCCGGCGTGGAGGTAGTGTGCGCCCGGAGGGTTCATCTCCAGGAACTCGAGGTACAGGCGTGCGCCCCGCAGGATCTCCTCGCCGCACCACGACAGGAAGGCGACGTCGTGGTTGACCCACGGATAGGGAGAGCGGGCCGCGTTGCGGGCGAAGAGCCACGCGACGCCGAGCAGGGTCAGTGCGGCTCCCACGAGGCTCGCCGCGGGGACGATGCGTCCCCTGCCGCCCTCCGCACGCTCGATCTCACCGCCGATCGTGGCCATGTCCCCGCCGCCCCTCAGGTTGGGAGTCTGGACGCGAGTTCCCCGTGGTGTCGTGCCTCGTGCTCGTCTCCCCCCGAGAGGACGAGCAGCTCCGCCAGCTCCCCGTGAATCTCCGGCCGATCCGGAATCGTCGCGAGCGCCTCGCGGAGATGCGCGATGGCCCCCTCGAGATCCCCGCGGGTCCGGAGAATCCGCGCCATGCCGAGGTGTGCCGCGGCCTCCCAGGGCCGCAGCGCGAGGGCGTCGCGGTAGTGCCCGGCGGCGAGGTCGATCCGCCCCTGCTCCTCGAGGACGATCGCCAGCTCGACGTGAGCCCGCGCGTTGTCGGGATCCCGAGCGAGCACCTTGCCGATCTCCGCCGCGGCGTCCTCGAAGCGACCCGCCCGCTCGAGCAGGGTGGCCCGCCCAAGAAGGGCCAGCGCGTTGTCGGGCTCGATCTCGAGGGCGGCGAGGATGTGACCCTCGGCCGAGGCGTCGTCCCTCGCGACCCCGTGCAGTTCGTGCCAGCCGAGTCGTGCGTGCACCGCCGCCGAGTCGCGCCAGATCCAGAACGTACCGTAGGCATTCAGCGCCCAGACCAAGAGCGCGGCCAGGACGAGGCGCGCGGCCCAGGAGGAGATCCCGGCGATGCGCTCGAGGCCCACGCCCGCGAAGACCGCCAGGGACAGCACGGCGGGCAGCCCGAAGGAGGCCTTGATGACCGAGTAGATGGGGAGCCTCATCGGCCACGACGCGAGCGCCAGGGCGGTCGCGCCCGCCACGGCGAGCACCGTGAAGCCGACCGTGTCCGGCGCCCGCAGGAACCTCACGAGCGTCGCGGCCGCACCCACGACGATCACGAGTGTCGGAACCAGGGCCAGGGCGTAGCCCGCCGCCATACCGGTGCCGTGCCAGGGCGGAGCTAGTTCGAGCCGCGTGCTGCCGGCGAGCAGGCCGTCGCCCCACAGTGTGGAGTAGATGCCGTCGGGGAAGCTGCCCACGGCGCTCAGCAGGGGGGTCGAGAGGGCGTCGCCGAAACGCAGGAAGTAGCTCGCCGTCACGTATCCGGGATCCTGCCACCAGGAATTCAAGAGGGCCGGATCCCAATTCCCGATGAGCGGACTGCCGTAGTTCCACGCCAACATCAAGTAGTGCCACCCACCGAGGAGGACGGCCGCGCCCGCTGCCATGACGAGTCTCGTGGCGCGCTCCCGTCGCGCGGCGCGTGGAACGAGCGCAACCTGCGCGGCAAGGGTCGTGAAGACGGCGACGCCCACGACGAGGGCCGAAAGCTTGGCGAGGAGGGCCAATCCGAGAGACACCCCGAGGACGACGTACGCCGCCCACGACGGACGGGCTTCCCGGAGCACCCGCAACCCGGCGTAGATCACGGCGGTGCCGAGGGTGGCCGCCAGCCCGTCGTTGCCCACGAGCTGATAGGTGTAGAGCTGCACCGGCAGGAAGGCGGCCACCAGCAGGCCGACCAGGCGGGCACGCGGGCAGTCCGGGAAGACGCGCCGCAGCGCACCGAGCAGGAATACGAGCTGCGCGCCTCCGAAGAGCAGTCCCTCGACGCGCAGGACCCACGTGGCCGCGGCATCGACCGTGGAGATCCCGGCGAGCCCGAGCGTTAGCGCCGTGATCCCGTAGTACAGCGGCGGCTGGAACATCGACCAGCCCTGCTCGGCCGCCGGGAGCCGCAGGTGGTCGAGAAGGAACTGCACGTACTGCAGGTGCAGCTCGGCGTCGTATCCGTCGAGCCCGGACAGCGAGGCGGCGTTGTTCAGGAACAGGCAGGTCCATAGCACGAGGACGGCGGCAAGCCCGAGCGCGCTCACGCGGCGGGCTCCGGCGCGCCGCTCGAGGGCCTCCGCCCCCAGAACGGCCACGAGAGCCAGGACGCCCAGGGCCGCCAGGAGGACCCCCCGGCTCCGGAGCGCGGGACCGGGACGGATCCGCGATATCTCCGGGTCGATTCGGGACGCCTCGAGCCTGGATTCCGCGGGCCGTGCCGGCCGCCACGAGGCACCCGCCACGCTGCTCTCCCAGGAGGCGTCGGTCTTCACCCTCTCTCCGGAGAGCGCCCTCAGCTCGAGCCACAGGGCAGGGGGTCCGCGGTCGTTCCACACCGTGGCCTCGAGCGCGTTCGCCCCGGCCCGGAGGTGGCGCGCGACGTCGGTGGCGGTCCCCGCGCGGCGGCTCGCGCCGCCCCGATCGGTGACCTCGGCGACGAGGACCCCGTTGATGCGGATCTCGGCCTTCCGAAACGCGCGAACCCGCAGCGCCGCCGCATCCGGCACGCGATCGATCACGATCGACTTCCGAAAGCGCGTGTCGATCTCCGCGGCGGACCGCGTGTCGGCGCGGGGCGTCAGCGGGTAGAGGATCCAGCTTCCCGAAGGCATCGCCGGCAGAAGCGCGCTGCGCGGAGAGCGCGCGACGCTCCACATCACGCCGCCCGCCGCCGCGATCGCCAGGGCGACCGCGGCGCATGCGAGCGCCGTCGTGCGCGCCGCGGTCATGTCTTCCTGCCGATGGCGAACACTGAGCTGCCCCACGGAAGGCGCACGCCTCGAGCCAGGAGGCGGTTCTCCATCCGCAGGAGCGCCAGCAGGGCGCCGCTTGCCGCCTCGCCGGGAACCGCGTGCAGGTCCGAGCGCGCCCCGCTCATGCCGCGTCGAGCCCGGATCATGCCGGGAACCCGCGCCAGCGCGACCACGGGGAACAGCAGGCACAGGCGGTAGCTGAGGCGCGCGATCCGCAACCCCACGCCATCGAGCAGCGCTCTCGTCTTTCGAGCGGTGAACCGTTCACGGGTGTGGACCGCGACGTCGTGCTCGCTGTACAGCCAGTCGTAGGCCGGGAGGTTCAGGATCAGAAGGCCTCCGCCCCGGAGGGCGCCCACGAGGCGCTCGATGCCCTTCATCGACTCTTGCGCGCCCGGAATGTAGATCACGTCCAGAGAGACCACGAGGTCCAGATCTCCGGCCCGCAGGATCGGGTCGCGGATGTCCGAGCGGTACAGGTCGGCTCCGGCCGGCGCCTTCCGGGCCGACAGGCTCAGCGCCTCCTCCGAGCTGTCGAAGCCTCCGAGGTACGACGGCTGCAGCAGCTCTCCGAGGAACCGCAGGTTCGCGCCGGTCCCGCACCCCGCGTCGAGGACGCGCGGATGGGACGGCAGGCGCAGATCCGGCCGCGCCAGACAGCGGGCCACGGCGTCGCGCAGGCCGCGGTACCACCAGTGACGATCCTCCGCCGCGGCCATGAGCTCGAATTCGCCGGGGTTCATTCGAGGTCGGCTCTCGCCCGCATCACCGGCACGCGTGCCGCACGGCACGCACGACCTGCTCGATCGCGCTCTCCGACAGGCCAGGGTAGATCGGAAGCGACAGCACCTCTTCGCACGCCCGCTCCGTGACCGGCAGGTCGCCGGGCTCGTGGCCCAGGAAGCGGTAGGCCTCCATGAGATGGACCGGCTCCGGGTAGTGGACGCCGTGCCCGACGCCCTCGCGCTCCAGGGCCGCGATCACCGCGGCGCGCTCGGCCACCCGCACCACGAACAGATGATGGACGCCCTCGGCACCCGGCGTTTCACCGACCATGCGGCACGCGCAGTCCGCGAGCCCTTCGCGATAGCGTCTCGCGATCCGGCGCCGCTGCTCCACCGTATCGCTCAGGTGCCGGAGCTTGACGCGCAGGATCGCGGCTTGAAGCTCGTCGAGCCGGCTGTTGACCCCTTCGAGGTGCGCGTGCCGATCGCCACGAAACCCGTACATGCGCAGGCACCGCAGGCGCTCTTCGACCTCCGCGGCCGAGGTGACGCACAGTCCGCCGTCCCCGAACGCACCCACGATCTTGGTCGGATAGAACGAGAAGCAGCCGACCGCGCCGAAGCCGCCCACCGCACGCCCTCCATAGGTCGCACCCTGGGCCTGGGCGCAGTCCTCGACGACCGCGAGGCCGTGGCTCCCGGCGAAGGCCAGGATCGCGTCGAGCTCCGCGGGCTGGCCGTAGAGATGCACGACCAGCACGCAGCGCGTACGCGGGGTGAGCGCGTCGCGCGCGCGCTGCGGGTCGATCAGGAGCGTATCGGGCCGCACGTCCACGAACCGCGGAGTCGCTCCCACGGCACGGATCGCGGCCACCGGGGGCACGCCGGCGTTGGCCACGGTCAGGACCTCGTCGCCCGCCCCGATCCCCAGCGCCCGCAGGCCGAGGATCAGGGCGTCGGTGCCCGAGGCCACCCCGACGCCGCCCCGCGCCCCCACCGCGGCCGCCACCTCGCGCTCGAAGGCCGCGACCTCCGGGCCGAGGACCAGGAGTCCGGACCCGAGTACCCGACTCCACGCGGCGTCGATGTCGGGCTTCAACCGCTCGTACTCGGGACGGTAGTCGAAATAGGGGATCATCTCGCCTGCGGCCAACCGAGCTCGCGATAGTAGCGCAGCGTCGATTCGACCCCGGCCATGAGGTCGATCGACGGTGTCCATCCCGTGGCTTCGCGAAACAGCGAGAAGTCCCCGTAATAGTCGCCGACGTCGATGACCGCCGCCTCCGGCGGAAAGGGAACCAGCTCGTGGTCGAACTCCGCGAAGCTCCGCAGGATGCGGATGAAGCCGAGCAGGCTCTCGGGCTCGGGGTGACCGAGGTTGAACACGCCGCCCGCGACGTTGTCCCGCTCGCCGGCCAGGAGCAGGGCGCGAACCACGTCGTCCACGTGATTGAAGTCGCGCTTCTGCTCGCCGCTGCCGTAGACCTGGATCCTCTCGCCGCACAGAGCCTTGCGGATGAAGATCCCGGCGAACCCCTTGTGGTTGCTCGCGAGATCCATGCGGGGCCCGTACGTGTTCGTCAGCCTCAGACTCACGGTCCGGATGCCGTGGACCCGATCGTACAGCCGGTAGTACATTTCCGCGGCGAGGTTGTTGATGCCATTGACGTCCACCGGATCGCACGGATGGCGCTCGTCCACCGGCAGGTACAACGGCCGCCCGTAGAGCTGGCGCGTGCTCGCAAAGACGATCTTGACCCCCGAATTCCCATGCCTGCAGCACTCAAGCAACGACAGCTGGCTGTGGCAGTTGATGTCGAGGTCGGTGAACGGGTCTCGCATGCTCTCGCTGTGGCTCACCTGGCCGGCGAGACTGAAGATGAGGTCCTGGTCCTTCACCAGGTAGCGCAAGCTGTGCTGGTCGCGAACGTCGGAGAAGTTGAGCCGTACCCGATCGGCGATCGTCGCGAGATTCGCGAGGCTGCCGCCGTAGGCCGGGAGCATCGAGTCGACCAGGAGCACGTCCGCGCCGCGCGCGAGCAGCGCGATCGCCAGGTTGCTGCCGATGAACCCGGCGCCGCCGGTCACGAGAACGCGCTTGCCGCGGTAGAAGTCAGCCACCGCCCGCCCTCTTGTCGAGCACGTAGCGTACGACGAACTGCGGACTGCGCGTGACGTCGAGGAACACGCGACCCAGGTACTCCCCGATCGTGCCCAGGATCAGGAGCTGGACGCCCGAGAAAAACACGACGGTGACGAGCACGGTCGGGATCCCGACCGGCACCTCCGGGTTGACGTACAGCTTGTCGAGGACCACGGCGACCATCAGCGCCAGGCTCACCGAGGAGGTGATCGCGCCGAGCAGCGCCGCGAGGCGCAGAGGCGTGATCGAGAAGTTCAGAAACATGTTCAGCCACAGCCCGATGAGCTTGCGGAAGGTGTAGGTCGACGCGCCGGGGGCCTCGTGATGATCGACCTCGATCTGACCCAGGTTTCGCGTCGTGCGGAGGATCAGGCCGTCGATGTAGGGGAACGAGCCTTGGTAGCGGGTGATCTCGTCCACGACGAAGCGGTTCATGACCTTGAAGCTCGACAGGTAGAGGTCGCGGGGCTTGTCGAGCATGAAGTTGGCCACGCGGTCGTTGAACCAGCTTCCCAGGTTACGCAGCCGGCTGTGATGCTTGACCCGGTACCGGCCGTAGACGACGTCGAGATTCCTCGCCTTCAGGGCGTCGAACAACCGCCGGATCTCCGCGGGCGGATTCTGACCGTCGTCGTCGAGCACCGCGACGAACGCCCCCGACGAGTGGTTGAGCCCCGCCAGCACGGCGCTGTGCTCGCCGAAGTTCCGCGCCAGGTTCACGAGCGTCACGGTCCTCGGGTGGGCCTCGACGAGATCCCTGCACACTCGCTCGCTGTCGTCGCGGGAGCCGTCGTTGACCAGCACGATCTCGTACCGCAGATCCCGGTACAGGTCGTGGATCCGCCCCACGACGTCGCTGATGGTACGGCTGCCGTTGTAGACGGGAATCACGAAGGACAGCTCGATCGAAGGGGCCATCGGGTCGCGTCGCTCCACGTAACTCCGTACAGGATCGAGAGTTAGAAGGCGATTATACGCCGCGCCCGCGTCGCGATTCAAACGTGCGCAGGCTCACGGTTCCGCCGTGGGCGCCTCGACCTCGAGACCGACGGCTTCGAGAAGACCCGGGTCGAGGACCACCTGGAGGCGCACGGCGCGCTCCGCCGCCTCCCGCGCGCCCCGGAGGTCCCCGAGCGTGACGCGGGCCACGACGAGATTCGTCCAGCAGGTCCCATCGTACGGGCGCTGGGTGAGCGCGCGCTCCAGAACGGGAAGCGCCTCGGCGGGACGCCCCGAGCGCAGCAGCACCGCGGCGAGATTCCCCGCGCTCTCCGCGTGCGACGGATCGTGGCGCAGGGCCTCCCGGTAAGCGCCTTCGGCGGCCTGGGCATCGCCCGATGCCTCGAGAACCGTCCCGAGATTGAACCACGCTGGAACGGACGCCGGGTCCCGCTGCAGCGCTTCGCGGAGGTCGCGCTCCGCCCCTTCGAGGTCCCCCGCCGCGACGCGGGCGACGGCGCGGTTCGAGAGTGCCGCGGCCTCGGTTTCGCGGGCCAGTCCGAAGGTCGGCAGCACCAGGGACCCGCACGCCACGGCGACGGCCGCCGCCCCCGCACGGAGGCGGCGCGGCCGCGCCCCGCGGGACAGCAGCGCCGCCGCTCCGGCCCCCGCCGGGACGCACAGCAGGGTCGCCGCCGGCAGCCGGTAGCGGCTCGAGACGTAGAAGACGCCGAGCGACGCGGCGGACGCGAGAACGGCGCTCCACGTCACCGCACCCCCCGATCCCTTGAACCCCAGGAGGACGACGCCGGCGACGGCCAGGCCGAGCAGGACTCCGAACGGCAACGGAGCGATCCAGCGCCACGGATTCGCGTCGAGCGCCGGGGCGTAGTCCAGGGACAGCTCGGTGCTGGACAGCGAGAGAATGGCCTTCTTGAACAGCAAGGCGAGGGTGTCGACCGGGTTCGCCACCCGCGTCTCGAGCGCCGCAAAGCCCCAGAAGCGATCGGCCTCGACGGCGTCGAGCGTCCGTCCGGCGTGGGACGAGGCGATCCGGATCGCCTCGTCCCGCTGCGCCGCGAGGCTGCCTGCGAAAGCCGGCGGGCGCGTGTAGCCTCCCGCAGCCCCCGGCCCGTTGCCGTGAAACAGCGTGATTCCAGCGTTCGAGGAGATCGGCACGGCGTGGCCGGAAACACGGGCGTTTCGTGCCGTCACCGGCAGGACCGCCAAGGCAACGCCGAGGAGCAACGCCCCCGCGCGCGCGACCCGGCGTCCCTTGAGGTCGATCCCGCTCCAAGCCAGCGGGACGAGGAGCAGGTTCGGCCGCACGATCGACGCCAGGCCCGAGGCGATCCCCGCGCCCCCGGGGGCCCAGGTACCCTCGGCGGAGCACAGCAGCAAGGCCAGGGCGAGCAGCGCGATCGCGAGCGCCTCCGACAGCGGCCGGGAGGCGAAGAACAGCACCGGATGGTAGAGCAGCACGAGCGCGGCGGTGGTCAGGCCGGCGCCGCTCCCGACGCGACGACGACCGACGACCGCCAGGAGGCCGGCGGCCGCCAGGACCAAGCCGTGCTGAACGACGTACAGAACCGTGAAGCTTTCACCGGCCACGGCCACGATCGCCGCCAGGAAGAAGGCGTATCCGGGCGCGAGGTAGTACGCGCCGTCGGGCCCGGCCTCGCCATCCACCAGGGCTCGGCCCGATGCGAGATGGTACGCGCCGTCCAGCATCGGGCGCGCGAAGCTCGGATCGGACGCGGGCTGCGCGAGAACGTAGGCGATGCGGACCCCGAGGGCTGCCGACAGCAGCAGCGCAAGCAGCGCACCGAAGCGTCTCGCGCTCATCGTGGATCACCGAGACGGCGCGGTCCCACCCGAGTGGATGCTCAGGTCGCCGTCGCAGTCGACCTTGAGCGTGACCCCGCGCGCCCCCCTCGCGACGCTCGACGCGAACTCCCCGTCGTCGCTGACCCGGACGTCCGGATGGTCGCTCGCGATCCGCCCACGGCGCGTGCGCGCGTCGATCCGCCAACCCGCGGTGCCCGCGATCGTCAGATCGACGTCGCCGTTCTCCGTGCGAACCAGGCTGTTGCGAGAACGCGGAACGGCGGTCCACTCGACGTCGACGTCGCCGTCCTGGACCTCGATCTCCACCGCGCCCTGCGCCTGCCGCACGCTGACGTTGCCGAGACGATTCCGAACGACCACGGTATCCCGGGTATCGCGAATGAGGACGTCCCCCATCTCGTTGTGGACGCTCACCGCCGCGGAGGCGTTCTCGATGTCGACTCCGGAGCCCGAGAGCGCGAGCGCCAGCTCCCCGTGCATGCTCTTCAGGCGCACGTCGAGCCCGCTGCCCTGGATCCCCACACGGCCGTCGACATTCTCGAGCACGACGCCGGCGTTATCGGTGACGACGTCGAGGGACGTCTTGATCCCGAAGCCGCGGACCCGGGAACCCATTCCCCGGACGTGGACCGCGCCCCCCTCGCCCGCGATGTTCTCGAGCCGCACCTCCGCGTCGGTGTCCGCGGTGACCACGCCCTCGGAGTCCGTCACCGTCAGAGGCGTCCCTTCCAGGTGGAACTCCCCGCCCCCGCGCAACCCCTGAATCTCCGCGGTTCCTCCGCGGGCGTCCAAAGTCAGGCTGCCCGTGATCGGACCGAGCACCACGGGCGTGTTGACAACGCGGAGATCCGCCCCGCCGCCGACCGTCACCACGCGGACCTGGGAGTCCTGAGCCGTAAGATCCACTCCTCCGTCGACCTCGCTGAGATCGACGACCAGCGAGCCGCCCGACACGTCGACATCGCCGATCACCGCGCTGCCGCGCACGGCACCACCTTCGATTGCCACCTCGAGGTCGCCCTCCATCCTGCGCACCACGAGATCGACGTCCTTCCCCCGCACGCTGATGCCGGCCGCGACATCCGACAGGGCCACCTTCCCGGCGTCGATCTCGATCGCCACCGTGAATCCCGCGGGGACCGCGACCCACAGGTCGCGTTCCACGGACTCGCCCTCCCCTCCGACGAACAGCGTGGTCCCATCGGAGGTCAGCGTCACCGGAATCTCGTGGCTCGAGTCCCCCACCGTCGTGCTCAGGAACCGGATGACGCCCTCGTCGCCCCCGCGAACGCGCACCACACCGCGAGCGTCGTCGATCCGCAAGCGGCTCTCCCCCACGAGCGCCAGCTCGCCCCGTGGCGCCTCCGCCACTAACTCGCGCTCGGCACCGCGGACCGACAGCACCGCCAGCAGGATCGCGAGGCACGGCAGCGCCCTTCGTCCCAGCGCTCCGAGCCGCCGCCCTCGGACCACCTCGACGCGAGATCCGAGCCTCACGGGGCCACGCCTCCCTCCGCGGGCCCCGGAGCGCGCTCCTCGAGCTCCTCGAGCAGACTTTCGACGTAGGCCAGTCCGGCCTGACCGTCACGCCGGCCCGGGTCGAAGTGAACCGCGACTTCGAACAGCTCCCGCGCATCGAGGAGCCGGCCGTTCGCGAGGGCGATGCGCCCGAGCTGCTCGGTGCGGCTCGCGAGCAGGTAGCTCGCGTAGCGCCGCCCCGACTGTGCGATGGGAATCAGCATCGCCACGGCTTCGTCGGTCTCGTTCCTGGAGAACGCGATCTCCGCATCGAGGGTCGTGCGGAAGGCGCGCGCCTCCTCGACGTACGGGCTCCGGGGCTCTCCGCTCAAACCGAGGCGAGAGGCGGACGCGTCGAGCCCGGGCTGAGCGCTTCGCAGCAGCTCGAGGTTGCTCCCGACGGTGCTCGAGAAGACGCTGCGCGGAGCGCGATACTCGACTCGCGGAAAATCGGTGGTGTTGAGCGGGGCCCCGCCCACCAGGCGCCGAAGCTCCTGCTCGTCGAGGGCGTACAGCGCCAGGAGGTCCATCGGTCCCCGCACCCCCACCTCGCCCAGGCTGGCCGCCACCTCGGGCTGCGCGACACGCCGCGACAGCTCCTCCACGTCCACGGCCGGGAAGGGACCCACTCGGCCCAGGAGAACCAGGCTGAGACCCGTATTGAACACCCGCACATGATCGAACACTTCGGCGAAGGAAGCGAGGATGGTCATGAGGTCCTCGGGCGCCGTGCGCCACAGCGGCGCGTAGTGGCACACGATCCCCCCGGGAGCGAGCCTGGCGCGGCACAGCTCGAAGTACTCGGTGCTGAACAGCGTCCCCGAGCCGGTCAGCGACGGGAAGTTCGGATGGGAGGAGATGACGTCGAACTCCTCGCGCGTCGCGCGCAGGAAGATCATGCCGTCGTCGATCACGACGCGCACGGCGGGATCGTCGAGCACGCGGTGGTTCTCCGTGTCGAAGAAGCGGCTCGCCTCGAGGACCCCGCGCTCCAGCTCGACCACGATCATCTCCTCCGGCCGGTACAGCGCCATGCTTCCGGCGGTCACGCCCGCCCCCAGACCGATCACGCACACCTTGCGGGCCACGCCGGGGTGGAGCGCCATCGGAAGGTGCCCCATCATGCGCTGCGAGAACATGTCGGTGAAATCGGTCGAGGCGGTCGCGCTGCCGTTGACCGTGATGACCTTGCCGTCTTCCGTCTCGAGGGACGTGATCGTGTCGCCGAAGCCCTCGAAGTAGCCCGTGAGGCGAAACCCGGCCGCGGCGCGATTGACCGACCCCCGGATGTCGCTCCAGTCGATCGCCGAGTGCGGCAGGTAGTACACGCCGATACCGAGGAGTTTGCGGTCCCATCGATTCGCACCCAGCACGCCCGCCAGGACCGCGACCGCCAGGACGCCCGACCCGACCACCCAGCGCCGGTCGAGAGGCCCGCGCTCGACGAGCAAGGTCCCCACGGCGAGCACCATCGGGCCCAGCACGGCCAGCGCCAGCGAGCCCTCGGCCCCGATCCACGGCACGAGCACGAAGCCGGCGCCGACCGAGCCCAGGATGGCGCCCAGCGTGTTCCAGGCGTAGACGCCGCCGATCCTCGGCCCGGTCCCGAGGCTTCCGTACCGCCACAATCGCACGAGGACCGGGAAGGTGGCCCCGAATCCCAGGGCCGGAGGGAACAGGACCGCGAGCGACAGGATCAGCTTCGCACGGTTGACACCCGCGAAGTCGGCGCCCAGCCGTCCCAGCACGTCCAGGAACAGGTACGGGAAGCGGTTGACCGCCAGGCTGCCGCCGAGCGCCGCGAGGGCGATCCCCACCTGGATTGCGGCCAGCAGCCGGACGGGGTGCCGCGCACGGTCCGCGACGGAAGCGGCGATCAACGACCCCACCGCCAGACCCACCAGGAAGATCGAGAGCATGGCGCTGAACGAGTACACGGTGCTCCCGAAGACGAGAATCAGTACCCGGAACCACACGACCTCGAACAGCAGAGCCAGTGCGCCGCTGCCGAACGCGACCGCGAGCGGCCACCACGGCGGCGCGGTCGGGGCCGGTGCCGAGAGGGGCGAGGCGAGGGCGACCGCGTCTTCGTCCGCGGGTCGTGGCCCGGGGGCCGCCTCACGCACGCCGGATCCGCGATCGAGGAGCCATGCTCCCAGCGCGACCGTCCCATTGAGGGCGACCGCGACCAGCGTCGTCCTTCGGAGACCCAGCGCGGGAATGAGATGAAACCCGGCCAGATAACATCCCACTCCGGCCCCGAGCGTGTTGACGAAGTACAGCGCTCCGACACCGAGGCCGAGCCGCTCGGGGTTGCGCAGCAACCCCTGGCCGAGCGCGGGTAAGGTCGCCCCCATCAACGCCGTGGGCACGAGCAGCACGCCGGCGCACAGCACGAGCCTGACAGCGGAGTGAACCAGGAACGTGCCACCGGTGCGCTGCAAGAGCGCGGTGTGAGCCGCGTTCACGACGTCGAGCAGGGTCGGCAGCACGAGCGCGTAGGCCGCGATCGAGGCCTCGAGGACGGCGAACAGGCGCAGAGGCCGGAGCACCCGGGCGCTACGTTTCCCGATCAGCGCCGCTCCGAGCGCGAGACCGCCCATGAACGACGCCAGCACCGTGCTGACCGCGAAGGCGGTGACCCCGAAGACCTCCGCCAGCAGGCGACTCCACACGACCTCGTAGATCAGACCCGCGGCGCCGCTCAGCACGAACAGCACGGCAAAGGCAGGCGCGATTGCCGCGCGCCGCCCGGGATCGGGCATCACGAGCGGGGAATGGCCTCGACCGCCTCGTCGAAGCCGGGTATCGTACGGAGTGGCTCGAGCAACGGCTCCGTCAGGAGCACCTCGCGGTCGTTGTACCCGCGCGCGATCGCGTCGCGCAGGGACTGGAGTGACCCGCCGGGGTCGCCGAGCCCGGCGTCGCACGCCGCCCGCAGGACGAGGAACGACGGCAGCTCGACGCCCTTGGCGATCATGCGGTCGGCGATCTCCTTGGACTCCGGATACCGGCCCATCGCGAACAGCGCGACCGCGAGGCGATAGGTGAGACCGCTCTCCTCGGGCCGGTATTCCAGACCCTTCCGGAACTCCTCGGCCGCGCGTTCCAGATCGCCGCGCGAGGCACGGATCTCCCCCTGGAGGATCCTCCCGGGCGTGAACTCGGGGTAGATCGCGAGCATCCGGCCCGTGTATTCGAGCGCCTGGTCGTGGCGCCCGAGCTTGGCGCAGGCCGCGGCGGCGCCCTGGAGGGCGTAGCGGTTGTCAGGGTCGCGGGCCAGGACGGGCTCGAGGTGCTGGAGGACGGCCGCGTAGTTCCCCTCGAGCATGTGGTCCCTGGCGACCAAGGTATCGCCCTCGAGGTAGATGCGGTCCTTGGGGTGGGGGCCCGTGCGGCGCTCGTCGGTCACGAAACCCCCGAGGTAACCCAGGCTCGCGAGCGCTTCGGCCTCCGCCGGATCCAAGGGCACGGACGTCGGCTCGACGGCGCTCCCCCTCTGACGCCACGACGATTCCATCTGCTCCAGCGCCTCTCGCAGCTCGAAGGCCTCCGCGCCCTCGGCTCCGGCGACGTTGTCGATCTCGCGGGGGTCGGCAACGAGATCGAACAGCTCCGGCTCGGTGGAGCGCGTGTACTTGAAACGGCCCCGCCGCACGCCCTCGAGCGGGCTCCAGCCGTGGACCAGGGAGCCGGCGAGCGATTCGAAGTACAGCGAGCGGCGCGGCGGCTCGTCGCCGTAGGCCGCCGGCTTCAGGCTGATCCCCTCCATCTCCGGCCCCGCGACTCCCGCGAAGTCCAGGATCGTCGGCGCCACGTCGACCAGGCTCACGGTCTCCTCGACGACCCGCGGACGGGCGCGGCCGGGCGGCTTCACGATCAGCGGGACGTGCAGTGTGCTCTGGTAGACGAGGTTGGCGTGCATCTTCTCGTTGTGCTCGTACAGCCCTTCGCCGTGGTCGCCCGCGACGATGACCAGCGTTCCGTCCCACAGCTTCATGTCCCGCAGCGCATCGAACAGGCGACCCAGCTCGTGGTCGACGTATGCGATCTCCCCGTCGTACGGTCGATCGTGATGGCGCGCGGAGAACGGGAAGGGAGGCTCGTAGGGTTCGTGCGGGTCCCAGTAGTGCAGCCACAGGAAGAAGCGCTCCCGGCCCAATCGCCTCAGGAACGCGATCCCGAGATCGGTGACCTGCGCCGCGTTCTTGTCGCTCTTCCACGGGTCGTCGCCGGGAGCCAGATCGGCGGCGACATCGTCGTAGGTCGCGAATCCTTGGGCGATCCCGGTGTTCGCGGCGAGCGAGAAGCCGGCCGACACCCCCGCCGTGGTCCACCCCGCGGCCGACAGCCGCTCGGCGATCGTCTCGCTGGACTGCCCGAGGCGGAACATCCCGTTGTAGCGGACGCCGTGCACGGGGGGCAAGAGACCGGTGAACATCGAGGCGTGCGACGGCAGGGTCACCGGAACCGGGGCCATGGCGTCGGCGAACCGTACGCCGGACTCGGCCAGTGCGTCGAGGTGAGGCGTCTCGGCGTCGGCGTAGCCGTAGCACCCCAGCCGATCGGCGCGCGTGGTGTCGAGCGTGACCAGGAGGACGCCCCGCGTCTCCGTCCGGCACGAGACAGCCGCGGCCAGCGCCACGGCCGCCGCCGCGGCACGCAGCGGGCGGACGCTCACCGGCCGTGCGCTCCCAGGAGCGCCCCGTAGCGCGGGTCGCCCCGGATCGAGACGAGGTCCGGGTCCTGCTCGATGTGGGCCCAGCTGTGGTAGCCGGCGTCGATCGCCTGGGACAGCCGGTCGAGGGCGCCGCCGGTGTCCCCGGCCAGGGCACGCGCGCAGGCCAGATCGTAGATCAGCTCGGCATCGGTACCCTCGGCCGCCGCGAGCGCCGCTTCGAGGAGCAGCTCGCCCTCGGCGCCCTCCCCGGCGAGCTGCCGGGCGTGGGCGGCACGGTGCAGGATCTCGGGCCGCAGCGGGTAGAGATCGAGCACCCGGTCCGCCAGCTCCGCGGCGACGATCTTCTGCCGACTGCTGACGATGACGTACAGCCCCGCCTCCATGGCGGCCAGATTGTCCGGATACTCCTTCAGGATGCGCCGCGCTCGGATGCGGCCCGCGGGGCTGCCCCGCCCGAAGTCATAGCGCGCCACCTGGATCCTGCGCAGGAGATCCTCCCGCGCCGTGGGGCTGGCGGGATGGGCCGCGACCTCCTCCACGTCCGCGAGCGCCCCCTGCGACAGCAGCCGTTCGACCAGCTCTTGCGGCAGCTCGCGCTTGCGGGGTGTGGCGGGCCGCGATCGCGCGGCGAGGAGCGCCGGCTCCGGCTCCCCGGCCGCAGCCGCGGCGCCGAGATCGTCCCACGAGAAGCTCCGCCAGCCGCCCCCGTCGTCGACCGCGGTGAGCGTCGGCCAGGCGACATCGTCTTCCGGGGCCCAGCTCCACGCGAAACGCGTGCGGCTCTCTCCCGCCGGCGCGTTCCGGGTGAGATCGATCCCCTCGCCCTCCAGAGGAGGCGCCGTGCCGCCGAGGACGGCGAGGGTCGCGGCGACGTCCGGCAGCCACACCGCATCGTCCCGGCGCGTGCCGCGCGCGAGCCCGGGGAATTCGGCCGTTCCCTTGACCACCAGCGGCACGCGCAGCGTCTCCGTGCGAAGCCAGTAGGCGCTGCCCTGCGCGCCGTCCTCGCCGAGCAGCACCCCGTGCGTCCCGGCGACCACCACCGCCGTCGAGTCGAGCCGGCCCGCCGTCTCGAGCGCGGCAATGACGCTCGCGAGCGCCTCGTCCGTCGCCTTCAGCGTCTCGCGGTAGGCCGCGGCCGAGTCCTCCGCCTCGTTCGTGCTCGTGGCCGCGCCGTGGAGCCCCGCAAGGTGCAGCCAGGCGAAGAAGCGCGACTCCGTCGCCACCGTGCCCAGCCACACGGCGAAGCGCTGGGCGATCTCCGCGTCCGAGGTCACCGGTGGAAAGCGGCGTCCCGGACCTCCCTGAGGATCCTCCGGCCCTTCGAACAGCTCGAATCCGGAAGCCAGGCCGCTGGAGCGCGAGCACAACGGTGTCGAGACGATCGCCGCCGTACCGCGGCCGGCCGCCTCGAACAGGCTCGCCAGCGTCGCCGTGCCGCTCGGCAAGCGGTCCTGGATGTCGTCCCGCACTCCCGAGCGATCCGGCGCCACGCCCGTCAGAAGCGAGACCGCCGCCGGCCGGCTCATCGGGCAGGGCGTCGAGGCGTTCTCGAAGGTCACGCCGAGGGAGGCGAGGCGGTCGAGCGACGCCATCGCGACGTCACCGCCGTAGGTCGACAGGAGGTCGGCACGAAAGGCGTCCACCGAAACCAGCACGATACCCCGCGCCGCGGGGGGCGCTTCCTCCCGAGATCCCGCGCAACCTGACGCGAGGGTGACCACGAGCAACGCGGAGGCGAAAGTCGCCACCTGGAACCGTGAGGCTACGGAACCGTTCCACAGGCTCGCGAGGAACATGGCCTCATCTTAGGGGCGCAACGGCCCGCGCGCAACGACCCAGGGTGGGATCGATCCCGGGGACAACAGACAAAAAAGCGGGGCCCGAAGGCCCCGCTCTCACTTCTCGAGCGAAATGACTCTCGCGATCAGTCTCTTCCTTCCGTGCGAGGCGCGGGCGCCGGCCGATCGATCTTCTTGAAGCCGCCGGTCGGATTGGCGAGGTTCGGATCGCACTCGACCTGCACCGGTGACGACACGAAGCGTGGCGCTTGACCGGAGACGGAAATCCCGGTGGCCATCCACCAATCCAGGGCGGTGTTCGTGCAGTCGAATCCGTGGCCGCGCGCGTCGACCGGCCCAGCACCCGGCGCGGTCCCGCCGAGCAGCGTCCACGAACCCGGAAGGCTCGTGCTCGGAGCGGTGGCCGACTGCTGGATGTAGACGCCGCGTGACGTGACCGATCCGTCAACCCCGCCGCAGTCAGGAGACGCCTCGGTACGAACGCTTGCATTGACGTCCGGGATGTCGAAGTTCACATTGACGATGGCCCCGGCACGGCTCGAGCTGGTCACGCGAGGCCGCGGCCCCTGGGGCGCAACCGTCGTGGCGTAGTCGCCGTAGGTATAGTCGAACTGCGCCGTGCTGTACGTCGAGCCTTGCGGGCGGGTCCACAAGATCGCGTGTCCGCTGCTGGGGTCTTCGATGTAGAGGGTGAGACATCCGACCGGGCAGCCGTTGATGCCGGCGCCCGACAGATCGAACAGGAACGCCCAGTCGTCCGGGGAGCCATACGGTGCGTCGAACATCGACACGCCGACGTCGAACGTCCCCTCGTTGTTGGTCGCGGGCGCGTCGGTCTGCCAGAACCGACCGACGAACGTCCCCGGGTTGCTGGGGGTGTTGAAGGGGAACTCGATGTTGGTGTAGCGGCCCCCGGCGGCGGAGTAGCCGTTGTTCGTGACGAAAATGGTCGCCCCGCAGCTCGCCTGCGCCGACGGTGCCACCAGACCGACGCCGATCGCGACCAGCGCGAGAACCGCAATGCTCAGAATCGCCTTTCTCATAACCAGTTCACCTCCCCCTTAAGTCAGTAATGGGACGGAATGTAGTTGGTGGTCGTGCTCATGACGATCAGGTACGCCTCACCGAGCGCCACGGTAAAGTTCGCGTTCGGCGTTCCGACACGACCCGTGTACGACTCGTACGAGTTGGTGGCCCTAATGTACCGGGCAACGCTCGCCACGCTCGCCGAGCCGATGTCGTCCATCAGCGCCTTCGACGTGTTCGCCGTGTGGTGGTAAGGGAATGAGAACAGGTTCGCGCCCGTGGCGGACACCCCGGCTTGCTGCCGGTTCAGCGTGATCGAGGCGTTCGGGTTGTGGGACCCCACGACGATGTAGTTCGTCGTGGTGCTCATGACGACCAAGTAGCCTTCACCGGTCGCGAGGGTGAAGTTGGCGTTCGGCGTTCCGACACGACCCGTGTACGACTCGTACGAGTTGGTGGCCCTCATGTAGCGGGCGACGCTCGCCACGCTCGCCGAGCCGATGTCGTCCATCAACGTCTTGGACGAGATGATGCCGACCTGCGGATTGAACGGAATCGCCAGGGTGTTGGCGCCGGTGGCCGACACGCCCGCCGTCTGCCTGATGAGTTGGTAGTTGAGCTTGAACCCCATGTTGGAGGCGAGCAGCACCCCCCCGCCGGCAAGGACGGCGACGGTCACCATCCCCACGGCCCACGTCCTCTTCGTCATCCCATCTCCTCCCATGTCAGTGCCGTTGGTTCTTCGCACGAAGAATCCACCCTAATGTACCCGGAACGGCCGATTCGTCAAGGTGAATCCTCTATGCGCTGTCCCCCCACGGCGGTTTTGTCGTCCGTAGCAGTTATGACTATTTGAACTTCAATCGATCCGATAGAACACCACCCTGGGACCCGCGTCGAGGTGGTCTGCGAAGGAAGCGTCGGTCAGGGCCTGGGCCCCGCTGGCGTCGAACCGGTCGGCGCGCTCCGAGCGGACGACGACGTGGCGACGACCACCGTTGTCGATCCAGAACACCACTTGATTCTCGATCTTCGTGACATGCAGCGCTGCGGTGGCGGCCGGCTCCTGAACCGGCCGGTTCGCCGTCCAGAGGGCCACCGTTGCCACCACGGCGGCGGGGAGCGCCCCGGCCAATGCGAGGCGCCACACGGGCGGAAACAGCGCCATTCGCCAGCGCCGATGGCTCGGCGAATCGGAGCGCAACTCGGAGAGGAGCCGCGCGCGGGCTCCCGCGGACAACCGCTCCGCGCGACCCGGCTCCCCCTCACGGCAGGCCACGATGGCACGATCCAGGCGGCTTTTCATCGTTGGGTCTCCCGGCATGGCTTCTTGATTCTCTTTCTCGCTCGTTGAATACCGCCGTCGGCGCGGAGGCGTTCAACTGCCCTCGAACCCTCAAGGCTGCTCGCGGCACTGTTCTCCCGCTGCGGTACGTAGTCTCCCCAGCCACGCGACTTCCTCCGGCTCCTCGAGCTCGAGGCCGGCCGTCAGCCGCAGCGCCTCGCAGGGCCGACCCTCGCCCAGCTCACCCACCGCCCAGATGAGTCGCGCCAGGCCGAGCGAGGGATTCAGGAGCGAGGCGTGCCGGGCGGCCTCCCGGGCTCCGAAGCCATCCCCTTGGCTCGCGCGCGCCCGGGCCAGTCCCAGCCACGCCTCCCCGCGCGCGGGGGTGATCGAGACGGCCGTCGTGAAGGCCGCCACCGCTTCCCGTCCCCGGCCGCTCTGGAGGAGCAGGAAGCCCAGGTTGTTCCACAGGGCGCCGTCCCCCGGAGCCTTCGACAGCGCTTCCCGCACCGTACCGACCCGCTCCTCGAGCGTTCCCTCGGCGAGCAGGCCCGCCAGATGTCCACGGGCGGCGGTTTCGTCGAAGCCCAGCGCCACCGCGCGCTCGCACTCCACCCGGGCGGCATCGCTCCACCCCCGTCGCGCGAAGGCCTCCGCCAGATTCAGATGCGCCTTGATCGACGCGGGCTCCTCCCGCGCCTTCGCCGACCACAACCGCACCTCGTCCCGCCACATCCAGGCACGCGGCACGAGGATCGCGGTGTAGGTCGCGCCCAGGACGACGAGGCCGACCACAAGCCCTCGTCTTGCCGGACTCCGGGCGGTCCGCTGCGCCAAGGACACGGTGAGCAGCACCGCGCCCACCGTCGGGAGATACAGGAACCTCTCCGACAGGACGGTCTCCAGCGGGCGGAGTTGCACGACGGGCAAGAGCGAGACCAGGCACCACGCCAGCAACGCCGCCTGCAGCCGGAGCCCCCGGATCCAGGCCACGGCGACGCCCGCAGCGGCGGCCACGACCACCAGCGTCGCTCCCGCCGCGAGCGCGCCCTCGAACGGGGGCGGTTCGAGGTGAAGTCCCGGAGGCGGCAAGAACGTCCACACGAGGTGGCTTCCGGCCACGACGATCGGACGGAAGAGCGACACCGAGGCTTCCGCGGCACCCTCGGGCAGGTGCGCCCCCAGTGCCGCGAAGCGCATCCCGAGGTAGGCCGCGAGCGTCGGAGCGTACGCGACGTACCGCGCGATCCGGGGCCGCAGCGTGCGTCGTGACGGGAGTCCCTCCTCGGCGCACTCCACGGCCAGCGTCAGCACCGGAACCGTGACGGCCATCTCCTTGCACAGCAGCGCGCCGAGCCACGCGACGGCCGCCGCCGCGCGCCATGGCCACGGACGGGCGGCCCGATTGGCATGTAGGTGCAGCACGATCGACGCCAAGGCCCACAGCGTCGCCAGAGGGTCGACCCGCCCGGAGATGAAGGCCACCGACTCCGCGTGGGCCGGATGCACGGCGAACAGCACGGCGGCGCCACAGGCCCACGGCACGGCACCGTGAAAGAGCCGCAGCCCCAGCACGAGCACCAGCAACGAGCTCGCCGCGTGCAGAGCGATGTTCGTGACGTGGAAAGCCCGCGGCGCGCCGCCTCCTCTGCGGGAGTCCAACTCGTTCGACAGGATAGCCAGCGGACGATAGTAGCCGAGGCCCTTGCGGTCGAGATCGGAGGCGTAGTAATCGCGCAGGATGGCGCGCCGCAGGTCGAACGGGCGCCTCAGGCCATCGTTCTCCACGATCAAGCGATGATCGTCGTAAACGAACTGCCCTGGAAGGCCCGGCACGTAGGGTACGGCGGCGGCGCACAGCACGACGGCGGCCGCAAGCGCGACCCGTAGCGCCGTCCGACGGCGTTCGATCAACGAGTCGCGCCGGGGTCGAAGGCCTTCTCGAGACGCCGCCTGGCCAGGCCCAGATGCCGCCTCACGGTGACCCGGGCGATACCCAGCGCGTGGGCGACCTCGGCGGTTTCGAGGCCCTCGATCTCGACCAGCGAGAAGACCGCCCGCTCGCGGTCGGTGAGGTGGCCCATGGCGCGGAACAGGCGCTCCTGGAGGTCGCGGCGCTCGGCCGCGGTTTCGGGATCGGGCTCCCGATCACGCAATTCGACGACCGGGTCGAGTGGCGCCTCGCCCGCCGTCCGCCCGCGGCGCACGCGGTAGTCGTGGGCCGCGTTCACGGCGATGCGGTAGATCCAGGAGCGAAAGGGCCGGCCGCGCTGGAAGCGGCCCAGATGGCGGAAGACGCGCAGCAGGACCTCCTGGGCGACGTCCTCGCGATCCTGGGCCGGGACGCCCATGAGCCGCAGCACTCGCAGGACCCGACCCTCGTGCCGGGTGAGGAGGGTCTCGAGGGCGCCGGCCTCGCCCCCGCGCGCTTCGTCCACGAGCCGTGTATCCACGCGGTCGTCGTCGACATCGCGGCCGCCGGCTCGATCCTGACCCACGGGTTCCACGGTGCTGCCGGAGTCCAGAGCGGGAAACAAGGTCGAGTCGGGTTTCACGACGCCGCCTCAGAACGGGCTTTTGTTGTCGCGGGGGTCGACGGCGATCACCGAGTAGTACTGCTTTTCGGCCGTCGGGACGACCCCGGTCGAAGTCCCTGCGACCGAGATCAGGAGCTGCACCAGGCCGTCGCGGACGTCGGCCCGCGTGAAGGGCGTGGCCCGGGCGTAGACCTCGTAATGGTCGATCTGCGTCGGATCGTTGTCGAAGTCGGTCGCAACCGCGGACCACGAAAGCAGGAGATTGGTCGGCGAAAGCTGGCAGCTCTCGCCGCCCGGGCACTCGGAGGTCGCGCGGCACACCGTGGTGGTCGTGATCGAGCACGTGCCGGCGCGATCGACCGCCAGGTCGTTGATGCCGTTCGGGAGCTGGCCGCCGAGCCCGCCGCCGCTGTCGTCCGCATCGACCGCGCGCACCAGGTAGTAATAGGCGGGACCGCCGGGCGTCAGCGCCCCGACGTCGGTGAAGGTCGTTCCCACGACGGAGGGCGCGATGCGGTTGCCGGGCGCCGGTACGAACTGCACCGAGGTCCCGCGGTAGACCTCGTAGAACGCGATCGTCTTCGGGCGCTCGTAGATGTCCTGCGTGACCGCGCTCCACGACAGCACCGCGTCGTTCCCGGACTTGCTCAACCGCAGGTCCCCGATCCACGCCGGCGCCCGCAAGCCCTGCACGAAGGTCGGCTTCTCCGAATCCTCGGGGGAGAAGCCCGAGGTGTGGCCCGACGTGTTCGTCGCCTTGACCGCCACGAAGTAGGTCGTCCCGTTCTGGAGGCCGGTGATTGTCGCCTGGAGGTTGAGACCCACGGTCTGGGAGCCGGTGTAGACCCCGGACGTCGTCCCGTAATGCACGGTGTAGCTGAACACGTCCTGTGCCGCGACGGGCCAGGAGACGTCCAGCCTGCCGCCGGTCTCCGGGTCCGTGACGGTGACCGACGCGGGAGGGGGCGGGGGGTTCGGATTGACCGGATGCGCGGAGACGCAATCCGGGCCGTTCGTCGCGCAGTCGCCGTTGAAGTTCGAGCGCGTGCTCTCGAAGTCGTCCGCGTCGCGCGCCACGACGTAGTAGTAGTAGGTGTTGGCGTTGATCACCGTGGTGTCGTCGAACGTGCACGTACCGCCGAGCGAACAGGTAACCGGAGAGCCGGGGTGCTTCGTGTACCCGGAGCCCGGTTGCGTGCTGCGATAGACGTTGTGCAGCGTCTCCTCCACGCTCGCCGTCCAGCTCAGCCCGACCACCCCGTTCCCGGCAACCGCCTCCAGATTCGAGGGTGGGGCGGGGGCGGGTATCGCGAGACGCGCGGACGGGTCTCCCAGCAGGACGTAGTACTGGCAGGCCTCGATCGAGTTCTGGCCGCACAGCATCTCCTGGTTGCTCAGGGCGATCATCCCGAGGTCGCGCTCCTTGGTGGGTCCGTAGACGTCCTCCCACACCCTCCCGGTGACCACCTCGCCGATGAAGCGGAAGCCGAGGCCCGAAGGAGCCAGGACCGCGATCGCCCCCCCCACGCCGTGCTTGGTCCAGCTTTCGCCGAACGACTTCAGCGCCGTCGAGTGGAAGCCCCCGGTGAGGCAGTTGTGCACGATCAGCCACGGGAGCCGCGAGCCGTTGTCGAGGTCCAGCGTGTCGTCCGCCGGACAGTAGGACTTCGTCTCGTCCACGCAGAACAGCGCGTCGTCGGACCACGCGTCGAAGTTGCCGTGGCCGCTGAACTGCATCATGGCCGCGCCGTCGAAGGCCGGATCGTCGCCGTTGACGTTGGCCTTGAGGGCCAGGCGGAAGGCTCCGGGGCTGCACCCCGGCCCGGGGGTCGCGTCGCAGTACAGCGGATCGGACCAGTACTCCATGGAGCGCGCGGTGAGGCCTGCGGCGGTCACGTCCGCGGCACCGATCGCGTTGATGCGCTCGAACTCCTCGGCCTCGAAGGCGTCGAAGGCCTTGCCGCGGTCGGAGACCAGCAAGGCATTGCCGAGCCAGTTGCCGCCGGCGGGAGACTGCTCGTAGAGCCGGACCTTGTTCAGGATATCGTCCGCCTCGGTTTCCGTGCGGACGCTCAGGCGTCCGATCGTGACGTCCGCTAGTTGGTCGGTGCCGACGACCGCGGCCAGGACGTTGTCGCTGGCGTAGTACCCGATGGACGGGTCCTCCTTGAACATGATCTGGGTCGGGACGTACGTCCCGTTCGCCGTGCCCGCCTTGTAGTCGTAGGACGAGTCTCCCAGGAGCAGCACGTAGGACGGCTTGGGGTCGGCCCAGCCCGCGCCCGACAGCACCCACGCCAGGAAATTCCGGATCGCCAGCGGCCCGGGCACGCCGTCGTTGAACTCGTCCTCGACGTCATCGATGCACGCGACCTTCGAGGACACACCGCGCGAGGCGCGCAGCGCGAGGAGCTGGCTCAGCTCCGAGTCGGCGCAGTTCGCCGGGTCGTCGAGCAGGTCGCGGTGCGCGATCACGATGAGATCGGCCTGGATCGCCGTGTTACGCAAGTCCGACACGGTATCGGTCGTGAAGTCCGAGCCCGTGGGGACGGTCAGCGCGCCGCTGCCCGCGACCACGAAGCGCCGGGGGTTTCCGCTGGCCGTGTCGTCGATGCGGAAGCGCGCGCTGTAGGGACCCGCGCCCGTGATCTCGACGGCGAGCAGCCGCACCGCATCGATCACGCCCGACGAGGCGACGTCGTCCGTGATCTCGTAAACGTGCGGGGCCGGGCTGGTCAGACCGCTGACCACGAACTCCGCGTCGGAGTCGGGCCACTCGAAGGTCAGGGTGTCGCCGGAAGCCGCGAAGGTCCGGCCGTACTCGATCTCGATGCGGTCCAGGATGACGTCGTTGCTGGCGGCGGCGGTCGGCAGAGCGTCGAGCTGCACCCGCACGTTCTGGGATGCCTGCGCGCCGCCCGAGTAGGTCCACGTGAAGTCGTGCTCGAACAGCTCGAGCCCGTCGAAGGTGCCGTCGTCGCCGTCGGTCGTCAGGACCTGGCTCGTGCCGTTGCGAAGGGTGACTAGCGTCTCGTGGTCCGGGAAGACTCCGGAGTACTCGCTTCGCCCTTGAAGGTAGACCCGAACGCGGAGATCGGCCGTGGTCGATGCCAGCCCGGGCAGGCTCACGATGTCGGTCCGCGAGGAGGTGCCCGGCTGGAACAGCGTCGGGCTCCAGTACCACGGGTCCGCTCCGCCGAGCGGCCGCCAGGCGTCGTCGACCTCCGCCCGGGCCACCGTGGTGAAGCTCGCGGGAGGCGTCAGCGTGTGGGGCGGCAGCGCGTCGCGGGTCGCCACGCGCGACCGCGGACCGGGCTCGACCGTCAGGAAATAGACGTTCTCGTCGCTCGCGTCGAGGTATTCCCACAGCTCGATGCCGTTGAGCGAGGTGTTCAACGCGGTCTTGGGGTCGAAATCCAGGGCCTGGCCGTAGAACTGGACCCACTCGCCCGGGTCGAGCAGGTCGTTGCCGTCGGTCGCCTCGGGGAGACCGTCGCCGTCGTCGTCGCGGACGTCGAGCGGCACCTCGACCCCGCGGCTGCTGAGCTTCCACGTCGAGAGCGGCTCGGTGATGAAGTCCGTCGCCGCCATCTTCGCGTGGTCGAGCCGCACCACGCCGTTCGCTCGGATGCGGATGCGTTGGCGAGCGGTCGGGCTGTCCACGGCGCCGCCCTCGGAGCCGGCCAGCGAGACGTCGCCCGACGACCCGGTGGCACTGACGCGGAACGAGCGCCCCTGCTCGTAATTGACGAACGCCTTGCGATAGAGGCTCTCGAAGCGCGGATCTTCGGCCGGAGTCGCGAGCGTCGGGTCCCAGCCCTCGAACACCACCTCGACGTCCAGGGCCTGGGCGATCTTCAGACCGCCGATCTCGGGATCGAACCGCACCGGGGCGAGGTGCACCTCGACGTAGCGCTGGTCGCGGAGCGTTCCGATCTCGCCGAGCCAGGCGAGCCGCGCCGGGTACGGCTCGCGTCCGGCGTAGATCGCCCCGTTCTGGACGTAGGCGGGCCGGCGCTCGACGCGCGCGGGGCGGACGTCGCCGGAACCGGCCTCGACGCTCTCGGAGAAATCAACGCGCTCGCGCGGGACCGGACGCGGCCGCGCGCCGGGGCGCAGGCTCTCCTCGCTCGCACGAACGATGAGGCTCGGCGTGACGCCCGGCGGGATCGCCACACGCACGATGCGGGTGGGGATGTCCGGGGCTCCCGCGCTACGCGCACGAACCCCGAAGCCCTCGATCGAGAGCGAGAACCAGTCTTCCGCCGGGGTCAGCGAGACGGAGGGTGTATGCGCGCGAAAAGCGAACCGCGCGGCGTCCACCGTCTCCCCGACCGGCGTGATCTCTCCGGCGGCCGGAGCTGCGACGAGCCCCCCGCCAGCCAAGAGAATCACGAGACTCGCCGAACAGAGTCTCATCATCATGAGCTGTCGGGGAACCTGCCGCGGACACCGCAGCGGTTCCCTGCTTGCGAACGGCTTAGCTCTGAATCGGACCGCCGGATGCGCAACTGTCGTCCGATTTGTTGCACATGACGGCCCGGGCTTCGAGCTTCTCCGTGTGGATGATTGCGGGTGCTTCGTAGTTCTTCTTCATCGGCCTCCCCCTGCGTGGGTCGTTAGTTTCTACAGCCCTACCGTTTAACCCGGGCACAGTGACCGAGCGTGGCGGTAGTTATACGCCGTCGATCTAGACCTTTCAAGCGGATTTTCGGTCCTTCGCGCCGCCGATCTGGATCAGGTCGTAGGCACGCTTGACCGCCCGCGCGTTGATCTCCGCCTGCGGGTAAATCCCTAGTGGATCACCTACTTGCGTCTCCGCGACCCCCAGACAGAACTGGAAGTACGGACCGAATTCGAGCCCATCGAGCTTCTCCCGAGCCTCGATCGCCAGCCCCCGAACCTCATGGAGCACCGGGGAGCTGTGCCAGATGTCGTGCAGGCTGTCCACCTCGAGGATGTTGGCGACCTTCCGGCGGAAGGCGACGCACGGCAGGATGTTGCCGTAGGGGTCGATCGTGAAGCCGGAGCGTCCCGTCCCGCAGTTCGCGCCGCCGTCGGCGGCGCAGTGGTTCGTCTTGGGCGGCAGCCTCCCGCGGTGCAGCTTGGAGTAGTGCTCGCCCCAGTAGGCCCTGAAGAACTCCTCGTCGGCGCGCAGGGCGAGCGGATCCTGGTTGCCGTCGTCCTTGGGGGTGATCACGGCATCGAAGTTGATGAACAGGCCGAAGCGGTCGCCGATGTCCCGGATGCCG
>Ga0302046_10000899_pt1 | contig 28372 bp, 15 predicted proteins | sample RVTome_11_FD_200261 | JGI IMG/M metagenome (GOLD analysis project Ga0302046, IMG submission 200261) | Soil microbial communities from uranium-contaminated site in the Upper Colorado River Basin, Wyoming, United States - RVT147D111 (version 2) ... | reverse complement strand
GTGCCCGTCGACCCGGGCGGGGCTACGACGACCCATCGTTTATCCTGCTCCGGCTGACAGGTGTCTTCAACGAGGGTGAAATGGAGCTTCCGGGTGTAAAACGCGATGGCTTCGTCGTAGTCGCGCACCACGAGAGCCACATGGATGATCGCCTGTTTCATCGGTGGGGGCGTGTGGGCGTATGGGGGTGTGGGAGGGGAGAGAATAACGAACGGCGAAAGTGAATGGATAATAGCGTACGGTCAAGGAGGGGCTTCCTCATCATGCGCCATGCGGCATAAGAAACACCCAAACCGCCCTACAAGGGGCGGGAGCAGCGCAGGCTCGTCTCATTACCCGAGCGCCTGGCGTAGCGCGTTCAACAACTCGGGTACCCGGGCATAGGCATCATAGTCGTCTTCCTTGCCGGGTGTCGGCAGGGTCTCGATGGGAACGTAGCCTCGGTAGTTCGACGCGCGGATGAGGCCGACCAGTTTGACGAGGTCGATCTTGTCTCCCTTTCGATCGCTGAGTAGTTCCTTGACTTGCCAGTTGACGGCATGCGGAATCACGCGTGCGATGTCCGCATACGGGTCCGGGGTTAGAAAAAAGCCCGTATCGACAATCGCTCCCAACCAGTTGGACGCCGCCATCCCGAGGATCTTCAATACTTCGTCGGCGCTTTTGAGCATGTCGCCGTGGTTCTGCACGCCCACGATCACGCCATGTTGCTCGCCGTGCTCGGCGCATTGGGCCAGCGCTTCCGCCATCCAGGCCGCCGTCTCATCCCAGGTGTACCCCTCCGGTTGAGCACCGGCGAAGACCCGCAGCACCGGGGCTCCTATTTCCGCTGCCGCCTCGATCCACCGCTTCGCCAGCGCCACGTCGGCGTCGCGCTTGGCCTTGTCCGGGGTGGCGAAGTCGTTGCGGATGCCGGTGCCGCTGATATCGAGGCCGAGCCGGAAGGCGCGGCGTTTGAACGCATTGATGAATGCCGTCTCCGGCACCTCCGGGTATCCCGGAAAAAAATAGCCGGTGGGGTCGACGGCATCGAAATCCAGGCGGGCGCACTCTTCCAACAAGTCGAAAAGGCTCATCCCCCCGCTTTCTCCCCGCATGTGCTTGTAGAGCGGGGCATAGTAGGACCAGGCATTCAAGCTCAACTTGATCTTCGCGCCCGGTGCCTGCCGGAGGGCCGGTTCTTCCGCGCCGGGGGCATCCTGCGCGTGCATGTTTCCGAAAGCCATGCCGAGCGGCAGCAAGGCGGCGGATTTGAGGAATTGGCGTCGATGAGCAGGAGATTTCATCATGGGGCGGATTCAGACGTAAGGTGCTGATCGGGCCCTTGACGGCCGGGTTTGAGGCACGAAAAGCGTGTGACCCAAACGTACGAAAAACCAATAACTTGGACGAAGCCTCTTATTTTATTCGTGGCGCAACGCTTCGACCGGGTTGGCGCGGGCGGCGCGCGCGGCGTGGTAGCTGATGGCCAGCAGAGCGATCAGCAAGGCGGCGGCCCCGGCCAGCACGAACGGCCCAGGCCCCACCTCGATCCGAAAGGCGAACGTCTCCAGCCAGCGCTGCATCCCGGCGTAGGCCAGCGGGGCGGCGAGGAGGATGGCGAGGCCCACCAGGACGACGAACTCGCGGGCGATCATCGTCATCACACCCGGCACCGAGGCGCCGAGCACCTTACGGATGCCGATCTCTTTCGTCCGCCGCGCCACCGAGAGCGTCGCGAGGCCGAACAGGCCGAGGCAGGCGATGAGGATGGCAAAGAGGGACGAGTAGGTCACGATCTGGCCCCAGCGCGCTTCGTTCTGGTACTGGTTGGCGATGTCCTCGTCGAGGAAAGAAAAGGTGTACGGCTTGCCCGGCAAGATCTTGTTCCACGTCGCCTCGATCAGGTCGAGTGTGGCGTTCATGTCGCCGGGGCGGATCTTGACGAGGATGCTGCCCATGTAGTTGTAATAGTCGGGGTGCATGTTCATTACGGCGGGCTCGACGTCCTGGTGCAGCGACAGGAAATAGAAATCCTTCACCACGCCGACGATGGTCGGCGGCGTTTCGTAGATGAACGCCAACCACCCCGTCATCACGTGGCCGACCGGGTTCTCCAGGCCCAACGCTTCCACCAGCGCCTCGTTGACGAGGACGCTGGACGTCGGATCGACGGGATACTCTCTTGAGAAGTTGCGCCCGGCCACGATCTCCATCTCCAGCAGGTCCACCGTGTCGTAGTCGAACCCGAAGTTCCAGGTGGTGTGCGAGACGCCGTTGGCGTCGCTCCAGGTGTTGCGGTCGCCGCCGCGCGTGAACGCGTAGCCCATCCGTGCTACGTGGGTCACCTGGGGATGGGAGAGCAGTTCGTTCCGGAAGAATGCCAGCACGCCGGGCGCCTGGCTGGTGCTGACGGTGTTGGTGTTGACGACGACCACCTGGTCTTGTTGGTAGCCCAGGTCTTTGTTCATCAGGTACCGCAGTTGCTGCGCCATGATCACGGTGCTGACGATCAGGGCGATGGAGATGGTGTACTGGAGCACCACGAGGCCCTGCGTGAGGTGGTTCTTGCCGCGCACCCGGATCTTCCCTTTCAGGACGGCGGCGGGCTGGAAGCGCGCCAGCACCACGGCGGGATAGCCGCCGGCCACCAGGCCGACGATCACCATCAGGGCCGCCAGGGCCAGGAGGCTGTCGCCTTGCAGGAACATGCCCAGGGTAAGGCTTTGCCCCGTCAGCGTGTTGAACAGCGGCAGGGCGAAGGCGGCCAACGCGAGGCCGAGGCCGAGCGCCCCCAGGCTCAGCAGGATGGCTTCGCCCCAGAACTGCTTCATGAGTTGCTGCCGGTAGGCTCCGAGCACCTTCCGCATCCCGACCTCGCGCGCCCGGCTCGTGGAACGGCCGATGGAGAGCGTCATGAAGTTGATGCACGCGATCAGGAGCACGAGCAGCGCGATGCCGGACAGGATGTACGAATACCGAGGGTTGTGGGGCGCCACTTCGTAGGCCGCGCCGATGACCGGGTTGAGGTGCACGTCGCGCAGCGGCTGCAAGATGAGCTTGAAGGCGTCGGGGCTGTCGGCCAGGAAACCCGCAGAGCGACGGCCGTCGATCCGGTCGGCAAACTCGGTCGCCGTGAAGGGTGCCAGGGCCTGTTCGAGGGACGCTTCGTCCTGACCGTCTGCCAGCTGGATGAACGTCGACGTCCGCCCGCCCCAGTCGTTACCGCCCAGGCGCAGCGTCTCGTAGTTTTCAAACGAGATCATCGCATCGAACTGGAGGCTCGAATGGACGGGGATATCGGCCACCACGCCGGACACCGTGAAATCGTAGGTGGCGTCGTTTCGGGTGATCGAGAGGACTTCGCCGAGCGCCTGCCCGTAGGTGCCGGTCTCTACGTTGAAGAGTTTCCGGGCTACCGCTTCCGTGACGACCATGGAGCCGGGATCGGCCAGGGCCGTCGCCGGGTCGCCCGCCAGGAAGGGGAAAGAGAACATCTCGAAGAACGGCGCGTCCGCCTCCATGAGCCGCTGCCGGAACAGCTCGTTGTCTTTTTCCAGGTCTACGTTGCCGGCCACGACGCGCGTGATGCGCTCGATGCCGGAAAAGGCGTCGCCCATCGGTTCCGTCATCGACGGCGGCATGAGCAGCCGGTAGTCCAGGCTGCCGTCGGGGCGGGTTTCCTGGATGACGACTTTGTAGATAGCATCCGCGTGGGTGTGGAACGCGTCAAAGCTCCATTCGTGGCGGACCAGCAGCAGGATCAACACGCAGCACGCCATGCCGACGGCCAGCCCGCTGACGTTGATGAGCGTGTAGGCTTTGTGCTTTTGAAGAGTGCGGAGGGCGATTTTGAGATAGTTCTTTAGCATGGCGGTCGGGCGGGGGATGGGTAGAGCGATCTGTCGGGGCGAGGCGATGGTAGTGGCTTCGTGTCGGGGCGACGCATGCGTCGCCCTCACGATGCGGGCTAGCGAGGCTGTGCCTGTAGGTGCTAGTATTGTAGCATTACGGGCGAGCGATGATTTGTTGCAGACCCCGGCGGTTTTCTCCTGGCGGGGCAGGGGCAGCCCGCACGACTGCGCGTACCCGAACGGACCCCCTCATTCGTAGCGCAGCGCGTGGATGGGATTGGCCGTAGCGGTCGTGTAGACGCGGCCGCCGACCGTCAGGGCGGCCATCAAGAAGATCGCGAGGGTGGCGCCCAGGAAAGGGAGGACGCCCAGGTCGACGTGGTAGGCCCAGATGCTGTCGAGCATCAGGTCCAGCGTGTAATAGCCCGCCGCCGAGGCGATCCCCGACGCGAGGAGCAGCATCACGAGGAATTCCCGGTTGATGAGGTGGCCGATGCTGAGCACCGAGGCGCCGAGCACTTTGCGGAGGGCGATTTCCTTGGTGCGCCGGGCGATGGTCAGGGAGACCAGGGCGAACAACCCCGCCGCCGCGATCACGACGGCGATCCCTGAGAGGTAATAAAAGACGGTCTTGATGCTTCGGTTGATCAGGCTGGCTTCGGCCATTACCTCTTCCTGGTATCGACCGCCATAGGGATCGTCCGGGGACAGCCGCCGCCACGTTTCGCGGAGAAAATTGTTTGCGGCATCCAGGTCGTCCGGGCGGACGCGTACCGTCAGGTAGGCGTAGGATGCGGGAGGTGCCAGCTTGAGGAGGGTGGGGTCTACAGGATTCCACACCCCGCCGTCGTAGAAATCTTCCAGCACGCCCACGACCTCGTAGCGCAGGCTGTCCATCTCCACCATCTGCCCTACCGGCCGGGCCCATCCGACCGTCCGGGCGAAGGTTTCGTTGACCATGACGGCAGCGATCACGTCGGCTTCTCGGTGCGCGTCGAAGGCCCGGCCGGCCGCAACGCGCAGGCCCATCGTTTCCAGGTAGTTTTCGCCGACCTCGTACACCGTCACGTCCTGCGTCAGGGCTTCCCGCTGATCCGTCGCATCGACCTTGACGAGGCGACCCAGGGCCGAGAGGCCGATGTGATTGCGAGAGCCGGCGATGCGGAGGAGATCCGGGTTTTGAGACAGGACGTCTCGATACGGGCCGAAGCGTTCCGGCTGGCCGGCCAGCGGGACGGTCAGCACCCTCTCCCGGTCATACCCGAGGTCGACCGTCTCCTGGAAGCGGGCATTCTGGGTAAACACGATGCCGCTGACGAAGAGCAACACCGCGATGCTGAGTTGGGCGGTCAGGAGCGTGCGGGTGAGCGCATTCATGCCGCCCAGGCGGTGCCGGCCTTTCAGAATGGAAACGGGGTTGAAGCGGCTGATGTAGAGGGCCGGATAGGCCCCTGCCATCAACCCGGTGACGAGGAGCAACACCACCAGGAACGCCAGCAACGGCATGTTTTCGCTGTAGTTGGCTTCCAGGTCGATGTTCGGCCAGAGGCTGCTGTAGGCAGGGGCGAAGATCGTAGCCAGCAGCAGAGCGAGCCCGAACGCGAGGGTGCACAGCAGCATGCTTTCTCCCATGAACTGCCCGATCAACTGGTGCCGTCGTCCGCCGATCACTTTGCGGATGCCGATCTCTTTGAGGCGCTTGCCGGCGAACGCGATGGCGGTATTCATGAAGTTGAAACAGGCCATCAGCAGGAGCAACACCGCGAGGACCGCAGGAGAGACGACGGCAGCCGGGTGGAGGCTCTCGGTCAGGATATATCCGTAGAGGTCGTACGACGTCAAGAAATTCTGCGGGAGCGGGTCGAAGTAAAAACGCTCGATGGGCCAGTCCGGCCGGGCGGCATTTTGCAGCGCGAGGTAGGGTTGGAGCTGTTGCCGGAGCGCGGCAAGCTGATCGCGATCAGAGACCTGGATGAACGTGACGAAACCCCATCGGCCCCAGTCATCCAGGTCGTCGCCAGCGACGGCGCGCAGGTTGTCGTAGCGCGTCAGCACGTCGAACTGAATGCTTGAGTTTTTGGGAATCGGCTGCGCTACGGCCCCGACGGTGAACGTGCGGACGATCTCGTTGAACCGGAGTGTGATGGGCCGGCCCAGCGGGTCGTCTTCGCCGAAATACCGCGTGGCCAGGGCTTCGCTCAGGATGACCTGGGTAGGATCCCGGAGGGCGTTCGCGCTGCCTTGTTTCATCGGAAACGTGAACAGGTCGAAGAAGGCTTCGTCGGCGAAAAAGACCGTTTCGTTAAAGACTTTGTCGCCGTACTGGAACACACCGTTGTTTCTCGAAAGGCGTACGGCCTGCTCGACGGCCGCGAGCTCGGAGGCCATCGCAGGCCCCAGCGGCATCGGCGTGAGGCCCCACCGTTGTTCCTGGCCATTGACGACACGGATGCTGTTGACACGGTAGATGCGGTCGCCGTTCTCGTGGAAGGCGTCGAAGCTGTAGTTGAAGTCGTGGTTGAGGTAGGCGACGATGCAGCACGCCAGGGCGATGGCCAGGCCGACGAGGTTGATGGCGGTGTAGTGCCCGTTCCTGAGCAGGTTGCGGCCGGCAATGTTGAGGTAGTTGCGCAGCATGATACCACTCCAGATTATGCGTTGTGTCATAAAGCCCGGCAGCGACCACACCACCTGCCCCCGGTACCACCAGCGCGCGTAGCGGGCGCTGTGACGGGTGCGCAGGTAGTGGAATTCTTCTTCAAAGTCGCCCGCCAGGATGTCGCCGTCTCCGTGGGGGCGCAGGCGTTCCAGGAACCAGGCCGCCAGGGGCGGGGGCGTGTCGTATCGCTTCATCGCCGTTGATCCCGAGGACCGTTTAGCCGAGCGCCAGTTGGGGAACGCCCTTCCGGAGCATGCTCCGGATCGTTTCCATCTCGGCCAACGCAGCCAGGCCGGCGGGCGTCACGCCGTAGAAGCGCCGGCGCCGGCCTCCCCGTTCCTGGGTAGGGGCGCCGTCGGTAGCCGTGACGTATCCCTGTTCGGTCAGGCGGTCGAGGGGTACGTAGACAGAGGCAAAAGAGAAGTGCTCGCCGGTGATCTCCATCAGGTGGCGCCGGAGGGTGACGCCGTAGGCATTATCCCGAAGCTGGAGGATGGCGAGCAGGAGAAGCTCTTCGGTACGGCGCAACAGGGTCATGGCCGGCCTGCTATTATTTCTGGTTTCCAGAATCAGGACGGAAAAGCCGGCCGGTATGTTACAGGATTATTTCTCAGAAGCAGCATTTTTTCCGGATCGGAAGCGTATGGGTGCAGCGTCGGTTCGGGCGGCATCGCTGCAACGATAGCCCACGCTGAGGGGCTAGGAATCCGTTAGGCTCCTATTAAGATGGGGGTTTTCGGCTATGCAACGCTTGCCAAAGGCTTGTCCAGATGAGCCATTGCCTGTTCCATTTTGGACATTTCCTTGTCCATTTCGGACATTGGTGCTTCGACGGGCAGGGCAGGGCGCTTTATGCAGCGTTTTAGCGGTTAGGTTGCCGGCACCCTCGGTGGGTGAGCAACGCCGCCATGCTGGTAGCCTCCTGTTCGTTGATGTGGCGTAGCACGGCCCGGACCTTGTAGGGGCCGGCTACGCGGAGAACCCTACCACCTAACTCGGAGACAACCCATGCGCATCTCCCTTCTCGGCCTGTTGATTCTGGGTCTCGTGGGCTTCACAGCCTGTAGCGATACCCCCCCTCCTGACGATGTGCAAGTCGCTATGGAGCCCTCCATCCAAACCGAAGCGGTTACCTACACCGCCGGGGACGTGACCATGCAAGGCTACCTGGCCTATGACGAGAACAAGCAAGGAGCACGCCCCGGCATCCTGGTTGTTCATGAGTGGTGGGGGCATAACGAGTACGCCCGTCGGCGTGCCCGCATGCTGGCTGAACTCGGCTACACGGCGCTCGCCGTCGATATGTACGGTGACGGGAAGACGGCCGCGCATCCCGAGGAGGCGGGTGCCTTCGCCACGGCCGTCATGAGCAATATGGACGCCGGCCAGGCGCGGTTCGAGGCGGCGCTGGCGGTGCTGCGAAACCACGCCACCGTCAACGCCGAGCAGATCGCCGCCATCGGCTATTGCTTTGGCGGGGGCGTCGTGCTGCACATGGCCCGGCGCGGCCTCGACCTCGACGGCGTCGTCAGCTTTCACGGGGCCTTGAATACGACCGAGCCGGCGCAGCCCGGTGCAGTGAAGGCGCGTATCCTGGTCCTCCACGGCGCCGCCGATCCGTTCGTCCCGCAGGAGGTGGTCGACGCGTTCATGCAAGAGATGGATGCGGCGGGGGCTTCCTACGAGTTCATCGCCTATCCCGAGGCCACGCATAGCTTCACCAGCTCCCAGGCGGATTCGCTCGGCGCGCAGTTCAACATGCCGATTGCCTACAACGCCGAGGCCGACCGGCAGTCCTGGGAGGCCATGCAGAACTTTTTCGAGACGATTTTTTGAAAAGGGCGAGCGGACCACAGGCGAAGCCGGACTACAGCGAGCAACGCGAGCGTCCCAAGTCACTCATGCCGCAGCGTCTTGACGGGATTGATCAGCGCCGCCCGGATCGACTGATAACTCACCGCGAAGAAGGCAACCAGCAGGGCGGTTAGCCCGGCTACGAGAAAGGTCCAAACGGACATGCCTATGTGGTAGGCGAAGGTGCGGAGCCAGAACTGGAGGGCCAGGTAGGCGACGGGCCAGGCGATCGCGTTGGCGACCAGGACCAGCTTGAGAAATTCTTGCGAGAGCAGGCTCAGGATGCGCGGCACCGAGGCCCCGAGTACCTTACGGATGCCGATCTCTTTCGTCCGCCGCGCCGCCGTCAGCATCGCCAGGCCGAACAGGCCGAGGCAGGCCACCAGGATCGCCACCAGCGAGGCGTACTGGATGATGTACTGCCACCGTTCTTCGGTGCGATAGAGCCGGTCGATGTCTTCGTCGAGGAAAAAGTAGTCGAAGGGGCGTTCCGGTGCCACGCGCTGCCACGTCTCTTCGATCATCGCCATCGTCGCGGGGACGTCGGCAGCGCTGATGCGGGCCAGGATGTAGTGCACCGGGTAGGCGTGGAGGTTGATCTGTAAAGGCGGGATCGCCTCGTGCATCGACTGGAAGTGGAAGTCTTGCACCACCCCGATGACCGTCGCCTCGCCGATCTGGATACCCAGGGCCGTTTCCGGCGTAAGGCCGAACGCCTTGACGAACGTCTCGTTCACCAGGGTGGATTCGGTGGCGTCTGTACCTCGTTCCCGCGCAAAGTCACGCCCCGCCAGGAGGTCGATGCCGAGCGTTTCCAGGTAGTGGTAATCGACGCGGTAATGGGTGACGCCGAGGGTGTCGGGGCCGGTTTCCAGGAAGAAGTCTTCGGCGCCGCGTGTGCCGACGCGGTTCGTCGTATACGAGGTGCCCGTCAGGCTCAGGATACCGGGCTGCGTGGCGAGTTCGTTTCTGAAGATCTCCAGCAGCGCCTCGCTGGCCGGGATGCCGACGACCTGTTCCTGGCTCCAGCCGAGGTCTTTCGTCCGTAGATATTCCAGTTGCCGGGCCATGACGAGGGTGCCGGTGATGAGCCCGACCGAGCAGGCAAACTGGAGGATGACCAGCGCCCGCGTCAGGGTGCCGCCGCCGCCGAGCCGGAGCTTGTTGCGGAGCACTTCGGCCGGATGAAACCGGGACAGCACCAGCGCCGGGTAGCTGCCCACGACCAGTCCCACCAGCATCACCAGCGCGGCCAGCGCCGCGAGCGTCGAGAGGTTCGAGGCCGGGTTTAGCGCCAGGTTCTTCTGCGCCAGCTGGTTGAAGGTGGGCAGGAAGAGCCAGGCCAGCACGACGCCCAGGAGCAGGGCTACGAAGCTCATCAGCAGCGCCTCGCCCCAGAACTGCCTGGCGAGCTGCCCCCGCAGGGCGCCGAGCACTTTGCGCATGCCGATTTCGCGGGCGCGCATCGTCGCCCGGCCCATCGTCAGGGTCATGAAGTTGATGCAGGCAATCATCAGCACGATCAGGCCGATGCCGGAGAGCACCAGCGAATAGCCGGCGGTGTTGCGCAGATACACGCGCGAGAGGGGATCCAGCCCGTAGGCCAGCTCGCGCCCGGCGTATCGGGCCAGGGTCGGGGAGAGCCGGGCCTCCAGCGCCGCCGGGTCCGCCTGTTCCGTCAGCTCGACGAACGTGGTCCCGGAATAGCTCTGCCAGGAGCCGTAGGTCTCTTCCCCGACGAGGCTGCGGTATTTCTCATAAGGCAGGAGAAAGTCGAACGTGATCGACGAGTTGCCCGGAAAGGCGCCCACCACGCCCGTGACGGTGAAGTCCTCGTACGTGTCTTCGAAGAGGCGGATCGCCAGGGTCTCCCCCAGCGGGTTGGCGTCGCCGAAATACTTCTGCGCCATCGCTTCAGTGAGGACGACGGCGTTCAGGTCGGTGAGGGCGGTGCCGGCGTCTCCGGCGGTCAACGGGAACGAAAACGTCTCAAAGACCCCCGGATCGACGAAGGTGACTTCCTCTCTGAACATCGCGTCGCCACGGCGGACGAAGCGGCCGTCGATGTCGAAGAAACGCACGGCGCGGACGACCGAGGGGAACTGTTCCTCGACCGTCGGCCCCACCAGCCTCGGCAGATACGGCATGTTGTCCCATTGCCGGATGCTGACCCGGTAGATACGGTCGCCCTTCTCGTGGAAAGCATCGTAGCTCATCTCGTCCCGGACGTACAAAAACACCAGGATGCAGGCAGCGATACCCAGCGCCAGTCCGAAGATGTTGATGAACGAAAGGCTTTTGTGGCGCAGCAGGGTGCGCAGCGCAGTTTTGAGGTAGTTCTTGAGCATGACGAAGCTCCAGTAGCAGGTGCGGGAGAGGAGGGGAAAGGCGGACCGCAGCGTCTGGCTCCAGTACCAGCGTCGGGCGGCCCGCTGGCCGTAGCGTCGGTACAGCGCGGCATAGGTCTCGTCGAGGTCGCCGAGGACCGCTTCGGCGTCGACCTCGTGGAGGCACAGCCGGGTCAGCCAGGCCGCGAGGCAGGGCGGGTGGATCGCAGGGTGCGGCATGCGTTTTTATTCGTAGCGCAACGAATCGACCGGGTCCTTCACCGCCGCCCGGATCGCCTGGTAACCCACAGAGAGGAAGGCCACCGTGAGAGCCGCCAGGCCCGCCAGTAGAAAGATCCCCCAGGATATTTCTACGCGGTAGGCGAAGTCATCGAGCCAGCGGTGCATCGCCAGGTAGGCCAGCGGGGCGGCGGCGACCAGCGCGATGAGCACGAGGCGGGTGAAATCCTTCGAGAGCAACAGCACGATGCTCGTTACCGTCGCGCCGAGGACTTTGCGGACGCCGACCTCCCTGGTGCGTTGCTCGGCGGTGAAGGCGGCGAGGCCGAACAGGCCCAGGCTGGCGATCAGGGTAGCCAGCAGCGAGAAAGCGCCGAACGTCTGCCCCAGCTGGAGGTCGGCGCGGTGCAGCGCGTCGAACCGTTCGTCGACGAAGAAATACTCGAAGGGGCGCTGCGGCGCGAAGGTCGTCATCGTCGTCTCCAGGAACGCCAGCGTCGCGGCGAGGTCGCCGGCGCGCAGGCGGACGGACAGGTAGTAATATTCGGGGTCCATCAGGAAGAGCATCGGCTCGATCTGTTCGTGGAACGAGACGACGTGGAAGTCTTTCACGACGCCGATCACCGTGACCGTCCGTTGCCCGGCCCAGACGAGCCGGACGCCGAGGGCTTCTTCGGGCGAGGCATAGCCCAGCCGCCGTGCCGTCGCCTCGTTGATCAGCGCGGCCTCCCGGGCGTCGGTCCCGCTTTCGGGCGAGAGCCACCGGCCGGCCGTGATCTCCATGCCGTACGTGTCGAGAAAGTCGTAGTCCACCAGGTAGGTCCCTAGCGTCAACGGCTCGTCGGTGGCCTCGATGCGGACGCCGTAGGTCCACAGTTCGATGGAGGGCACCAGCATCGAGGCGGAGGCGGCCACCACGTTGGGATGCCGGAGCAGAGCGGCCTTGATGGATTCCGCCTGGGCACCGACCTCGGTGTCGATCGGGATGGCGGCGATTTGCTCTTTGTCGAAGCCCAGGTCTTTCGAGCGCACAAATTGCATCTGGTCGAAGACGACGCCCGTGCAGATGATGAGGATGATAGAGAGGGCGAACTGAAACACGACCAGGCTTTGCCGGCCGAAGGATCGGTGGCTGTGCCGGGTGCCTTTCAGCACGGCCACCGGCTGGAAGGCCGAGAGGAACAGCGCGGGGTACGCGCCGGCGGCCAGCCCGATGAACAGGACGATGCCGAGCAGCACGAGCAGCAGGGGGCTGCTGTCGAGGTAGTGCAGGGCCAGGGCTTTGCCTGTGAACACGTTGAAGACGGGGAGCACCGCTTCGAGGGCGAGCAAGGCCAGCAGCATCGCGCAGAGCCCCAGCAGCATCGACTCGCCCAGGAACTGCCGGATGAGTTGCGCGCGCCGGGCGCCGATCACCTTGCGGAGGCCGACTTCGCGGGCGCGCTGCGACGAGCGGGCCGTCGCTAGGTTGACGAAGTTGATGCAGGCAATCAGCAGGATGAACAGGGCGATGACGGAGAAGAGGTATACGTACGTGATGTCGCCGTTGGGTTCGGCCTCGTTCGCCAGGTGCGAGTGCAGGTGGATGGCGGTGAGCGGCTGCACCCGCAGTTGATAGGTATAGTCCGAGTCCGCCTCCAGGCCCACGTGGCGCGCGACGAAGCCGGGCAGCTTGGCTTCCAGGCTGCCGGGGTCGGTGCCTTCGGGCAGGAGGAGGTAGGTGTAGTTTTGCAGGAAGACGGTCCACTCATCCGCGAAGCGTCCGGCGAACGGGCGGAGCGGCAGCAGGACGTCGAAATGGAGGTGCGTGTTGGACGGCACGTCTTGCAGCACGCCGGTCACGGTCAGCGTAACGACGGTGTCGTTGTTGCGGTAGGTGAACGTCTTACCCAGCGGGTCGGCGTCGCCGAAGTAGCGCCGCGCCGCCGTCTCGGTGAGCACGACGGCGTCGGGTCGGTCGAGGGCCGTGGCCGGGTCGCCCCGGAGCAGCGGGAAGGAAAAGACCTCCAGGAACGTCGAGTCGACGGCGTAGACGCGGCGTTCGGTGAACCGGACGCCCTGGTGCTGTAAGATGGGGTCGAACAGCCGCCGCGCCCGCACGGCCTCCAGCACTTCGGGGAAGTCGACCTGGAGGGCCGGGCCGATCGGCAGCGCCGTGTTCGCCGAGGCGGTCAGCTCGCCGGGCATGCCGCGCACCGCCGTGACGCGGTAGAGGCGGTCGGTGTTTTCGTGAAAACGGTCGTAGCGCAGTTCGTCCTGCACGTAGAGGACGATCAGCAGGCAGCAGACGATGCCGGTGACGAGGCCGGAGACGTTGAGGAAGGCATAGCCTTTCTGTCTTTTAAAATGGCGGAGCGCCATTTTAACATAGTTTGTGAGCATGACGAGACTCCAATAGCATGTTCGCGAGGCAAGGTGGGGAACAGACCGAAAGACCTGCCTCCGGTACCAGCGCCGGGCGGCCCGCTGGCCGTAGCGCCGGTACAGCGCGGCATAGGTCTCGTCGAGGTCGCCCAGCACGGCGTCGGCATCGACGCCGGGCAGGCACAGGCGGGCCAGCCAGGTAGCGAAGCGGGGCGGTCCGGGCATCCGGGTAGGCATCGGCGTTTCACTCATGCCGTAGCGAATCGACCGGATTAGCCCGCGCGGCCTTGATCGCTTGATAACTCACCGTCAGGGACGCAACCAGCAGGGCGAACAGCCCTGCCATTAGAAATGTCCAAGCGGACATTTCTATGCGGTAGGCGAAGTCATCGAGCCAGCGGTGCATGGCCAGGTACGTCACGGGCGCCGCCAGCACGAAGGCCAGGGCGACGAGTTTGAGGATGTCTGTCGTCAACAGGCCGACGAGGCCGGGCATGGACGCCCCGAGCACTTTGCGTACGCCGATCTCTTTGGTGCGCTGCTCGACCGTGTAGGCAGCCAGCCCGAAGAGCCCGAGGCATGCGATCAGGATGGCGAGCCCGGCAAAGACGCCGAAGATGCGCCCCAGCCGATCCTCGGCCTTGTACTGCCTGTCGAAGTCCTCATCGAGGAAGAAGTAGTCGAAGGGACGGTGCGGGATGAGCGTGCGCCAGGTGTCTTCGAGCTGGGCCAGCGTGCCGGGCAGGTCTTCGGCGCGGATGCGCAAGGAGAGGTACAGCGGGGCGCTGCCGTAGGCGACGGGCGTCGGCAGGATCACCAGCGGCTCTACGGCCGTTTGTAGCGACGTGAAATGGAAGTCTTTGACGACGCCGACGATGCGGCCGCCCCCACGCCGAAGCGCGGCCGTTTTGCCGATCGCCTCTTCGGGCGTCCAGCCCAGTTCCTTCACCATCGCTTCGTTCAGGAGAAAGCTGCCTGTCGTGTCGGTCGTCAGGTCCCCCGAGAAGTCGCGCCCGGCTACGATGTCCATCTGGTAGGTTTTTACAAAGCCGGGGTCGGCGAAAAGAATCTCGGTGAGCCGCCAGTGGTTCTCCGGCATAGCTTCGGCCTGAAAGGACAGCCCGATCGTGCCCCGGCCCGGAATGCTGTTGGACATGGCTACCCGCTGCACCGATGCGTACCCGAGCACTTCCTGCTTGAATAGGTCGGCGAGGTCCGCCTGCCGCGCGTTCAGCGACGAGAGGACGACGACCTGCTCGGGCGCGAACCCCAGGTGCCGGGTGCGCATGAAATGAAGCTGGCTGAAGACGATGGCGGTCCCGGCGATCAGGAAGACGGACACCGCGAACTGAAACACGACCAGGACGCTACGCAACCGAGACGCCGCGCGTTGCTTGCCGGTATGTGTCGGGAGGCCCTTGAGAGTCGCCAGCGGCCGGAAGGCGGACAGGAAAAAAGCGGGATAGCTGCCGGCCAGCACACCGACGCCGAGGGTGAGCGCTGACAACGCCGCCAGGAAGGGCCACTGGCCGAGCACATCCAGGGTCAGGTCCTTGTCGGCCAGGGTGTTGAAGGCCGGCAACGTCAGGATCACCAGGACCACGGCCAACGCGGTGGCGGTGAGGCTCATCAGCAGCGCTTCGCCCAGAAACTGGCCGACGAGTTGCCGGCGGTGGGCGCCCAGCACCTTGCGCATCCCCACCTCGCGCGTGCGCTGGGACGAGCGGGCCGTCGCCAGGTTCATAAAGTTGATGCAAGCGATCAGCAGGATGAACAGGGCGATCGCCGTGAACAGGTAGAGGTGCTCCAGGCGGCCGTTGGCTTCCAACTCACCGCTTCGATGCGAGTGGAAGTGGATCGACGGGAGCGGTTGCAGCGAGAAGTCGAACGACCACCCTTCGGATAAGTCGACGCTGCGTTCGACGAGGGCGGGAAACTTGCTCTCCAGGGCCGCAGCCGATGCTTCCGGGGCCATCAGGAGGTACGTGTAGTACATATGAGGCGCCCACGCGTTGGCGATGTCCGGTGCGATGATTTCCCAGGAGGCCATCGAAGCCACGATATCGAAGTGGAAATGGCTCTCGGACGGTACGTCTTGCACCACGCCGGTGACGTGAAAGTCGAGGGTGTCGCCGACGGTGAGTACCTTGCCTACCGGGTCCGCCCGGCCGAAGTATTTGCGCGCGGTGCTCTCCGTGAGGACGAGGGAGAAGGGGGCATCCAGGGCTGTGGCCGGGTCGCCTTGCAGCAATGGGAACGAGAAGATCTCGAACATCGTGGCGTCGGCGTAGAAGAAGTCGGGCTCCTGGAACAACCGGTCGCCGTACGCTACCGGCGTCTGGGGCGGACTGAAAAGCCGCACGGCCTGCTCGATTTCCGAAAAGTCACCGGTCGCAGCAGGGGCAAAGGCGGCCGGTATCGTGGTCGTGGCGTTTGTGTTGCTGGGCGTGCTGAGGTCCTCTACGACGCGGTAGATCCGGTCGGCGTGCTCGTGGAAACGGTCATAGCTTAGCTCGTGCTGCACATAGAGCAGAATCAACAGGCAGCAGGCCAGGCCGGAGGCCAACCCGAAGAGATTGATGATAGCATAGCCTTTCTGCTTTTTAAAATGGCGAAACGCCATTGTAACATAGTTGGTCAGCATGACGAGGCTCCAGTAGAGGGTTCGCAGGATGAGGCGGGGCATAGAGCGAAGGACCTGTCTCCGATACCAGCGCCGGGCGGCTCGTTGCCCATAGCGCCGGTGCAGCGCGGCGTACGTTTCTTCGAGGTCGCCGAGGACGGCGTCGGCATCCACGCCGGGCAGGCACAGGCGGGCCAGCCAGGTAGCGAAGCAGGGCGGTCTGGACTGCGGGGCAGGCATGACGATCTCACTCGTACCGCAGGGTCTTGACCGGGTCTGTCCGCGCCGCCCGGATCGCCTGATAACTCACCGTCAGGACGGCAACCAGCAGGGCGAACAGCCCTGCCATTAGAAATTCGCCCCCGCGAATTTCTATGCGGTAAGCGAAGTCGTCGAGCCAGCGGTTCGCGGCGGCGTACGCGATCGGTGCGGCGGCGACGGAGGCCCACAGGATCAGCTTGAGAAAGTCATTCGAGAGCAGGATCGCGATACCTGTGACAGAGGCGCCGAGTACCTTGCGGATGCCGATTTCCTTCGTGCGCTGCTCGGCGCTGAAGGCGGCCAGCCCGAAGAGCCCCAGCGAAGCGATCAGCAGGGCCAGCAAGGTGACGTATCCGAACGCCTCGCCGAGGCGCAGTTCGGCCCGGTACAGCCGGTCGAAGGCTTCGTCGACGAACCCGTACTCGACCGGGTAGGGGGTGAATTGCCGCGTCGTCTCGCTCAGAAAGGCGAGTGTCTCCGGCCTGTTTTCCGACCGGATCCGCACGGAGAGATACCCCATCCAGTACGTCCCCAACTGAATCATGAGGGGTTCGATGGGGTAATGCAGCGAGTGCATGTGGAAGTCGTTCACCACGCCGATGACGGGGCCTTCTTCATCCCGGAAAAGGAACCGTTTGTCCAGGGCCGTATCCCAGCCGAAAGCCTGCACGGCCGCCCGGTTGAACAGAAACGCACCGGCGGTGTCGGTCGCGAAGGAGCGCGAGAACCGGCGCCCTTCCGCCAGCCCGATCCCGAAGACGTCGAAGAAGTCGTAGTCCACGATGAGCCTGCGTATGGACAGATATTCGCTGTCCGGGCCGCCCTCCCAGCCCGTCACGGAGGTCGACGAGGTGACGTGGATCGGCAGGGCACTCGACGAGGCGACGGCGACGACGTTCGGGTTGCGCAGCAGTTCGGCCCGCAGCGTGGCGTAGTTGTCGGCAAGCTCCGGCCCTCGCACCCGCGTCGTGACCACCTGGGTGCGGTCGTAGCCCATCTCTTTGTTTTCGACGTATCGGAGTTGCTGATAGATTACCAGGCTGCCCCCGATGAGGGCGATGGAGGCGGTGTACTGGCCGATGACAAGCAGGCGTTGCAGGCGGGCCTTCCGGGAAGGCAGGGCGCCGCTGCCCTTCAGCACGTGTGCCGGCCGAAGCGACGACAGGTACAACGCCGGATAGCTCCCCGAGAGCAGCCCGATCAGCAGGATGAGGACGAGCAGGCCGGGCAGGAGCAACGGGTTTTCCGCATAGTCCATCCGGAGGGGGCGTTCCACCAGATCGCTGAAAGCCGGCAGCAGCAGGTGCACCAGCCCGAGGGCCAGCACCAGCGCCAGCGACGTCAGCAAGAACGACTCGCCGAGAAACTGCCGGACGAGCTGGCTCCGGTGGGCGCCCACGACTTTGCGCAGGCCCACTTCGCGGGCGCGTTTCATCGAGCGCGCCACGGCCAGGGTCATGTAGTTGATGCAGGCCAGGAGCAGGATGACGGCGGCGATGGCCGAGAACAGGTAGATAAACGTGATGTCGCCCTGCGCCGCGATGTCGAAGTTGAAGCGCGAGTGGAGGTGGATGTCGGTCAGCGCCTGGAGGTAATACTCGTTGGGATGGTCCAGGCCGCCGTCGGCCAGATATAGCTTCGTGAACGCCGGCAGTTTGGCCTGAAGCCGGTGGGCGTCCGTATCCTCTCGTACCAGCAGATAGGTATGGTAGCTGTTGTTGTTGCGTATGTTGTCCTCCAGGTCGCGCCGGTAGTACGGGTTGGAACGGATCGATGTGATGAAGCGGAAGGTGAAGTGTGCGTTGTCCGGCACGTCGTCCATCACGCCGGTGACCGTGTAGGTCTCCTCCTCCTGGGGGGTATGATAGGTCAGGATGGTACCCAGCGGATTTGCGTCGCCGTAGAGCTTTTCGGCTAGCGAGGCGGTGAGCACGATGCTGTTGGGTTCGGCCAGTGCCGTCGCCGGGTTGCCCCGCCGCAGGGGAAACGTGAAGATGTCGAAGACGGCGGCGGAGGCGTAGATCCCGTCCTCGAAGAAGTGCTGATCGCCCCGGCCCAACAAAGCGGCGGTTCTCCAGATCGTCGTGGTACGGATGATCTCCGGGAACGTCTCACCGAGTGCCGGTGCCAGTGGAGCGGACGTGACGGAGAGGTAATCGTTACCCAGGTAGTTGTTGCCCGGCTGCCGCTGGATGATGCGATAGATGCGGTCGGCCTTTTCATGGAAGCGGTCGTACGAGCCTTCGTACTGGATGTAGCGGGCAATCAAGATGACACAGGCCAGCCCCACGGCCAGCCCGACGATGTTGACGAACGCGTAGAGCTTCTGTCTTTTAAAATGGCGGAGCGCAATCTTCAAGTAATTTGCCATCATGACCAGGCTCCAGTAGAGGGTTCGGAGGATCAGGTGGGGGATGGAGCGAAGGACTTGTCTCCAGTACCAGCGCCGGGCGGCCCGCTGGCCGTAGCGTCGGTCCAACGCGCGGTAGGTCTCTTCGAGGTCGCCCAGCATGGCGTCGGCGTCGGCCTGGGGCAGGCACAGGCAGGCCAGCCAGACGGCCGGGTGAGGCGGTCGGGTGCCGGGCGTCATTGCGCTTTTCCAGGCGCGAGGCCGGGCAGGTCCTCCCACATGGTTTCCTGGACGTTGCGCACGCGGTTGAGCGCCGCGACGCCTTCGGGCGTGAGCTGGAAGTAGCGCTTGCTGCGCCCGCCGCGCTCGGGGGTGGGCAGCCCCATAAACGTGTGGACGAGGCCCTGCCGCGCCAGCCGGTCCAGTGTACCGTAGACGCTGCCGATGGACCAGTCCTCGTCGGTCACGTCGGTAAGGTGGTTGCGGATCGCGGCGCCGTAGGCGTCGTCTTGCAGACGCCAGACGGCCAGCAGCAGGAGTTCTTCGGTACGAGAGAGCAGGTTCATGGGTCCGGTGGAAGGTGGGTTGGTTACGCCGTATTCGAAGACATTTTTTATTTGTTACGGAAAAAATAAAAAATAAATAGAAACACTACTCTATCGCGTTCCGCGGTCAGTCTAACTTTGGGTTCAACGGTCAGGGGTAGGATTCAAAAGCTGACCGCTTATGGCCGACCGGTGATGGCTTTACTCGTACCGCAAACTTTTCACCGGATCAGTCAGCGCCGCCTTGACCGACTGGTAGCTCACCGTCAACACAGCAACGCCAAGGGCCGTCAGGCCCGCCATTAGAAATACCGGCCACGATATGTCTATGCGGTAGGGGAACCGTTCCAGCCAGCCGCTCATCACGAGGTATGCCACCGGGCTGGCGACGACGCACGCAACGAGGACGAGGCGGGTGAAGTCGCGGTTGAGCAGCCAGACGATGCCGGGTGCCGAGGCGCCGAGGACTTTGCGGACGCCGATCTCCCGGGTGCGTTGTTCGGTGATGAGGGCCGCCAGGCCGAGAAGGCCCAGGCAGGTGATCAGCAGGGCCAGCCCGGCGAAATAGCCGACGAGCTGCATGAGGCGCCGGTCGGACGTGTAGAGTTGACCGAACGCTTCGTCCAGAAAGCGATAGGAGAACGGCCAGGCCGGGGCGAAAGACTGCCACTGGGCTTCGAGGAAACGTAGCGTCTCCGGAAGGTGTTCGGGGCGTACCCGGATAGCGATTTGCCAGGCGGACCAACCCGGAGGCACGAGGTGCATCACCAGCGGCGCGATCCGTTGATGGAGCGACTTGAAGTGAAAATCCTTCACGACGCCGATGACGCGGCCGGGTTCGCGATCCCAGGTGCGGAAGGCCCGGGTGAGCGGGTCCTCCCAGCCTAGCCGGCGTACGGCCGTCTCGTTCAGGAGATAGGCGCCTTCCGCATCGGTCGGGACGTCGAGCGAGAAGTTGCGGCCTTCGACCAACTCAAGGCCGAGCAGGGGGAGAAAGTCGGGGTCAACCAGCATCGTCTGAGCTTGCCACGCTTCCTCGCCGGCTTCGCCCGGCACCACGAAAGTTCGCATGAAGCCCGTGTAGCCCGGCATGTTGCCGCCACCCTGGGAGACGTACCGCACATTGGGGTTGGCGAGCAACGTCTGTTTGAATGCGTCGAAGTGTTCGGTGAGGGCCTCGTTGGCCTCCAGGTAAAGCACCTGTTCATCCGCGAAGCCCAGGTTCCGGGTTTGCATATACCCCAACTGATTGTAGACCGTCAGGGTACTGATCAGCAAGAAGACCGACAGGCTGAACTGGGTAACGATGAGGCCCTTGCGCAGGGCCGTCGCGCCGCCGCGTTGACCGGCGTGGCCTTTCAGGGCGTGGACCGGGGTGAAGGCCGAGAGGTACAGCGCCGGATAGCTGCCTGCTGCGAGGCCCGTCAACAGCCCGATGCCGCCCAGGAGGGCGAGTATCGCGCTGTTTTTAAACACGTCCACGGGTACGTCGCGGCCTAGCAGCTGGCCGAAGACGGGCAGAAAGAGCGTTACCAGCCCGAGGGCAAGCCCGAGCGCCAGGAGGCTCAGGAGGACGGATTCGCCGAGAAACTGCCCGATCAACTGCTGCCGGAACGCGCCCAGCACCTTGCGCAGACCGATCTCTCTGGCCCGGCAGGCCGCGCGGGCCGTAGCCAGGTTCATGAAGTTGACGCAGCCGATCATCAGGATGAAAAAGGCGATGGCGGAAAAGATGTAGAGGTAGCGTCGTTCGATGTTGGTGTCGACGTCGCGCCGGGTTTCGGTCTCGAAGTGGATTTCAACGAGCGGTTGCAGTTCGAGGCGGAGGGTCCGGCTGGTTTCCGGCCCCTGGTAGCGGTCGAGGAAGGCGGGCAGCTTGGGGGTCAGGCCGGATGCGTCGGCATCCGGGTGCAGCAGCACGTAGGTGTAGAAAATCCAGGTCGTGTAGTCGTGTAAGATGGTGTCTCGCCACGTCGTCCGCATCACCTCGGTGGTGGCGAGGAAGTCGAATTGCAGGTGGGAGTTGGCCGGCAACGGGTGCAGGATTCCGGTGACGGTGAGGTCTATCTCGTTGTTGTAGGTAAAGGTTTGCCCGATGGGGTCTTCGGCCCCGAAGAGGGCTTGTGCGGCTTGCTCGGTGAGTACCACCGAAGCCGGGCCTTGCAGCGCCGTTTGCGGATCACCCCGGACGAGCGGGAACGTGAAGACGTCGAACACAGAGGCGTCGGCAAAAGCAAAGCGCTGCGTTGTAAGGTGCCGGTCGCCCCGTGTGAGGAGGATGTTGTCGCCCATCCAGATGCGGACGGCCTCCTCGATCTCCGGGAAGGCTTCCGGCAGGGTTACGGCATAGGCGGATTCGGTCTGCGCGCTGCGCATCGTCGTGCCTGCGTTGGTCGTGTTGCGGATCAGCCGGTAGATCCGCGCGCCGCGTTCGTGAAAGCGGTCGAAGGTGAGCTCGTGGCGTACGAACAGCACAATCACGAAACAACACGCCAGCCCGACGGCCAGCCCGACCACGTTGATGGCCGTGTAGCCCTTGTGTTTTTGAAGGTGCCGCAGGGTGAGGGTGAGGTGGTTTTTGAGCATGGTGGTGGTGGTTCGCTCCCTTCGGTCGCTGTGGTCCGTGCGCCCGCCTTCGTCGGGCTTACTGTGGTATGGGCGCTACGCGCCCTGTGGGACGCTCGCGTTGCTCGCTGTAGTTCGCTCCTTTCAGTCGCTGTAGTGTGTGTTGGGGGTGTTGTCTTACCGGGCTGGCTTCCCTAACTACAATGGGCCCGCAGGGCGAACGGACCACAGGGCACGCAGTGCCCGGACTACAGTTTGCGAAGCAAACGGACAAAAGCGAGCAACGCGAGCGTCCCAACCTACTCGTAGCGCAGCGATTTCACCGGGTCGGCCAGCGCGGCCTTCACCGTCTGGTAGCTCACCGTGAGGACGGCCACCCCGAGGGCCGCCAGGCCCGCGATGAGAAAGATCGGCCACGATATGTCGATGCGGAAGGCAAAGGTGGACAACCAGTGCGCCATGACGAAGTAGGCGGCGGGTGCAGCCAGGAAAAGCGCGACGGTCACCAGGCGGATGAAGTTTTTCGAGAGCAAGACGGTGAGGTCCGGCACCGAAGCGCCCATCACCTTGCGGATGCCGATCTCGCGGGTGCGGGCGGCCACGGTCAGCGCGGTCAGGCCGAACAGGCCCAGGCAGGCGATCAGGATGGCGAAGAGGGCCGCGTAGCCGAGGATCCGGCTCCACCGTTCGTCGTCGTTGTACTGGGTGTTGAGGTCGTCGTCCAGGAAGCTGAAGTCGAAGGGTACGTCCGGGGCTACGCGTTCCCAGGCAGTGCGGAGCGCGCCGAGCGTGGCCGGCACATCGCCCGGCGCGATGCGGACGAGCAGGTAGGCAAGCCGGTCGTTGGGGGTCAACGTCAACATCAGCGGCATCACCTCGCTTTCGAGCGACTGGAAGTTGTAATCCTTCAGCACGCCGATGACGACGGGGTCCGTCTCAGGGCTTTCCGTCAACCCGGTGAGCGGCTCGCCGAGCGGTTCAGTCCATCCGAATTCCCGCACCAGGGCCTCGTTGACGACGACGGACCGCGTGGAGTCGGTCGACAGGTTGGGATCGAAGCTACGCCCGGCGACGAGTTCCATAGCCATGACGTCGACGTAGTTTTGCTCGACGCGGAATTCGTTGACCTGCCGCAAGACGCCCTGGTATTCGAAGCCGACCCGCGCACCGCCTCGGGCAAAAGAGGAACTGGTAGCCGTGATGCCGAGGATGTCGGTTCGTGATCCCAGTTCATGGCGGAAGCGGTGGAGCGCCTGCGTCGCGTCGATGTCGTTGGTCGGGATGACGACCAGGTTTTCGCGGTCGAAGCCCAGGTTCGTCGTGCGGAGGTAGTTGAGCTGATCGAGCATGATGAGGGTGCTGATGATCAGAAACACCGACAGCGCAAACTGCACCACGATCAGGGATCGGGTCAGGATGTTGGAGCCGCTGAGTTTGAGGCGGCTCTTGAGCGAATCGATGGGCTTGAAGCCCGAGAGCACCAGCGCAGGATAGCCGCCGGCGACGAGGCCGGCTGCCAGCGTCGCCCCCATCAGCATAGCTACGGCGGCGGCGTTGTTCGCGAATTCGAAAGAGAGGGTTTTGTCGGTCAACGTGTTGAAGGTCGGTAAAAACAGGTAGGCCAGCAACAGACCGACGCCAAGGGCCAGGCCGCTCAGCAGGAGCGCTTCAGCCCAGAACTGCCCCATCAACTGGCCCCGCCGGGCGCCGACGACCTTGCGCACGCCGATCTCTTTCGCCCGCTTCGCCGACTGCCCGATGGCCAGCGTCGTGAAGTTGGTGCAGGCGATGAACAAGACCGCCAGGGCAATAGCGGCCAGGATGTAGGCATAGCGCGGGTCGCTCGGCGGCGTCAGCCCGCTATTCACGTTCGGGTTGAGGTGGATGTCTGTGATGGGTTGCAGCCGGTAGCGGGTCGGCACGCCGTCGCCGGTCCAAAAGCCGCGCTCGCGCAGTTCATCTACCTCGTCCGGGTAGTACTTCCTGCGGAACTGGAGCAGTCCGTCTTCGTCGGCGGCCAGCCTGGCGTTTTCATCAAGGAGCACATAGGTGATGAAAGCCGACGAGTACCAGTTCTCGGCGCGGGTACGGATCCATTCGAAGGCGTCTACCAGCTTGGGGAACGGCAGGAGAACGTCGAAACGGATGCTGGAGTTGCTCGGAGGCGTCTCGGCAATGCCGGTTACAACGAACGCCTCGAAGGCCGTGTTGAGCCGGATTGAGAGGGTCTGCCCCATCGGATCGGCGTTGCCGAAGTACTTGCGGGCAGCTTGCTCACTGAGAACGACGCTGTTGAGGTCGTTGAGCGCGCTAGCCGGATTGCCGCGCAGCAGGGGAAACGTGAAGACCTCGAAGATAGCCGGATCGGCATAGAGGATTTCCTCTTCCAGCGCGTCGGCGCCCGTCCTGACGAAGTGCCGGTCTCGCCAGAAGCGCACGTAGGCTTCGACCTCGGGAAAGTCGGCCTGCATGGCCGGGCCGAGCGGCATGGGCAAGTAGTTGTCCGTAGAGCGCAGGCCGCCGTCCGGCTCATAGGAAGCGCGGTGGACGCGGTAGATGCGGTCGGCGTTTTGATGGAAGCGGTCGAAGGTCCACTCGTCGCGGACGAAGAGGAAGATCAGCGCACAGAACGCCAGCCCTACAGCAAGCCCGAAGACGTTGATGAAGGTATAGCCCGTCTGCTTTTTAAAATTGCGGAGCGCAATTTTAAAGTAATTGGTCAACATGATGCCTGGGCGAGGATAGGTGAGCGGGAATGACGTCGCAGGCCGTGGTTCGGCATAGCGTCCTCCGTAAGGACACGGGTAGGGACGGAGGTGTTTACAGACCTCCTAAGAAAAGGCTCGGGCCGGTTCGGTTTATTAAAATGCGCAGCATCTTGATAGGTTATTCATGCCGGATGGCATCTACCGGGTTGGTCATGGCCGAGCGGTAGGTCTTGAAGCCGACCGTCAGGAGGGCGATGGCCAGGGAGGCAAAGAGGGCTACGGCAAAGAGCGGTACGCCGAGGTCGATGCGGTAGGCGAAGTTGTCCAGCCACCGGTTCATCACGGCGTAGGCCACCGGGGTCGACAGAGCGAAGCCCAGCACGACGAAGACGACAAACTCGCGGGTGAAGAGGCCGATGAGGTTCGGAACAGTGGCACCCAGCACTTTGCGGATCCCTACCTCGCGGGCGCGCTGCGAGGTCGCGTAGGAGATGAGCCCGAACAGGCCGATGCAGCCGATGACGATGGCGATCAACGCAAAAGCCTGGATGAGACGTTGCAGGGTTTGCTCATCCTCATAGAAACGCGCGATCCGGGTGGTGCGTATCGAAGCTGAACTCGAAGCGCACCTTCTGAAAGATGACGAGCGCACAGAGCAAGCCCATCGTCAGCCCCGTGACGTTGATGAGCGTGTGCGCCTTGGTTCGCCGAAACTTGCGAAGGCTGGCTTTGACGTAGTTGGTGATCATGGCGTTAGGGGGCGACGCGGTGGGGCAACGCATGCGTCGCCCTTACGGTGGGAGGTAGCGATGCGATGGTATAGGCGCCATGCCGGGGCGAGGCATGCCTCGCCCTGACGGTGCCGGATGGCTGCGAGGTGCTACTCATAGCGCAGGCTCTTCACCGGGTCGGCCAGCGCGGCCTTGATGGATTGGAAGCTCACGGTCAACAGGGCAACCAGCAGGGCGGCCAGCCCGGCCATTAGAAAGGTCTGCCAGGACATTGCTATGCGGTAGGCGAAGTGTTCTAGCCAGCGTTGGGCAGCGAGGTAGGCCAGCGGCCAGGCGAACAGGTTGGCGACGAGCACCAGCAGCACGAACTCTTTCGAGAGCAGATAGACGAGGCGTAGCACCGAGGCGCCAAGGACTTTGCGGATGCCGATCTCTTTGGTACGGCGCGCCACGCTGAGTGCCGTCAGGCCCAGCAGGCCCAGGCAGGCCAGCACCAGCGCAAACGCCGAGGCATAGCTGATCGCACGGCTCCACCGAGTCTCGTTCTCGTATTGTTGGGCCACGTCGTCGTCGAGGAAGTGGTATTCGAACGGCTGGTTGGGGCGAAGGGCCTGCCAGGTGCGTTCCAGCAGGGCCAGGGTAGCCGGCACGTCGACGGGCGCTATCTTGACGAGTACGTACTGGACGCCGCTGCTCGGGTTGAGGTGCAGGAGTGCCGGATAGATCTCTGCGTGGAGCGACTGGAAGTGGTAGTCCTGCACCACCCCTGCGATGCGCGGCTGCTCGATACCGGCGAATTCTCTGGGCAGAGTGAAGCCGATCGGGTTGTCGATGCCGTACGTTTCGGCGAAGGTTCGCACGAAGGCTTCATTCACGAGGATGGATGTGGCGAGGTCTTCGGGAAAGTCCGGGGAGAAGTTGCGGCCTTCGGCCAGGGTGAGGCCGAGCGTTTCGAGGTAGGCGTAGTCCACCCGGTATTCGAACACCGTGTGCGGGGTGCCGTCCTCGGTTGTGATGAGCGAAGCCGACGTGCCGCGTCCGAAGGAATTGGAGGTGCCGGAGACCTGGATGATGTTCGGCCGGCCGGCCAGTTCATTCTTGAAGACGTTCAGGATGACCTCGCCTTCGCCCCGGTTCGTACGATCTACCTGGGTGGGGAGGACGACGACCTGTTCCTGGTCGAAGCCCAGGGCGCGGTTCATCATGAAGTCTTGCTGGTGTTGCATGAGGAGGGTGCTGATGAGGAGCACGATGGACAGCAAGAACTGGACGACGATGAACGTGCGGGTCAGCAGGGTGCGCCCGCCGATGCGGAGCTTGCCTTTGAACACCTCGGTACTGCGCAGGCCCGAGAGCAGGAGTGCCGGATAGCTCCCGGCAGCAAGGCCCGTCAGGACCGCCAACCCGAGGAGCGCCGGCAGAAACCAGACGGTCTCGAAGAAGGTGAGCGTGAGCGCTGTGCCGGCCGTAGCGTTGAAGACGGGCAGGAACAGTTCCGCCAGGGTGAGGCCAAGGAGCAGGGCCAGCACGCTGAGGAAGACGGCTTCCAGCCAGAACTGCCGGATGAGTTGACGACGCCGTGCGCCCAGCACTTTCCGCATCCCGATCTCGCGGAAACGGCTCGCCGTCTGGCCGATCGACAGGTTCATGAAGTTGAAACAGGCAATCAACAGGACCAGCAGGGCAATGCCTGTCAACAGGTACACGGAGGCGGGATCGCCGCTTTCTTCCAGCCCGGAACCACTGCCCTGCGCGCCCAGGTGATAGTTCGCAAATGCTTCGAAGGTGAAGCCGTAGTCTTCTACCTTATCACCGTCCTCACGGAGGGCATCGCCCATGTACTGATCGATGAAGGTCGGCAGCTTGGCGGCGAGGGCCTTCTCCTGTGCCTCGTAGTCGGGTCCGGCCAGGCGGACGAAGCTGGTGACGCCGTAATTCAGCCAGGCTGTCTCCAGGCTTTCCTCGCGTATCAGGAAGGTGCTGCGGTAGGGGGCCAGGAAGTCGAACCGAAGGCTGGAGTTGCCGGGAAGCGGTGCAGCCACGCCGGTGACGCGGAAGTCGTGAAAAGCGGCGCCCAGATAGACGGGCAGTACATTGCCGAGGGCGTCACCGTCGGGGAAATACTTGCGCGCGGCCTCGTCGCTGAGCACGAGGCTCTGCGGCTCGGCCAGCGCGGTCGCCGGGTCGCCCTGGGCCAGTGGAAACGTAAACATTTCGAAGAACGTCGAGTCTGCGAACAACAGCGATTCCTGAAATACATCTTGGCCGCTTCGCACCACGACGTCGGCATCCCAGAGTCGTACGCCGCCGTCAACCTCGGGATAAGCATCCACCAGCGCCGGCATCAGTGGGTCAGGCGTGCTATCGAATGTGAAATCGTTAAACCGGGCCTTGACGGTGTAGATCGCTTCCACGTTGTGATGAAACGCATCGTAGGTCACTTCATGGTAAACGAAGAGGAGCGCCAGGATGCAGCACGCCAGCCCCAGCGCCAGCCCGAAGATGTTGATGAACGCATAGCCTTTTTGCCGCCTGAGGGTGCGGAGGGCGACGGTGAGGTAGTTTTTCAGCATGACGGTTCGGGCTTGAGGCGACGCGTTGGGGCGACGCATGCGTCGCCCTTACGGTGCCGGATGACTAGGCGATGCTATGGACGATGCGTTGGGGCGACGCATGCGCCGCCCTTACGATTACGATGCCGGATAGCGAGGCGTGCTACTCATACCGCAGGCTCTTCACCGGGTTGGCGAGCGCAGCCTTGATCGATTGGTAGCTCACCGTCAGCAGCGCCACCCCCAGGGCCGCCAGGCCCGCTAGTAGAAATATCCACCAGGATATTTCTATGCGATAGGCGAAGTCTTGCAGCCAGTAGTCGATGACGACATAGGCCACCGGGGCGGCCAGGACGAAGGCGGCGAGGATGAGCTTGACGAAATCCCGGGAGACGAGCACGACGAGGCCGCCGGCCGAGGCCCCGAGGATCTTGCGCACCCCGATCTCTTTGGTTCGCCGTGCTACGGTGAGCGCGGCCAGCCCGAACAGGCCCAGGCAGGCGATCAAGATCGCCAGAAGGGTCGCGATGCCGACCATCTGGCCGAAGCGTTCATCCTGCCGGTACTGGCTGCCCACGGCCTGGTCGAGGAAGTCGTATCGGAAGGGGAGGTCCGGCGCTAGGGTTTCCCAGATCCGCTTCAGCATCGCCAGGGTGCCGGGGAGGTCGTCGGGGCGTATGCGTACGGAGATCTTGGGTGCCGTGGAACCGGAATTTACATCGGAGGCTCCTTCGAAGATGATATCGCGGTTGAGGGTAAG
>Ga0302046_10000898_pt1 | contig 28374 bp, 23 predicted proteins | sample RVTome_11_FD_200261 | JGI IMG/M metagenome (GOLD analysis project Ga0302046, IMG submission 200261) | Soil microbial communities from uranium-contaminated site in the Upper Colorado River Basin, Wyoming, United States - RVT147D111 (version 2) ... | reverse complement strand
TTTGGTCGAATCACTTCTTGATTCGACCAAATCACGACCTGCTCTAGCCGTTGATCAGCGACTGGATCGCGTTCTCGCTGGCGGCGAGGAGCGGGCCGGGGACGGCGAAGAAGAAGAGGACCATGGCGCCCGAGACGGCCTGGATCGCGACCATGGCGCGGCCCACCGGCTTGTCGAAGGCCGGGCCGGCCTCGTCGAAATACATCACCTTGACGATGCGGATGTAGTAGTAGGCGCCGACGACGGAGGTCAGCACGCCGACGATGGCGAGCGTGTAGAGCCCGGTCTCGATCGCCGCGAGGAAGACGTAGAGCTTGCCGAAGAAGCCGGCGAGCGGCGGGATGCCCGCCATCGAGAACATCATGATCGCCAGCACCGCGGCCATCATCGGGTTGGTGCGCGACAGGCCCTTGAGGTCGTCGATCTCCTCCAGCATGCGGTTGCCGCGGCGCATCGAGAGCACGACGCAGAAGGTGCCGACCACCATGACGAGGTAGATCGTCATGTAGATGAGCACGCCGCGCAGCCCCTCCACCGTGCCCGCCGCCAGGCCGACGAGCGCGTAGCCGATATGGCCGATCGAGCTGTAGGCGAGCAGGCGCTTGATGTTCGACTGGGCGATCGCGGCGAAGCTGCCGAGCAGCATCGAGCCGAGGGCGAGGAACCAGATGATCTGCCGCCAGGCGTCCGACAGGTCGCCGAAGGGGCCGATCAGGACGCGCAGGAAGAGCGCCATCGCGGCGAGCTTTGGCGCCGCGGCGAAGAAGGCGGTGACCGGCGTCGGCGCGCCCTCGTAGACGTCGGGCGTCCACATGTGGAAGGGGAAGGCGGCGATCTTGAAGGCGAGCCCGGCGGAGACGAAGACGATGCCGACGATCAGCCCCACCGAGGGGGCGGGCTGGTCGACGCCGCCGAAGATCCTGGCGATCTCGGTGAAATTGGTGGTGCCGAGGAAGCCGTAGATCATCGAGGCGCCGTAGAGCAGCATCCCCGAGGAAAGCGCGCCGAGCACGAAATACTTGAGGCCCGCCTCGCTGGAACGCACCGAATCGCGGTGGAAGGCGGCGACCACGTAGAGCGCCAGCGACTGCAGCTCGAGGCCGAGATAGAGCGACATCAGGTCGTTGGCCGAGACCATCATCATCATGCCGAGCGTCGCCAGCACGATGAGCACCGGGAACTCGAAGCGCGCGATGCGCTCGCGCGCGTTGAAGCCGAGCGACATGACGATGGCCAGCGCCGAGCCGGCAAGCACCAAGAGCTTGACGAAGACCGCGAAGGCGTCGGTGACGTAAAGGCCGCCGAAGACCTCGGTCTTGACCCCGATCGGCGTGGCGATGACGACGATCGCGCCGGTGAGCGCCAGCGCGAGCACGCAGAGCCCCGAGACCGCGCCGGTGGACTTGTCGCCGCGGAAGACGCCCAGCATCAGGAGCGCCATCGCCGCCACCGCGAGGAAAATCTCGGGCGCGGCCGGCATGACGTTTCCGAGTGTCTGGATCATCGCACGCGCCCTATTTCGCGCCCTGGGGGACGGCGGCGGATTGTTTCGGCGCGACCCTTCCCGGCGCCGACCTTCGCGCCGCCTGCCTGGCCAGCGTCGCCTGGTAGCTGGCGACCAGGTTCGCCACCGACTTGTCGATGGGCTTGAGGAAGCTCGAAGGGTAGATGCCCATCCACAGGACCAGGACCACCAGCGGCGCGAAGACCAGCTTCTCGCGCAGGCTCAGGTCGAGGATGGTCTGCAGGTTCGGCTTGTCGAGCGGGCCGAAGATGACCCGCCGGTAGAGGTAGAGCATGTAGGCGGCGCCCAGGATGAGGCCGGTCGCGGCCAAGGCTGCGACCCAGGTGTTCGACTTGAAGGCGCCGACCAGGACCAGGAACTCACCGACGAAGCCGCTGGTCCCCGGCAGGCCCACCGAGGCCAGCATGAACAGCATGAAGACGCCGGCATAGACCGGCATGCGGTTCACCAACCCGCCGTAGTGGTCGATCTCGCGGCTGTGCTCGCGGTCGTAGACCACGCCGACGACGAGGAAGAGCGCGGCCGAGACCACGCCGTGGCTCAGCATCTGGAAGATGGCGCCCTGGACGCCCTGCACCGTGGCGGTGAAGATGCCGATGGTCACGAAGCCCATATGCGCGACCGAGGAATAGGCGATCAGCTTCTTCATGTCCTCCTGGGCCAGGGCCACCAGCGAGGTGTAGATCACCGCCACCACCGAAAGCGTGTAGACGAGCGGCGTGAAGAAGGCGCTGGCGTCGGGGAACATCGGCAGCGAGAAGCGCAGGAAGCCGTAGCCGCCCATCTTCAGCAGCACGCCGGCCAGGATCACCGAGCCCGCGGTCGGCGCCTCGACATGGGCGTCGGGCAGCCAGGTATGGACCGGCCACATCGGCACCTTGACGGCGAAGGAGGCGAAGAAGGCGAGCCAGGCCCAGCGCTGGAACTCCGGATCGAAGCCCTTGGTCCTGGCGAACTCGATGATGCAGGGGATGTCGGTGGTCTTGCCGGTGACCCCGCCGCACGAGGCGTCGCCGGTGGCGTAGAAGACCGCGAAGATCGCCAGCAGCATCAGCACCGAGCCGGCCAGCGTGTAGAGGAAGAACTTGAAGGCCGAGTAGACCCGCCGCCGGCCGCCCCAGACGCCGATGATCAGGAACATCGGGATCAGCACGCCCTCGAAGAAGATGTAGAAGGTGACGAGGTCGAGGGCGCAGAAGGTCCCGATCATGAAGGTTTCCAGGACCAGGAAGGCGATCATGTACTCGCGCACCCGGTCCTTGATCGCCTGCCAGCTCGCCAGCACGCAGATCGGCGTCAAGAGCGTCGAGAGCAGCACGAAGAAGAGCGAGATGCCGTCGACGCCCATGCGATAGGTGAGCGTGTAGCCGCCGGGGAAGGCGAACCATTCGACCCGCTCCTGGAACTGGAAGCCGGCGACGGTCTCGTCGAAGTTGAACCAGACGAAGAGCGAGAGCGCGAAGACCACGAGCGAGGTGAAGAGCGTGAAGTTGCGCGCGTTGCGGGCGACCTCGGTCTCGTTGCCGCGCACGAAGATGAGGAAGAGCGCGCCCACCAGCGGCAGGAACCAGAGCAGGAAGAGGATCGGGAACGACATGCCTGAGCCCCTGCCCTAGCCCGCGATCACGAGGACGTAGAGCGTCACGAAGGCGGCGACGCCGATCAGGATCGCGAAGGCGTAGTGGTAGAGGAAGCCGGTCTGCATCGCGCTGGCGCGTTTGGCCAGGTTCTGCGCGGCGGCGGCGATGCCGTCGGGACCGACGCCGTCGATGAGGGCGCCGTCGCCCGACTTCCACAGGCCGCGGCCGATGTAGAAGGCGGGCTTCACGAAGACGGCGTCGTAGATCTCGTCGAAATACCACTTGTTGAGCAGGAACTGGTAGAGCCCACGCAGCTTGTAGGCGAGGAAGACCGGGATCAGGCGGAAGTATGAGTAGGCGACGTAGGCGATGGCGATGCCCGCCAGCGCCACGATCAGCGGCAGCCACTTGACCCAGGGCGCCACGTGATGGGCGGCCTCGATGATCCTCTCCATCCGCGCCATCTGGAAGCCGGCGCGCTTGAAGACCTCGACCCCGTGCCCGGTGAAGAGGTCCTGGGCCAGGTATCCCGCGACCATCGCGCCGATGGCCAGCAGGATGAGCGGGCCGGTCATCACGAAGGGCGATTCGTGCACGTGGCTCATGACCGTCTCCGAGGCGCGGGGCCGCCCGTGGAAGGTCATCAGGATGAGCCGCCAGGAATAGAGCGCCGTCAGGAAGGCGGCGGCGATGCCCAGCCAATAGGCGTACATGCCGATGCCGGAATGCGCGCCGAAGGCGGCCTCCAGGACGGCGTCCTTGGAGTGGAAGCCGGCGAAGCCGACGAGCCCCGGAATGCCGATCCCGGCCAGCGCCAGCGAGCCGATCCACATGAGCGCGTAGGTGAGCGGCATCTTGCGCCAGATCCCGCCCATCCTGCGCATGTCCTGCTCGTCGGACATGCCGTGGATCACCGAGCCCGAGCCGAGGAACAAGAGCGCCTTGAAGAAGGCGTGGGTCATCAGGTGGAAGATGGCGATCGAGTAGGCCCCGACGCCGGCGGCGAAGAACATGTAGCCGAGCTGCGAGCAGGTCGAATAGGCGATCACGCGCTTGATGTCGGTCTGGCAGAGCGCGACCGTCGCGGCGAAGAAGGCGGTCGATGCGCCGACGAGCGTGACGATGAAGAGCGCCGTGGGGGCCGCCTCGAAGAGCGGCGACATGCGGCAGACCATGAAGACGCCCGCCGTCACCATGGTGGCGGCGTGGATCAGGGCGGAGACCGGGGTCGGGCCCTCCATCGCGTCGGGCAGCCAGGTGTGGAGGAAGATCTGTGCCGATTTCCCCATCGCGCCGATGAAGAGAAGGATGGCGATCGCGGTCAGCGCGTGGACCTGCATGCCGAGGAACGGGAAGGTCACGTCCTTCTTGCTGGCGATGGCGGCGAAGATGTCCTGGAAGCCGACCGTGTCGAAGACCAGGAAGATGCCGAAGATGCCGAGCGCGAAGCCGAAGTCGCCGACCCGGTTGACGATGAAGGCCTTGATCGCCGCCGCGTTCGCCGAGGGCTTGTGGTACCAGAAGCCGATCAGGAGATAGGAGCAGAGCCCCACCCCTTCCCAGCCGAAGAAGAGCTGGATCAGGTTGTCGGCCGTCACCAGCATCAGCATCGAGAAGGTGAAGAGGCTGAGATACGAGAAGAAGCGCGCCCGGTGCGGGTCGTGCGCCATGTAGCCGATCGAGTAGATGTGGATGATCGCGGAGACCACCGACACCGTGAACACCATGATCGCCGAGAGCGGGTCGAACTTGAGCGCCCAGGAGAAGGCGAGCGTGCCCGACTGGATCCAGGTGAAGACCTCGACCGTGACGTTCCGCGCCTCGGCGGCCAGCACGACCTCGTAGAAGATCACGCAAGCCAGCAGCCCGGAGATCACCATCGCCCCGCAGGTGACCGCCATCGCCCAGCGCGCGCCGATCATGCGCCCGAAGAGCCCGGCGATGGCGGCGCCGAAGAGCGGCAGGAAGATCGCGGCTGCGTACATGGACGCCCCTCAGCCCTTCATCACGTTCACGTCCTCGACCTCGATCGAGCCGCGGTTGCGGAAATAGACGACCAGGATGGCAAGGCCGATCGCGGCCTCGGCGGCGGCGACGGTGAGCACGAACATGGCGAAGACCTGGCCCACCAGGTCCTTCAAAGCCCAGGAGAAGGCGACCAGGTTGAGGTTGACCGCGAGCAGCATGAGCTCGATCGACATCAGGATGACGATGACGTTCTTGCGGTTCAAGAAGATGCCGAAGATGCCGATCGTGAAGACGATCGCCGCCAGGGTCAGGTAGTGGGTGAGGCCGATCTCGAACATGGCGGCTAGGCCCCGGCCTTGCGGCGCTCATGCTTCGACAAGCTCAGCATGAGGCGTGTTGGTTGCGTGAGGAACGTTATTGGATTGCAACGCAAAGCCTCATCCTGAGCCTGTCGAAGGATGGGGCGCTGTTGCCAATTCGCTCGCATACCCATCGTCAGACCCCGCTCCTGGTGGGAACTTTCTTCAGCTCCACCGTGTCTTCCACCTTGCGGGAGACCTGAGTGCCGATCTTCTGCCGGCGCACGCCCGGGCGGGACCGCAGCGTGAGCACGATGGCGCCGATCATGGCGATCAGCAGCACCATGCCCGCGGCCTGGAAGAGGTAGATGTAGCGCGTGTAGAGCAGCGTGCCGAGCTGCTCGGTGTTGGTGAGCCCGCCGAGCTTGGCCGCGGGGGCGGCCAGCGCGGCGCCTTCGGGCGCCGTCACCCAGGTCGCGACGACCAGGACGAGCTCGATCATCAGGATCAGGCCGATCAAGCCGCCGATCGGCATATATTGAAGAAAACCAGCGCGTAGCTCGACGAAGTTGATGTCGAGCATCATCACGACGAAGAGGAACAGCACCGCCACCGCGCCGACATAGACGATCACCAGGATCATGGCGATGAACTCGGCGCCGATGAGCACGAAGAGCCCGGCGGCGTTGAAGAAGGCGAGGATCAGGAAGAGCACCGAATGCACCGGGTTGCGCGCGGAGACGACCATGACCGCGGCGGCGATCAGGAGCGCGGCGAAGAGGTAGAAGGCGAGCGCCTGGATGATCATGCGCGCGCCTCACCGGCGGTCGCGGCTGCGGCCCGCCCTCGTCCTTCGTCCCTCGTCCCTCGACAAGCTCGGGATGAGGGGCTCGGGATGAGGAGCTCAGGATGAGGGCTTCCGTTGTGTAATGAGGGCAAAGATCTGTTGTGAAATGACAGCGAGAGTTGGACCATACCGATCCAGGCAAAAGCCTCATCCTGAGCCTGTCGAAGGACGAGGCGCTCGTGCCGCAGGCACGCGCCGCCCGTCCGTGTCGCCCAGTTTCGCTGCATCCCCTGCTCCCCCCGTCCCGCCATCGCTCTACCGGTAAGGCGCGTCGGCGGCGAGGTTGGCGGCGATCTCGGTTTCCCAGCGGTCGCCGTTCTCGAGCAGCTTGGCCTTGTCGTACATCAGCTCCTCGCGGGTCTCGGTCGCGAACTCGAAGTTGGGGCCCTCCACGATGGCATCGACCGGACAGGATTCCTGGCAGAGCCCGCAGTAGATGCACTTGGTCATGTCGATGTCGTACCGCGTGGCGCGGCGCTGGCCGTCGGCGCGCGGCTCGGCCTCGATGGTGATCGCCTGGGCCGGGCAGATCGCCTCGCAGAGCTTGCAGGCAATGCAGCGCTCCTCGCCGTTCGGGTATCGCCGGAGCACGTGCTCGCCGCGGAAGCGGGGCGAGAGCGGCCCCTTCTCGTAGGGGTAGTTCAGCGTCACCTTGGGCTTGAAGAAGTACTTCAGGGTCAGCCACATGCCGGCGACGAGCTCGCCCAGAAGGATGGTGCGCGCGCTGCGGTCGAGGGTTGCCATCGTCGCTTTGCTCTCCTTTCCGGCCTACTTGCCCGGCACCCAGCCGGTCGCCATCAGCACGCCGCCGACCACGACGACGGCGGCGAGCGAGACCGGCAGGAAGACCTTCCAGCCCAGGCGCATGAGCTGGTCGTAGCGATAGCGCGGGAAGGTCGCGCGCACCCAGAGGAAGACGAAGAGGCAGAGCGCGATCTTGAGCGCGAACCAGAAGGGACCGGGGATCCAGGTGAGCCAGGAGACCTCCAGCGGCGGCAGCCAGCCGCCGAGGAAGAGCATGGTGGTGATCGCGCTCATGACGATCATGTTGATGTACTCGCCGAGGAAGAAGAGCGCGAAGGGAAAGGCCGAGTATTCCACGTTGTAGCCGGAGACCAGCTCGGCCTCGGCCTCGGGCAGGTCGAAGGGCGCGCGGTTGGTCTCGGCGAGCGCGGAGATGAAGAAGATCACGAACATCGGAAAGAGCGGCAGCCAGAACCAGTTCCAGAAGCCGCCCGACTGCGCCAGCACGATCTTGGAGAGGTTGAGCGAGCCGACGCACATCAGCACGGTGATGATGACGAAGCCGATCGCGACCTCGTAGGAGACCATCTGCGCCGCCGAGCGCAGCGCGCCCAGGAAGGCGTATTTCGAGTTCGAGGCCCAGCCCGCCATGATGATGCCGTAGACGCCCAATGACGAGATCGCGAAGAGGTAGAGGATGCCGACGTTGATGTCGGCCAGCACCCAGCGGTCGTCGAAGGGGATCACCGCCCAGGCCATCAGGCTGAGCGAGAAGGTGATCATGGGGGCCGCGATGAAGACGGCGGGATTGGCGCCCGAGGGGATCACGGTCTCCTTGAAGAGCAGCTTGATGCCGTCGGCGAAGGGCTGCAGCAGGCCGAAGGGGCCGACCACGTTCGGGCCTTTGCGGAGCTGCATCGCCGCGATCACCTTGCGCTCCATGTAGGTGAGATAGGCCATCGCGATCAGCAGCGGCACCACGATGGCGAGGATCTTGAGGACGATGAGGACCGTCGGCCAGGCCCAGTTGATCCAGAAGGCGTCCATGGGGCCCGCCCTACCCTTCGGTCCCGGTGCGCCCGGCATCGCGCGCCGCGGCCGCCTGCTCGGTGCACTTGGCCATGGTCTCCGAGCAGCGCGTGATCGGGTCGGTCATGTAGAAATTGGCGATCGGCGGGGCGAAGGGCGCGGGATCGGTGGCGCCCGCCGTGCCGAACTCGCCCCAGCTCGCGGGCACGACCGCGTCGATGTTGGCGAAGGCCGGCGCGGCCTTGGCGAGCCCGGCGCGGACCTGCTCGAGCGTGTCGTAGGGCAAGGTGCGGCCCAGGACCGCGGAGAGCGCGCGCAGGATCGTCCAGTCTTCGCGCGCCTCGCCCGGCGGGAAGGCGGCGACCTGGCCGTACTGGGCGCGGCCCTCGGTGTTGACGTAGGTGCCGTGCTTCTCGGTATAGGCGGCGCCCGGCAGGACGACGTCGGCGCGGTGGGCGCCGGCGTCGCCGTGGTGGCCCTGGTAGATCACGAAGGCCTTGCCGAGGGATCCCATGTCGATCTCGTCGGCGGCGAGCAGGTAGACGACCTCGATGTCGCCCTTCCCGGCCGCCTCGAGGATGCCGGCGAGGTCCTTGCCGCCGCGCTTGGGCGTGAAGCCGAGGTCGAGCCCGCCGACCCGCGCCGCGGCGGTGTGCAGCACGTTGAAGCCGTTCCAGTCGGCGGCCACGACGTCGGTGGTCTCCGCGATCTCGCGCGCGATGGCGAGGACGGCGGCGCCGTCGGGCCGCGCCAGCGCGCCCATGCCGAGGATCAGCATCGGTCGGCGGGCGCCCTTCAGCGTCTTGGAGAACGAATGCGTGCCGTCGGCGATCTCGGCCAGGGTCTCGGGGCCGGCGCCGAGCATTTCCACGGGATAGGTCAGCTCGGCCGGCGGGCCGATCAGCCCGACCGGGAAGCCGCCGCGCAGCGAGCGCTCGCGGATGCGGGCATTGATGATCGGCGCCTCGATGCGCGGATTGGCGCCGACGATGAGCAGCGCGTCGGCCCGTTCGATCCCGGCGATGGTGGTGTTGAAGAGATAGCCGGCGCGCGTATCGGGATCGAGCCGGGCGCCGTCCTGGCGGCAGTCGAGGTTGGGCGAGCCGAGCGCGCCCATCAGCTCCATCAGGCAGAACATCGCCTCGGCGTCGCACTGGTCGCCGGCGATGGCGGCGATCGCCTTGCCGTCCTTGCCCTTGAGCGCCTTGGCGACGGCCTCGAAGGCCTCCTGCCAGCTCGCGGGCTCGAGCTTGCCCTTGCGCCGGACATAGGGCCGGTCGAGGCGCTGGCGCTTCAAGCCGTCGCAGGCGAAACGCGTCTTGTCGGAGATCCACTCCTGATTGATGTCCTCGTTCAGCACCGGCAGGATGCGCATGACCTCGGCCCCGCGCGTGTCGACGCGGATGTTGGAGCCGACGGCATCCAGGACATCGACCGATTCGGTCCGCTTGAGCTCCCAGGAGCGCGCGGTGAAGGCGTAGGGCTTGGAGGTCAGCGCGCCGACCGGGCAGAGGTCGATCACGTTGCCGGAGAGCTCGGAGGTCAGCGAGCGCTCGAGATATGTGGTGATCTCCATGTGCTCGCCGCGGCCGACGGCGCCGATCTCGTCGACGCCGGCCACCTCGGTGGCGAAGCGGATACAGCGCGTGCAGTGGATGCAGCGCGTCATGATCGTCTTGACGAGCGGCCCCATCTCCTTGTCGGTTACGGCGCGCTTGTTCTCCTCGTAGCGGCTGTGGTCGGTGCCGTAGGCCATCGCCTGGTCCTGCAGGTCGCACTCGCCGCCCTGGTCGCAGATCGGGCAGTCGAGCGGATGGTTGATCAGCAGGAACTCCATGACGCCGTGGCGCGCGGCCTTGGCCGTCTCGGACTGGGTGAGGACGACCATGCCCTCGGCCACCGGCATGGCGCAGGAGGCGACGGGCTTGGGCGCCTTCTCGACCTCGACCAGGCACATGCGGCAGTTGCCGGCGATCGAGAGCCGCTCGTGGAAGCAGAAATGCGGCACCTCGACGCCGACGGACTGGCAGGCCTGGAGGACGGTGAGCCCGTCCTCGACCTCGACGTCGCGGCCGTCGATGGTGAGTTTGGTCATGGCTGCGCCGCCCCGCTGCGGCCGAAACGACGGTGTGGCATGACGCGCATCAGGCCGCCCGCTTCTTGCGCTCGAGGATGCGGTGCTCGAGCTCGGGGCGGAAGTGGCGGATGAGGCCCTGGACCGGCCAGGCGGCGGCGTCGCCGAGCGCGCAGATCGTGTGGCCCTCGACCTGCCTGGTCACCGCCTCGAGCAGGTCGATCTCGTCGATTTCCGCGTCGCCCGTCACCAGGCGCTCCATGACCCGCCACATCCAGCCGGTGCCCTCGCGGCACGGCGTGCACTGGCCGCAGCTCTCGTGCATGTAGAACTTCGAGAGCCGCGCGATCGCCTTCACGATGTCGGTCGACTGGTCCATGACGATGACGGCGGCGGTGCCGAGGCCCGACTTCACCTCCATCAGGCTGTCGAAATCCATCCGCAGGCTGCCGCAGAGGTCCTTGGGCAGGCACGGCACCGAGGAGCCGCCGGGGATCACCGCGAGCAGGTTGTCCCAGCCGCCGCGCACGCCGCCGGCGTGCCTCTCGATGAGCTCGCGCAGCGGGATGCTCATCTCCTCCTCGACGTTGCACGGCTTCTCCACGTGGCCGGAGATGCAGAACACCTTGGTGCCGGTGTTGCGCTCGCGCCCGAGACCGGCGAACCAGGAGGCGCCGCGGCGGAGGATCGTCGGCACCACGGCGATGCTCTCGACGTTGTTGACGGTCGTCGGGCAGCCGTAGAGCCCGGCATTGGCGGGGAATGGCGGCTTGAGGCGCGGCTGGCCCTTCTTGCCCTCCAGCGACTCCAGAAGCGCGGTCTCCTCGCCGCAAATGTAGGCGCCGGCGCCGCGGTGGACGTAGAGGTCGAAGTCCCAGCCCGACTTGGCGGCGTTCCTGCCGAGGAGGCCCGCGTCGTAGGCCTCGGCGACGGCTTCGTCGAGGTGCTTGGCCTCGTTCACGAACTCGCCGCGGATGTAGATGTAGCCGGCGTTGGCGCCCATGGCGAAGCCGGCGATCAGCGCGCCCTCGACCAGCTTGTGCGGGTCGTGGCGCATGATGTCGCGGTCCTTGCAGGTGCCGGGCTCGGACTCGTCGGCGTTGATGACGAGGTAGTGCGGCCGGCCGTCGCGGCGGTCGTCGGCGGGCATGAAGGACCACTTGAGCCCCGTCGGGAAGCCGGCGCCGCCGCGCCCGCGCAGGCCCGAGTCCTTGACCTGGTCGACGATCCAGGCGCGGCCCTGCTTGATGAACTCGGCCGTGCGCTCCCAGTCGCCGCGCTTGCGCGCGCCCTCGAGGCGCCAGTCCTCGAAGCCGTAGAGGTTGGTGAAGATGCGGTCCCGGTCGGCGAGCATCAGCCGGCGCCTCCGAGCGTGGTCGCGCCGCCGGCGGGCTCCGAGGACCGCCGGCCGGTCGCCGAGCCGGGCGTGACCGTCTCGCCGTTCTTCAACGATCTCAGGAGCTTGACGGTGCTCGCCTTGTCGAGGTCCTCGAAGAAGTCGTCGTTCACCTGGATCATCGGCGCGTTGACGCAGGCGCCCAGGCATTCGACCTCCATGCAGGTGAAGAGCCCGTCGGCGCTGGTCTCGCCGACGCCGATGCCGCATTCCTCGCGGATCGCGGCCTTGAGGTCGTCGGAGCCGCGCAGCCAGCACGGCGTGGTGCCGCAGAGCTGGAGCAGGTATCTGCCGACCGGCGCCAGGTTGAACATGGTGTAGAAGGTCGCGACCTCGAGCACCCGGATGCGCGGCATCTCCAGCATCGCCGCGACGTGCTCGATGGCGGCCTGGGGCAGCCAGTTGTCGTGCTGGCGCTGGGCCAGGTCGAGCAGCGGCAGCACGGCGCTGGCCTGCCGGCCCTCGGGATACCTGGCGACGATCGCCTTGGCGCGCGCGGCGTTCTCCGCGGTGAAGGCGAAGCTTCCGGGCTGTTCGACGGCGATCTTGGGGCTCATCGGTCGATCTCCCCGAAGACGATGTCCATCGAGCCGATGATGGCCACGAGGTCGGCCAGCATGTGGCCCTTGCACATGAAGTCGCAGGCCTGCAGGAAGGCGTAGCCCGGCGCGCGGATCTTGCAGCGGTAGGGCTTGTTGGTGCCGTCGGCCACGAGATAGACGCCGAACTCGCCCTTGGGCGCCTCGACCGCCGTGTAGGTCTCGCCGGCGGGCACGTGGTAGCCCTCGGTGAAGAGCTTGAAATGATGGATGAGCGCCTCCATCGAGCGCTTCATCTCCGCGCGCGGCGGCGGCGAGACCTTGTTGTCCTGGCATTTCACCGGACCCGGCTTCATCTCGTTCAGGCACTGGCGCATGATCTTGAGGCTCTCGCGCATCTCCATCACGCGGACGAGATAGCGGTCGAAGCAGTCGCCGTGCTTGCCCACCGGAATATCGAATTCCATGCGCTCGTAGACGTCGTAAGGCTGGGCTTTCCGGAGGTCCCAGGGCACGCCCGAGCCGCGCAGCATCGGCCCCGAGAAGCCCCAGTCGAGGGCGTCCTCGGCCGAGACGATGCCGATATCGACCGAGCGCTGGCGGAAAATGCGGTTCTCGTTGAGCAGGCTTTCCAGATCGTCGATCAGCGCGGGGAAGGTCTCGGTCCAGGCCATGATGTCCTCGGCCAGGCCGGCCGGGATATCGACCGCCACGCCGCCGGGCCGGAAATAGGCGCTGTGCAGCCGGGCGCCGCTGGCCCGCTCGTAGAATCCCATCAGCTTCTCGCGCTCCTCGAACAGCCAGAGGAACGGCGTCATCGCCCCGACATCAAGGGCATAGGCGCTGATGTTGAGGATGTGATTGAGGATGCGGCCGATCTCGCAATAGAGCACGCGGATGTACTGGCCGCGCTCGGGCACCTCGATGCCGAGCAGCTTCTCCGTCGCGAGCGCGAAGGGGTGCTCCTGGTTCATCGTCGCGACGTAGTCGAGGCGGTCGAAATAGGGCACGGCCTGGAGATAGGTCTTGTACTCGATCAGCTTCTCGGTGCCGCGATGCAGCAGGCCGATATGGGGGTCGGCGCGGTCGACCACCTCGCCGTCCATTTCCAGGACCAGGCGCAGCACGCCGTGCGCGGCGGGATGTTGCGGCCCGAAATTGATCGAGAAGTTCTGGATCTGGACTTCGGCCATCAGGCGCCGCCCTCGCCATCGCCCTCGGCCGTGTCTTCCGTCGCCTTCTCGTCACCCGGCAGCCGGTCGATCGTCATGCCCTCCCAAGGGCTTATGAAGTCGAAGGTGCGGAATTCCTGGGTCAGCTTGACCGGCTCGTAGACCACGCGCTTCTGCTCGGCGTCGTAGCGCAGCTCGACGTAGCCGGTGAGCGGGAAATCCTTGCGCAGCGGGTGGCCCTGGAAGCCGTAGTCGGTGAGCAGGCGCCGCAGATCCGGGTGATCGGTGAAGAGCACGCCGAAGAGGTCCCAGACCTCGCGCTCGAACCAGGCGGCGGTGCTGAACACGGCCGCGACCGAGGGGACCGGCGCCGCCTCGTCGGTCATCACCTTGATGCGGATGCGCTGGTTGAGGGCGATGCTGAGCAGGTTGTAGACGACCTCGAAACGCTCGTCGCGCTCGGGGAAGTCGACCGCGGTGACGTCGACCAGCACCTTGAACTGGCAGTTGCTGTCGTCGCGCAGGAAGGTCAGGAACTTGACCAGCGTGGCGCGCTGCGTGGTGATGGCGAGCTCGTCATGCGCGATCACCGTCTCGCCGACCACGTTCGGTGCGGCATCGGCGAGATAAGTGGCCAGATCGCGCAGCGCTTGATCCATAGGGTCGCTCTTCAGGGGTCTCTCGTGTGCGGGCCGGCTCAGCGGGCGATCGAGCCCGTGCGCCTGATCTTCTTCTGGAGCTGGAGGATGCCGTAGAGCAGCGCCTCGGCCGTCGGCGGGCATCCCGGCACGTAGATGTCGACCGGCACGATGCGGTCGCAGCCGCGCACCACGGAGTAGGAATAGTGGTAGTAGCCGCCGCCGTTGGCGCAGGAGCCCATCGAGATCACCCAGCGCGGCTCGGCCATCTGGTCGTAGACCTTGCGCAGCGCGGAGGCCATCTTATTGGTCAGCGTGCCGGCGACGATCATCACGTCGGACTGTCGAGGGCTCGGCCGGAAGACGATGCCGAAGCGGTCGAGATCGTAGCGCGAGGCGCCGGTATGCATCATTTCCACGGCGCAGCAGGCCAGGCCGAACGTCATCGGCCAGAGCGAGCCGGTGCGCGCCCAGTTGACCAGCTTGTCGACATTGGCGAGCAGGAAGCCCTTCGACGTGAGCTCGGTCGCGAGATAGGCGTCGAGATCGGTGCCGCCGTCGAGCGCCACGGGGTCGGCCGGCGTGGCTATTCCCATTCCAGCGCCCCCTTCTTCCATTCGTAGACGAAGCCCACGGTCAGGATGGCGAGGAAGACGACCATCGACCAGAAGCCGAACATGCCGATCTTGCCCAGCGTGATCGCCCAGGGGAACAGGAACGCGACCTCGAGATCGAAGATGATGAAGAGGATCGCCACCAGGTAGAAGCGCACGTCGAAGCGGCCGCGGGCGTCCTCGAAGGCGTCGAAGCCGCATTCGTAGGCCGAGAGCTTTTCCGGGTCGGGTTTTTGCTGGGCGACGATGTATGACGCGATCACCAGGACGCCGGACAGCCCGACCGCGATACCGAGGAAGATCAGGATCGGCAGGTATTCGCGCAGAAGCTCAGTCATCAACTCCGTCCGAAACGCTGTCGCCCCGCCCGCCCCGCACAGCACGATATTCCAGGCTTTCAGCGGTATCGCGGGCGCCCCCGGACAGTCGCGCGATTTATATCGCCTGGCCCAGGCGAATGAAAGGCAAGAGTGTTGCAGTGCGGCGGAAGGTCCCGGAGGTCCGCATCGCCTTGCCATAGAGGTAATGATCGCATCGCCGTGTGACAACCGGGCGCGCGGCCGCCCGATCGAACGATGAAGATCGAACGACGAACCTGCCGTAATCTGGAGAAATGGCGGGAGCGACGGGTCTCGAACCCGCGACCTCCGGCGTGACAGGCCGGCACTCCAACCAACTGAGCTACGCCCCCTCGCGGGACCATCCTTGCGACGAGCAGCGGCCGGTAACTCTATTGTTACTGGCCGACAGCGTTCGATTGTTGTCTTGCGTCGGCCAGCTGATAGAAGTTCAGCCGCAAGTCATATCCTCGAACGGGAGGCTCGAAACAGATGTGCAAGCATCGCAGCTCGAAGCAAACGATCATTCCGGCGTGGCTGCTGGCCGGGCTCGCGTCGGTCGCGATTGTGATGGCTGCGGGTCCATCGCGGGCCGAAAGCGGCGTGCAGATCGAATGGCTGACCTGGTCGGCATTCCGCATCACCTCGCCCGGTGGAAAGGTCATCCTGACCAACCCATGGCTTACGAACCCCGACAGCAAGACCAAGCTCGACGACATCAAGAAGGCCGACATCATCCTGGTGCCGACCGGTCATCGTGACGAGGTCGGAAACACCGTCGAGGTCGCCAAGAAGACCGGCGCCAAGGTCGTCGCGACCCACGAGCTCCACTTCGTGACCTTCAAGGACAAGATCCCGCGGGCGCAAACCGTCCTCGTCCAGCCCGGCTCGACGGTGACGCTCGACGGCATTCGCATCCGCGTCGTCAACGCGGTCCACGGCAACGGCCAGCTGGGCGCCGCCGCCCTGGGCTTCTTCCTCACCTTCGAGAATGGCTACACGCTCTATTTCAGCGGCAGCACCGATCTGACGCTGGACATGACGCTGTGGGGCGAGCTGTTCAAACCCGACGGGGCGATCCTCTATCTCTCCGGCGGGATGAACCCGCGGGATGTCGCGCTGATGGCGCGGCTGCTGTCGGAGAAGAACCCGAACCTGCGCACGGTGATCCCCCACCACCACCGGCTCAAGCCGCCGCCGGGCCGCGCGCCGGCCGACCTCGGCAAGGCGCTGGCGGCGCTGGGGGTCAAGGCGACGCTCCTCGACCCGCAGCCGGGCAAGGTCTACACGCTGACGAAATAGGCAAGACGGGCCGCCGCGCCGGGGGGCGCGGGCTCGCCCGGCACGCGCATGGCTGCCTCGTCGGGAAGGCGCGGCTCTGCCGGCCCGGACGCCGGCGTGGCGGCGGACGGACCGGCCTCATGCATCGTTTCGGGAAAATGGCGGGAGCGACGGGACTCGAACCCGCGACCTCCGGCGTGACAGGCCGGCACTCTAACCAACTGAGCTACGCCCCCGCTGGGGCTCGTCGGACGCCCGACCCATATCGTCGCCAAGCGTGCCGGCTCGATGTAAGCGCTGCCCGTGGGGGTGTCAAGGCGTCGTGCGGGGGCGCGGCCGACCGCTGCCGGGCCGGGCAAGGCAGTCTCCGCCCGGGCCGCCTATGCCGTGCTTTGCAATCCGCTCGGCGCTCCGGAGCGGCCCAGGTCGGGCCGGGCGCGCCAGGTCACATTTTAGCTAGCGGCTGCCAGGTTCGGTTGATCGCAAAACGCCGGCTTGGCACACTGCCGCCGGTGAGGCTGGAATCCGCGGCCCGGTGCCGGGACCGAAATGGAGGGCGAACCGATGTCCGTCGAACCAAGCGGGAAACCTGCGATCGACCCGCGTATCCTCGATCTCTACGACGACTACTGCCACGACCGGATCGACCGGCGCGCCTTCTTCACCCGCGCCGCCGCGGTCACGGTCGGCGGCATATCGGGCCTGGCGATGGCGGAGGCGCTGATGCCGAGCTACGCCGATGCCCAGGAGGTCTCCTTCACCGACAACCGGATCAAGGCGCGCTACGTCGAATACGCCTCGCCCGGCGGCACCTCGGGCAAGATGCGCGGCTATCTCGTTCAGCCGGCCGGCGACGGCCCGTTTCCGGCCGTGGTCGTGATCCATGAGAACCGGGGGCTCAACCCTTACGTCGAGGACGTCGCGCGGCGCGCGGCGGTGGCCGGGTTCCTGGCGCTGGCGCCCGACGGGCTGAGCCCGCTCGGCGGCTATCCCGGCAACGACGACGAAGGCCGGGCGATGCAGCGGCGGCTGGAGCAACCGAAGCTTCGCACCGACATCCTGAACGGCGCGACGTTCGTGAAGGGCCACCGGCTGTCGAACGGCAAGCTCGGAGCGACCGGCTTCTGCTGGGGCGGCGCCACGACGAATTTCCTCGCCGTCAGCCTGGGCGGCGACCTGCAGGCGGGCGTCCCGTTCTACGGCACGGCGCCTGCGGCGCGCCAGGTCGGCAGGATCCGGGCGGCGATGCTGCTGCAATACGCCGAGACCGACCCGAGGGTGAACGCGACCAAGGACGGCTACGAGAAGGCGTTGAAGGCCGCCGGCAAGCCGTTCCGGTCGCACGTCTATCCGGGCACGCGCCACGGCTTCCACAACTACTCGACCGCCCGCTACAACGAGGCCGCCGCCAAGCTCGCCTGGGACCGCACGATCGCGCATTTCAAGAAGCATTTGGCATAGATCGGGTCGCGGTAACTTTTCGTCGCGGCACCTATTCGTCGCGGTCCTTATTCGTCGCGGTATTGGGAGCGCCAGCGGTCGAGAACGCCCCAGAGGAAGTTCGGATCGTCGATGTCGGTCGACCAGGCCTCGGAGAAGGAGGCGGTGCCGCTCCTCGGACGGTGGTCTTCGCTCAGCTCGTCGAAGCGCAGGCGCACCGGCACCGAGACGCCCTCGCCCACCGCCACCGCCTCGGCATTGCCGAGCGAGGGCAGGCAGTCGAGCAGGCCGACCGAGCTTTCCGACAACGTCGCCTCGACGAACTCCTGGTCCTTCTGGTTCGACATGCGCAGCGCCAGGATGGTGTTGCACTGGGAGATGATATCGACGGCGAGCTCCGAGGGGCGCTGGCTGACGACGCAGAGCGAGACGCCGTATTTGCGGCCCTCCTTGGCAATGCGGGCGAGCGCGCGCTTGGTCGGCTCGAAGCCGAGGCCGATCTCGCGCGGGGCGTAGCGGTGCGCCTCCTCGCAGACCAGGAGCACCGGCATGCCGCGGTCGGACCAGACGGCGAACTCGAAGGTGAGCCGCGCCAGCACCGAGACGACCACGTTCAGGATCTCCGAGGGCACGCCCGACAGGTCGACGATGGTGATCGGCTTGCCCTCGACCGGGATGCGGAAGAGCCGCGCCAGGATTTGCGCCATCCGGTCCTCGATCGAGAGGCCGGGGAACATGAAGCCGTAGCGCGGGTCGTTCTGCAGGATGCTGAAGCGTTCCTTCAGGCGGAGATAAGGCGAGGTCTCGCGGGTCTTGTCGAGGCGGCCCACCGCGTCGTCGACGCGCCGCGCGGCGTCGCCGATGCGGTAGGGAACCGGCGTGTCGACGGTGATCTTGTCGCGCTGGGGATCGTCGCCTGCGTATTGCTGCTTGGCGTGCAGCACGACCTCGCTGAGGATCGCCGCCATGGTCTCGCGGTCGTCCTTCTCGTGGCCGAGCACGACCTCCTCCAGCTCCTCGAAGTTGAGCAGCCAGTAGGGCACCTCCAGGGTGCCCGGGTGCAGGCACTCGGCGCGCTTGCCGAAGGAGTGCGAGTATTCGTTGTGGACGTCGAGCAGCACCACGTGGCCGTTGGGATACTTGCCCAGGATCGCGCGCAGGATGACGGCGACGGCGCAGGACTTGCCCGAGCCCGTCGTGCCGAGCACGGCGAAGTGCTTGCCGAGCAGCTCGTCGGTGACCACGAAGGCCGGCAGCGAGCGGTCCTGGTGGATGGTGCCGATGCGCACGCTCTCCGAATGCGCGACGGCGTAGACCCTGGCGAGATCGTCCTGGTGGGCGCGGAAGACCACCTGGGAGAGCGACGGCAGCTCGGAGACGCCGCGCCGGAAGGCGCTGATGCCGTCGGCGCCGAGGTCGTCGCACTCGCCGAGCAGGTCGAGCTCGACGAAGCGCATCTCGTCGATCTCATCGTCGTCGGAGGGCAGCGGGATGGTGAGCCCGCCGATCATCCCGAAGACGATCGAATCGGGCATGCGGATCTTGACGATGCCGCCCATCTGCAGCTCGTTGCCCTTGGCGGTGGCGGCGCCGGCGGTCGGATCGTCGGGCGCCGCGATGGGCTCGTCGAGCAGCGCCACGACGCGCGCGCCCGAGACGGCGACGATGCGGCCGATCTTCTTGTCCTGTTCGGTGAACGATCCGTCCATACCTGTCCAAATCCCTTTTCATATCGGCGTGACGCGGGTGGGCGGCCGCCCCTGGTCGTAGAAGTCGCTCAACGCAGCTGGATCACCTGGATCACGACGCCGCCCTGCTCCGCGGGTTGGCGAGGCGGCGACCCGGGAAGGTCAGCGTGACGCAGGTGCCCGCCCCCAGCGCGCTCTCGACCGCCAGCGTGCCGTCGTGCAGCTCGATCAGGCGCTTGGCCAGCGGCAGCCCGAGGCCGGTGCCCTCGTAGCGGCGGGCGAGCGAGCTGTCGATCTGGGTGAAGGGGTCGAGCGCCTTCTGGATGTCCTCGGGCGCGATGCCGATGCCGGTATCGGCGATGCGCAGCACGAGGTCGCCCTCCTCGATCGAGGCGGCGACTTGGATATGGCCGCCGCGCGGCGTGAACTTCACCGCGTTCGACAGCATGTTGATGATGATCTGCTTGACCTTGAGCTCGTCGACCAGCACCTCCGGCAGCGCCTCGGGCAGGGTCGCCTTCATCTTGACCTCGGCGAGCGAGGCGCGCTCCTTCATGATCGCGAAGCAGGCGTTGACGACGGCGCGGAGGTCGACGATCTCCTCGCGCAGCTCGAGCTTGCCGGCCTCGATCTTGGCGAGGTCGAGGATGTCGTTGATGAGCGCCAGGAGATGGTGGCCGGAGTTCGATATGTCAGTGGCGTATTCGAGGTACTTGGCGTTGTCGATCGGCCCCAGCATGCCCTTCGACATGACCTCGGAGAAGCCGATGATGGCGTTCAAGGGCGTGCGCAGCTCGTGGCTCACGTTGGTCAGGAACTCCGACTTGGCGCGGTTGGCGGCCTCGGCCTCGAGCATGGCGTGATGGGCGTGATCGGAGACCTTGCGCTGCCGGTAGAGTGCCCGCATCGACGTCTGCGCCCGTTTCCGGTCGAAGAGGTATTTCAGCTGGTCGCAATACTCGTTCAGGAACGAGTGATTGTAGCGTTTTCTGCGCGCCGCCCTGAGCATCTCCGAGACCCGCTTTTCGACCCGTTTTGAAGGCCTTTTCTTGGTCCGCACGGTACGGTCGAGCGGGTGAACAAAATGTTAATCCGCCGTTAGGATTTGTCCGAATGCGCCGAATCCGGGCGGCACGAATGGTTAATCGGCCAGGGCGGCGTTGACGTACCGCGATATTCACGCTCTGTTGCCGGCGCCCCCCAATGCGCAGGTCGGGCATGCAAGACGGGGGGCGAGCCGGCAGCGCCGCGCGGGCCGGCCTCGTGACCGATGCGCGGGGCTTTGCCGCGGGGCTTTGCCGCGGGGCTTTCCCGCGGGGCTTTCCCTAAGTGCGGTGCTATCTATGAGCCGGCGTATTTTCGGGGCCGGGCGGGCGACCTATATCAGCGGGATTCGACCCGATTCGACCAGACGAGATGGGGGATAATACATGAGCGAGACTGCGACCCTGAACGTGCTCGGCCTCTGCGGCAGCCTGCGCAAGGGCTCCTACAACCGCCGCCTCCTGGAGCTCGCCAGGTCGATGGCGCCCGAGGGCATGTCGATCGAGATCTACAAGGGCCACCACGATTTCCCGGTCTACGACGGCGACGACGAGGACCGCGACGGCATCCCCGCCCCGGTGGTCGAGCTGCGCGAGATGGTGCGCGACGCCGACGGGGTGCTGGTGGCGAGCCCGGAATACAACTTCTCGATCCCCGGCGGCTTCAAGAACGCCATCGACTGGCTGTCGCGCGAGCGGCAGCCCTTCACCGACAAGCCGATGGCGATCATGGGCGCCTCGATCGGGCCGGTGGGCACCGCGCGCTCGCAGTATCACCTGCGCCAGTCGATGGCGGCGCTGGGCGCGATCTTCATGCCGCGCCCGGAGATCTTCGTCGGCAGCGCGGCGAAGAAGTTCGACGAGGACGGCGCCTTCACGGACGAGATCGGGACGAAATTGATCGGGGACCTGCTGGCGGCGTTCCGGAAGTGGATACTGCAGGTGAAGGCCTAGGGGCCTGGCGGGGCCCGGCGGTGACCCGCGCAGCGATGACGACCGCAGCGATGACGACCGCAGCGGACGGGCCGCCGGTCGCGTATGCGTCCCGCACGGCCGCGCCGCCGACCCGCCTTGTGCGGCCGCCCCGCCTGAGCCATGGTTCGCCATGCTGCGTTAGCGCCAAGCCGCGACCGGCGTTGGCCGCACAACCCGTTCAGGACGTCCGGCCCCGTCGCCGGCCGGGCTCCGCCGCGCCGCTGGACGCTGACGGATGGGCGTAAGTTTCCGGGTGCCGCTCTACATCGTCGGGCTGCTGCTGCTGGCCTTGGCGGTGGCGATGGTGCCATCGGCGGCCGTCGATGCCGTCGTCGGCAACCCGGAGTGGCGGGTCTTCGCCGTTTCGGCCGGGCTCACCATGTTCGTCGGCGCCGCACTGGTTATGACCAACCGCGGCTCCGAGATGCGGCTCGGCATCCGCGAGGGGTTCCTGCTGACCGTGCTCGGCTGGACCGTGGTCGCGGCCTTCGCGGCGCTGCCCTTCCTGTTCTCCGACGCCAAGCTGGAATACGCCGACGCCTTCTTCGAGGCGGTCTCCGGCCTCACGACCACCGGCTCGACCGTACTCACCGGCCTCGACACCCGGCCGCCGGGGATCCTCTTGTGGCGCTCGCTGCTGGAGTGGATCGGCGGCATCGGCATCATCGTCATGGCGATCGCGCTGCTACCGTTCCTCAGCGTCGGCGGCATGCAGCTCTTCCGCACCGAATCGTCGGACCGCTCGGAGAAGGTGCTGCCCCGGGCGACCGATATCGCCGTCGCCATCGGCAAGGTCTATGTCGGCCTGACCGCGCTCTGCGCGCTCGCCTACCTGGCTGCCGGACTGACGGTCTTCGAGGCCGTGAACCACGCGATGACGACGCTGTCGACCGGGGGCTTCTCGACCTCCGACGACTCGATGGCCAAGTTCACGCCGTTGGCGCAGTGGGTCTCCGTCGTCTTCATGATCGCCGGCGGGCTGCCATTCGTGCGCTACATCCAGGCGCTGCGCGGCGACGCCGGCTCGCTCTGGCGCGATCCCCAGGTGCGCCTGTTCCTGACATTCGTCGCCGCCGTGATCGCGACGATGGCGGTGCAGCGCCTGGTCACGACGGGCGGGCCGCCGGAACGCGTCCTGCGCGAGGTCGCCTTCAACGTCATCTCCGTGGTGACCACCACCGGCTACGCCAACGCCGACTACAATGCATGGGACGGCTTCGCCAAGGTGGTCTTCCTGCTGCTGATCTTCTTCGGCGCCTGCTCGGGCTCGACCTCGGGCGGCATCAAGATGTTCCGCTTCGAGATCATGGGACGCGCCTTCGCGAACCAGATGGCGCGGCTGACCCAGCCGCACGCGGTGCGGCTTCTCATCTACGACGGCCGCCGGGTGAGCGACGACGACGCCCGCTCGGTGCTCGCCTTCTGGGCGACCTATGTCGCGACGGTGGTCGTGGTCGCCCTCGCGCTGGCCGCCTTCGGGCTGGATTTCGAGACCGCGATATCCGGAGCGGCCACCGCGGTCAGCAACGTCGGCCCGGGCCTCGGGCCGGTCATCGGCCCGGTGGGCAACTTCGCCACCATCCCCGACGGCGCCAAGTGGGTGCTGTCGTTCGCCATGCTGCTCGGCCGGCTCGAGCTCTTCACCATTCTGGTGCTTTTCCTGCCGCGCTTCTGGCGGGATTGAGGGCGGGGCGCGCGGGCTGTCCGGGGCCGGCGCGCGAACCGCGTGCCAGGCCAGGCGCACCGGGCTCGTATGGCGCATTGCATGGTGGGCGGTGACGGGATCGAACCGCCGACCTCCTCGGTGTAAACGAGGCGCTCTCCCAGCTGAGCTAACCGCCCTTCGCGCGTCTTCGCGTCCATGCGCGGCGCCGCCATGGCGCGCCGTGCATTTGGGTGCGCGCGCCGGCCGCGTAAAGGGGCAGGCTGCCGCGCGCTGCATCCCTCGTCCTTCGACAAGCCCAGGATGAGGAACGGTGTTGATTGGCATAGCCACACACCTCATCCTGAAAGGGGCGGGCTGCGGCGCGCTGCATCCCTCGTCCTTCGACAAGCTCAGGATGAGGAACGGTGTTGATTGGCATAGCCACAAAACCTCATCCTGAAGGGGGCGGGCTGCCGCGCGCTGCATCCCTCGTCCTTCGACAAGCTCAGCATGAGGCGCATTGGTGGACGCGACAACCGTTGTCCCTCATCCTGAGCTTGTCGAAGGATGTGCTTGCCGCGGGGCGGGATTGTCGCATGGGCCCCGGATCAGCGAAGCCGCACTCGCGTGCCGCATCGCATCCGGGGTGACGGGTAAGGTCGAACGCTCCTCCCCGCTTCATCCTTCCCCCCTCGACGAAAGCGGCCGGCCCCTTGTCGGCGGCCGGCCCCTTCCATCGTCGCAAACTTGCGGGTCCAGTGGACCGCTAGTTGAGCGCCTCCTTGAGCGCCTTGCCTGCTTTGAACTTCGGCACATTGGCCGCAGGAATGGTGATAGCCTGACCGGTGCGCGGGTTGCGCCCTTGCGAGGCGGCGCGACGCGAGACGCTGAAGGTTCCGAAGCCCACCAAGCGAACCTCAGTCCCCCCCTGAAGCGACTCGACGATGCCATCAAGAACAGCCTCAACGGCTTTCGCCGCATCAGCCTTCGACAACCCAGACTTTCCGGCCACGACTGCGGCAAGATCGTTCTTGTTCACCTTTATGGGCCTCCCCCGACAAACTGTCCGAAACGAAAAGCAACACGGTGTGTTCTCCCCCGCGTGCATTTCGAGTGTACGGGCACGTTCCCGCTCAGGTCAAACCAAACCCGGCGGATTTCCACACGTAATGGCCACTTTTTTGCCGTATGCGGGCAACTTTGTTACGATTGTCACAGTGGCGTGTGATTGTGCAACACCTCGCGCGAACGAAAAAGCCGCCGGTCGGAAACCGGCGGCTTTTTTTGCAGCATACCCCGCGCGTCGTTGCGCGTAGCCATGTGTGTCGTTTTCGCACCGGCGCGGGGAAACGAATGCGCGCGCGGCACGCCTCAGTGCGTGATGACGCCGTCGACGATGTTGGGCTTGGGATCGCCGTCCTTGGCGGCGGGGACCGCGATTATGTCCTCCTCCTCGGTCCATTCGATCGGAACCGGCCGGGCGATCAGCGCCTGTTCGAGCACCTCGTCGACCGTGGCGATGGCGACGATGTTGAGCCCCTTCTTGACGTTGTCGGGGATCTCGGCGAGGTCCTTCTCGTTGTCCTTCGGGATGATCACCGTCGTGAGCCCGCCGCGCAGCGCCGCCAGCAGCTTCTCCTTGAGGCCGCCGATCGGCAGCACGCGGCCGCGCAGGGTGATCTCGCCGGTCATCGCGACGTCCTTGCGCACGGCGATGCCGGTCAGCACCGAGACGATCGAGGTGATCATCGCCACGCCGGCCGAGGGGCCGTCCTTGGGCGTGGCGCCCTCGGGGACATGGACGTGGATGTCCTTCTTCTCGAAGATGGTGGGGCGGATGCCGAAGCTTTTGGCGCGTGATTTCACGAAGCTCTCGGCCGCCTGGACCGATTCCTTCATCACCTCGCCCAGCTTGCCGGTCGCCGTCACCTTGCCCTTGCCGGGCAGGGTCACCGCCTCGATGGTGAGCAGCTCGCCGCCGACCTCGGTCCAGGCCAGGCCGGTGGTGAAGCCGATCATGTCGTCCTGCTCGACCTCGCCGAAGCGGAAGCGGCGCACGCCCAGGTACTTCTCCAGGTTGCGCGAGGTGACGTTGACCTTCTTCTTGTCGCCGCCGACGATCTGCTTGATCGCCTTCCTCTGCAGGCTGGCGATCTCGCGCTCCAGGTTGCGCACGCCGGCCTCGCGCGTGAAGTAGCGGATGATGTCGCGCAGCGCGCCGTCGGAGATCGTCCACTCAGTTTCCTTGAGGCCGTGCGCCTCCAGCTGCTTGACCATCAGGTGGCGCTTGGCGATCTCGACCTTCTCGTCCTCGGTGTAGCCGGGGATGCGGATGATCTCCATGCGGTCCATCAGCGGCTGCGGCATGCGCAGCGTGTTCGCCGTGGTCACGAACATGACGTCGGAGAGGTCGTAGTCGACTTCCAGGTAGTGGTCGGCGAAGGTGCCGTTCTGCTCGGGGTCGAGCACCTCGAGCAGCGCCGAGGAGGGATCGCCGCGCCAGTCGGCGCCGATCTTGTCGACCTCGTCTAGCAGGAAGAGCGGGTTCGAGCTCTTCGCCTTCTTCATGCTCTGGATCACCTTGCCCGGCATCGAGCCGATATAGGTGCGCCGGTGGCCGCGGATCTCGGCCTCGTCGCGCACGCCGCCCAGCGACATGCGCACGAAGTTGCGGCCGGTCGCGCGCGCGATCGACTTGCCGAGCGAGGTCTTGCCGACGCCCGGAGGGCCGACGAGGCAGAGGATCGGGCCCTTGATCTTCTTCACCCGGAGCTGCACCGCGAGGTATTCGAGGATGCGCTCCTTGACCTTCTCGAGCCCGTAGTGGTCGTCGTTGAGGATCTGCTCGGCGAGCTTGATGTCGTGCTTGAGGCGGGTGCGCTTCTTCCAGGGAATGTTGAGCAGCCAGTCGAGGTAGTTGCGCACCACCGTGGCTTCGGCCGACATCGGGCTCATCGAGCGCAGCTTCTTGATCTCGGCCGTGGCCTTCTCGCGGGCCTCCTTGGTGAGGCGCGTCTTCTTGATGCGCTCCTCGAGCTCGGCGATCTCGTCGCGGCCCTCCTCGGTCTCGCCGAGCTCCTTCTGGATCGCCTTCATCTGCTCGTTCAGGTAATACTCGCGCTGGGTCTTCTCCATCTGGCGCTTCACGCGGTTGCGGATGCGCTTCTCGACCTGCAGGACGCCGATCTCGGCCTCCATGTGCGCGTAGATCTTCTCCAGGCGCTCGGCCACCACGTTGAGCTCGAGCAGCTCCTGCTTCTCGGGGATCTTGAGCGTGAGATGCGAGGCCACCGTGTCGGCGAGCTTGGGCGCCTCGTCGATCTGGTTGATCGAGACCAGGACCTCCGGCGGGATCTTGCGGTTGAGCTTGATGTACTGCTCGAACTGCGAGACCACGGTGCGCGACAGCGCCTCGACCTCCTTGGTGTCGCCGACCTTCTCCTCGACCGCCTCGGCATAGGCCTGGAAGAACTCCTCGTTCTCGGCGTAGCGCACAATGGCGGCGCGCTGGCCGCCCTCGACCAGCACCTTGACCGTGCCGTCGGGCAGCTTGAGGAGCTGCAGGACCGTGCCGATGGTGCCGACGGAGTAGATGTCGCCCGGCGTCGGGTCGTCCTGGCTGGCGTTCTTCTGGGTGACCAGCAGGATCTGCTTGTCGTCGGCCATGACGTCTTCGAGCGCGCGCACCGACTTGTCGCGGCCCACGAAGAGCGGCACGATCATGTGGGGGAAGACCACGATATCGCGCAGCGGCAGGACCGGATAGAGCGTGCCCCGCTGGATCTCGAACATGGTTCAGGCCTCTATGTCGTTTCTGTTCTTTTGGGATCGGCTGGACGGCGCCGGGGGAGAGTGCGGCAAGCCTACCCTACAGGGATTTAAAGTGGCGTTTACGACGCGGCGGTTCAAGGTTGCGTCCCCGGCAAGCCAGACGTCAGGCCCGGGCCCGGGCCTGCCTACATGCCCGTCGCCGGGCCGCGATCCCGCCGGTGGTCGGCGCGCTAGGCGCTGGTGCCGACGTCCGGGCGGTCGCTGTAGATCTGGAGCGGCTGGGCCCGCCCTTCGACGACTTCGCGATTGATCGCGATCTCCTCGACCGAGTCCATCGACGGCAGTTCGTACATGGAGTTGAGCAGAATGTTCTCCATGATCGACCGCAGTCCGCGGGCGCCGGTCTTGCGCTGAATCGCCTTGACGGCGATCGCCGACAGCGCGTCTTCGGTGAAGTTGAGCTGCACGCCTTCCATGTCGAAGAGCCGCTGGTACTGCTTGACCAGCGCGTTCTTCGGCTCGGTGAGGATCTGCACCAAGGCGTCTTCGTCGAGGTCCTCCAGCGAGGCGAGCACCGGCAGGCGGCCGATGAATTCCGGGATCAGGCCGAACTTCAGCAGATCCTCGGGCTCGACGTCGCGCAGCACCTCGCCGGTCTTGCGGTCGTCGGGCGAGCGCACGTCGGCGCCGAAGCCGATCGAGGTGCCCTGGCCGCGCGAGTTGATGATCTTCTCGAGGCCGGAGAAGGCGCCGCCGCAGATGAACAGGATGTTGGTCGTGTCGACCTGCAGGAACTCCTGCTGCGGGTGCTTGCGCCCGCCCTGGGGCGGCACGGAGGCGATGGTGCCTTCCATGATCTTCAGCAGGGCCTGCTGCACGCCCTCGCCGGAGACGTCGCGGGTGATCGAGGGATTGTCGGACTTGCGGCTGATCTTGTCGACCTCGTCGATGTAGACGATGCCGCGCTGGGCGCGCTCGACGTTGTAGTCGGCCGACTGCAGCAGCTTCAGGATGATGTTCTCGACGTCCTCGCCGACGTAGCCCGCCTCGGTGAGCGTGGTGGCGTCGGCCATGGTGAAGGGCACGTCGATGATGCGCGCCAGCGTCTGCGCCAGCAGCGTCTTGCCGCAGCCGGTCGGGCCGATCAGCAGGATGTTCGACTTGGCGAGCTCGACGCCGTTCGACTTGGCGCCGTGGGCGAGGCGCTTGTAGTGGTTGTGCACGGCGACGGAGAGCACGCGCTTGGCGTGGTCCTGGCCGATCACGTAGTCGTTCAGGACCTCGCAGATGTCCTTCGGCGTGGGCACGCCGTCGCGCGACTTCACGAGGCTCGACTTGTGCTCCTCGCGGATGATGTCCATGCAGAGCTCGACGCACTCGTCGCAGATGAACACCGTCGGGCCCGCGATGAGCTTGCGGACCTCGTGCTGGCTCTTGCCGCAGAACGAGCAGTAGAGTGTGTTCTTGGAGTCGCCGGTGGGCTTGCTCATGCAGTCACGGTCCTGCGCCGGGTGCGGGTGGCGGCGAGTCTACTCAGTCGGTGATGACAATGCAAAAACATAAACCCCTCGCGCGTCCCACCCGTGATCGCCACCCCCGAATCTGGGATGCGGTAACGATCTTTTCACCAAAATTTTCAAATTTCCGTTAAAAAACAGGGTCAACGACCAGCTATCGCCGCGGCCGAGGCCGGCCGGCCTTCCCGAAATCGGCCAATATCAGGATATTGGTTCCGGTCCGGGACCTCCCCGTCCGACCAGCCGGGGCG
>Ga0302046_10000897_pt1 | contig 28397 bp, 22 predicted proteins | sample RVTome_11_FD_200261 | JGI IMG/M metagenome (GOLD analysis project Ga0302046, IMG submission 200261) | Soil microbial communities from uranium-contaminated site in the Upper Colorado River Basin, Wyoming, United States - RVT147D111 (version 2) ... | reverse complement strand
TCGGTTTGCCCGGATGCAGGCCATCACCCACCAGGGTGTCTTAGAGGTGGTGCTGGACCGGCGAACCAATACCTACTGGCTGCGGGGGCCCGACTGGATCGTCGGTCGACTGGGCGGCATTGAGCACGTGGCGACGGCGGAAGACCCCGAGCAGCCATGGGAGGTCAGGATGCGGCAGGCCAGGGTGCGAACCCTCTCGCCCGGTTTGACTCTGAAGTCTGTTATCCTCGACACGGGCCCGGTCCGTGAAGATGAGCGTGGGGCGATCGCCTTCTTTCCACAAGGGAGCTCGACGGGGGGCGAGGTCTGGGTGTCGGATGAGAAGGGTCGAGGATTTCGGGTCGTGGTGGACCCGCTGATCGGACTTGTCCGCATTCATGAGGGGACAAACGCCTAGCGATATGAGCGCTACGTTCCATGTTCCATGTGCCGGGTACCAAGTTCCGCTTCGCAGTTCCAGGTTCCAGGTTCCAGGTTCGACGTGCCAGGTGCCAAGTTCCAAGTTGGACGTTCCGAGTTCCAGGTGCCAGGTGCCAGGCTTTTGGAACCGGGAAGTCTGTTCCTCAACCCGGAACCCGGAACCCGGAACCCGGAACTGCGAAGCGGAACTCGGAACTCGGAACTTGGAACTCCGCCGCGATGCGGGATTCACCTTGCTTGAAGTGATCATCGCGCTGGCCATCCTTGGCGTCACCTTCGCCCTGGCGATGCAGTTACTGGCAGCGGGCGTGCGTTCGGCGAAGGCGGCGGAGGATTATACCCACGCTGCGCTGCTGGCCCGCCAGAAGATGGGGGAGATCGTAGTGAAGCCCTCTTTCGAAGGGTCGGCCGATGGGGGGGAGCTCGGCGGGGGATTCAGGTGGGTCTCGGAGGTGCAGCCGCTCCCTCAGGAGGAAGAGCTCCCCGCTCTGCTCTACCGGGTATGGGTTCGAGTCACCTGGCCCGGCCGTCGCGGAGAGAAGTCCCTGGACCTCTACACGCTGAGGATGGCGGTCGATGAAAAGAAGTTCGGACAGACGCAAGCCGTGCAGCCGGCCGGTCGTGGCAGCGGGGGCAGGTAATGTTCCAGGTTCCAGGTTCCAGGTTCCAGGTTCCAGGTTCCAAGTTGGACGTTCCGAGTTCCAGGTGCCAGGTGCCAGGCTTTTGGAACCGGGAAGTCTGTTCCTCAACCCGGAACCCGGAACCCGGAACCCGGAACGCGGAACTATCCCGTGAGGCGGGATTTACATTGCTCGAGCTGCTGATCTCCATGACCATCCTCGCCCTCATCCTCGCCACAGTCCTCGGCGCGATCAGGGTCGGGAGCAAGTCCTGGGAGAGCGGGGAGCAACGGGCGGAGGAGAATCAGCGGACCCGTACGCTCTTTGACACCATGGCCCTCGAGTTGACCATGGTGTATCCGCTGCGAGTCAAGGATCAGGATCGAGATGTCATCGCCTTTCGTGGCAAGTCGGATTCCCTCTCGTTCGCGACGCTCCCTCAGAGTTATGGGGCCGAACCGTTCAGCCATATGATGCGGATCGTGACGTACGGGGTCCAGCCCGATCGGGGACTGGTCGCCACTGAAGGCTACCCGCTCGTGGGCGTCGCCGGCAGCTTCGATTCACTGGAGGGACGCGAGAGAGGGCTTGATGCGAGGGTCTCGGACGCCCGCTTCCGGTACCTGGTGCCGGAGGGAAAATCCGAGGAGAAACTCCCCCCGACATGGCGGGACTACTGGGATCCCTCCGAGGATGATGCTGGCGCGCCGTCGTTATTATCAGCAGCGTCAGCTCGGGGTGCGCTTGCCCGGGGGGCTCAGCGCGCCCTGCGAGGTTCCGATCGCTTGCCGTTGGCGGTGGAGATCACCCTCACGATCCGGCAGGGGAAAGGTGTGCAGGAGGGTCGGGAGCTGGTCCTGCCCCCACTGGTCTTTCCCGTGCACGTTGGGCGGACGCTATGAACACGTTCCAGGTTCCAAGTTCCGGAGCTTTAACCTGGAACCCGGAACCCGGAACTCCGCACTCCGGCCTTCGTGCGGAGTGCGGAATGGCGCTCATGGTCGTGCTCTGGATCCTGGCGTTCCTGGGCGTCGTCTTCACGGCCTTCACGTTCTCGATGCGGACAGAGCTGGCCGCCGCCGGCAACTTCAGGGAGAAGGCGGAGACCCACTCCCTCGCAGAGGCGGGGATCTACCGTGCGGCGGCGGAGATCATCAACGCCGAACGAAACGTTGACCCCGATTCGACGCTGTATGATGCCCTTGACGAACGCTGGCATTCCAATCCTGGCGCCTACGAAAATGTGTCGTTGGGAAGAGGGACGTACTGGGTGACCGTCTCGGATGAGGAGAGTAAGATCCCGCTCAACGGGGCAACCGACGCCGCGCTCCGACGCCTGTTCGCACACTCCGGCGTGAAGGACGGTCGGGTCGTGTCGGTGATCGTCGATTCGATCCAGGATTGGCGGGACCCGGATAATCTCCATCGGCTGAACGGCGCCGAAGATGACTACTACCTCTCGCGTCCGGTTCCGTACAAGGCCAAGAACGGAAACTTCGAGACGATCGACGAATTGCTGTTGGTGAAGGGGGTCACCCCAGAGATCCTGTACAGCAATGTCGCCAGTCCCGATCGACGCGCGGTGCTCGAGGCGCAACCTCCCTGGGAGCGGCAGCTCGAGCCCGGTGAATATCTTGGCGTGGCCAGGCACCTGTCGGTGTTCGGAATGGGCCGGGTCAACGTGAACACCGCGCCCGCTGAGGTGCTGATGGCGCTGGGCCTCACGGCTTCGGAGGCCAGACTTGCCCTGGCGAGGCGTGCGGAGGCGCCGTTTAAGGGCGTGACAGAGCTCACCACGTTCTTGGTGTCCATCGGCGGCGCGGGCAGGCAAGGATTCGAAGTGGTCGCGGCGGGCCAGCCAGGGGCGGCTCCACCGCAGCAGATCATGAGGGACCTGCAGCAGATGGGGACGACGGTCTCTCGTAACTTCCACGTGGAAGCGATGGGTCGGCTGAACGGCTCGCGGCTCGGCAGCCGGATCGTTGCCGTCCTGGGAAATGAGGGGTCCCCCGGTCGGCCGAAGCTCTCGATCCGCCTGTGGAGCGTGGACCCGAGGGAAGGGGCCTGATGACGCTCGGCGAACTGATCCCGAGAAGGAAGGTCAGCCTGGGCGTCGACATCCGTGGAGGGCTGCTCTGCCACGCCCTGCTTCGCAGGGGCCTGGGCAGGGTCCACCTGCTGAGTTGGGGACTGGAGGAGCTGCACACCGCCGAAGGGGAGAAGAGGGACGCGGAGCTCAAAGAGAAGCTGGGAGCGATCCTGAGCCGATTGCCGATCCCTCCCACCTTGGTCACCGTGGGCCTCCCCAGAAACCTTGTCACGATGCGCTCGGTCACTATGCCGGCGGTAGGCGAGGAGGAGCTGAAAGGGATCCTGGACTACGAGGTCGAGCGGCACGTCCCCTTCCCTCCCGAGGAGGCAGTGTATGACTTTCAGGTCCTGGAGACGGATGCCGAGAAGGCCACGGTCCTTCTGGCCGCGGCCAGAAAAGACGAGGTCGGTCGGTATGTGGAGCTCCTTGCCGAGGCCGGGATCAAACCGACCGCCCTGGGCGTCTCCACCTTCGCCTCGCTGAACGCGCTCCTGTACAATCAGGGCAGAGGTGGCAAGACGGTGACGGCCCTGATCGATCTGAGGAACGGGGAGGCTGAGATCGGTGTCACGAAGGGAGGGACCCTCCGCTACTGTCGATACCTGAAGCTCGGCCCCGCGGCGCCGCTCGACGTGTTGCTCCCGGAGCTTTCTGGCCTCCTGGCCAACCTCGAAGCCGATGGTGGGCAGCAATCGGGACACATCGCCCTCGCGGGCTCTGGTGTGGGCAGAGGAGACCTACTCCACCACTTGGCGGAAAGGACAGGATTGAGGGTGGAGTTCCTGCAGCCCTTCCAGAGGATCAGCGGAACGGGTGTCGATCCTCAGGCAGCCCAGTCCCTCGGGGCGGCGGTCGGACTGGCGCTCAACGGGCTTGTGGAGCTTCCACTCCAGATCGATCTGCTGCCGAAAGTGATGGCCCCACCCCGTCGAGATCCGGCCGTCGGGACGACCTTCCGGCTCCTCGCCCTGATCGTCGCCCTCGGCCTGGCCTATGGGGCGAGCGAGGTGATCCGCGAACGCCGCGCCCTCGCCGACGTGACAGCCAAGGTGAATCAGGTGCGGACCGAGGCAGCCAAGGTGGAGCAGCTCAAAGGTGATGTCACCAAGCTTAACAGCCAAATCACGGTGCTGGAAAGAATACATCGAGAAGATACCAAGAAGCTGGACGTGTTGCGCGAGGTCGTTCAGATCCTGCCCAAGGGCGTGACCTTGACGCTCTTCTCCGTGGAGGGGCGGGAGGTCCGGATTGGAGGCTCCATCACCGGTCCCGCCTCTGACCTGATCTCGATTCTTGAGCAGTCAAAGTTTTTCGAGAATGCCCAGTTTACCTCCCCGGTGGCCAGCCGTGGGGCCGAAACCCAGGACTTCCAGATCAAGGCGTTCATCGAGGCGCGCAGGGGGCCGAAGCCGTGACCATCTCTCCCCGTGAGCGGAGGTTTCTCGTGCTTGGCGGGGCGGCCTTGGTGGCGTTCCTCGCCGTGAACTACCTTATCGTCCCGGCGGTCTCCAGTCATCTGCAGGTTCGGAGCGAGTACCGGGAGAAGCTCCAGGCCCTGGAACGATTCCAGCTCGTTGTGGAGGGCAAGAGGCGGTACGAGAAGAAGTTCGCCGACGCTGAACAGCTCTTCGCGCAACTGGAACAGCAGCTCCTGCCCGGCGAGAAGGTGGCCGTGGCCGCGGCCGATCTTCAGGCGATGCTGCATAAAGCCGCGGGAGAGGCCGGGGTCACGATCGTCAGTGAGAGCATCCATTCACCGAAGAAGGCGGAGGGGTTCACGCAGATCTCGGTGGAGCTCTCTTTGAACTCTGACCTCAAGAAACTCCGCGACTTCATCTATAAGATCGAGAGTTCGAGAAAGCTCCTCACGGTGCCGAAGCTGGCGGTGAATGCCTCCTTCCCCAGGCCAGGCGCCGAGCTTCAAGTGACGGTCGTGGTCAGCGGATACACATCGGCCCAGGAGGAGAAGGGCTGAGATGGGCAGATCCCTGCGACTCCTCAACCTCGCTCTTGGCGTGGTCGCGGTGCTCATCGCTGCCGCGCTGGCGAAAGCGTGGGTCGCCCCCGCGACGTTCGTCTCGAACCCCGCCGCCCAGAGATCGTCTCAGGAGGTGGCCGCGATCTCCTTTAATCGGCCCGCGCGCCCGCCTCTGGCGCAATTCGAGGTCTTGCTGGAAAAGAATCCGTTCAAGCAGCCTCCCCCCCCGCCTCCGGCGGGGGTGAGACGGGGAGCTCTCCCCCCGCCTCCGGCCCCGCTCCCGGCGCTCGTCGGCACCATCCTCGTCGATGACGAGCGTCGGGCGATCCTGAGCGACAAGGGGAAATCAAACATCTACTCGATCGGCCAGGAGGTGGCTGGAGGGGCCTTGACTACGATCTCAGAGGACCGGGTGCTGTTCAAACGCGGCGATGCCGTTTCGGAACTGACGCTGAAGGCTCCGATTCAACCCGGCGCGGCGGCGCCCTCGGCGGGGCCGCAACCCATGCCTCCGCCTTCCCCTCCTGCCGGGGCGTCTGTGGCTCCCCCCCCGCCTCCGTCTCCAGCGGCAATGGAGGGGCCGCCGGTGGGACCGGGGACGTCCGGCAGCAGGTCGGAGCGCCGCCGCCTTCGGCTTCTCCAGCAGCAGGGGCTGGTGGAGCCATCCCAACAGATAGCAGAGTGACGTCTGCCCCCGGCGCCGCCCGCGAGGGCAGGCGCGAGGAAGGAGTGAGTATTGGCTACTCGTAGAAGTATCGTGCTGACCCTGGCGGTGACGGTATGCCTCCCGGCCTGCGCCCTGCTCGACACATTGGGACTGTCCGCGCCGAAGGCGCCTCCCCCAACGGTCGGGGTGAAGGCGCCGGCCCCCGAATTACCGACCCGGCCCGACCCCAGGATCCCCGCGCCTCCGCAGGTGGCGGAGGCAGGGGTGGAGGAGTCCGAGAAGGCGACCACCTCACCAGGTGCGGAGCCGATGCCGCCCCCGCCAGTCCCGACGGGGTTCAAGGAAGGCCCTCCTGCTTCCTCCACCGGGCCCAAGACAGTCTCTGCTGGTACGCCGGCGGCGCCGGCCGCCCAACAAGGCAAGCCCCAGTATGTCTCTCTGAACTTTGACAACGCTGAACTGGAGCTGGTCCTTCGCTCCATCGCCGACATCACCGGGATCAACTTCATCATCGGCCCGGGCGTCAAGGCGAACGTCACGATGCGGACCACGACCAAGGTTCCGGCCAGCGAGGTCTTCTCCATCATGGAGCTGGTCCTGGAGGTGAATAACTTGGTGGCGGTAAAGGATGGCTCGTTTTACAAGATCGTCCCGATCGCGGTTGCTCAGCAAGAACCGGAGGACGTGCAGGTAGGGAAGGAACGGGGCGAGGAGCGCGAGCGGTACATCACGCAGATCGTCCATCTGGATCACCTCTCCGCCGACGAGATGTCGAGGATCCTTCAGTCGTTTCTCGCCAGGGGCGCCAAGCTGGTGGTCCACAAGGAAACCAACAGCCTGATCATCGCCGGGTTCAGCTCAACGGTCAGGAGGTTGCTCGATACAGTGAAGGCGCTGGATGTCCAGACCAAGCGGGACAACATCCAGCGGATCTTCGTCTATTTCGTGGAGAACGTCCAGGCGACGCAGCTCGCGAATATCCTGAACACGCTGTATGGACGGCGAGACATCGTGCCACGGCCGACGACTCCCGGCGCCAGGCCCGGCCAGCCCCCGGCGCGGCCGGGGCTGCTCGGCCAGCCGCCAACGCCTCCTCCCGTCCCCGGCCAGCCGCCGCCTCCTCCCGTCCCCGGCCAGCCGCCGCCATCGGCTCTGCCACCCGGCGCCGAGCCGGCATCGGGCGAGGTGGTGGGCGAGGTAACGATCGTGCCCGATGAAGCGACCAACGCGCTGATCATCAAGACCTCGCCCCGAAACTATGAGTTCATCGAGGCGACGATCAAGCAAATCGATATTGTCCCGAAACAGGTCGTGATCGAGCTCTTCCTCGCCCAGATCAGGCTGAGCGACACATTCAAATTCAGCCTGGAAGAGATCATCAGGAGCGGGCAATTCCTCGTCGCAGCGGCATATGGCGTCGCGCCCCTCGCGACCGCGATCGCTGGAGTTGTGCAGAGCGGCCAAGCTCCCGCTACCGGTCTTACCTTTGCTTTTGTGGACAAGGATAAATTTCGCGTGGTGTTAAATAATATTGCTGCCGTGACGACGGTGGAGGTCCTCGCAACCCCACACCTGCTGACGGCCAACAACAAGGAGGCGAGGATCCAGATCGGCAATGAGGTGCCGATCATCACGGCTGAACAGTCCGCCCTGGTGGGCGGTAGTTCGGCGACGACGCCCCTCCAGACAGGGGCCTTTCGAACGCTCCAGCAGAAAGATATCGGAATCATCATGGGGATCAAGCCGCATGTGAATGAAAAGCGATTGGTCACGCTGGATATCGAATCCGAAAATATCGCCGTAGATCAAGCCAACTTTGGTGGCACCGGCTCCGCATCGTTCCTCAAGACGACGGCGAAGACGTCGGTCGTGGTAGAGGATGGCCAGTCGCTGCTCATCGGAGGCATCATCCGAACGGATAAGTCGAAGGGGTACACCGGGATTCCCTTCCTGAGCCGGATCCCCTTGCTTGGCTATCTCTTTCGAGCCAGCTCTGATGTGCTGGAACGGAATGAGCTGGTTATGTTGGTTACGCCTCATGTCATCGCGTCACCTGAGGAGGGCCGGGAACTCACCGAACGGTTTAAGGGGCGGGTGGACGCGCTGGATCCCCTTCTGAAAAGAAGGCCTGAGCTCCCGCCGCGCCAGCCGTAACGTGAGGCGCATCGGGCGAAGTCCCAACATCTCCTGTTCTCACAGAAGGAGGCGATCATGACTCGAATAGCCAGCGTGATGTTGCTGGCAGTGATGGTGTGTGCGGCGGTGCCGGCCTTGGCGCAGCAAGCGCCGGCGGCGGTCACCCCGACCCGGCAAGCCTTTCTCTCGCTTGAGCTGGGCATGTCCCGCGAGCAGGTCTCAAAGCTCGCCTCCTCGCCCGGTCCCATGGACCTGAAGCAGGAGAGCTGGGGGCGCTGGGTGCCGGGCTCGAAGCCTCGAGAGATGGAGGTATTGCGGGTCCATTTCTTCGACAACCGGATCTACTGGATCGAGTACGACGCATTCGGCGACTCCTGGCTGCGCGAAGAGAAGGGCGGCTGCAGCGAGTGGATCAAAGCGCCGATGAGGCGATTAAAGGACAGTTTCCAGGTCAAGTGAGGCAGGGCCTGCGGTGAGAGAATAGAGGTTCCATGCTTATCCGGCCGTCCGGCCGGCCGCCAGCGTTTCCAGTGTGCGCGCGAGTTCCTCCCACGAGAAGCGTTGCTGCTGCACGATGTTGCGGCGTAGCGTGGTCTCCATCTCCTCTTCATAGAACCGGACGATTGCTTCCGCCAATGCGGCCGGGTTGTGTGGCTGGACCAGAAGCCCGGTTTCGCCGTCACGGACAGCCTCCGGGAGCCCGCCCACGCGGGTTGTCACCACCGGCCGCTCGAAGGCGTGGGCGATCGGGACGATGCCGCTTTGAGTGGCCGACTCGTAGGGGAGGACAACCAGATCTGCCGCCGAAAAGTAGAGACTGACCTCCTCATCTGGGACAAAGCTATCGATGATCTGGACCCTTGACGCGAGTCCAAGCGAGTTGATAAGATGCAGACAGCGCTCTCTTCCCTGGTAGAATTCTCCGACGATGAGCAGGGTGCAGTCCAGCTCTCGAAGGATGAGCGGCATGGCCTCAAGCAAGTGGGGAAGCCCCTTATAGCGACGGATCAGCCCAAAAAACAACAGAATCTTGCCGGTAAGACCCAGACGCTCTCTGGCCTCTGCTTTGCCTATGAGGCTTCCAAAACCCCGCCCTGGGGGCGGTGGGAGGATGAGGGTTCGCACGCCAGGCCTGACTGAAGCGAACTGGCGTTGGTCTGTCTCGGAGTGCACGATGAAGGCATCGCCCGAGGCCGTCGCGAAGCGGGTCAGGGGGTAGGTTCCAGGAACCGACTCATGGGGCAGGATGTTGTGGCAGACGAAGACGACGACGGCGCGCGATCGTCTCTTGACCAGGCGAAGGGTCGTCCCGATGCACGGCGCGAAGAACGGATTCCACCAGTGCACGACTATCAGATCCGGCGAAAGTTCAGCGATTCGGCGGGCGGCCTTGACCCAGCTCAGGGGGTTGAGCGAGTCGAGGAGCGCCTCGGCGGTCAGCCCCGGCGGTTTGGAATTCGGGTCGAGCTGCGTCCGCCCAGGGAAGAGCAGGGTAGGGTACTGGCGCGAGAAGGAGATCATGACGATCTCGTGACGGTTCGCCAGCTCGAGGCCAAGCTGCGCGTTGTAGTGGGCGATCCCGCCTCTTAAGGGGTGGATCGGCCCGATCAGGCAGATCTTCATTAGCGCCTCGTAGGGCTGTAGGACACGGCACAGGCGTAACCTGTCGCGGAGGTACTGTAGCGGCCAGGCCATCAAAAATCAACCCCATTCGAGGCCGCGACTGAAATGTTAGGGCTGAGGAGCCAGGGGCCGAGCGCGGCACAACGATCCCATGGCTGAGGGTGGCCGAACCCGCGGTCAAGGCGGGCCACGGCAGATTGGCGGGGGATGGCAGATTGACAAACGGCTCAAATCCATGCTATTCAATCACTCAATTAGCCTTCGCTGCTTCGCCCCTGATGGTTGACGGAAGAAGGGAGAGTTGAGGGAGACGATGTGGCGTCTCATTCCCCAGCGCCTGCCCCTGGTCAAGGTGTATGTGATCTTTTTCGCATGCATCCTCTCGTTCTACACGCTCCTGCGAACGAGCATAATGCGGGAATATGTTTCGGAGCCGCTTGCAGCGGCGTTCGCTTCAGTCAGTGGGCTCATGCTCAACCTCCTTTCCCTCAAGGCAACGGTCTCCGGAACCGTGCTCCGGGTTGAAGGCTTTGCGGCACAGATCGACGACGTGTGCACCGGAATTTTTGTCGTGGCGATCTACTTATCTGCAGTCCTGGCCTATCCAAGTCGGCCCAAAGAGAAACTGAAGGGCCTCCTCCTAGGGGCATCGGCGATTCTCGGGCTGAACTTCATCAGAGTCCTCAGCCTCATGTATATCGGCCGCTACATTCCGGCGCTGTTCGAGACTGCGCATCTGCTCGTATGGCAATCGGTGATCATCTTTTCCGCCCTTCTTGTGTGGATCTATTGGACAGAGCGTTTCGTCGGTGCTCCCCAACACTAAGGCGCTCCTGACCTTAGCTGGTCGGTTCCTCCTCATCTTCGTCCTGGCTCTACCTCTGTGGTTTCTCATTACCCCAGCCTATAATCGTCTCCTGGCCTCCAGCGTGAATCTCCTGTTGCCTCTCAGCGAGGAGCCCCGAGTCACGACCCTCGTCGGATGGAAGCACTTCGTGCTAATTGTGAGCCTTGAGACTCCCGTCACGGACGAGAAGAGGCTTCAGGGGTTCAACGGGTATTTGACCCATTTTAATTTAATCCTCATGGTGGCCCTCGTGCTCGCGCCTCCGCAGATCGAATGGCGGCGGCGGTGCAAGATCCTGGGGATCGCGTTAGCCATCCTGTTTCTTATTCATGTCCTGTATCTCCTGATCGGCGTGAAATTCTTTCAGCAACCGGAGTTGGAGGCGTTCCAGAGCCCCGCAGGCCGCCTCTACGTATGGGGAACGAATTTTTATCTCTCGGTGGCGAGTCAGCTTTTCCCCGTGCTGCTCTGGATGGCCTTGTTTCGAATGGTCAGCGGGATTCCAAGACGCCAAGAACCAGAATCCCAACCTCCTGGCTCATCGTAGACGGAGTTGGGTCCGCTAGTGCCGTTCCAACTAACTTCGCCCAGCATCGTTGCTGTCCCTGGCGCGCTCCCTGCGACGTACCTGACGCTGTACGCCGGGTACCCGCGCAGTGGGTGCGGCTCCAGGGTCAGCGCCTTGCTATGCTCGTTTCTTGGCCCGGCATACTGCGCCCCAACTGAGGGCGAAATAGTTGGAGGAGCACTAGACCTCTCTCGCTCTCCTGGGGGCTGATGGCGCGTTCCTGGCCGGCCGGGCATCCGACGCTCCAGGCGGCGCTCGTCATGGCCGGCCTCCTTTCCATCTTTTTTTTCGACATTCTCTTCCTGGGCAAGACCCTCCAGGTCTCCCGAACCACGCCGACCGTTTACCTCTGGGGGCCCCATGGGGTGCCCGGGCCGCCGCCATCCTCGATTCCGATATCCGATAATACCCCTGCGGTGCAGGAGGAGCCGTACCTCGCCTTCAAGCGGCATGAACTGGCGGCCGGCCGGTTCCCGCTCTGGAACCCGCATCAGGCCGCCGGACTTCCCTTCGCGGCCAATCCCCAAGCCACGCTCTTTCTGCCCGAGATTCCCCTCTACGTCCTTCCGACCGCCTACGCCTGGGACCTGTTCCTTCTCCTCAAGCTCTTCGCCGCGGGATTGTTCACCTACCTCTTCCTCCGGCTGATCGGATGTTCCCAGGTGGCCGCCCTCGGCGGCGGGGCGGCATATATGTTGTGTGGGCCATTGATCACGTGGCTCAATAATGCGATGACGAATGTCGATTGCCTGCTCCCCCTCCTGCTGTTTGGGATCGAGCGCCTCCTTCGAGCTGACAGGCCGTGGGCACTGCCGCTCGCCGCCCTGGCTGTCGCGCTCACCATCCTGGGCGGGCATCCGGAGCATACGTTCTTTGCCCACCTCACGGGGCTGATCTACGTGATCTACCGTATCTGGACCGGTGACAGCCGATTGAGATCATGGCGGTGCGTGTGGCAGTTGGGCGCCGCCTATCTGCTCGGACTGGGAGTGGCAGCGGTGCTCCTGCTCCCGTTCTCGGAGTTCTTCCTCGGCCCCGGCTGGAGCTACCATTCCACGACCGTCGGCCTCGAGACGGAGGATGTCCCCAGTCGTGCCGTCACCATCCTCGTGCCGTATCTCTTCCAGTCCGAGCTCGTGACAACTGATTTTCGCCATGCTGGGTGGTGGGGCGGTTACCTGGGCGCCGCCACCCTGCTGCTCGCGCTGCTGGGCATCGCCAGGTCGTCCCCCTTGCGCGTGGGGATCCTGTTCGGGGGGATGTTGATCGTCGCTCTCGGGAAGTGCTACAGCGTTCCCGGGATCAACCTGCTCGGCGCCCTCCCGCTGTTCAACCGGATCCGGATTTCCTTCCACCTTACCCAGACGGTTGCGTTTCTAGCGGCTGTTCTCGTCGGCATCGCATTGAATCTCATCGGGAAGCGGCAGGTGGTGGCCCGACAGGCCGCCTGGTTCGCCTTGGCCCTCTCTGTGGTGGCGCTCGGGTTCGTGTTCTACCATCTCCCGGGGTTGAGCCCCACGCGGGCAGTCCCGGCGCTGCTCCCAGCCGCACTGGTGCTCATACTCATCCCTGGCCTGCTCTTGCTGATGGAACGGGATCTGCTCACTCCGCCGCGAACGGTCCTTGCGCTCCTCGTCCTGCTAGTGGGAGAGCTGTTCATCTATCAACCCCGTGATCATCCCGCCCGGTACGATCCCTTCGACGAGGCCCCATACATCCGCTGGCTCAAGGATCAGCCGGAGCGTGGGCGGGTCTTCGGGATCGCAGGAATCCTCTACCCCAATACCGCGACGGCCTTTCAGATCGACGATCTGGGGATCTTGGAGGGGCTCCATGTCGGGCGCTTCGTCCGATTCGCTCGGACGCTGATCGATCCTGCGCTCTTCCCGGAGGATTGGCGGGGCGCCATACTTCGGGAGCGTCTGCCCGATTACACGAGTCCCTTCCTGGACCTGCTGAATGTCCGCTACCTGCTCGTCCCCCAGAGCACGCGCGTCTCCAATCTCCCGCCGGGCATCGAGCTGGTGTATGACGCTGACGTGAAGATCCTCCGTCGCACGCACGCGCTGCCACGCGCCTACACGGTCACGCATTGGAGGCCCGTTCGGACCGAGCAGGAGGCGCTTGCCGCCCTGCGGGCAGGGCATGATTTCCGGTCCTCGGTGCTGCTCGAGGTCTCAAGCGAGAGTCTGGGCGACCCCGAAGAGCCCGGCCGTCGCCAGCCTGCGCTCCGCGCGACCATCGTCCGGTACACCCCCAACCGCGTGGTCATCGAGGCCACGACGGAGCGGCCCTCTGTCCTCGTCCTGGCTGACACCTACTACCCCGGCTGGGAGGCGACCGTGGACGGGCAACCGGCGTCGGTCTGGCCGGCCAACGCCTTGCTGCGGGGCGTGCCGCTCCAGACACCAGGCAGGCACGTTATCGAGTTCCGCTTCCGTCCCCGTTCGGTGCTGATCGGGGGCGGAGTGAGCCTGATCTCTTTGGCGATACTTGTGGGGCTCTGGTGGTTGACGCAGAGGAGAATGAGAAGGAAGTTGGGCGCCACGGCCGAAGCGTAACCTCCACCCGCCAGCGCCCTTTCGCGGAGCTCTATTTCAGGATGGTTCGAATTGGAGGGTCGGCTCGGGCGGCGGAGGAGTAGACGATCATCTCGGCCACGAGGCCGAATGAGACGAGCTGGATCCCGGCGATCAGCAGGACTGCGCCGATCAGGAGGAGGGGGCGCGCTCCGATCCACGTTCCGAGGAACCAACCAACAGATAGGTAGCCGATGATCCCAAGTCCGGCTAGCCCCAGGAAAACGCCCAACAGACCGAAGAGGTGAAGGGGCTTGGCGGTGTAACGGGTCAGCATGATCACGGTCAGAAGGTCGAAGAACCCCCGAGGGATCCGCTCCATCCCATACTTCGAGTGACCGTATCGTCTGGGATGATGCTCCACCTCGATCTCTGCCACCCTGAAACCCCGCCAATTGGCGAGGGCGGGGATGAAGCGGTGCAGCTCACCATGCAGCCTGAGTTCATTGATGACGGCCCGCCGGTAGACCTTGAACCCACAGTTGAAGTCATGGATCCTCAGGCCTGTCATGAAGGCCGTGACTCGGTTGAAGATGGCCGACAAGGCGCGCCTCGTCCAGGGATCTTGGCGCCGCGCCTTCCAGCCCGAGATTAGGTCATACCCCTCCTCGAGCTTGGCCAGGAACCTAGGAATCTCCTTGGGATCATCCTGTAGGTCGGCATCGAGCGTGGCGATGACCTCTCCCTGGGCCTCGCGGAATCCGACAGCCAGCGCCGCAGTCTTGCCCTGGTTCGCACGGAGCTGAATGACCTTGACCCGCTCATCTTTACTCCGTAACGCCTTGAGCACCTCAAAGGATCCGTCGGTGCTCCCGTCGTCCACGAAGATCAATTCACTGCCTTCACCGTTCAGCGCAAGGGCGGCGTCCAAGGCGAGGTAGAGATGGGGAAGACTCTCTGCCTCATTGAAGAGCGGAACGACGACCGAGAGCCAGACCGGATTACCCGCGCTTCCCTCGCTCACTCGCTCTCTCCCGGCTGATCTTGTTTAGCAGCGCCCTTGCTTCCGGCAAATCGACCTTCAGGGATAGCGCCTTCGCGAGCTCGAGAGCGGCGAGCTCTTTCATCCCCTGGTGATAGTAGACCTCCCCGAGCAGGCGGTAAAGGTTGGCGTCGGACCGCTTGAGCCGGATGGCTTCCTCAAGCACCGTGGCAGCCTCCCGATATCGTCGCGTTTCCAGATAGAGCCTTCCCAGGTTTCCCCGGGTCTCGGCATTCTTCTGATCGAGACGGATGGCCTCCTTGAATGCCAGCTCGGCCTCTTCCCGCCTGCCCTTGATGGCGGAGGCGATGCCGAGGTTGTTCAAGGCCGTGATCCGCATCGCCGGCGCAAGATCGCGAGAGTTGAGACCCGTACGGAACTGCCGCTCGGCCTCGTCCACCCGCCCACGCTTGAGGTGCACCAGCCCGAGATGAATCTGACTCTTCGGGATCGGACGGATCCGCAACGCCTCGTGGAACTCGCGTTCGGCCTCGTCCACCCGCCCCAACCTGAGCAGGCTGAGCCCGTGATTGTCGAGGTTCACAGCGTCATTCGGCATGATGCGCAACGCTTCCCGGAACTCCCCTTCGGCCTGAGAGAAGAGGCCTCGACGCATTAACGCCTCTCCAAGATTGGTATGAGCCCTGGCCGACTGAGGTGCGGTCTGGACCGTCTTTGTCCAGAGCGTGAGGTTGTCCTTCCAGTCCCGGTTCCGCACCACCGTCCTGACCGCAAGGAGGAGCACGAGAAGGGCAAAAGCAGCGGAGAGGGCGGGGACGCGGTGGCTCCGTGATAACTGGCGGTCGAAGAGGAGGGCGGCCGTAAGAAAGACCCCGGCGGATGGCAGATAGAGGTAGTGCTCAGCCATCATCTCATGGTGGGGAATGATTTGGGAGACCGGGAGGAGTGTCACGAAGAACCAAAAGCCACCGAATGCCGCCCACCGATCGACGGCGAGGAGGCGGTAGATTCCCCACCAGGCCCCGCCCAGGATGACGAGCGCCAGCATGACCCTGACATCAACTAATGAGTAGGACAGTGGAAAGGCATTGTAGGAGTAATCGGCGTTGAGGGTCACTGGAAACACGAGCAACTTGAGATAGTGGGCAAAAATCCTGGCGCTGGTCAGAAGCGTTGGCCAAAGTCCTTCCCCCCACATCTCGCGCTGTCGGCTGACCCGGAAGAAGAACACATAGTAGGAAGCGACGAGGGCGAAGGCGGCCCCCATCGCAAGGTAGAACCACTTGTGTCGCGCGAAGAGGTCGCGCGTCCCCTCTCGAAGGAGCTGCCACGGCGTTCGGCTTTTCGAGCTGGTGGTAGGAAGCGATCCGGTCAGGTCGTAGCCCAGACAGAGGAGCGGCAGCGTGACGGCCATTTCCTTGGAGAGCAGGCTGAGGTAATACGATCCGCCGGCAAGGCAGAGATAGCGGGTCTTGGACGTCTCTCGGTACCGGATGAAGAGATAAAAACCAATCAGATAGAACAGCGTAAACAGCAGGTCGCGTCGGCCGGAGATGTACGCGACGGAATCGGTCTGAATCGGGTGGACGATAAACAGGATGGCAGCCACCAGCGCCGGCCTTGACTGCTTGATGAGGGCGCGAATGATTGTGAAAAGCAAGGCACCATTGAGAACATGGTAGAGGACATTGGAGGCATGAAATCCTGCCGGGTTCAGTCCAAAGAGGGAGTAATCTATCGAATAGGAGAGGGTCCGGACCGGTCGGTACGCCCGCCAGCCCCCGATCCCGAACAACTGGAAAGACTGGCCAAGCGTTCGAATGCGTTTATCAGAGACAACGACCCCGAGGTCGTCGAAGACAAACCCGTTACCGAGGGAATTGATATAGATGGCGCCGGCGAGCAGGCTGAGGACCAGCACCGCCAGGACCGGATGGGAAACGTACGCTGATACGTCGGATTCGCGCTGGTCTTTTCGGAGTCCTCTTTTCATCATCTGGCACTGTTGTAAGCTGTCGCGGGATCACCGAGTGATCTGCACCTGCTGGGGAAGCCACGTGTTACCGTGGTCTGTCGATCTGTTCATGAACAGGTGAAGCCCTCCGCTCTTGTCGCCGCTCCAGACAACGTAGATGCCGCCGCCTCCATCTGCGCTCATTCGGGGGAGTCGAACACCAGAGCGTGCATCGTCCGCGTTCAGTTGACGGGGATGCGGGAGCCAGGTCTCACCCTCATCGGATGAGCGGGAGAACGTGATCGCTTGCTTCTTGCTCGTATAGTCCGCCCACGCGGCATAGACATGCCCGTCCCCGCCATCGGCCAGTCTCATACCTTCTAACTGGGTGTCTTGCCCGCGCGAAACCAACTCCCGTGGCCGGAGAAACCAGGCGTCTCCCCGATCCGACGATGCGGCGAACAACAGGGCGGACCCAAAGTCAGCGACCTCCTTCCACAGGACGTAGATTCTGCCCTTGCTGTCGGTGGCGATCTCTGGATTCCATGCGCCCCCCCGGTCGGGACTACCCGGGTTTAACCGAGCATCCTGGGTCAACCAACCCCCCCCCATGTCCAGCGATCGATTGAGATAGACATCAAGCCGGCCCTGACGGGAATCTGTCCAGGCCACGTAGATCCCTCCCTGCTCGTCGGCGCTGATCACCGGCCTGCGGGTGGCGGACGTTCTCCTCGTCGAGCGATCCAGCCGGAGGTCGTGGTCTAACCAGGTGGCCCCCTGATCCAGGGAGCGGTTAAAATAGATGCCAGCATTAAATCCGCGGCTCTCCTCCCAGGCGATGTATATGCGGCCACCTGCGTCGTGGGCGATGGCAGGCCAGGCTGGTGGAAGTAGCTGACGCGACTCAGCCGATTGCTCGGCAGAGGGATCGGGTGTGCGGCGATCGATCCGTATGGGCGATGGCAGCCAGCTCTTTCCACCCTGCACGGTGCGATCGAAGAAGAGGCCGCTTTCGCCCGCGTCCCCGGCGGTGTACACGATCTGCAGCTCTCCGCCCGTTCCGGTTCGAGCGGTTGGGTAGTTGACCAAGCGGTTTGGTGCCCAGACGAGGGGGGTCTCGGACCAGGTGGCGCCGTAATCGCCGGAGTGGCGACGCCGCACCTCAGAGGTCCGCCACCGCTGTGCCTGCCGTTCGTATTCGATAGACCAAATCAGATACAGATTCCCTTTCCCATCGGCCTCCAGTCGGTGAAACCCCATCCGGCGGTTTCGTGGCTGGGCCGCCTCGATTCTCACCGGGTCCGGAAGCCAGGTGGCCCCTCCGTCCAGTGAGCGGGTGAAGTAGAGGCCGGTCCCCACTCCCTCGACCTGCCCGTAGAAGCTCACGTACACGCGGCCGCCGGGATCGCTGACGGCAAACGGGTTCATCGCCCGCATTGATCCGGGTGTGCTGGGACGGGCGACCGTCTCGGGCCGGGAAGTCTCAGAGACGGCGCATCCCGTCAGAAGAAGCATGAGAGCCGCCAGGACGGCGCCCGCGGCACGATGCCTGAACTCACTCAGATCATTCCGAAGGACCATCTTCACTCTCTCCAGTCAGATGTTGCGGGGTTGGAAAGACTTGCGTCAGATCGACGGCAGCCATGGACGCTGGGTGGAGCCACGAGTGAACAGCGACGTACCGATCACTTATAGCAGAAAAGACCTTCGATGACAAGACCTCCTCTGTCGCCATCATCGTTTCCTCGCCGCTCCCGGAAGATGGGCCAACGATCTGTGGCTTGACTCCCATCGGCATTCGATGGTAGGTTTGCGAGCGGGCTCTGCGGGTCCCTCTGAATCGGCGGAGGTTCGATCGATGGTGAATGGCTTCATCGCCACACTGTGTCGGTACGGGCTTGTCGGCCTCTTGGTCGCTGGCCTGGATCTTAGCGTATACTGGCTCTTGTTGAGTGGACAGGGGATCTGGTACGTCTATGCGCACACGCTATCGAGGGCTGTGGGCGGTGCCAGCGGGTTCGTTCTGAATCGACGCTGGACCTTCGGTCGCAGAGGCAGAACTGATCTGCTCCCCCAGCTCGTGAAGTTCGCCATGACCTATCTGTTCAGCTATACGGCGTCCTCCTGTCTGCTCTACCTCTTGGTGGAGCGGTTCCGCCTCCCCGCTGTTGGAGCGAAGCTGTTTGCGGAAGGGGCCGTCTTCCTCTGTAATTTCCTTCTCCTACGGCAGTGGGCCTTTCGGGACCGGCGTGACGTACGACAGCGTGTTCCACCATCGTTCCCCCTCTCTCATCCTCTCCCCGAGGGAGGATGGAGGAGGGGTGATCGATGACCGGAGCCCGGAAGCACCTCGCCCTCCTGGCAATGGTCTGCGTCCTCGTTTACGCGAACAGCTTCTGGAACGATTTCGTGTGGGATGATCAAGCGCTGGTCACCGCCAACTCGTACCTGCCCGACTGGCGGAACGTTCCAACACTGTTTACGACCAATCTGTTCGCAGGTGCCGGTAGGGAGAGCGCGTTTTACCGTCCGATCCAGGCCCTGACCTTCATGGTGGACTACCACATCTGGGGGAAGAGGCCCTTCGGGTATCACCTGACCAATATGCTGCTGCATCTCGCGAACGCGATGCTCCTCTATGTTCTCATCGCTCCCATCGCGAGCCGGCGAGCGGCGATCATCGCGAGCCTGCTCTTCGTGGCTCATCCACTTCAGACCGAAGCGATCACCTACATTTCGGGGAGGGCCGATCCGCTGGCGCTCTGTTTCCTCCTTGTGGCCCTCCTCTGCTACCGGAAGGCCTGGGCTCATCCTGGAGCCGGGCTCTGGCGACTTGCCTCCCTGGCCGCCTTCTTTCTGGCCCTCCTCTCAAAGGAGATGGCCCTTATCTTTCCGGCTCTCCTGGTCCTGTACGACCTGACGACCGATCCGGTAGCCCGTCCGCGGGCCCTGCTCGAGCGATTCGGTCGTCGGTATGCGCCCTATCTTGTCATCATGGGACTCTATGGAGGACTGCGGCGCCTCCTTCCGGATCTCTACCTGGTCCCAGAAGGGGGCGTGCCGCTCAGCCTTGGCCAGCGCCTTCTGCTGAGCCTCAGGGTGTTTGGTGAGTACCTCGGCCTCCTCGCCGTGCCACGGGACCTTCACATGGAACGGAGCGTTCCAGTCCCGACGTCCCTCCTCACTCCACAGGTCCTGGTCGGCGCCCTTGGTCTGCTCCTGATGATCGGCCTCGCCTGCTGGGCCTGGCCGAGAGTCCGCCCTCTCACCCTTGGCGTCGGCTGGTTCATTCTTGGGTTCCTGCCCATCTCGAACCTGATCCCGCTGAACGCCTATATGGCGGAGCACTGGATGTACCTTCCCGGGATCGGCCTGTTCATCGCGGTCGGTCTTGCGATCGACGCGGTGGCCGACCGCCTGCCTCAGTGGTGGCCGATCGGCCTGTTCTCGATCATCCTCCTCTATGCTGGATCGGCGATCGGGCGAAACAGAGACTGGAAGGATGAGGCGACGTTCTACACCCTGACCTTGAAGCACGCTCCAGAGAGCTGGAGGGTGCGCGCCAATCTGGGCAACATGTATCTGAGCAAAGGGCAGCTCGATCAGGCGGTTGAGATCTTTCAATCCGCCCAGCGCCTCAATCCATTCGATCTGGTGAGCTACCTTGGAATGGGCGAGGCCTACGAAAAGCTGGGGCGTGACCAGGAGGCGATCGAGCAATATGGAAAGGCCCTCCTCATCTACCCGAGGGCTGCCAGGGCCCATCTTCAACTCGCGAAGCTCTATGTGAAGATCGGGGAGAAGGACCGGGCCGCTGAACATTACGAAGCGGCCCCACAGGCGCGGGTTCGGTCCGTCCTTCGGCTCACGGCTGCCGGTGACCGGCACATGCAGGGGCGCAGGTACGGCGAGGCGGCTGAGGTCTACAAGCAGGCCATCGAGCTGTCTCCTTCCGATGCTGACCTCCGCAGCAAGCTTGGATTGGCCTATGCGGCGATGGGGGAGGGAGAACGAGCGAAGCGAGAGTACGAGCGGGCCCTGAAGGTCAACCCCGCCTCTTTGAATGCGAGGAACTATCTGGGGGCCTACTTCATGCAGAAGAGTCTGTGGGAACAGGCGGTGGAGCAGTTTCAGGAGGTGATCCGTCTTGCCCCTGAACACGCCGACGCGCGCAACAACCTGGGGATCAGCTACTATCAGTTGGGGAAGATGAGGGAGGCGGAGGCGGAGCTTCGGAAGGCCTTGGCGCTGAGGCCGGGCTCGAAGGAGATCAAAGAGAATCTCGAGAAGGTCACCGCTGTCCCCGCCGCCACATCCCTGGCGCGGCTGGAGCAGGAGGTGAGGAGCCAAGCGGACTCGGCCAGGGCCCATTATGAGCTTGGAAGCGCCTATGGCAACATGGGCGAATTGGAGAAGGCGTCGCGGGAATTCGCGATCGCGCTTCGCCTCGATCCCCGCAATCCAGTGATCCACTATGCCATCGGAGTCCTCCACTACACGAAAGGCGAGCGCGACCAAGCTCAGCTCGCGTGGCAGCGTGCCATACGGCTCGATCCGACCTTTGGCCCCGCACGAGAGCGGCTGGCCGAGCTCAGGGCGACAGGTCCGGCGGCCAGGCGGGGCCCGTGATCGCCTGTGGCATCATTCCCTGTTACAACGTCGGTCCTCGCTGCATCCCGGTCATCCGGGAGGCACGTCGGCACGTGCAGCACGTCCTCGCCATCGACGACGGCTCCACCGACGACACGCGAGCCTGCATCAGAGGGAGTGGGGCCGAGCTGGTGCCGTTCGAGCGGAATCGAGGAAAGGGATATGCCCTGATCGAGGGGTTTTCGATCGCCCTCAAGGACGAGCGGTGCAAGGCTGTCTTGACCTTGGACAGCGATGGCCAGCATGATCCGCGGGAGATCCCGACCCTCCTGGCCGCCTTCTGTGCCGGGGCCGGCGACCTGATCATCGGGGCACGGGTGGGTCCCTGGAGCTCGATGCCCTTCAGCAGACGGCTCGCCAACCGGTGCAGCTCCCTTCTCATCTCGAGGATCTGCGGTCAGCGTCTTCCCGACAGCCAGTCCGGTTTCCGCCTGATCTCTCGGCCGGCGCTGGAACGCCTGCTCCCATCGCTCAGACCGGGGCGCTATGAGACGGAAACCCAGATGTTGATCCTCGCCTCCCGTTTGGGGTTCCGTATCTCGTCGGTGCCGATCGCCACCATCTACTCCGAGAGTACGAACGCCGCCTCGTCATTTCACCCTCTCCGGGACACCCTCCTTGTCGCGCGGGTCATCTATCGCGCGTTCTGGCGCCGTCGAATGAGGTAACAGTCCTTGTTCCATCAGGATCAAGAGGTGGACACCAGACGCTTGGGCATTCCAGTCAATCACGGTATGTCCTCCCAGACAGCCCAGTCCCCTCAACGCTTCTCATCCCTCTTCGTTGGCCTTGGATTGGTCGGGTTCCTTGTGGCGGGTGTTGTCACACTCCCGCACTATGGGTTGACCTGGGATGAGGCCCTCGGGAATCTGTTTTTCGGGCAACGCTACTTCTATTACTTCACTTCCTTGAATCCGGAGTATCTGGATTTTGAAAAAGCCGATCTGGCGATCCATCAGCGTCAGCTCGATTTGTACGCATCGCCCTTTCGTGACCAGCCCTGGGAGTTTCCTCCATTCGCGGATACCCTCTCCGCGCTGACGATGGAGATCTTCGGCCATCATCTGGAGTGGCTTGATCCTATTGACGCATTTCACCTGATGACGGTGGTGCTGGTGGGGTTTTTGCTGTGGGTTCTCTACCGCTTTGCTGAAACCCATCTGACAAGGTTGACCGCAGTGCTTGCCGTCCTGATTCTCGCCTCTTATCCACGGTTCTGGGGAGACATGCACAACAACCCTAAAGATATCCCTCAGGCTGTCTTCTTTTCCCTCACGGTGATGGCCTTTTACGTTTGGTATCAAAAGCCATCGGTCCACCAAGCTTTGTTGGTAGGCTCCCTGGGGGGCGCCGCCTTGGCGGTGAAGTTGAACGTATTGTTCATACCACCACTCCTCGTTCTCGGCGTATGGCCATGGCAAGTGTCCAGGCGGCCGTGGAGCTTGGTGGGTCAGCATCTTCGCCGGTACCTCCGCCACTATCTGCTGATGACCGGCAGCGCCGTGGCGATTTTCCTCGGAGCCTGGCCTTACCTGTATCCTGATCCGATCCGACGCGCTTATAGCCAACTCACGTATATTGCCTCTCAGAAGGGAAGACAAGGACGGGCGACCTGGAGTTGGGACCCGATCGCTCAGGCAGTGACCACCATGCCGGAGATCGTACTATTGTTGCTTGGCATCGGAATCGTCTTTGCGCTGCTTCATCTGCGAGCCCGGTCACCCCAATCGCCGATCCTGCGCCTCCTGCTCGTGTGGGCGGCAGTGCCGATTGTGCGTGCCTCGGTTCCTGGCGCCGTCAACTTCGATGGGATACGGCAAATTGTCGAATTTGTGCCGGTGGCGGCGTTGCTGGCCGGCTTTGGGGGAGTGTGCCTGATCAAGGCCGTCGGTCCCGATCTGCGGCCCAGGGTGCTCGCGGGGTCTGGGCTTTTGGCGCTCATGCTATGGAACATCGGGGCGGGCCTCATTCGATATCACCCGTATGAGCCCTTGTATTACAATTCATTGGTTGGATGGCCGGAGCGCAGAATACGTACGGCTTTCCTGAGGCTACTGACTATTGGGCAAGTTCCTATCGGCGTGGGGCTGCCTGGCTTGGCGCCAACGTGCCGAAAGACGCCCTCCTGTACGTGCCAGTGGCCTCCTGGGTTGTGACGGTTCCGGCGCCCATCTGGTTGCGGGCCGATATCCGGGTCATCCCAATGAACTACCTTGTCGAGATGCTTTCGCGTGGGCGAACCGTGTACGTGATGTTTATCACGAGGAAAGCGTGGTATGACGCGATCGCGACGTACTGTGAGCGGAACCTGACGCCGGCGCATCAAGTGGTCGTGGACGGTCTGCCGGTTATGAAAATCTACCGTGTGAGTTTGCCCGGTCTGTAGTGTCCTGCGCTGGGAAATCGATGTCTATTTCTTGGCGCGATCTGACCCGTTTCTTTCCCATCTCTCTCTGGGAGAGGGGATCGTATGACGCGGATTTATCACTCAGAACACTGACGTCGGCTTTGTGGAAGGTGGATGAAGAGCCTGCGGCGTTGAAGAGGCGAGTGCCGGTTTGTTCGTATCCTGAACCGGCCGGGGAGCGGTCGATCGACATCAGGCGGTTCAAGCGATGATCGATGCAGCGGGAGGAAGGCGTTGGATCGTGGGTGGACTCCTCCTGGGGCTGGTGGCTCACGCCTGGTTCTGGAACCGGCCCTGGATTCCTTACGCCGATATCCGTATCTGGAGGCTGGTGGACGCCGATGACTATCTGCTTCGCCGGCGGCAGGAAGCGTTCCTTGGGGTTCCGTTCGATCGCATCGCGGCGCGCCTCTCGGCCCTCCTTCCCCTGGAAGCGGCGGTCCGGCTCGAAGACAGGCTGGCGTCAACTCCCCTCTGGTTTCAACGGGCGTCCGAGGTCTTCTATCCGAGACGGATTTCGCAGGTCTCGGGGAATGTCATCGGGATAGACGATGGGGCCGGCCCGCCAGCAACGTCACTCGGGACCGATGCGCGAGGGCGGACGTACGTCCTGAGGGGTGGGCGCCAGGACGGGACCCTGGTGAGTCGCACGCAGGAGGAATCGACACTGCGTCCGCTCTGGTTTCTCCTGACGACTCTCGCCTGCCTGGGGATCGGCGGCGTGCTTACCTCTTTGTGGAATCGGTTCGGGGAAGGTGGAGGTCGGGTGGAAGAGGCGGGATCCTTCATCGCCTGTGCCGCCGCCGTCGGCGTTGCGGCCACTGTCCTGACATGGCTTCAGCTTCCGGGGTTGGGCGTGGCGTTTCAGGGTGTGGGTCTCCTGGCCTGTCTGCTGCTGCTCCATCGGGGGCGGGGGCGACTGAAGGCCGAACGCATCCGGCTGGCTATTCGCCGGCCGGAGCTCTGGGTGGCGCTGGCCGTCGCCACCCTTCTGTTGATCCGGCTACAGGCGGTTCCGATCGCGTCGTGGGATGGCCGGTCGATCTGGCTGTTCCAGGCCAAGCAGGCCTACTTCAATGGGACGTTCTCGTCCAGAGACCTGATGCACCCTGAATTCGGCTTCGCTCACCCCGAGTATCCAAAGCTGTTTCCTGCGTGGCTCGCCCTCTTTGCCGCGACCGGCTCGCTCTGGAACGAGCGAATGGCGAGCGTGGGGATCGCTGTGCTGATGGCTGGCTGCGTCTGGGCGCTGGCCGACGTGGCAGTGAAGATGCTGGGTCTCCTACGAGGCATCGTCCTGATCTGTGTCCTCTTCTGGTCGGCGCAAAAATGGGCGCTGGGTGGGTATGCGGACGCGTATCTCTTGTTCTTGCTTGTCACGGGGGCACTCGGACTGAGTGATTCTCGAACCCGTGGGTTGGGATGGTTAGCGCTGTTGGTCGCGAGTTTGGTGAAATATGAAGGGCTCTTTCTGGCCGTCGTTGTGGCCGGTGTCTTCTCTCTCTGTGACCGCGATATGACCCGTCAACCGGGACGCTGGCGGCCGATGCTCGTCTTTCTACCGGCGCTATTTCACCTGGCGTGGGGGCACAGGATGGGATTCAAGGGGGATTTCTCGGGGATCCGGTGGGGCGAGGTCTGGGCAACGTTCGGGGCTCGCATGGCTGTGATAGGGCAGGCAGCAGTCGAAGCTGTCGGCCGCGAACCGTTGATCTTTGAAGGGGCGCTGAGTGGCCTGGCTGTCGTCATGCTCCTTATGGCTGGACCGAGCGTGCCCCGGCGACAGAGGGTGTTAGAACGCTGCTGCCTGATCGTGGCCGTCATCTGGGCCGCCTCGATCTTTGGTGCTTTCCTGGTCACACCGCGGGGCATCACATGGCATCTGGAGAACGCCCTGGATCGCCTCCTCCTGCATCCGGCTGCACTGCTGCTGACGCTGGTCCTCTCGCTGACGGCGAAGTCGAGCGAGGCTGAACCTGTCCCGCCTACATCCTCCGGTCAGCGCTCATGTAGCTAATCGTGATGCCTTCTCGGGTACCGTCTGCGTTGCCGTCGTGAGTGATCTGATGAAACAACAGCCCAATCATCGGCGCGTCAAAGAGCAAGCGGCCCTCCCCACGGCAGCAGTGGGGCAGGGGTCGTTGATCGGGGTCGCAGGGGATCGAGATCGGGCCGCGGCGGGTCCTCGTCTGCCGGATCCGCTGGCTGCGTGGCTCCCGGCTCGACGCCCCGATCGCTTTGCAATCCTGGCCATTGCGGCCATAGCCTTTCTCGCCTTCGCCAACTCACTGTGGAACGGGTTTGTCTTCGACGATGTGCCTATCATCAAGGAGAACCGTGCGGTCCGGCAACTCTCCAACCTTCGCGCTATTTTCGGCAACGGCTATCGGCCAGAAAATAGGGATTTTCTTTATCGACCGCTGGTCATTTTTTCGTACGCGTTGAACTATGCGGTGGCGGGCCTCAAGCCGTTCACCTACCATCTGGTCAACGTCCTGCTTCATGCGGGTAACAGTGCCCTTGTCTATCGCCTCTTTGTGGCGCTCGTCAAGGCGCGGGGAGTGGCCCTCGCAGGGGCAGCCGCATTCGCGCTTCACCCGATACACACGGAGGCGGTCGCGAACACCGTGGGGCGGGCCGAACTGCTCGCGAATGCCTTCGTATTGCTGAGCTGGTGGTGGTATCTGAAATGGGACGACGCGCCCGCGCGCGCCAAAGCCCGCTGGCTCGCCGCCTCACTAGCGGCATTTGCGCTGGCCCTCTTCACGAAGGAGCACACTGTCATCCTCCCCGGGCTCCTTGTGCTGTCCGACCTGCTTCGCGCATCCGAGCGGGGCCTCCCGCTGGGTCGGACAATTCGGGATAAGTGGTGGACGGCTTACGCTTGGTATCTCCCCCCATTCGCCGGATATCTTATTGCCCGGTTCCTCGTGCTAGGCGGCCTTGTGACACCAGAAATTTCGTGGATAGCAAACCCGCCCGCCAGTGCCGATCTCTGGACTCGGTATCTGACCACGATTAAGGTCCTGGGCATGTACTTGTGGCTGATTCTCTTTCCGGTCCACCTTTCGTCCGATTACTCTTACAATCAGATCCCGCTCAGCCGTTCCATCTTTGAACCACCTGTCTTGGCTGCGGTGCTGGCGCTTATGGTGACACTTGGCCTTGCCGTCTGGAACCGGCGTCGGCGCCCGATCATCAGCATGGGCGTGGGCATCTTCGCGGTTGCCATCCTCCCCGTCTCGAATCTCTTGTTCCCAATAGGGACGATCTTGGCGGAGCAGGTGCTCTATCTTCCCTCCCTTGGCTTCTGTCTCGTCCTCGCCTTTGCGGTGACGACCCTGGCCGCGCGCCCGCGCTGGGGGCTTCTGGCTGTTGGCGCGTTCGGACTCCTGCTACTGGTTTATGAGGCGCGGACAGTCATCCGGAACTGGGACTGGCGAAGCAACGCCACTCTGTTTGCCGCTGCGGCACGGACGAGTCCGAATAGTGCGGATGCCCACGCCTACCTTGGCGACGTCCTATTGGGTCGCGGGGATCTCCCTGGCGCCAGGGGGGAATTTGAGCGAAGTCTGGAGATTTACCCTGGGTACAGCAAGGCGCTCTTCGGCCTCGGGACCGTGTTTGAAAAACAAGGGAAGATCGAGGAGGCGATTCAGACTTATCGAAAGGTCGAGAAGGGGAAGAGATATTACGGCCGTGCCCGTCTGAACCTCGGCTCTATCGCCTTACAGCGGGGACGGCCCGAGGAGGCGCGGCTGGAATTTCGCGAGGTGGCCGCGCTCGGCTTCCTTGGGGCAAAGGAAGCCAATGAGCTTGCAGAGGGTTTCTTCAGGCTTGGCTACCTCACTGAGGCCCAGACGATCCTGGAGGCGGCCAGGCACTATGCCCCCCATGTCTTCTACATCAGAGAAAATCTGGCCGTCGTCTATTGGCGCCAGGGACGGAGAGAGGATGCGCAACGGGAACTGGAGGCGGCCACCAGGCTGAAATCGCCTTCTCCGTAGACCTGCCGGGGGGTTGGCGAGGCATCAGGTCAGCCCATGGCGCCTTCCTCATACGCCACACTGCCTCCCCTTCTCTGATGATTCTATTCTTCCAGGAGCTTCCTCCCGGTTTCCGAAAAGAGGGGAAAGTTCCGGATGCCCCACCGGTGGAGGAGCACACGCAGGCAGGTCCAGAGGACACCCGCACCGTACACGAGGCTGCGGCGGAAATTGATCGAAGAGGCCTCGGCGAAGTAGCGCGCCGGGCACGAGAGTTCGCCGAACCGGCACCCGAAGATCGCCGCCTGTGCCAGCACCTCATTGTCGAACAAGAAATCGTCGGAGGTCTCGGCCAGGGGCAGCCGGGACAGGACCTCCCGCCGGAACCCCCGATACCCCGTATGGTACTCAGACAGCTTCAGGCCGAGGGCGAGGTTCTCGATGAAGGTCAAGGCCCGGTTGGCGACGTACTTGTAGAGCGGCATCCCGCCCGCCAGCGCGCCACGCCCCAGGATCCTGGAGCCGAGCACCAGATCGTAGAGGCCGATCTCCAGCATCGACGCCATGGCGGTGATCAGCTTGGGTGAATACTGGTAGTCAGGGTGAAGCATGATGATGATATCCGCCCCACGTCGCAGGGCCTCACGATAGCAGGTCTTTTGGTTCGCCCCATACCCGCGGTTCTCTTCGTGGACCAGCGTGGGAATCCGAAGGCGTCTGGCAAGCACAACGGTCTCGTCGTGGCTGGCGTCATCGACCAGGATCACCTCATCGACAACGTCCATCGGGATCTCCCGGTAGGTCTGCTCCAGGGTCTGTGCGGCGTTGTACGCCGGGAGGACGACGACGACGCGCTGCCCGTGAATCATCTGGCGTTACGACACCTGGTATTGTGGGATCATGGGATCAACCGCTCCGCCTTGGCGA
>Ga0302046_10000896_pt1 | contig 28428 bp, 18 predicted proteins | sample RVTome_11_FD_200261 | JGI IMG/M metagenome (GOLD analysis project Ga0302046, IMG submission 200261) | Soil microbial communities from uranium-contaminated site in the Upper Colorado River Basin, Wyoming, United States - RVT147D111 (version 2) ... | reverse complement strand
TATCCACTGGCCATCCGGGGAAAACGTGCCCCAGCGATCGGCGAACGGTGTCTTCAGGAACACGGACGGTGTGCGATTCCCCGCCATCGGCAGCACCCAGAGGTCGGTGTTCGTCTGCGGGTCGTTGGTGTTCCTCTGCGGGTCGTTGTTGATGTACAGCAGGAAGCGACCATCCGGTGACCAGCTCGCAGCAACCGCGAGTTGGGCGGCAGGCACGAGTCGCTCCTCCACCCCGGCGCCGCCGGCAAGCTTCTCGTAGATTTCAAACCGGCCGGATCGGCTCGAGCCGAACACGATCCGGGTGCCGTCGGGCGACCAGAGAGGAAATCGGTCGCTGGCCGCATCGAAGGTGACGCGATTCATGCGGGCACCATCCAACAGCCAGATGTCCGTGTTGCCCGCCACCGTGCGGGACACGGCCACTCGACGGCCGTCGGGGGACACGCGGGGACCGAGCAGATTGTTGCCATCCGGGTCGCCGACCGTGCCCCGCGCCGTGCCCAACGGGTCGACCCAGGTCAGTTGCCGCTGGTTGGCCGCGCGCGTCCGGTAGGCTACGAGCCCCGTCGCCGCCACCGAAACGTCGCTCCGATTCGTGTAGGTCTCATCAACCAGCGCCATCCCGTCGGCCAGCGTCACCGGCTCCCCCGTGAGCGCGGCCTGCGCCAGGTCAAGCCGCTGGGCCACCAACGTGCCCGCCCGCACCCACAGCAGCCACCCGCCGTTGCGAGACGCTTCGGCGGGCAGGTACACACCAGCGCTGTCGGCGGGCGTCACCCGTGTCGGGGTGCTCCCATCCAGGGTGCCGAGGTAGATCCCAGTCGTCTCCGGCGCGCCCTCCGCGTGGAACAGGAATCGATAGCCATCGGGCAGCGCGTGCGGCCAGCGGTGGTTCAACTGCTGCGGGCCGATCGTCGTCACCGCCGCCACCTCGCCCCCGCTGGCGGACACGCGCATCAGGGGACCAGCCCGGCCCGGCGCAAACACGATGACGCCGCTCGCGTGCCACGTCCCGCCGGAACCGCGGATGGCCGGAGCCAGGGTCTGCGGCGCGCCGCCGCCGAGGTCGAGCCGCTTCAGCGCAGTTGCGGTGAAGAAGCCGATGGCGCGGTTGTCGGGCGCCCAAAAGGGAAACGTGGCCCCTTCCGTACCTGCCAGCGGCTGCGGCATCGTCGTCGCCAGCGACCGCAGCCACAAGCGAGACGCACCATCACCTGAGGCCACGAAGACGATCTGGCGACCGTCCGGCGAGAGCGCAAAGTCGGAGGGCTGATCGGTGGCAGGAATGACAATCTCGACACGCGTCTCGGGCGGTGGCGTTTCGCGCAGATACCGTAGTGCAGGAACGGCGAGCGCGACGATCACTGCCGCTGCGACGCCGAGTGCGGCCGTCCAGACCAGCCGTCCGCGCGGCACCGATGACGCGGTCGTCGCCTGCGATTCGTTGAGCTCCACGCGCGCGTCGCCGATGTCGCGCAACCGTTCGCGGCGCTCTTTTTGGACACAGCGGCGCAGGAGCTGCCGGACCGCTGGCGGCGTTTCGCGAGGCAACCGCTCCCAATCGGGCTCCTTCGTGAGGATCAACGCGTGCGTGTCGGCGACATCATTGCCTTCGAAGGCTCGCCGCCCGGTCAGCATCTCGTAGAGCACGCAGCCGAACGCCCAGATGTCCGCGCGCCGGTCAACCACACCGCCGCTCGCTTGCTCGGGGCTCATATAAGAGAGTGTGCCGATGATGGCACCCATCCGCGTGGCCGCGATCGTCGTGCCACGATGACCGTGCTGTTCGGTCTCGAACACTTTCGCGACACCGAAGTCGAGCACCTTCACCGTGCCGTCGGATCGCACTTTGATGTTCGCCGGTTTCAAATCGCGGTGCACGACGCCGCGCTCGTGCGCGGCGTCGAGCGCTTCGGCGATCTGTCGTGCGATCGGCAACGCCTGACTTGGTGTTAGACCGCTACCCGTGCGCTCGAGCCGCTCGTGGAGCGTCTCCCCGTCGACGAGCTCCATCACCAATGCTTGCACGTCGCCCGCTGTCTCGATGCCGTGCAGGGTTGCGATGTTCGGATGATTCAGCGATGCGAGCAGGCGTGCTTCGCGCTCGAAGCGTTGTAGAAGCTCCGGATCGAGCCGACCGGCGGCCGTGAGCACCTTGAGCGCGATGTCGCGGTGTAGAACCGTGTCGCGCGCGCGATAGACTTCGCCCATTCCGCCGACGCCGACGAGCTCGATGAGTTCGTATGAGCCAAATCGGTCGCCGGGCGCGAATGCCATTTAGACAGTCTGCGCGGATTCACGCGCGCCGGCCAGCATAGACGTCGATTCCTGCGCGATCGACGTCTGTGCGAGGCGGCTCCCGTTTGGCAAGCCACTGCTCGAACCGCCGCGGCCTCCGCCGATCAGAGCGCCGAGGCGCTGAGTCCATCTTTCAGGAACGTGCTTGGTGTGGGTAGGAACGTCGAACGCGACCTCGTGGCATCGCCGGCGGTAACGGTGATGCAGATTCCGCTTCTGGCCGAAGCAGGCCCGACGAAGCCAGCGAAGTCGTTCGAGCGGTTGCGTCGGACGCGGTAAGCCGATCGGCGCTTATCCGTCGAGTGCCCGATTCCGACGAGCCGCTCGACGAACGGGTGCGACAACGGTACGTAGGGCACCGTCTTCATCTCCTCGATCTCCTCTACGCGACGATTCCGCCGGAACGTGGCTCGAGAGCACGATTCGGCACGGCGTCGGGCGGGCGCGCGGCGGGCGCGCCGGGCAGGCACGTCGTCCTTAAGCGCCTGGCCGAAGTCGTGTTCGTCGAGGCGTTGCGCCGCTACGTGATACAGCTGCCGGCCGAGCGCAAGGGCTGGCTCGCGGGAGCGGCCGACCCGGCGCTCGACGGTTGAACGCCGCCTCCGATTCGTAACCGCCGGCTGCCGCGACCGCCACGACGGCTTGGCTCGTCGTGCGCAGCGTCTCGGCCGCAAGCTCGAGCCGCCGGTCCGCGAGGTACGTCATCGGCCCTTGGCCTAGGTGCCGCGCGAACCGCTCTGCGCGGGCCCCTCTAGCGGCGCGTCCCCGCGCTGGCCGGCAACATGGACTCGGTGGTCGATGGCCACAGATCCGGATGCCGGCTCGGGGCCCGCTCGAACTCGGCCCGACCCCCGCAGTCGAATGCGCGTCGGCTGAGGAGCCGGCAGCGTGCTACCGTTATCGCAACAACAATGCGCTCCGGGGGATACCCATGAAGTCGCTTCAAGCAGTTCGCCTCTGCTGGCTGTCGTTCGCCCTCTGCATCACCGCCCTCGCCGCCGCACAGGCGCCGCTGCCCGCGGGCGTCACGCACGTGACTAGCGTCGAAGGCATCTCCGAATACCGGCTCGCGAATGGACTGCAAGTGCTGCTGTTCCGCGACCCGTCGAAGGCGACGATCACCGTCAACATGACGTACCTCGTCGGCTCGGTGCACGAGAGCTACGGCGAGAGCGGCATGGCGCACCTGCTCGAGCACATGCTGTTCAAGGGCTCGACGAAATACCCCGACACGCTCGCGGCGCTGCGCAGCCGCGGCGGGCAATTCAACGGCACCACCTCGTGGGACCGCACCAACTACTTCGAGACGCTCGATGCGAGCGACGCCAACCTCGAATGGGCGCTCGATCTCGAAGCCGATCGCATGATCAACTCGTTCGTCGCGAAGAGCGCGCTCGACACGGAGATGACCGTCGTCCGCAACGAGTTCGAGTCGGGCGAGAACAGCCCAACGCGCGTGCTCTACGAGCGCGTGCAGAGCACGGCGTTCCTCTGGCACGGCTACGGGCGCTCGCCGATCGGCAGCCGCAGCGACATCGAGAACGTGCCCATCGAGCGCCTCCAGTCGTTCTATCGGCGCTACTACCAGCCCGACAACGCGGTGCTCGTCCTGGCCGGGCGGTTCGAAGAGCCGCGCGCGCTCGAGCTCATCGCCAAGGCCTTCGGCCCGATTCCGCGTCCCGAGCGCACGCTGACGGCGCCGTACACGCTCGAGCCCACGCAGGACGGCGAACGCGAGGTCGTCGTGCGCCGCGTCGGCGACGTGCAGATCCTCATGATGGCCTATCACGCGCCGGCCGGGTCGCACGAGGATTCCGTGCCGGCGCAGGTCGCGGCCGAGGTCCTTGCCGACGAGCCCGCGGGCCGTCTCTACAAAGCCCTTGTCGAGACGGGCATCGCCACGCAGATCGCCGCGGATTCGTCGCAACGGCGCGACCCCGGCCTCGTGCTGTTCATGGCGCTCGTGCCGAAGGAAGGCTCCCTCGACGCGGCGCGCCAAGCGATGGCCGCGACGATCGACGGCCTCGCCACGAACCCCATCACGGCCGAGGAAGTCGAGCGCACGCGCAATCAGGCGATGTCGGGCTTCGAGCGGCAGATGAACAACTCACAGGGCGTGGCCGTGCAGCTCAGCGACTGGGCGTCGATGGGCGACTGGCGCCTCATGTTCCTGGACCGCGACCGCGTTCGCGGCGTCACGGCGGCCGACGCGCAGCGCGTTGCGCTCGAGTACTTCAAGAGCTCCAATCGCACGGTGGGTCTCTTCGTCCCTGGCGAGCCCGACCGGACGGAGGTCCCCGCCCGGCCCGACGTGACCGCCATGTTGCGGGACTACAAGGGCGACGCCACACGCACCGAAGGCGAAGCGTTCGAAGCCACGCCGGCGAACATCGAGTCGCGCATCTCGCGCGTCGACCTGCCGGGCGGCATCAAGCTCGTCATGCTGCCGAAGGAAACGCGCGGCGACGCAGTCAACGCGCTCATCCGTCTGAACTACGGCGACGAGAACACCTTGAAGAGCGCCGACCGACTCCTGCCGCTCATGTCGCAGATGCTCATGCGCGGCACGCAGATGAGGACACGCCAGGAGATTCAGGACGAGCTTGCGCGTCTGCAGAGCCAGGTCGGTGTCGGCGGCGGCCCCGGACTCTTGACGGCGAGCATCCAAAGCACGCGCGCGAACCTTGCGGCGACGCTGCGGCTCGCCACGGAGGTGTTGCGCGAGCCCGCGTTTCCCGAGACCGAGCTCACGACGCTCAAAGCCTCGTTGCTCACGAGCCTCGAGGCGGGACGCAGCGAGCCGCAGACGATCGTGGGCCGCGCATTCAGCCGGCATTGGGCGCGCAATTACGCGCGCGACGACGTTCGTTACGCCACGACGCTCGACGAGGACATCGCCGTCGCCACGGCCGCCACGGCCGCCAAGCTCAAAGCGCTGCATACGGGCTTCATCGGTGCATCGAACGCCGAGGTCATCGTCATCGGCGACTTCGACCCCGCGGAGGTGCGCGCGCTGATCGCCGAGGGCCTCGGCGATTGGCGCAGCCCGAAGCCGTTCGCCGACGTCTTGAATCTCTACGACAGGCTCGCCACGGACTCCGGCCGGGAGGTGTTCAACACGCCCGACAAGGAGAACGCCATTTTCCTCGCGGGCATGCCCATCGAGATGACGGACTCGCACGCGGATTATCCCGCGCTCGTGCTCGGCAATTACATCTTGGGAGGGGGCCCCGCCTCGCGGCTGTTCGGCCGCATTCGCGGCGCCGAAGGCTTGAGCTATGGCGTGGGCTCGGGCTTTGCGGCGTCGCCGCGCAGCACGGCGGCGAACTTCACGGTCAACGCGATCTCGGCGCCGCAGAACAGCGAGCGCGTCGAAGCGTCGTTCCGCGACGAGCTCGCGAAGGTGCTCCGCGACGGCTACACGGACGAAGAGATCGCCGCGGCCAAGCAGAGCTGGATGCAAGCGCGCCAGGTTGCGCGCACGCAGGACGGCGGTGTCGCCAACACACTCGGCCTCTGGACGCACGTGGGCCGCACGATGATCTGGGACGCGGACTTCGAAGCGCGCGTGCAGTTGTTGACGAAGGAGCAAGTGCGCGATGCGATGAACCGCCACTTCGACGTGAACAAGATGACGTTCATGCGCGGCGGCGACTTCGAGGGCGGCGGCGAAAGCGGTTCAGCTCAGTAAACGTCCTTGAGCACGCGATCGGCTTCGACAATGCAATGCTCGGCAGATGAATCGTCGATGTCTTCGCCAGTGTAGTCCGAGACGTTACGCTGCCGGCGCAGAGTGTCGAGCACGTGGACCCGTGCCGCCGGCAGGCCGATCGTGAGGGGCAGACCCTGCACTACGGTCACATGATGACCCGGTCGCTTCGTATCCGGCCGATAGCCGTGCGCCATCAAGGCAGCGAGGGCCGACTGCATGATGGCTTTGTAGGCTGCGTCGAAACGTGTCTCGGGACTGATCGCAGTGACCCGCGCATCCGCCAGGTTTCTTTCAGCAGCAGCGAGCAACCGCTGGATCTCCGCGCCGTCGGGTGGGTGCTCCTTAAGCAGCCCGATCTTGAGCAAGTTCTCTAAACTCACTCGCGTCCCCTAGAAGAAAGATCTTAGGTTCCCGTGCTACGCGAGTCGCGAAGCGATCGCGCGCAGCAAGCTTGGCTGCGAGCACGGCCTTCGTCATTAGGACAGGATTCACTTCGCGTTTGAGTCGCTGCGCCGCGCCATTAAACGCTCCCACGACGGCTGCGAACGACGCGGAGCCCACCACCAGGACATCGATATCGCTGGTCGCCTGCTCCCTGGCTTGCGCCACGGAGCCGAATATCAAAGCCACACGTATCTTCGCGGCCAGCGGCGCCAACGCTTCTCGAAGCACGTCCGCCAGCCCAGTTGTCTTGCGCAAGATGCCGGCCAACTCCTCTTGAATCGGGCAGTCGCGGTCGACTTGGTAGCGCACCTGGTTGCCAGCCGGTGTGCGCCGCAGGAGACCCGCGTCGGTGAGCAGTTTGAGCTCGCGGTGCAAGGAGCCGGCCGGCACGCCGGTGAGGCGCGCGATCTCTCTCACATAGAAGCTCTCGTCGGGCCGAAGCAGCAGAAGACCGAGGATCTGGCGTCGATAGGCACCGAAAAGCACGTCTACCAGCTGCAGGGGCTTGGGGTTTGCTCTCATATTGAGAACAACTGTAGCCGTTTTGAGAACACCATGGCAAGGCAGCGGCGTAGGTTTCGTGAACGGCTTCACCGTCGTGTCACCCGATGGCTACGCAATCTGGTCGGAACTACTAAGGAACCCCTGGCAGTTGCCGTTGGCCGACGCAGATCCATCGTAACGCCCAACGCTTGGGCAACCAGTGACGAATCTGAGCGGTTTCGGGAGTTTCGGCGATCAGCCGACGGCCCACGCGGCGCTCAACACTTCCGCCTGCTCCAACACCATCTGCGTCGCCCGCTCCTGCTTGTCCGGCGGATACCCGTGCTTACGCAGAATTCGCTTTGGCGATGTCGCTGACCAGGTTGATGATCTGGCCGAGCCGCTGCTTGTCGAGGTCGGGGCGCGCGTAGTCCTTCGGCAGCACGCCGGAGGCATCGGGCGGCGCACCAGCGCGCCGTCACGCAGCGGAGTTGAGCTTGGGCGTCTTCTTGAGCAACTCGGCGAGCGCGTCGGGATGGCAGGGCTTACTGAAGAAAAACCCCTGCATTTCGTCGCAGCCGTTGTCGCGCAGGAACTGATACTGCGCGGCCGTTTCGACGCCCTCGGCCACGACCCGCACGCCTAGCCCTTTCCCGAGCGACACGACGGCTTTCGTGATGGCCGTGTCGTCTGCGCTCTGGGGAATGTCGCGCACGAACGCCCGATCGATCTTCAGCGTGTCGATCGGAAAGCGCTTGAGCTGCGACAGCGACGAGTACCCCGTGCCGAAATCGTCGATCGCCAGCTTGATGCCGAGCTCCTTCATCGCCGCCGCTTTCTCGGAGGCCATGTCGACGTGCTGCATGATCATGCCCTCGGTAATCTCGAGCTCCAGCAACTCGGGCGCCATGCCGGTCTCGGCGAGGGTTCCCGCGATGTCGCTCAACAACGCGGCGTCCTTGAATTGCCGCGGCGAGAGGTTCACGGACATCACGACGCTCGGCAGCCCGCGCTTCTGCCACGCCACGTTCTGCTCGCAAGCCGTGCGCAGGACCCACTTGCCGATCGCGACGATGAGGCCGGTATCCTCGGCGAGCGGAATGAACTGCGCCGGCGACATCGTGCCGAGGTCGGGATTCCACCAGCGCAACAGCGCCTCGACGCCGCGGATCTCGCCCGTGGCGATGTCGACCCTCGGTTGGTACTGCAGCGAAAACTCGCCGCGCTGCAACGCGTGAGCGAGCCGCACCTCGAGCTCGAGGTGCTCGACCGACATGGGAGTCATGTCCGGCGAGTAGAACTGGAAGTTGTTTTTGCCTTCTTCCTTGGCGAGGTACATCGCCATATCGGCGTGCTTCATGAGCATGGCCGCGTCGCGCGCGTCGTTGGGGTAGCTCGCGATGCCGACGCTGCCCGTCACTCGGCACTCGTGCTCCATGATCGTGATCGGTGCGTGCAAGCTGGCCAAGACTCTCTTGGCGGTTTCGGCCGCGGCCTCGATGTCTTGCAGCTCGTTCAGCAATACGACGAACTCGTCGCCGCCGAGCCGGCCGACCACGTCGGACTCGCGGATGCACCGCCTGAGTCGTCTCGCGACCTCCTCGAGCAGCAGGTCGCCGGCCTCGTGGCCGAGCGAGTCGTTGACGATCTTGAACCGGTCGAGGTCGATGAACAGGACTGCGCACTTGCGCTCGTGACGTTTCGCGGCATCGATTGCATGCTGCAACAGCTCGCCGAACAGCGTCCGATTCGGCAGTCCCGTCAACTCGTCGTGCGTCGCGAGATACTGGACCTTGTCCTCGGCCGTCTTGCGGACGGAGATGTCCTCGACGATCGAGACGTCGTACAGCAGCGAGCCGTCGGGTGCGCGCCGCGGCGCGCCCGTGATCCGTACCCAAATCGTCGCGCCGTCCTTGCGAACGTAGCGTTTTTCGACCGTCAAGGAAGCGATCGCGCCTTCGTGCATGCGCGAACGGTCTTGGTCCGCGAGGTGCACGTCGTCGGGATGGGAGACGTCGCGGATGGTGCGCTCGATGAGCTCGTCCTCGTCGTACCCGAGCATCTCGCAAAACCGGCTGTTGCACCAAATGAACCGACCGTCGGCGGCGACGTGCGCAATGCCGACGGCCGCGAGCTCCACGGTGCTCGAGTAGCGCGCTTCGCTTTCGCGCAGCTTGCTCTCGAGTGCTCGGCGCTCGGTGATGTCGTGCACGCTGCCGACGATGGCGATCGGTTTCCCCTGACCATCGATCCGCGCCTGGACGAGCTGCTCGATGCGCTTTTCACGCCCGTCCCAAAAGACGAGGCGACTCTCGGTCGGGGCGTACGCATTCGAGCCTGTCGCAATTCTTTTCTGGCCGTCGATGAGGACCTGACGGTCTTCCTGATGCACCTTCGCGAGGAAATTGTCGAACGTCGCCGCGTAGGTGATCGGGTTCTCCTCGAGGATCCGGTACAGCTCTTCCGACCACCAGCTCGTGTTGGTCGTGAGGTCCCACTCCCAGTTGCCGATCTTCGCGAGCCGCTGCGCCTCGCGGTAGCGCATTTCCGTGAGCCGCAGCGCGGCCTCGGTCGCCCGCTGCTCCGTGACGTCCTGCAGCGTGCCGTGCAACTGCACCACCTCGCCGGCGGCGTCCACCGCGGCGGCACCCTCGCTATGGAGAATCTTCTGTGTGCCGTCCGGTAGAACGACGCGCACGTCCCTCGCCTCGACGGCGTCACCCCTGGCGATCCTCGCGGCGCCCTCGTCGATCCAGGCACGGTCCGCCTGATGGATCATCTCGCGGTAACGCTCGAACGGACGGCTCTCCGTCGCTCGGTCGATCTGCAGCATTCGGTACAGCTCGTCGGACCACCAATGCACGTTGGCGGTCACATCCCAGGTCCAACTGCCGAGCTTTGCGATTCGCTGGGCTTGCTGGAGGCTCGCTTCGACGGCGGCATCCATGCTCTGACTGCGTGCCGGCACAACGTCGCGTAAGAGGCAGAGCGCCAGCGCCGCGCCGTTGACCTCGAGCAACCCGACCTCGAGCGACAACGCTCGCAGGACGCCGTCCTTGCACCGCGCGCTCGCCTCGATGCCTTCCGCCGTCTGCCGGTCGCGCCGCAGAACCTCGGTGAGCGTCTGCCAACCGCGACCGCGGAGACCTTCGGGTATGAGCTGACTCAGGGGTTGACCGACGAGCTCGGCCGTCGCGAAACCGAACTTGTGGACGACATGCTGATTGACGAACACGACGTGCTGGTGTCCATCGACGACCACGGCGGACTCCGGAATGGCCTCGAGCATCGCGAACGAGGCGGTGCGCGGGCTGCCCTTGGCAGCCGTATCCGTCCCCGAGCGAAGCTTCTTGCGCGCGTGCCCCATAGCCCCGTGGCATACCGTTCAACGATAGGCGGCGGAGCGTACCTGCCGTCGACCGCCGGGTCGTTGCGGCGGTCCACATGTTTATACGGCCGGAGCAACCGTTCCCGCATTCGCGCGTGGTGACAAACGTGACGTGGGTCACGATATGCGCCGGCATCTCGGCGTCGAGAAGATGACGTTCATGCGCGGGGGCGATTCAAGGGCGGTGGCTCGCAGCAGGTCGCGACGCTGCCGCGAAAGCGCGTTGCACCCGCAGGGTGCGCCGGCGAAGGACGAGTGACGGCGCTCTACCGTCCGAAGAAGTAGCTCGCCTGCAACCCCCAACGCGCGCCGCGCTCGAACCGCCGCCCGCCGACGCCATAGAGATGCACGTCGCTCAAGCTCGTGCCGCGCGTCTGATTGAAGAAGCCGGACTGTAGCCCGCCGACATGGGCCGCCTCGTCGGTGATATCGCGTCCATAAAGTGCGAGCTCCCAACTGCCGCCGGGTGGCGACAGCGCCACGCGCAGATCGAAGCGGTGGCGGTCGGCGATCGTGTTGAGCGTGTCGCCGGGGTTGTTCGCCGGCACCGACCCCGCGACCCAGGTCATGTTGAGCCCGGCTCTGCCCGTGAATCGCCCGAGCTCGAACGAAACCTGCGGGTAAACGCCGACCTGCCATTCGGGGGAGAACGTCGGCCGCCTGCCCGAGATGTCGACGCGGCACGTGCCGGGATTGCCGGCCGCTGCCCAATCGCGCGCCTGGATGGCTCCGCACTGGCCGTTCGGGAACGACGTGTAGACGGCGTCGTTCTTGCCGCCGTTGAAGCCGATCATCCACCGGTCGTTCGGGGCCCAGCGGCCATCGATCTCGATGCCCTTGGTGTTCGAGCTCGCGGCGTTGCGGACCTCGAACCGCGCGGTCGTGCCGTTGAAGGAGTTGACTTGCAGGTTATCGAAGTCCGTGTCGAACCAGGCGATGTTCAACTGCAAGCTGCTGTCGAGGAACGTTCCTTTGAACCCGACCTCGTACCCGCTCGCCTCTTCGGGTAAGTACGTGAACGGATCGGGCGGCACCCCACCGAGGGGTGGATTCATGACGAAGCCGCCGGCCTTGAACGCCTCGGCGTACTTGGCGTAGAGCATCGTGTCGTCACCGACGTCCCACTGCACGCCCACCTCGGGAAGCACGTCGTCCGCATCGACGTCGCGAACGAGGGCCGGCGTGGGGTTGAACACGCGCGGGCCGAAGCTCGTGGCCGTGGCAGGCAACAGGGCGCGCGAGATCTCGTAGACCCCGTTCTTCTGGGAGTCCTGATAGCGCGCGCCGATGTTGAAGCGAAACGCCTCGCTGACGTTCCAGGTGCCCGTGAAGAACACCGACGTCCAGTCCGAGCTCTCGGTGAGTCGCCCGCCATCGGAGCTCGTGATCATGCCGGCGACGGGGGGACCCAGCACGAACGGATAGTGCACGTTGATCTGAAGTATGGCCTCGTGCGTCTGCCAATACGCACCCACCATCCAGGCGAATGTCTGGTCCTGCGGCGAGGTCAGGCGGATCTCCTGCGCCACCTGCTCGAAATCCTCCGAGCGCTGGTCCGTGAACACGGCGAAGGCGCTCTCGTCGGGATCGAGCCAGTCTTCCTTGTCGAAGGTCACGTAGGACGTGATGCCCGTGAGCGTGTTGCGTCCAACCTGCCAGTTGAACGTGCCGACGTAGATGTCGGCGTCGCTCTCGCGGCTCTCCGGGTGGTTGTACTCGTCGACGAGATTGAGGCCACGGGGGATCGGCGCGAGCGGAGCGATGGTCGTGCCCATGTTCGCGTTGACGAAATCGATGGCGCTGTAGAGATCGACGGTGCCGCCCGAGTGCGCCTCGCGATTGTAGACAGAAAGGTTCGAGAGGCCGTAGAGCGACTCGAGCGTGCAGAGCGCCGGCACGCCCGGCGCGAGCGGCCCGGCGCTGCTCGTGGCGAGATCCATGTCGCAGCGCCCGTATTCGGCGGGCGTGCCGTTCTGAAAGCTGTCCTGGTACTCGTACTTGAACGTGAAGTCGAATCGCTCGGTCGGCTGCCAAGCAGCGACGACGCGCAGAGATTGGTTCTCGGTCGCGCCTATTTTCTCGCCCGTCACGAGCTGCGTGTAGCCCGCGTCGGGAAGGTCGTAGTAGCGGCCGGCCACCCGAATGCCGAACGTGTCCGTGACCGGACCGCCAACCGCACCCTCGAAGGTCGCCTCCTCGTCGTCGCCATACCCGAGCATGAGCCCACCCTCGAACGCATCACCGGGCTTGCGACTGTAGGAGTTCAGAGCCCCGGCCGTGGCGCTCTGGCCGGCGAAGACGGGCTGTGGTCCGCGCACCACCTCGATCCGTTCGAGGTCGAACAGCCCGCCCAAGCTCAGGTTATCGCGCCCGTAGTAAACACCGTCGCTGAACTGCGCCACGGCCTGCTCGAACGCCTCGTTCCGCGGATCGGTACCGATGCCCCGAATCGTCAGCGCCTGACCTTGGAAGCCGTCCTGGATCGTCATGTTCGGCAGGAACGCAGAGAGATCCTCGATGTCCGCGAAGCCGCCTTCCTGGATCGCGGCGCCGGTGACCACGGTGACCGCGATCGGCACGTCCTGAAGGTTCTCTTCGCGGCGCGTCGCCGTGATGACAATCTCTTCCAAGCCCTGCCCGAACACGGGCCATGCGAGCGCGACCGAGATCGCCCCCGAGAATGCGAGTCTCATCGTCGTGTTCATGGAATACCCCCTGCAAAGCTCGACTTGTTGCGAGGACACTTCACTCGCCGAGCACGAATCCGCCGCGTAGCGATTAACCGTTGCGGCGATGCGACCCAGCAATAGCGGAAACCACCTAACCGGCGGTGACGCTCGCAGAGGAGCGCGCTCGCAGCGATGCCGCGACCGTGGACTCGTCAGGCGTTGTGTGGGTTACCGGGCGGGTGGTCTGGTGCGAGCGAGGTAGGCGGCCATTGCCTCGAGCTCCGCGTCGCTGATCTCGGTCTTGCGGAACTGCGGCATGAACGAGACGCCTTGGCGCACGATGGTCTTCACGAACACGGGCACGAGGTCGGTGCGCTCCTCGAGCAGCGGAGAGATACTCGTGCCGCGGTACTTGATCTGCAGCTGCTGCGTCCCCGGCAGCGCGTTGAAGCCCGGCAGCCCGAGGCCGGGGCCGTGGCACGGCAGGCACCAATAGTCGTAGACCTGCTTTCCTTGCGTGAGCAGCGCGTCACGCTCGACAGGCTGCGCGCGAGCGGCACTCGCACCAGCCAAGCAGACGAGTGTCAACGCGGGGAGCCATTTCGTTCTCATGCGCGGGAGCCCCGCAAGTGTTTCGGCCAAATGCCGCCGCGGCCGGCCGCGATGATGCCGTTCGGATCGACGGCGTCCTTCAGCGTCTCGCAGAAGCGCCGCAGCGCGAAGTCGTTGAACGAGTAAGCGCTCGCGACGAGATCCACGCCGAACGGCGGCGAGCGGTACTCGCCCCAGCCGTGCTCGGCCGCGACCTGCGCGATCGCGCGGAACGCGGCGCGCGACCTCCGGTTGATCTCGGGATCGAGCCGGCTCACGGGCAGGCTCGTGATCATGATGAACGCGCGGTAGTGCCAACACGCCGGCGCCGAGAAGTACTGGTTGTATGGCAAGCCGGCGTCGCGATACGCCTGGCCCAGCACGCGGTTGGCTTCGAGGATCGCCTCGCCCGTGCGCGGAATCATCGGCGCGAAGTAGAACTGGCCGCCGTCGGCCGAGTCGGGGTTCTGCGCCGTGCGCCCTCCCGCGATCGCGAAGATGCTCATGTTCGGGACACCGATGTCGACGAGCCGATGCACTCGCTGCACCTCGGCCTGCTGCGCGGCCGTCAGCGGGAAGCGATAGGCAACGCCCTCCTCGAACCGCGCGCCCGGAATCGACGCACCGATGCGCTGTTGCACGTAGTCCCAGCTACCCGCGATGGTTTTCTCCGGGCCGTAGAACTGTAGCTCGACGCTCCACGACGGCAGGCCTTTCGACTCGGCGAAGCGATCGAGCTCCTCGTCGCTCGGCCCTCCCGGCTTGGCGACGAGCGCGCGCAGCTCGGGCTCGCGCGCCTGCGCAAACCCGAGCGGACTGCGGAACCCCGGCATCCCGATGAGCCCGAGGTTCTCGAGATAGTTGACGTGCTCCACGAGCGCGACGATGTCGCGGCGCTTCGGCACCGATACCGTGCCCCGCCGATAGGCCTCGGGCCGCGGCAGGAGCCAGAAACCCATCTTGGTCACGATGCCGAAATTGGCTTGGCCGAAGAGCCCTGCCACGTAAGGCCCATAACCGTACTTGTAGTCGGCCCACGACGCGTCGTTGGCGAGCGCCGCCATGCCCGTGCGCATGAGATCTCCGCTCGGGAGCACGACCTCCATGCCGCAGTGGCTGCCGAAATGATCGCGGTACTGCCCGTAGGTGTAGCCGACGCCGTGATCGAGCGCGTTGCCGACGACGCTGCCCCAACCGGGGTCGGGCGTGTCGATCCACACCTCGAGGTCGCGCTCCTGGATGTACCGATAGAGATCGAAGTACGACACACCCGGCTCGACGACGGCCTGGCACCGGCCCGCGTCCACGGCAAGTATGCGGTTCATGCGCTTGAGATCGACGACGACGCTGCCCGACAGGATCGGCGCCGAGCCGCCGTAGCCCAGATTCTTGCCCGTCGAGATCGGGTACAGCGGAATCTTGTGCTCGTTGGCGGCGCGCACGACCTGTTGCACTTGCTCGACGGTGACGGGCGCCACGGCCGCGGACGCGAGGCGCTCGGTCGGCTCGTCCCGCTCGGGCGAATACGCGTCGCGGTAAAGAGCGACGTCCTCATCGGACTTGAACACCCACTGCTCGCCGACGGCGGTCTCGAACTTGCGCAACGCGGCCGCGAACTCGGCAGCGCTCACTCCTTGGGGCGGGGCTGGCATGGTCTAAGCGCCGCGGGGCGCCAGCACCCAGGAAAACAGCGGGCCGTCGAGAGCCACGCCGTAGCCCTGCTGCATTGCTCGCGGCGTGTAGTAATGAATGCTCGATGATTGGGATCCGGCCTGCGCCGCGATAGCCGCCGCCAACTGCGGCTGCGTTCCACCGATCGCCAGCGCGGCGGTTTCCTGACGAGTGCCAGGGGCGCTCACATTGCACACGAGTGCCGCCATCAGCACGGGCCACTCTAAACCCGCGGCACCGAGGTCCCCGCCGAGTGCCACGGTATTCGCGTCGGCAGTGATTTCATGAACGAGCGTGCCGTCCGGCCGTGGGCGATGCGTGACGCGCAGAGCCGTCCGCAACCCGCGTTCCACGCCGAGCTGCTCGAGCACGAACATCGGGCCGAACTGCGTAGTGCCGGCAATCGCCGCGGGGTGGCGTCGCCACTCGAGATCGAGCTCGTCGTACCAAAACCGCGTGACGTCGCCGTCTTCGAGTGCGCCGATGGGAACGCCTTGCCTCGCGACGGCAGCCGCGAACTCGCGCGCCACGGCATAGCGGTCATCGTAGATGGCTTTGTGCAACGCAGAGCGCCCGCGTGCCGCACTCATGGCCTCGGCGCCGCGCACCATGAGGCCGTTCATCGCGACCGCCGAGACGACCGCGCCGGTTTGCAGAAACTCTCGTCGATTGGGCATGGCCTCCCCCTGAAACAGCGCGCAGAGTTTCAACCTCGCGTCGAGCGCACAATAGCGGAAAACACTCAGGCCGCGTGAATCCCGCGCGGCGACGGCTGTGCTAACGTTTCGGGCCAATCCTCTGCTTCGGAGTGACCATGCGGTACCTCGTCATGATCGCGTGTCTGGCCGCCTCGTCGCTCGGCGCTCGTGCTCAGGCGCCGGCGCAACCCCCGGTGACGCCGTTGACCGGCCTCAAGGCCGAGGCCGCCGCGCTCGTCGACGCGAACGCCAAGCTCACGCAAGAGATCGTCGACAGCCTGTTTTCATTCAGCGAGCTCGGCTTTCAGGAATTCGAAACGCAGCGCTACCTCACGGCCCTGCTCGAGCGCGAGGGTTTCTCGATCGAACGAGGCGTGTCCGGCATGCCCTCGTCGTGGTGGGCAACGTGGGGACGCGGCGAGCCGGTCATCGCACTCGGCTCGGACATCGACGGCATCCCGAAGGCCTCGCAGTACCCCGGCGTCGCGTACCGGATGCCGATGATTGACGGCGCGCCGGGGCACGGCGAAGGCCACAACTCGGGCCAGGCCGTCAACATCACGGCCGCGTTGGCCGTGAAGAGGCTCATGGAGCGCGAGCGGCTCCCCGGGACGATCGTTCTCTGGCCCGGCGTCGCCGAAGAGCTGCTCGCGGCCAAGGCTTGGTTCGTCCGCGACGGCCGCTTCAAGGGGGCCGATGCCGTTTTGTTCACTCACGTCAGCAACAACCTCGGCGTGAGCTGGGGCAACCCCACGGGCACGGGCTTGGTGTCGGTCGAGTACTCGTTCGAAGGCGTCGCGGCACACGGAGCGCAGGATCCGTGGCGCGGCCGCAGCGCGCTCGACGCCGTCGAGCTCATGAACGTGGGTTGGAATTACCGCCGCGAACATTTGCGGCCCGAGCAACGCTCCCACTACGTGATTCCGGACGGCGGCGATCAGCCCAACGTCGTACCGTCGCAGGCGACGGTCTGGTACTTCGTCCGCGAAATCGAGGCGGCCGGAGTCCGCGATAACTTCGCGACGCTGCAGCGCATCGCGGAAGGCGCGGCGCTCATGACCGATACCACGGTGCAGCGCCGCGTCGTCGGTGCGGCGTGGCCGCGACACTTCAGTCGGCCCATCGCCCTGGCCATGGACGCCAACATCAAGGCAGTCGGTCTGCCCGAGTGGTCGCCGGACGACCAAACGTTCGCGAAGGCGCTGCAAAGCTTGATGGGCTCGCCGGAGAAAGGACTGCCGCTCGAGCTCGAAGGCATTCAGGAGCCGAGCGGTCCCACGCGCTCGGGCGGCTCGGACGATATCGGCGACGTATCGTGGGTCGTGCCCACGGTCACGCTGCGCTACCCTTCGAACGTCGAAGGCATGATTTTCCACCACTGGTCGAGCGCGATGGCGATGGCGACGCCGATCGCGCACAAGGGCGCGACGGCCGGCGCCAAAGTCGTAGCGACGACGTTGCTCGATCTCTTGCAGGACGCGGAGCTGCGCGCCGCGGCCTGGCGGTACCTGCGCGAGGAACAACTGAAAGGCATCGAGTACGAGCCGTTCATCGGCCCGAACGACGCGCCCGCGACCGAGAAGAATACGGCGACGATGGCGGAATTCAGGGAGCGCCAGCGCGCCTTTTACTACGATCCACGCCGGTACGCCACGTACCTCGAGCAGCTCGGAGTCGAGTACCCGCAACTCGAGCCGCCCACGACCCGCTGAGCGCGCACGCCGAGGACCTGCCGATGGACGCCATGGGCCAAGCACCGAACGTCTTCCGCGCGGAGGAAACGCATGGCCGCGCACTCCGCCAGAGCAACGAGGTCATCGCGGAGAGTCAGCGGGCCGGTTGGCACTCGCTCTACGCCGCGACGTTTCGCGAAGCGCCATTACGCGCGACGGAGCCCGCGATCGGCCACCCGTCATTGATCTATCACATCGCGGCTCCCACCGAGGTCAGCCGCGCCGTCGATGGCGAGAGCAGTGAACGTGCCGTGATCGGGCCTGGGCGGATTTGCTTGACACCCGGCGACGCGAGCGCTTATTGGCAGCACTCGGGCAATCCCGAGATCTTGCAGCTCTATCTGCGTGGCTCGATCTACGACGCGACGACCGAGGAGCTGTTCGGTAGCCCCGCACGGCTGACACCGCGGTTCGCGGTCGTGGACCCGCTGCTCGAGCAGCTTGCGATCGCCGTCTTGACGGCGCTCAAGGACGGCGGCGCGGAAGATCGGTTGTACATCGAGACGATCGCGCAGCTCATCGGCGTGCATCTCGCGCGTGCGCACTCGTCGCGCTCGCGCGCGCGGCAACCGGCGCCGCCCGACGGTTTGACGCCAGCGCGCATCCGTCGGCTGCTCGACTACATCGAGCAACACCTCGGCGAGGACCTGAGCCTCGAGGCGATGGCCGCCGAGGTCAACTTGAGCCCGATCTATCTCGCTCGCGCGTTCCGCTCGACCGTCGGCGAGCCGCCGCATCAATACGTGGTCCGACGCCGAGTCGAGCACGCGCGCCGCCTGCTCGCGGGCACCGCGCTGTCGATCACCGAGATCGCACTCGCCGTCGGGTTCTCCTCACAGAGCCATCTCTCGAACTGGTTCCGGCGACTCGTGGGCGTCTCGCCAGCGGTCTACCGCAAGCATCACTGAGCTTCGTGCCGACCTGCGGCCGCGTGCAACGCGACGACCGGTAAGGAATCTGCTCGATGTCGTTCGGTTTCCTGCAAGCCGCGCCGGGTGGCGCCGGCGTAGATTCCTCGCATAAACGCGAACCGCGAGGAGACCACCATGTCGACCGCAAGCAACGGCGCGGACGAAGCCGCTGCCGGCCGCCGCACCAAACCGTTCACGTCCGCCGAATACCTCGAGAGCCTGCGTGACGGCCGCGAGATCTGGATCTACGGCGAGCGCGTCAAGGATGTGACGACGCATCCGGCGTTTCGCAACACGGTGCGCATGCTCGCGCGGCTCTACGACGCGCTCCACGACGAGCGCAAGGACGTGATCTGCACGCCGACCGACACGGGCAACGGCGGCTATACGCACAAATTCTACAAGGCCCCGAGGTCCGCCGAGGACATGGTCGGCGCGCGCGATGCGATCGCCGAATGGGCGCGCGTGACGTACGGCTGGATGGGCCGCTCGCCAGACTACAAGGCGGCGTTCTTGGCCACGCTCGGCGCAAATCCAGACTTCTACGATCCCTTCAAGGACAACGCGCTGCGCTGGTACCGGAAAGTCAACGAGGAGGTCACGTTCGTCAATCACGCGATCGTCAATCCGCCCGTCGACCGGAACAAGCAACTCGAGGAAGTGCGCGACGTCTACATGCACGTCGAAAAGGAGACCGACGGCGGGCTCGTCGTCAGCGGCGCCAAGGTCGTCGCAACGACGTCGACGCTCACGCACTACAACTTCATCGCCAACAACGGCTTGCTGCCGATCAAAACCAAGGACTTCGCGTTCGTCTGCATCGTCCCGACGAACGCACCCGGCGTGAAGCTCTACTGCCGACCGTCGTACGAGATGACGGCGGCGGCCATGGGCAGCCCGTTCGACTATCCGCTCTCGAGCCGGCTCGACGAAAACGACTCGATCATCGTGTTCGACAAGGTATTCGTGCCGTACGAGAACGTCTTCGCCTATGGCGACATCGACAAGGTCAACACCTTCTTCCCGCGCTCGGGCTTTCTGCCGCGCTTCATGTTTCACGGGTGTACGCGGCTCGCCGTCAAGCTCGACTTCATCGGCGGCTTGCTGCTCAAGGCGGTGGATGCCACGGGCGCCAAGGACTTTCGCGGCGTGCAGGCGCAGGTCGGTGAGGTGCTCGCGTTCCGCAATCTCTTCTGGGGCCTCACGGACGCCATGGCGCGCACCGTCACACCCTGGACACCGGGGTTCGTGTTGCCGAACCTCGAGTACGGCCTCGCCTACCGCGTGATGTCGAACATCGCCTACACGAAGCTGCGCGAGATCATCGAGAACGTGCTCGCGAGCGCGCTGATTTATCTCCCCTCTCACGCCAACGACTTCAAAGTGCCCGAGGTGCGCAAGTTCCTCGACCCCTACGTGCGCGGCTCGGGCGGCTACGGCGCCGAGGAACGAGTGAAGCTCATGAAGCTCATGTGGGACGCCGTCGGCACGGAGTTCGGCAGCCGGCACGCGCTCTACGAGCGCAATTACTTCGGCAATCACGAGAACATCCGCACGGAAATCGTGACGGCGGCCGAGCTCATGGGCCAGGCCAAGAAGTATCGCGGCTTCGCCGAGCAGTGCATGGCCGAGTACAACCTCGACGGCTGGACCGTGCCCGATCTCATCGACCCCGACGACATCAGCGTCGTCTTGAAAAAGTCATCCGCCGGCACGCGCTGAGGCCGTGAACGCGCGTCTCTTCCGCGACGTCATGGGCCGTTTCGCAACCGGCGTCACGGTAGTCACGACCGAGGTGGACGGCGAAACGTTCGGGATGACGGCGACCGCGTTCATGGCCGGCTCGCTCGCACCGCCGCTGTGCCTCGTCTGCATCGGTCACGGCGCGAAGATGCACGCACGTCTCAACGCTGCCGGCGCCTTCGGCGTGTCGTTCTTGAGCGAGGAACAGGCCGAGCTCGCCCAGCATTTCGCCGGCAGACCCATGGCAGCGACGCGCCCGCGCTTTCGGCGGCTCGCCGACATGCCGGTTCTCGCAGCGAGCGTCGGCGCCGTGGCCGCCGACGTCGTGGGAACGGCGGAGTGTGGCGACCACACGCTCTTCATCGGCCAAATCACGCAGTCTTCAGCCGAGGACCACGAGCCGCTGCTCTTCTTCCGCGGCCGTTACGGCGGCCTCGACCACGAGCAGCGGCTCGAACAAATCGCACCGCATTCCTTTTGGTGAAGCCGAAGCACGGGGGGGCACGATGCAGCACGGAACCGAACGCACCGGCTGGGACACGACCTACGAGTGGCGCGCCGTCACGCTACTCGGAATCGGCTTCGGCCTCGTGGGGCTCGACCGTTGGATCATCGCGCCGCTGTTTCCTTTCATCGCGCAGGATTTGGGGCTCGCCGAAGGCGAGATCGGCCGGCTGGCCGGCGTGCTCGGCGTGCTCTGGGGCGTGTTCGCGATCGTATCGGGGCGATTGTCCGATCGCATCGGCCATCGCAAGGTTCTGATCCCCGCCATTCTGTTGTTCTCCTTGATGTCTGGGCTGTCGGGCGCTGTCCACGGCCTCACGGCGCTGATCGTGATCCGCGCGCTCATGGGCGCCATGGAGGGCACGTACTGCCCGACGAGCTTCACCGCCGTAGCCGCGGCTTCGAAGCCGCAGCGCCGAGGATTCAATCAGGGCTTGCAGCAGAGCGGTTTCGCGCTCCTGGGGTTGGCACTCGGGCCGTTGATCGCGACGCAACTGTTGAACGTCGTGCCGTCGTGGCGGTGGGTGTTCTGGATCGTGGCGATCCCGGGCTTCGTCGTCGGGCTCCTACTGTTCCTCGTGCTGCGCGAGCCGCGCGACACGCAGGCCGGCAAGCTCATCGGCGCCACGGCCGCGTCCGGAAAGTGGCTCGACGTGCTGCGCGCGCCGAATATCGTCGTCTGCATGCTCGCTCTGCTCTGCGCCATGTCGTGCGTGTTCGTGCTGAGCGCCATGGTGCCCGTGTACCTCGTCAACGTGCTCGATTTGAGCCCCGTGCAGATGGGCATCGTCACCTCGGCCATCGGCTTCGGCGGCTTTCTCGGCCAGTTCGGCTGGCCCGGGTTGTCGGACCGCTTCGGGCGTAAGCCGCTCGCGATTCTCGGCTTCGTCGGCGCGACGGTATCGGTGTGGTGGTTCGCGAGCACCGGCGCGGCGGTACCGCAGCTCTTTGCCACACTGTTCGTCTGCTCGTTTTTCTGCCTCGGCAACGTGGCTCTGATCACGGGCCCCATCGCCACGGAATCGGCACCGCCCGGTCTCGTGTCGGCCGCGATCGGGGTCGTCGTCGGCGCCGGCGAGATCTTCGGCGGCGGAGTCGCGCCCTACCTCGCGGGCGGCATCGCGGATGCGTTCGGCCTGCCGAGCGTGCTCCACGTCGCGCTGACGGGCGTCGCGCTCGGAATCGTCGTCTGCGCGTTCCTGCGAGAGACCGCGCCGGTCAAGAACACGGGGGCCAGCTAGGGATCGAGTCCGGAAGTTTCGCCGAATTTCTTGCCGTCCGCTGTTACGGCGCCGACGAGCAAGCCCGCGGGTCGGCCGTCGATGAGCGGATTGGTCTTGAGCTTGATCGAATCCCCGGCCTGCCAGAAGCTCGGAGAGATCCCGATCCGGCGCAGACGCGGCGGGGCATCGAGCTCGAAGCCCCACTCCGTCGTGCGGCCGTCGTCGTTGCTGACTTCCACGTACAGCCAAGAATGCGGATTGACGTAGTCGAAACGCTTCACCGTGCCGCTCAGCGTGAGCGTGACCTTGCGATCGAACATCGCGGCCGAGTGATGCGCGTGAGCGAGCGATCCCATGAGCGCCATCGTGGCAACCCACAGCCATGCTCGGATCGACACGGATCTCATCTTTCGGTAACTCGTTGTCATTGATGCACGTAGTTCTCGTCGAACCAGAGGTCCGGGTTCGTGATCTCGGGTTTCTCGCCGGGCGCGTACTGGCTCACGACGCCGTCGTCGGTGATGAACCACTGCGAGCCTTCGACGCAATCCCACTGATGCGGCCAGATGCGCTCGCGCGCCTCGGGCGTGCGATCGTCCTCCTTGTAGAACGCTACGACGGTGTGCCACGGCTCGACGAACGTCGGGTCGTACATCGTCACCTCGATCTCGAGGCGCTCGTTCGGCACGAACGCGGAGCCCAAGGTGTTGGGCCTGATCTCGACTCCTGCCGCGACCGGATCGACTTTGCGCCACCGTTCGATGACCTCCATCTCGTCGGTCTGGCGCGGCATGTTGCGTTGCAAGATCCCTTCCTTGATGCCCTTGGTCCAGATCGTGAGCACGTCGCCATCCCAGAACCCAATCGAGTAACCGAGCCATTCGTGCGTCAACCATTCGGGCGACGGGTGTGGCCGGCCGTCGGTGAACACGCGGCGGAACTCGTTGACCATCTCGCTGCCGAGCAGCGCCTTGTCGGGCGTCAAGAAGTGCTCGCGGAAACCGTACTCGGTGAACCAACGCGGAAAGTTCGGCGGCAAGCAGAACGAGATCGGATCGATCGCGTGTCCCTCATCCCAAAAGCGCCGATCGCGCAGGAAAACTTCGCGCGCGTCGGGCTCGAGCCTGGCTGCGATCCCCTCGGGTATGGAATTCAGGCCCACGATCGCGAGCTCGCCGGTCGCGTTGTCGGTACCCCAGTGCCCGCTCCAATCCGGCAGGCTCGCTACCGTATGACGAGTCGGGCCGCCGCGGCCGCGTGTGTCGTCGAACAAGGCTTGGTAGTGCTCGGCCGCCGACGTGTAACCGCAGGGTCCGCCGGAAAGCGCGAACGACGCCCAGACCGTCGTAAACAAACGCCGCGCCGAGACGCTCTGCTCGGTGCCGAGCTCCGGGTGCTGCCCGGCAAGCGGTACGCAGGGGGGCTGCTCACGCCGCTCCGTCTGTGCCGCCGCCGACTGCTCGAGAAGCCAGAGTGCCGCAAGAGCCGGCACGAGCAGGCGGGCAGCGGCGGCGATACTGGGCATGGCGATCTCCGGGGACCCAGTGCCGAATGCTAGGGAGGGTGGCCGCGGCGGTCTTTCAGGAAACCGCCCTCGCCGGACAGATTCCTTACCCGATCGGCCCGAGACTCGAGCCCAAGCGTCCGATCAATCGTCGGGCAAGGCGAACACGAACAAGTTGTTGCCCAGGCTCGGCTTGAGCTCCGGCGTGAGGCGGTTGGCACCCAGCGCGGTCAGCGAGGAGCCCGTGCTGACGGCGACATACTGCTTACTGCCGACCGCGTAGCTCACGGGATACCCGGACACCGGCGAGCCCAGATTGATCTCCCACAGAACGCTACCCGTTGCATCGTCGAACGCGCGAAAGCGGCCGTTACTGTCGCCCGCAAATACCAAGCCGCCCGCCGTCGACAACAACGAGAGCATCGCGGCACGCTGGTGGTAGACCCAAAGCGTCTTGCCTGTCGCAACGGAGATCGCGTGAATGCTGCCAACACCCTCGTGACCCGGCGCCACACGTTGCTCGCTCCGCAACCCGTAGAGCGACTGCGGATCTGGCCGGCTCAGCGTCGGAGCGGTGGTCATGCAGGTGTTCTGCAACGGAAAGAACATGACGTTGGTGACCGGGTTCAACGCGCCCGCGGGCCAGTTCTTGCCGCCGAGCGGCGTTGGGCAGACGAACCTCTCTTGGCCGATCTCGACGAACACGGTGTCGGGATTCACTTTCGCTTCGCCCGTGAGACCGTCGACTTCGAGCAGGACGTTTTGCGTCACGGTAGGCCGCGCCCAAAGGAACTCGCCCGTTTCGCGGTCGAGCGTGTAGACGACGCCCGTCTTGCCTGGGATGCCGGTGACGACTTTGCGTCGCTCGCCCGGCTCGAGGCGGGGGTTGATCCACGGCACCGCCGCTGCATCGGGGGCGACCACGGTGTCCACGAGCATGCGCTCGAACGGATGATCGAGGTCCCAGTGGTCGACGAGATGCTGGTAGTACCACACGATAGCGCCGGTGTTCGCATCGAGCGCCAGCGTCGAGTTGTGGTAGAGATACTCGAGATCGTTGCCCGCGAGCGCGAACTTCGGCGCCGGCGAGGTCACCGAAGTGCCTACGAACACGAGCCCAAGCTGCGCGTCGTAGCTCGGTACGAGCCAGCTGCCGACATGCCATCGAGCCTCGTCGGGTAAATCGCCCCACGAATCCCCGTCCGGCTCGCCGGGAGCGGCGATCGTGCGGCGCCGCCACAGCTCACGGCCGGTACGCGCGTCGTGCGCAGTGACGACGCAAGCCTCGGGACCGCCCTCGGGCTCGCAGCCGCGGCCCGAGATTACCTTGCCGTTCGCGATGATCGGGCCCGATGTCTGCTGCGCGCCGCGGCGGTAGTCGAGAATCTTGGTCTCCCATCGCAGCGCGCCCGTGCGCGCGTCCAAGGCAAAAACGTAGTCGTCGGCGCTTGTATCGACGATCGTGTCGGCGTAGATGGCAAGGTTACGGTTGATCGAAGATACGGGAAAGTACTCGGCGAGATCGGGCGGCAGCGAACGCCGATACTCCCACTCGAGGTCGCCCGAAGCGGCGTCGAGCGCTTGAATCACATCGCTTGGATTCGGGAAGTACATGGTCCCGGCATACACGAGCGGCGTGCCTTCCTGCATTCCCGGGCCGAGCGCACGCGTCCAAACGAGCCGCAAGCCGGCGACGTTCCCCTTGTCGATCTGCCTGAGCGGACTGTGCCCCGAGGAATCGAGCGTGCGACGCCACATGAGCCAATCTGCGGAGTCGGGCGCTTGCAGCATCTGGTCCGTCACCTCCGCGAACGGCGCCGGGAACTGTGCAGCAGCCACGAACGGCATCGCGAGCGCCGCGACCAGGGTCACGAGCGGAGATCTCGATAGCATGGGTTCACCTCCCTTGCACGGCGTGTCGAACGGTCGATATGAGCGGGGGGCGCACGCGAGGGCAATAGCGAGGATCACCCAAAGGGCCTGGATAACGAGGTGCTAGCTCGAACGTCCCGCCACGTCGAGAGACGGCTTTGAACGCACGGGCTTCGAATCCGTCTCGCGTAGCTTCGCCGCCAGCTTCGTTCGCGTCGTGACGCCGAGCTTCGCGAAAATCGAGCGCAAGTGGTTTTCCACGGTCCGCACGCTGATTCCGAGGCGCGACGCGACCTGCTTGTTCGATAGCCCGATCGCGACGGCCTCGGCGACCTCGATCTCTCGCGCGCTGAGACGAGTGTCCAGATCCGCCGCCGACCCATGCGCGCCATCCACATACCAGTTCGGTCCCGCCTTTGCGTGAAGAAACAACGCCACGACGCGGGCGCGGGCGCGCTCGAGCGGGCCGAACGCTCGCGAGCGGGCTTTGCGATGAAAATCGAACAAGAGAGCGCGACCGTCGAGGTCCGGGATACAGAACCCGACGTGGTGGTAGAACCCGTTCGGCACCAGGAACTCGCGCCGATACCGGCGGAATTCCGTTTGATTCTGCTCGAACGTGTCCGGAGCCGCATATTCCTTCGACCATTCACCGGATCGAGCCGGGTTCGCGAACAAGGGCTCCGTCAACCGGCGGAACAGCAACCGCCTCGCCGGATCGAGCTGGTAGAAATGAGTGAGATAGGAGGCGTGAACGGCCTCGGGAATGCCGATGCCTACTACAAACAGCGGTTTGGCAGCATCGTCCTCGAGCACCATGGAGCGAAACGAGGCGGTCTCGGCACCCAGAAAACCCGCGACTGGCTCGAGGAGCCCACCGGCGATGTCCGCGCCGCGCAACGAGAAGTGCATGCGCGCGCAAAGATCGGCGACGCGGTCGAGCTCTGCGGTGGCGCCAATCACGATCGCACCACGCAGCTCGGCGCCCGCCCAACACAGCGGTCGCGGCAGCGCCCTTCCATAGAAACCTGCTGCAACACCTAAACGGCCCCAGGGGCGACAATGCCCGACACCCGAATGCTCGTCTCTCACGAGCGGTGCAAACCTACAATAGCGTAAATTACCTACCGTTTTGGGCGCCACCGCGTCCTTGATCATCGGATATCGTCGCGCCATGAATCGCCCCCGCTCCTCCCGCCAGCACTACGACGTCTTCCGCACGCACTACCGCGAAGGCACGCTCGACGACATCACGCCGGGCGCGAAGCCGGCGAAGCTCGTGCCCGGCGCCAAACGCCGCGACCACCTCAGGGATTACCTGCGCTGGCTCTGGCCCGAGCGTTGGGCCGTCGCGGGCATCTTCGTGCTCGCGATCCTCACGGCGGGGCTCGAGATGATCGAGCCGCTGTTCATGCGTTTCATCACCGACCGCGTGCTGCTCGACGCCGAAGCCGCGACGGCCGACCGCTTGCGACTCTTGAACCTCGCGGGCGGCACGTTCCTGGCCGTGGTCACGGTCTCTGCGACGCTCAACCTCGCGCGCGGCTACCGGCAGCGGCTCGTCAACACGCGTGTGATGCTGACACTGCGCCGGTCGCTGTTCGAGCGTCTGCTGCGGCTGCCGCTGCCGACGCTCTGGGACATGAAGACGGGCGGCATCCTGTCGCGCCTCTCGGGCGACGTCGACTCGACGACCGGCTTGCTCCAGATGGCCATCGTCTCGCCGTCGATCTCGGTGATCCGCCTGTTGATCGCCGTGACCGTGCTGTTCCTGCTCAATTGGCAGCTCGCGCTCGTCGCGCTCGCCGTGATCCCAGGCGCCGTGCTCATCAGCTTCACGTCGGCGAAGCGCATCCGGCCGATCTACCGCTCGATTCGCAAAGACGTCGAGCGCATCGACGGCCGCGTCGGCGAGACGTTCTCCGGCATTCGCGTCGTGCGCGCCTTCGGCCGCGAGCTACGCGAGCTGCTCGAGTACGCGCGCGGGCGAAACTCCCTCGTGCGCAAGGAGCTGTTCGCGCATCGCCGCGAGCTCTGGCTCTGGACGTCGTGGGGCTTCGCGCTGTCGGCCGTCAACGTGGCCATCGTCTGGTACGGCGGTAGCCTCTACATGGCGGGCCAGGCCTCGATCGGCGACATCATGGCGTTCCAGTGGTACTCGTTCTTGCTGCTGAACCCGGTCTGGCAAATCGTCAACTCGTTCTCGGAGCTCCAGCGCTCGCTCGCGGCCACGGAGCGCGTGTTCGAGGTGCTCGCGATGCCGAGCGACAAGCCGGATCGGCCGGATGCGCGCGCCGCGCCGACCGTCGTGAACGAGATCGAGTTTCACGACGTCGAGTTCGAGTACCGCGAGGGCCGGCCCGTCGTGCGCGAGTTCAATGTCAAAGTGCCCGGCGGCACCGTGGTCGCGCTCGTGGGCCGCAGCGGCGCCGGCAAGACCACCGTGACTGACCTCGTCGCACGCTTTCACGACCCGACGCGCGGCCGAATCTTCTTGAACGGCGCCGACATCCGCGACCTGCGCCTGCGCACCTACCGCGACCTCCTCGCGATCGTCCAGCAGGACGTCTTCCTGTTCGACGGCTCGGTGCGCGACAACATCGCCTACGGGCGCCACGACGCGACCGACGCCGACGTCGAGGACGCCGCACGGCGCGCCAACGCGCACGAGTTCATCGCCAACCTGCCCGAGCGCTACGAGACGTTCATCGGCGAGCGCGGCGTCAAGCTCTCGGGCGGCCAGCAGCAGCGGCTCGCAATCGCGCGCGCAATCCTCGCATCGCCGCAGATCCTCATTCTCGACGAGGCCACGAGCAATCTCGACACGGAGAGCGAGCAGCTCATCCAGGCGTCGATGGCCGAGCTGCTCAAGGGCCGCACGACGTTCGTGATCGCACACCGCCTGTCGACGGTGCGCCGCGCCGATCTCATTCTGCTCATGGACGACGGCCGCATCGTCGAGCGCGGCACGCACGCGGAGCTGA
>Ga0302046_10000895_pt1 | contig 28429 bp, 29 predicted proteins | sample RVTome_11_FD_200261 | JGI IMG/M metagenome (GOLD analysis project Ga0302046, IMG submission 200261) | Soil microbial communities from uranium-contaminated site in the Upper Colorado River Basin, Wyoming, United States - RVT147D111 (version 2) ... | reverse complement strand
TGGAATTTTTTGTAAAAGGTGTTGAATTGGGAAATGCAGTGTTTACGGAATTTCAGGGCGAGCTTGGAAAGCACACAGAATTGGAACAGAAAGTTATTGACATGGGTGCAGGACTAGAACGATTTGCGTGGATTACTATGGGAACGCCAACTGCATATGACTGTTGTTTTGGTCCAATAACTAATTCATTGATTCAAAAGGTTGGAATCGATGCAGACTCGAATATCCTAACAAAATATTTTACTGCAATTGCAAAAGCAACTGGAACAATAGATGACATTTTTGTTGCAAGAAAGCATGCAATAAAAAATGCTGGACTAACTGACGAGCAAGTTAATCGTATCATATCACCACTTGAGGGAATTTACCTGATTGCTGATCACATCAGGACTTTGATATTTGCAATATCAGACGGTGCACTTCCAAGCAACGTCGGCGGCGGATACAACCTTCGAATGGTTTTGCGAAGAATCATTGGAACAATGGACAGACTTTCTTTGAAATTTGACATGGATGAGATGATTGACATGCAGATTGACTATCTCAAAAAAACTTATCCTGAACTTGAAAAAACTCGAAAAGAGGTAAAGACAATCATTGCTTTAGAATCAGAAAGATATCAGAGCTCAAAATCCCGAATGGAAAAAATTGTTTCAAAAATTAAAAACCCGACAGTTGATGACTTGATTACGCTGTACGAATCAGACGGAATCACGCCTGATTACCTAAAGGAAACAAACGTAATTTCTGAAATTCCCTCTGCGTTTTATTCGAAATTATCTGAATTACACCAGTCAGCAAAAAAAGAACAGCAGATAGAACTACCATTGGAAGGATTGCCAGAAACAGAACTGTTGTTTTATTCTGATGATCCAAAGGCATTTTCTGCCAAGGTTCTAAAAGCATTTGACAAGTATGTCGTACTTGACAGGACTTCGTTTTATGCAAGGGGGGGTGGACAGGAGCCAGACCATGGAACCATTGCGGGATTTGATGTTGTAGATGTAACAAAGCACGGAAACATTGTTGTCCATGAAGTTACTGGTGGAATTCCAAAAGAAGGACAACAAGTTTCATGTCTTGTTGATGCATACAGAAGAAAAGGAATCACAAAACACCACACTGCCACTCACATTCTAAACTCTTCATCGCGAAATGTCTTGGGTTCGTGGGTCTGGCAGCACTCTGCATTTAAGGAAATTGATCATGCACGACTCGATATAACACACCATTCTGCACTAACACCAGACGAGGTTGCCAAAATAGAAAAGGTTGCAAACTCTGTCGTATCAGAGGACATTCCAGTAACCATAGAGAACTATGACAGGGGAACTGCAGAGCAAAAGTACGGGTTTCGAATTTATCAGGGCGGGGTTGTTCCGGTAAAATCGGTCAGAATTGTGTCAATTGAGGACTTTGATGTAGAGGCATGCGGTGGAACACATGTATCCAGTACGAAAAAGGTTGAGCTGATAAAAATTACCAGAACAAAAAGAATCCAGGACGGCGTCGTTCGACTAGAATTTGTTGCTGGCGATTCTGCAAAAAAATATGTCAATGATCATAAAGATGAAATTGAAAAAGAAAAAGAAATCCAAGCTGCAAAAGAAAAGCGCGACGAGGAGCGAGCCCAAAGAAAAGAAAAAGCAAGAGAAAAGATTCCTGCACTGCTTGAGCAAGTTTCTAAAATCAAAAACGGCAAGGTTGATGATATCGAAGTATTATCTGGCAAGTTTTATGGAACAACAAGCGAAGAATATGACGAGTTTTTTCACATCAACTTTGGGGAACAGCTGGTCAAGCAGAATCCCCTTGCTGTGTATTGCGGCATATTTGAGGAAAAAGGAACGATTCGTGCGATAATTCACGCAGGAGTTGAGGCTGCAAAGCAGACAAAGGCAGGAGATATCGCTAGAGCCGTAGCTGCGACGCTTGGCGGCTCTGGAGGCGGAAGCCCGAAATTTGCGCAAGGTGGAGGATGCGACAAGTCTAAAAAAGAAGACGCGATGAACAAGGCAAAATCGATGGTTTTAGGATGATTGTATAATGGATGTAAACTGGTCTGAGATTGAAAACAAGTGGAGAAAAAAATGGAATGAAGATAAACAATTCGAGTCTGATCCTAATAACAAGGAAAAAAAATTCATCACAGTTGCGTATCCATACCCAAACTCTCCGCAACACATTGGTCATGGCAGGACATACACGCTAGCTGATGTTCATGCGCGATACTATCGAATGAAAGGGTACAATGTTTTGTTTCCGATGGGATTCCACTATACTGGAACTCCGATTCTTGGCATGGCAAAAAGAGTTGAAGCTGGCGATAAAGAAATTATTGATGGTCTCAAGAATATTTACCATGTTCCTGAAAAAGACATCAAGACATTTACAGAACCAATAAAGATTGCCAAGTATTTTCATGAAGAGATCAAGGCTGGAATGGTAGAGATGGGGTACTCTATTGACTGGCGACGTGAATTCACTACAATTGATCCCGTGTATCAAAAGTTTATTGAATGGCAGGTAAACACATTACGAGAAAAAAATCTAATCATTCAGGGCAGTCATCCAGTGGGTTGGTGTCCCAAAGACCAAAATCCTGTATCACAGCATGACACATTGGGCGATGTAGAGCCTGATTTCACAGAATACATCTTGATAAAGTTCAAGCTTGATGATTATGTTATACCAACTGCAACGTTACGACCAGAAACATTGTTTGGTGTTACTAATTTGTGGGTGAATCCTGATACTTTATACAAAAAGATTACAGTGGATGGAGAAAAATGGATTGTATCTGAAGAATGTGCACACAAGCTTGAATTTTTGGACAGAAAGGTTTCGTACGATGGTGAAATTTCTGGAGAACAGCTTGTTGGAAAAAAAGTTTCTGTTCCACACAGAAATGAAATGATTCCAATGCTGGAGGCAAGCTTTGTGGAATCTCACACCGGGACTGGACTGGTAATGTCGGTTCCAGCCCATGCTCCGTTTGACTATCAGGCTTTGGTTGATTTTAAGAAAGACCAGCCTCTAGCCTCGGAATACCAGCTAATCAAGCCCATTTCCATCATAGAAACTGAGGGATTTGGCGAGATTCCAGCAAAAGAGGCATGTGAAAGGCTTGGAGTAAAGGACCAAAATGACGAAAAACTAGAGCAAGCCACTGAGGAGATTTACTCTAAAGAGTTCTACGGGGGTGTTCTAAAGAAAAATTGTGATCAGTTTGCCGGAAAGAAAGTTTCTGAAGCTAAAGATTCTATCAAGGAATGGTTAGCTGAAAAAAAATATTCAGACATTTTGTTAGAATTAACAAACAGTCCGGTAAGGTGTCGTTGTGGTGCGGAATGTGTTGTTAAAATTCTCACAAATCAATGGTTTCTAAACTATGGGGATAAGGCTTGGAAGGATAAAGCCACAAAGTGTCTTGACATGATGAGCATATTGCCGCAAGAGATTCGCCCTGAATTTAATTATGTTATTGGCTGGTTGCGGGAGCGAGCTTGTGCAAGACAGCATGGACTTGGAACTAAACTACCGTGGGACAAGGAGTGGATTGTTGAAAGTCTTTCTGATTCAGTGATATACATGGCGTATTATATTATTGCAAAGTATGTGAATGCTGGAAAGATATCAGCTGATAATCTATCAAAGGAATTTTTTGACTATGTGTTTTTGGGAATTGGAAAATCAAATGTAGCTGGATCTGATGAAATAAGAAAAGAGTTTTCGTACTTTTATCCTGTTGATTCAAGACATTCTGGACGGGACTTGGTTCCAAATCACTTGACGTTTTTTGTTTTGAATCATGTTGCAATATTTCCAGAGAAGGATTGGCCAAAAGAGATTGTTGTTAATGGTTCTGTGTTGATGGATGGCAAAAAAATGTCAAAAAGTATGGGAAATATTATTCCATTGCGGCAAGCTATTCGAGATTATGGTGCTGATCCTATACGATTAGCTATTATAATATCAGCTGAGCTGTTACAGGATGCAGATTTTAATTTGGAATCTGTCACTGGAATCAAAAACAAGCTTGTGTCATTGTTAGAGGAATGCTCCAAGCTAAAATCAGCTACATTAGAAAAACCGCAATCAGAATCTTTTTTCAAACGAATGTTTGCAAAAAAAGAAAAACAAGAAAAGCTTGGAAAATTGCAGGCTGAAGACAAGTGGATTTTATCAAAGCTTCAATCCTTGATATCAAATGTTTCATCCAGCATAGAGAAAATGAGGCTAAGAGAGGGCCTACATGATAATTTGTTCTTATTTGAGTCTGATTTGCAGTGGTATTTCAAAAGAGCTAAAGCCAAAGGAAGAGCCGACTTTGGAGCTGTTTTGCATGAGATTAATTCAAAACGAGTTGCAATGCTTTCACCGTTTGCTCCACACATAGCTGAGGAAATGTGGCAAAGACTTGGAAATGATGGATTGGTTTCTGAAGCTAGCTGGCCAGATGTTTCAGCTGATGTGATTGACCCAAATGCGATACAAGCTGAGGAATTACTAAAGGGAACAATGGATGATATTGCAAACATTCTCAAGGTTACTAAAATCACTCCAAAGAAAATTACGATATACACTGCAAGCTCGTTCAAGTGTATGGCTTATCATAGAATACTAGAACATGTGATGAATGGCGAGACGAATATGGGAAATATAATGAAGGACTTTATTGGAAAAAAGGAAACCAGTGATATAAAGAAAAATCCTGACTTTGTTCAGAAAACGATAAAGGATATTTTGTCTGAACCAGTTGAAATTAGAAAAAGCAAGCTTGAGAGTGGAGAGTTTGATGAAAAGGCTTTGATTGCAAATGAGCTGATCAGTCTAGCTAAAGCTGATTTTGGAGTTGATGTGCAGGTGTATTCAGAGAATGATGATTCTATTTATGATCCGAAAGGAAAAGCTAAGTTTGCAAGGCCGTTTAAACCAGCTATTTTGATAGAATAAGAGATCAAAGCCTTGTTTGGAACCGCATTAAACCCATAATAGTATCAAGTCTCAACAGACCATCACCATTATTGAAAAGAATTTGGTTCTCTCCGCAGGCCTTTGCATTTTGGTTAATGACTCTTCAATAAAGTAAACGTTTGTGTTCAAATAGGATTTTGAAAATTTTTTGAGATTTTTTTCTTTTTTCGTTTTGATTTTTTTATGATTCTTTTTTTCTTGGGTTCCGTGCCTAAATGTCTTTGAATTTCCCTTAAGGATTTCTTACCCTTAAGCTGGTTACATAAAATGTGCGTTATTCCTGAATTAGCAGGAGTGGTTTTTCCCTTTTTTGTATGTGCTTTTGTATGATCAAAATGAGCTTCTGAGAATCTTTTTACCATTTTATGGCAAATATAGCATCTATGGCTTTTATTTTCCCAAACCCAAGTTTTTTCGCCAGGAGTTAACCCTCTTTTTTTGTCTTTTCTCCTTTTTGATTTTGGTTTTAAGTCTGCTATTAATTCTAATCTATCTGAAATAGATTGTAAATTTTTTACATCTTTTTTCATATCGAATCGAAAATCATCAACTCTATCTTGCAGAGTTCTTGTTCCGCTTTGTGCACTTGGTGTGAGATAATGAAAGTCTTTTACTAATGTTGAATTCTCATCAATTTCTTCTAAAAGATTCTTTGTTTGTTCATACCATTCACTTCTTCTAGATTCAACAGTCTCCAAATCCTGTACAGATGTAATTGGAAATTTGCTTATGGTTTTACCACGTTCTAATTGTTTTGTAACTCTTTTTTTTGCTTCATCAATAGATACTGTTAACTTTACTTTCAATTGAGATTTCTTTTTTAAACTTACATAAAATCTATCTTATAGCCTTCAAATTCAATAACATAGTAAATCTTTATGGAATATTTTCTGCTTTAAAACTAAAACCTATTGAATTTATGACTTTTTTTACTTCTTCCATTTGCTGAAAATTGTTAGAATGATACACTACCGCTTCACCATATACATTATTGAAGCCAACGTCATAACTAGTAAAACTAAGTTTTATTACACATTTCTTATCAGGAATTTCCTCCCACCATTCTGGAAGAACAGTAACTCCAACGAATCTATCAAGTAATAGAACAATTCCTAGTTTGTCATCAGGAAGCTGTTTTAATTTTTTGGACATTACTTGACAGTCCTTCTCCCAATCCGTTTTTACTCCTCCTAATGATGAAATATTTCCCAACTGAGTGTTTTTTTGTTTACGTTCTTCATCAAATTGAGATTCTATGATGTGTCCTGCAGTACTCTGACCATGCCAAGTTTGAATATTAATTCTGTTATCTAATTGCATATCAATATCATGGATCCCATTGCTTGCTTCTATATCTGTAATTTTGTATACTCCATCGATGAAAAAGCGTTTTGCAAATTCAGCATTTACAAGATGACCTAACAGTTGATTTTTTCTTAGTTTTTGAATAATCCTTTCACAGTTAGGAATTTCTTCTTTATGTTCTTCGAACCAATCAGCTAATTGGTTCATATGTTTAAAATCATCTTGATTAATTTCCATAATCACTTTAGTTCTTGAATTTTAGGATCAAATTTTGATTTTGTTCTTTTTAATCCTGTCATAATATACTCTGAATTTGGATTAGGAGGATTGTAGGGTGGTCGGTCAGAATCACCCTCATCTGTTTTTAGTAAATCCAAAATTTCTTTTTCCGCCCAGAATTTTAACTGTTTTTTATTTAATTTTTTACCAGATATAATTTTGGATGTATTTCTAATGCGTTTTGGATTAGTTACTTGTTTATGTTCAACTAGAAGTTTTTTGATTTGATAAAACCTATCAGTATTAGAATAGAGAAAACGAGTAGAAGAATCTACTTGTAACCAATTTTCTCTTAATACTACAATATCATTATTTACTTGTAATCTAGATGGAAAATTTTTAAATTTTTGAGGATCACAAATCACTAAACCCATTTTTGGATTAATAGGAATATGCATTTCAATTCCCTCTACAACTATTCCAAGTCCGCTGTATGGAGTATAATCAATACTATTGTGCAAGGTAACAGGATTGTCTGATGTCCAGAATGGAAATTTGGTTTTGTTAATTAGAAGAATAAATTTCATTTGTGATATTACAGCTGCCCAATCGGTATAATCTTTAATTGCATTGAGATGGACCCGTAAATTGAGCGCATCTGTTGTATGGAGTCTTTCAATTAATTGTCTATCAATATGAGGATGACTAGCAGCAAAAAGTTCACGGAATGCAAAATTTCCCGATTCTTCAATCTGTGTTCTTTTTTCTTCGGTTCTAAGATACTGTAGTGCAACAAATTTACACAAATTTAGAAAATTTGAAGTAGAAATTTTTGAAACATCTTCCATTTCAATTAGTTCTCGTATCGCTATGTTAGATTCCCCCTCAATTTGACTAAATGCGGATTCTAATGGTTGTATTCCATCTATTATCGGACCATAGAAATTTGATTTATGAGCAACTGTTCTGGGAGTTGCTGAATGAACTTTACCTTTTTTCTTATCAAATAAAAAAAGGGATTCTCCAAAATTTCTTAAATAAAATTGTGGAACAAAATGTGATTTAATATTGGTTATATTGTTTGTTTTTGTGAATATTATATCATTAATTTTGGACATTACGTTTACATGAAAAAACTTTTTTCAAAATCGATGGACTAAAAATCATGATTGAAGGAACAGGACCACACAAACCAATTAGATATCCTAGATAAAGCCATCCACTTGGATACCAAGTTGCGAATTCAGGCCAAATATCAATTAAAGTCTCATACATTGATGTTATGAACAAAATTGTACTGGTCAATATAGAAATCCAAATTACAATTGGTACCCAAACTTTTGGATAAGGAATGACATTGACGCCAGATTTTTTTTCTTTAACTGATCTTTTGACAGTTTCTATTGCCGTTAGAAATGCATAAACCATTAAAATTACTCCAATTGGAACCATCAGGTTGTTGTGAATAATTTGTTCCATCCACGGAAAACCTGCTATCTTTCCAATTAATCCACTAATTGTGAATAGAAAATATGGACCTGCTGCAATTATGAACAAACAAAATTTATTTTCAAATGTTTGAGATTCTTTTCGAATTAATTCTTCCATCTTCCAACACCTTATTCCTCTTTACCTACTAATGGCACTAAAACTTTCGCTTGAATCTGCTTCGATGTCTTCATTGTACTAATATAACACATCCCAGTTTCAAGCGTTTCAATCTCATAGATTAGATCCTTTCCAAAATTATTAGAAATCCATGTTTTACAACCGGGAGTTCTAAATGCAATTTTGGTATTACATAGATTTTCAACTGCTGCGGAAATATCAGAAGGTCTATGAGTTATGCAAACAATGCCAAATTTGTGCTTACGACCTCTTCTTACAGGCTCGCGAATCATCTCTTCTAGGCGTAAAACATAGTCACGCTCTCCTGCTGTTGGTTTTACTGGAAAGAGTACCTCGGCCTCATCAATGAAAAGCAATACCCCGGGCTCTAGATTATTTTCATGAAGTTTGTGTTTATTTAACATCAATAGAAGATACAATGCCACCATTCGCTGCTGATCTTCTGAAAGACTTTGGCAATCAATTATGGTAACAGTTCCTTCTTTGAACAAAACGTCTGGAATCAATTTTGTTTTGTTATGTTGATCAAGAAGCATCAAATTGTGTGAAATTAAGGCTCTCTCTATTGCTCCTCTAATTGAGGACCCTGCCATTCCAGAAAGAAATTGAGATGTTCTAAGCTCCAAAAAGATTTCTTTTTCTAAGTTTTTCCAGGTTAATTCATCTCCTTTTTGTTGAAGATGTTCTACCGCATTTGGAACAATAGTTCTAAGCACTCCTGCTGACTTTGTTTCAAGTTCTGGTATGATTAGTAGTAAATCAGTTGGATTAATTCCTTGAATACTCAGAGTTGCATTTGCTTCAAAGAAGTTGTTAGATAATTTGAGAACTCGAGGTTGATTTGCATTTATCCCATTCTTTTCGAAGAACTTTTTTCCATCTTTTGACATCTCTTCTGTTTTAACAAATTTACTGTATTCTCCTTCACGATCAAGAACTACAACTGCAGTTTTTGTTTTTGAATTAAGTACTTGAATTAGTAATTTCGTAAAGTTTGTTTTTCCGCTTCCTTGAACCCCTGCGATAAAAATACTCTGAAATATTGTATCTTCTGGATATAATGGATAATTGAATGGAATATTGTCACAGTTAGTAACTATATTGCCAAGAACTAATCCTTCTTTTGGAACATTTAGAATCTCTAAAAGCTCCTCACGGTTTGGAAAATCTAGTTCAAAACCTTCAAGATTATGAGGTCTGTACTGACCACGATAGTTTTCATCTATTGAAATTTCATAGAATGGTTTTAGTTGTAATCTAGTTGCAGTTTCAGTAACTTTAGTCTCAAATCCGCCTGCAGTAATTGGATAATTTTCTACTTTTTCCACCTTGACGTAAAATTTTAGATTATTTTCGCGATGAAAAAGTACCAGATTTTGACCTTGAGAAACTAATTCTCGATAATCCCCCTTCACATAACCATAGGTTTTAGCGCCTGAGGAATCCTGGGTATATTTCTCAGTCTTTGTGAAAATGACTTTTCCAATACAATTTCTTACTTTGTTGTTATTGTTGTCGGAATTATCTGATGAAGCAACTAACACAAAGTTTCACTTCCATCTTCTAAAGAAAAACAAAATTGTCTTAGATAACATCCTTTACATTTTATAGATTCATTGCCAGAAAGTTTTGGAGGTAATTGATGTTTATTGATTAGATTTCTTGCATCTTTGATATGATCAATAATGTTTTCTTTGTCTTTACTGGTAATTTTGAATTTTTCATCTCGTAAATCTTCAGTATATTTTATTATACCTTTATTGACTTTGTATTCAGGATATTTTTCTTCAAGTAATAACGCATAAACTGCTAACTGTTCAAAATGAGCTTCTTTCCATAACAGAGCAGCTATACGAGAAAAATGAGTTTTGAAATCAAGTGGAATAAGAAAATTATTAACTCTAAACACTTGATCAATTCTTCCTGTAATTCCTAATACAATAGAACCTACTCCTGTTTCGTATTTCCAAGGTAATATCTGAGAAAAAACAGTTTCAAAATCTTCTCCTTTTTTTATCAAATTTATTGCGTAGTCTAAACGATTTTTTTCTTCAATCATTAATCGATAATAAAGAAGTGGTCTAATCTCTTCTAACTGTAAATAATACTCTGATCTTACTTTTCTTGCTAGCTCTCTTCCATAATCAAGTGCACCATCAATAACGGATTTGTAATCAAGATTTTCCAAAGAGTCAACAGTTTCACATGATTCATATTCTGACTTTAGTGATTTCGCTAAACTTCTTCTAATCTCATGTTCAATTGTTCCTTTTAGCATAGCAAAAGTTTCTACTTGATGAATATCCATGGTTTTCTTCATATAGAAAAGTCTAGGGCAATATGCTAGATCAACAAGATCTGTTGCAAACAATCTTTGAGAGTGTTTGTGGGATGTTTTTTCAATTAACATTTTCAAAGAAGCAATAGTTGTTGATTGGATTTAACCTACCGAATTTATGATTAATTATTGCTGGAGCAAATCAGTACTGGATTTTCTTGTTTAACCAAACTATGTAACTTTGTGTTTAGTTAAGCCAACTAGTTTGCTTCATACGAATAAATAGCTAACAAACTAACCAACATAATGGCTCTTTCGGCCCATGAAATATCAGGACTTCGATTACTTGAACCTAAGATGCTTAATGAACCATATATTTTATTCTTTGATATTTTTGCAGTTGATGAATCTCTCAAAGATGAACATTTTATTGAGAAAAGTAAATTTGATAATGCATTCTATAATATCGCAAAATTATCGTCCCCAAAAAAAGAATGGAAGTCACGTAAAATTGAATTAGTAAAAATTTCATCTGAAATGATTCATTATGCACAGAAAGCTAATTTTCTTGTTTATGATCATCCACATATCGCTAGTATTCAGAAGGAGGAATTAATAGAATTTGGAGGACTTTTAAAATTCATAAAAAAAAGTCATGATAAATTAATCCGTTGGGCAATTTTTTATATTATTAATAAATCAGACAATTCCTTCTCTAATTTAGATGTTAAAGAAATCTTAAAAGATTTCAAGATAAATAAATTAAATGATAAAATCTATAAAGTTCTTGAAGAATCTGGTCGCCTTGGTTTAGACTATGATTATATTGATGACGATAATGTTCAAATTAAAACTGATAAAAAAAGTAAATTGTTAATCAACACACTTTTAGAACCCTTGCATTTTTTATCAAGAAGATCTCCTGATCAGCTATATCATGAAATTTTAGATTTACTTGATGAAGGATCATATTCAAATCAAGAAATTGAACTTACTCTAAGTGTAAACAAATCACAGGTTTCAAAAACAATGAGACGCTTAAAAGAAGAAAAATTAATTATACATTCTAGTTTTGGTGAAAAAGGTTCTGAATTTTTTACTACCAATTGTAAGAGGTGTCCTTTTGGAACAGATGAAGCCTCATGTAGAAAAAAATCAATAAATTCATTGCTTTTTCATTTTTCTAAAAAGCTTGATTTGCATATGAAACCTTCAGATTTTGATAAGTTTAGTAATCAAACACTTTTAGCAGTTGATAGAGTTTTTAGAGTGCCTAAGGAACAACATAGAGGAATTGAAGAAGAGAAAAATGCTTTGTATGACTTAATTTTCACTGAAGTGATGACTAGATTGGCTGTAGAGCTTCAAGAGGGTAAAAATGAAGCAGTAAAAATCATTAACAAAATTAAAAATCAACCTTTCGAAATTTTTTCATCAGGATTTTCGTCTGGAGCTGCAGAAGGGATGCTTTTTACTACTGAGTTAATACAAAAATCCTTAGAAGGAATATTATCAAAAAAAGAACAAGATAAATTTATCAAATCAGTTGCTCGTGAATATAATAAAATCTTTAAAAATGAAAAACTGGCTCTAAAGTAATTTGTAATAAAACCTGAATTGTATAGCAAAATCAAAAATAAAAGATTTTGAGTCGATTCTCTTAGAGATTTGAACCAATTACATATGTCTACGGAACTAAATTAATCCCAAAAAAGGGTTGGGTCTTAACGGATTCAGTTTTCTGAATAATCTTACTATGATTACCTAATTCAGATTAACTAAAAAAATAAAAGGATAGGTAGTTGGGAGGAAAAATTCCTATCCTAAACCAGGAGCAACATACTTTCCTTTTCTGCCTCTAACAAAAAATGCGGCAGATGTTCCACCAAACACTCCTGCAGTTAACAAGGTGGCACCAAAAATTCCATCAGCTGCAAAATATGGGGTTCCAGAACCATACGCATCTTCTTGCTGTGCTATTAACACTCTGTCTCTTGCTTTCACAAGTGTTTCCTCTAGAGTGTTTGCACCAGTCTCACCATCTGGTCCTAAATTTCCCAGATATTGCGCAAATGCAGTCTGACTTAGTAAGGGAATAATCATAACTAATAGTATTGCTCCTGCAGGCACGATTCGTTTTGACATCATCACATGTATTATGGTATTTTTTGCTTAAAGCGTTTGATGAAACTACAATTTTACCAAAAATTTTACATACTAGCTAAATACAATAAAACAAATTCTTATGATGCCAAATAATCGTCAAAATAATGACGATGGTGAAAATACTATGAATAATGATAACAAAACTAATGAAGACATTACAGAAAAGATAGAAATTTTCTCTACAGATGATGAGAAAATAAAATTATTTGGAGAGTTGTTAACGAATGATTCTTCCAGATCAATTTTACAATTGTTATTCAAAGAAGAGCTCACTGCAAATCAAATTGCACAAAAAACTGGAATCTCTTTACAGTTGGTAAAATATCACATCAACAAAATGCAAGAGTTAGGAGTAATCAAAGTATCAAAGATTGAAAAAAATTCCAAAGCACAAGACATGAAGTTTTATTCTGCAACAAAGTTTGCAGTAGTTTTGCTGCCCTCAAACGTTTCAGAAAAGGCAAAAGAAAGCAAGATGTTGATTCGTTCATTCAAACACATTTACAAATTTGCAGGAATCGGAGTTGCTGCGGTTGCATCATTGTTTTCAATATCTCTGTTACAAGAATCACAAGATGCCGCAATAAAATATCCCAGGCCTGCTGTTCCACCATACATGAGTCCTATAGAACCACAATCTGGCAGCGATGAATCACAATTTCAAAGTGGTGAAGAAAGGGCAGCAATGAGTGAGAGTCCAGAACATTCAGGAGTTTCTGAATTTGAATCTGCTCCAGAGCCAGAACCAGAGCCAGTGGCAATTCCAGATGCTGATACATCATCTTCAGTGATAGAAGAGACACTGGAATTGGCAAAAAGAAAGATAGAGGCAGGGGAGGCAAATCCAGCGGCCGGTTCAGGAACTCCCTTCTTTGATGCTTCAGAGTTGATGATAATTTCAATAATAATTGCAGTCATTGCTGGCGGAATATCAGCATACTTGTTTTGGAGAGCCCACAAACACTCCAAGGAATCCAAAACCAAATCCGCGCTATAGAATTATTCAAGATACTTGATCAAACCACCACTGTGGCCAAGACTAAGAGAATTGATTTCTTCCTCTACATCTTGAATATCATTCATCTTGATGTATCCAGGAGACACAGTATACAATACATTCTCAATGTAAAATGAGCGTGGACTCAGATGCACTCTAGGATTATTTCGATCATCATAATGTTTTATCTCTCCTTTTAGGTCAAATCCATTTGTAGTGTCAAGGGCATATACATTGAATCCATACCAGAACTGTCTTTCTGGCGAAGTTATTGAAGAGTCAATTTGTTCATATCTTGTGTGTTGAATCGGAATTGAAAGAATATTCTTGTTTTTATCAAAGAGAAATGCCTTATGATCATCTAAAGCTTCTGAATGAGAATATCTGTTTCCTATAACAATGTCATCTAAAACTTTTGGTTTGTTTACATTTGACACATCAAATAATGCAATCTTTATTCCAAGCTGTGTCACTCTACCATTTTTTTCTTCAGTGTCTCTTCCAACGCCAATAATATGATCATCATCATATGGATGCAAATAATTTGAAAATCCTGGAATCTTCAGCTCTCCAAGAATTTTTGGTGTGTCTTGTGACAAATCAATTACAAAGAACGGATCAATTTGTTCAAACGTTACAAGATATAATCTGTCTCCCATGAATCTTGCAGAAAAGATACTTTCATCAGGAGCTATTCTATCAAGCTTTCCAACAATGTCTAGTTTTTCATCAAGAACATAGACTGCGTTATACCTTGTGGTTCCTCTATCTGGCGTGTAAAACTCGTTAGTTGTGGCAACTCTGAACCTATCTTCATTCTCATCCATAGAGAATTGGTTTAGCAACCAACCTGGAACCTCACCTTTTGAATCATATTTTAGGTTGCCATCATCAAGAAGAATTTTGTGAATTACGGTTTGTTTTAGATGTTCCTGTAAGCTTCCACCGTATCGAACCAACTCTTTTTCTATTTGTTCAATCAGTTTTTCCTTGTCATTTTTTGGCATTTTGTTGTATACATCCTCTAAAATTTCAGAAACTGCAAGCCACTTTTGGTACCAATCCATAGAAGGATCGTTTTGAATATCTGTGATTTGCACTTGTATTTCCTTTGGAAGTAATGGAACTACAACATCAAAAAACATCTGACGTTTTAGTGTATCATAATAGTGTGGTGGGAGATTTTTTTGATATGTAATGTAAAAACCCTTTTCTGAGACATAGATGGTGTTTGCATTTCCCATAAGAAATGTTTCTGAATTAATATAATCACTAAAGACATCAATTGCAGTAAGCGTATTAAAATTATAATCTCTTTCATAGTTATCAAAATAAAATACATCAGGAGTCATAGCTCTTCCAGATGACTCTAAAATTCGCGGAATTATTGGTTGTGGATAGTGTACTCCATTTGTTGTAACAAAATACACAAAATTATCAATCATTCTTGCATTGTGAAAGTGTCCATCAACTTCATAGTTATTTACAATGGTTGGATCGTCTTTATCTGATACATCTAAAATCATCGCATGTGTTTTTGGCAGATGAATTGTTCTTGGTACAAATTCAAACTCTGGAATTATTTCATCTTCACTTGAGCTGTGATAGAAAATTACCAACCTGTCTTCATTAAGGAAAATGTTTTGAAGGTTTTGTGATTCTATATCTAGAGCTATTTTTAGTATAATGTTTGCATCTTCTGCTGGATATGCATCAATGATCGAAAGTGTTTTTTCAAATACAATGTAAACATATTTTCCATCAGTTTTTAGAAAATCAGGTTCATCCACATTTTTTACTTGAACATTTGTAGCAGAAAAATCAGGTTCTTCACCCGCCGTCCATGCTCTAGATGCAGATTCATCCATTTGAAAATTAAAAGCTCCGCTATGGCGTGGTTCTGGTTCAGGTGCTGAAGCTGATTCACGGGATGAGGCGGTCATAGCACTATCCGCTATAACCCTTGATTGGAGTTCAACAGGACTCATGAAAGGAGCAAGTGTTGGTCTTGGATATTTGAAATCTCGACTGTCTTCAACCGCTTGAGCCTGGAGGAATTTTATCACATCTGATTCAGATGAAAATTTTTTGATTTCAGAAGATTCAAAAATTTCCATTGAAGGAAGATCTGTAAAAACTGTCTTTTCTGGAACAAATGGGTTTTCCTCTTTTGAAATGTTGTTATCAATATCTAGTGCATAAAATACTGCTACCGTTCCAATTATTGCGATAGCCGCCAATGATGGTATAATTATTTTGTAATACACAAGACATCTTCTCCTAATTTCTGACTATATTATTATGTGAATAAGTTTCTGACATTTAGTACTTACCACTTTATTCTACTTAGAAGATAAAGTTTTTCGTAAAATTCAAATTTCACCAAAATTAAAAAACAAGTGATACATCTAAATACAGCTTAAAAAAACCGAATGAAATAAAATTACAAAAAATAATGGTAAAAATGGTTATTTGCAAAGAACGATGTAAAAGATACAAATCTGTTGCAAAAAATGCAGCTTATCAATTAGGTGGCTGTTATTGTGTAATTTGTGATTATTATTTTAAACAAAAACATTTGAGATGTCCTTGCTGCAACACTAGAACAAGATATGACACAAGAAGCAACAGGAGAAAACATCCAATGTCAATACAGCGTATCGGTTGATTGATTTAAAAATGAAATGCTCTATACAAAAACTGATGCTTAGAAGAACTTATCAGAAACAAAGCTTAGAAGAACTTTTCAATGATCAAATGTTAGCTAGCATGATCTTATGAAATATTTCATAATTTTTCTGATTTTGATTGGATTTATAGGTTCAGCATTTGCATTATATGGAGCAGTGCCTCCTACAACTACTCATCCTTCATCATTAGAAATATCAAATCAAAATGAAGAAACTATCATTCCGCCACCATTAAAACAAATGCAGATTGGAATCAAACTTGGTCACATTATTTGTGATGAAGACAAAATTCCAACTTGGAATGTGCATTACAAACCCGCATGTGTTTTTCCTGATTCTGAAAATAAACTTCTCAAAAGAGGTTGGGCAAAACTTCGATTAATGCTGCCTGCAAGCGGAGACCCCATCAAAGAACTAGAATGGACTGGACAAAATGAGGTAACGTATAGAATACTTGGCAACCTAAGAGTTGGAGACGAACCACCTCCAAGCACACTTGATGAAAAACGAGCTATTGCGTGGGAGCATGCACAAAAATATCATCCTGGAGAAAGATTCCTTGAATATTCAATTCCAACTTCTGGCATGTATCATTTCAATCTAGGAGAAAAAATCCAGTTTGAAATAATGGAATGGGGAAATTATTTTGAATGCTGGGATTTGAATGTACGAATTTTTAATACTAATAATGACATTTTGTACAAAGATACACTGAACAAGGGTTGTTTAGAACCTGATGGAAAACCAGGATGGTTTAGTTCCTATTCTGTTGAAAAAGATTCTGAAATTATTTGTGAAAAGCCTGGCTACTACATGATTGAAGTTTCAAATGGCGAAATTTTTCCACCAACCATTCTGCAAAACTTTGTTTGTTTGAATAAATCTAAATCTGTTTCATTAACAGAACAGTTCAAAGACATTCCAGAAGTCGAGGCATTTTATGCAAAATATCCTGATGCATATGAAGAGGTCAGAAGTGATCATGTATCATATGTTGTAGGAAGCGATGATGGCTTTAAAGTTAGAATGAAGATATACTTTGATGAAAACTATGAACTTGATTACATAGACATGAAATGTTATGTAAATAGAGAACTGCAAAATGATATTCCTGAAACTTTTATCTTAAAATACTTACAAAAGTATGAGTGTGAAAAAAGACCAACGCCACCTCAAGGAATTTGGGTTGAGCGACCATCAGTTCAATGCGAAGATCCATTAAGTGAAAACTTTGAGCAATATGGCTTGCATGTGTTAGGACATACGACAATAAGAGATACGTACCAAGGAATGAGATGTGAAGCTTGTGGTTGCTTAGGTTGGGATACACTATATCTACACATTTTACCTGAAGATTTGCATATAGCTGAAAGTCTTGGTTGGAAATTATCCGAAGGGCCTAATGAATAGAAAATGAAAACTAGATACAAAATACTCATAGTCATAGCTTCTTTTGTTGTGTTTTATTTTGCACTAATTCCTGCCTTACAACAGTGCTTAGAGTCTGATGCAGACTGTACCGCATATCAAGAACTAGCCCTTCTTACACGTCTTGTGATTAGTGCAGATCTTTTGGGAGATGAGAGTGGCATTGTAGCATGGAGTGGGACTCCGCAAGGAATTGAAAAACCAACTGCAAGTGATTACTTGAGAATGAATCAGAACTTTATTCTAAGCATGATTGTTTTTCCATGCGGCATAATTGGCGCAATTGTGATTTGGGATAAAAGAAAATGAAAACAAAATTAAAAATCCAGTTTCTGATTGCAGCATTTTTAATTTCGTATGGACTGTACAACATGTTTTGGTTTTTTGTACATTCACCAATTTTGCATCCACCTTTTCCATTTGAACATGTTCAGGCAGAATATGTTGCAAAAGGTTCTTCTCACGTTCAGATTGGTTACATGCCACTTGATGAGGCGTATTTTCATCCTTACTGGCTTTTTTGGTCACTTGCAATGTATTCTGGATTTGGATATTTGGCGTTTCTAGTAATGCGTCTTGAAAAAAGTTACAGAGACCATGCAGTTAAAAAATCTGCTAAAATTGCAGTCATCACTGGAGGTATTGGGCTTGGGTTGTTTGTTGGAATATCATTTGCAGTTTATTCAATTTCTGAATTGCTGCCAGAGCCGGAACCATACTTGGAAGCAGAGTATTACAAACTAAAACAAATCTACAAACCAGCTGAGCCAATAGAATTTCAAGTGCACCTTCATGGATATGATTACGCTCTAAGCTATCTAGAGATTTACATCAAAGATGAATCAGGAAAAATGGTTTGGCAAGATGACGATAATGAATTGCCATTTGGCAAAAATGTTGATGGTCATTATAATGTAGCAAAAGGTGTGCCGGGATCAGATGAAAGGCCGTTGCTTTTAGAACCAGGAAAATATACAATCGAGGCGTCTCTGTCTGGTCATACAATCAAAAAACAATTCTCGGTGGAAATTTGACAAAAATTCGTGCCTAAACGGGTCTAAAATAGTCCCAAAATACGTACTTGGTCCCACCAGACCCGCAAACCTAATTTTTCCTAAGTTGGTCTTATTTCCTACCTAAAAAATATTTTTTATTTTAATTTTGAAACATCCAAACCAATTTAAAGTAAATTCTTTCTTTTATTTTAATAATTTCCATCTCATACGTACAACATCATCTGGAACTAATGAACGAATGGCATTTGTCTGCATTTCACCAATTTGATGTAATAGCTTCTTAATTTCCTCGGAGCGTCTTTTTGAGGTTTTATCACCTTGCCTCTTGTAATAACGTCGTGCAAAATCCAATGTGTCGAGTTGAAAGAATAAGTGTATACTAGCACTGCTTGATTTGCCTAAATCATCTGGATCATCAAGACGAATGTGTCTAGGTCTCACAAATTTCGACCTCGTAATCTATCCTCGTTAATTATCTTGTTGATTCTAGCCTTTGCCTTTTCTGAGACTGAAAATTTATCGTGCATGGTCATGTAGCGTTTTTCACTTTTATTTTGTTTCATCCAAGTGTTTAGTATGTTTGTTGAGTAATTCATTACTCGTACTGAAGAGTCTGTGAGCTTATGATAAGTATGTAAAATTTTTGAATCAATATCAAAAATTAATCGTTCAAATGCCAATTTTTCTTGAACGGATTTGGTTTTATCTAATTGCTCTCTTAATCTTGAATGTTGTATTTCCAATCTTTCTAAATTAATTAAAATTGCAAATTCCGGATTGAAGACATTGGTGTTTTTTACGATTTTAGAATACCAATAATTTATATCACCATTAACGGTATTGCGGTTAATTTTCATTAAATCAGCAATCTTTCTTGCTGAATAACCGTATTCAAAGTGCAATCGATAAACCTCGTCTTTTCTTTTGTTCCGTTGTTTTTTAGAATGAGGGCCACTTTTTTTCCTTTGCAGATTAGTTTTTTGAGAATGGTTTTTGTTTTCTGAAAAAAACTCTTCTGCAATTTCTGGCAAATCATTTTCCATAATGATTCCAATTATTACTTGTTTAAAAGAACTAATTAGGCAAAAAATAATTATGAATATATGAATATCATACCTTTTTTAATTCTAAAACTGGAAATTTGCTAGTATATAAGAACTAATTAGGGGGGTAATTAGTTACTCCTTAAAATAATTTTTTAAAAACTCCATCTGTTGATGTAAGTCAGCGATCGGGTTGGAACTATTTTGAGGGGTTGAACCACTCAAATCTTCTTCATTGAAACTGTCCTTAAGTCTACTCATCTTATTCTCTTTCTTGTATTTATGTCCTAGTGTCTTATGCACATAATGAATTGTACTTTGGTTGACCCACTTTATAGTATACAACGCACTTTGTTTTTATTTTGTTTAATTCTAATTGAAAATTAGCGATCGGGTTGGAACTATTTTGCGTAGTTGAACTACGCAAATAAATTAAACACACTTTAAGAATTAATTGTTATACGACATACTTCTTTTTATTATTTTATATTATTATGTTAAAAAATGGCATAGTTTGGCATAGTTATCTAAAGAAAAAATCTCGATCAATAGCGTTTTTCACTAATCTCATAAATCTCATTATCAACTGGAACCAATTCTTCTAACCATTCCTGTCCTGATTTAATATCACATTCCATTTCAATAAATTCAGGCTCTTCTAGCACATCCTCAATGTGAAATATTGCCAAAGGCAATCTAATTTTTGACATTGCATCAGCTTGGCTGCTTGAAAATATTCCAGCTCCGGTTTTATTTTCAACCCATGCAAAAAAAGGACTTGACCATATCCCAGAATAGTTTTTAGTTTGACCAACCTTGCAAGCTAAAAAATCAAACACAAAGCTTGGACTGGATTCAGAATTGTTTGTTGGTTTTGCAAGCCAGCTTACTTCGGTTCTAATTTCCTCTGGGATTTTCACCTTGATTCTATGAAACCCTTTTTTGAATGTAAAAATCCAGTCCTTGTTCATGTTATAGTAAATGTTTTCCAGTCTGGAATAAGCCCAGCCTTTTTGGTCGCAATATTCTTTATAGTAAATTTCTCCAAGTGAGCCTTTGAGCTTGTTTGTGATTCTTGGGGTTACCATTTGGGATTTGGTATCAAGGTAATACTGCTAGATAAATCGGATCTTGTTCTAGAACTACCAAGCTACGATTCGCAGCCAATTCCGTCTTTGTCGCCATCAAACCTGTGAGGATCTGGTTGTAAGACCTTAAAGTTACGAAATGAAATCTCTCCGCAATCAAGGTCTGGTGGTGGAGGAGGAATACAAACAGTTGGATAAGAAGGATCACAGCTTGGTTGTGTTGTTTCTGGAGTTGATTCAGGTGGTTCTGATTTAGGTGGCTCGTATTTTGGTGGTTCAGATTTTGGTTCTTCATATTTTGGTTCAGATTTTGGTGGGGTATATTTTGGAGCTTCGTACTTTTGTTGTGCAGCTCCACATCCATACATTTGTGCCCAAGTATGGCTTCCAAATTCACTTTGTGAGCAAAAGCTTGTTAAAATTTCAGCAAGACCAGTTCCTAAGATTTGTTCATTTAGATTAATTGTAGAACTGTATTGACTTTTCTGGCACCAAACCAATGCAAGCATTCTTCCATAGCTACCTTGAGTTTGATAATCATCTTCATCAACTAGAGCAACAGAACCAACAGGACAAACTTGCTCAATGAATTTTCTAGCTTCTAAATATCCAGTCTCTCCATATTCAGGAGTGTTTACTAGTGCAAATCGAATTGAATTTCCATCAACTTTGATAGTATCTCCATCAACAATTTCAGTCACTATACCTGCAAAACATGAAGCATAACCATAACAATATTCAGAAACATCTACTTGAGATTGTGTTTGTTTTTCTGGTTCTGTGGTTTCATAATAATCAAGATCTGCTTGCAATAAAGCAGAAACATCGCTTTCAAGTCGTGCTACATCTTTTTTTAGCTGCTCATTTTCAATTTCTAATTTATGATAAGCAGATTTGTACGATTCAAGCTGATTTTGAGTATATTCATAATTTTCATTTGATGATGCTTTAATGACGTCATTTTCAATCATCCATTCAATAGCTGAAATGAATTCTTTGTCACTAACATCACCTTTAATCCAAAATGAAGCTGTATTTTTAATCCATGATGGAATTAATGATTCTTCAGCTGATATTGAAACAATTGTAATTGAAAAAATAGCTACAGCAATTACTGGAATCCATATCTTTACCCAATTGCCCAATCTGATATTATGCTCATACTTTTACATAAATCAGATCTAGTGCAAATACCTGTAAAGACAACACAATCATAATTTTGATAGAGTAAAAGTGGATAACAGTCTTCCAGTAGCAGATTTCTAATCCTAAGACTAGATTTCAGTTAACGATGTTGCCACCATTAATGATCCTAGCTGGTTAGCTGATATCCAAGTCTTGTACGTCTAACTGTTATAAAAGGTGGATCAAAGTTTTGCGATCTAAGGCGATCTAATTTTTCATTCCCCAATAATCTGTAACACCAAGCTACTATTCGCAACCAATTCCATCTTTATCGGAATCAAACCCATGTGGGTCTGTTCCTGAAACTTTGAAATTAGAAAATTCAATCTCGTCGCAATCAAGGTCAGGAGGATAAACAGGAATACAAACTGTAGGGTATGATGGGTCACAACCATGCTGCATCTTTGGAGCTTCAGGTATTGGCGATTTTACCGTTTTGGACATTTCATCAGCTGATTCTGAAATTTTTTCTCGTATGATTTCTTGGTCTGGCATTTCATCAATAAAGTAAATTACAGCAAGTACAACAATTATCAAACCAATTATTGTGATGGCCTTTGCAGCTTTTCCCAACTACACATTTACGTAAATCTGCTAGATTAAGCTGCTCTTCAAGCAAAAAGAAAAACAAGTGTTTTTAATTTCTAATCAAAGGCTAAAAACAAAACTAGATTCAAAATGTAGAGGGAATCTTTGAGAGAAACCTTCTTGCATGTTCTGCTCCATAAACCTCATGAACATATTTGCAAAAGGTTTCATGGTTTGATACAATGTCTAATCGGGCTTTGCCAATTGTGGCAGATATGTGATAAAGTACCGCATCAGCTGCCAGTGAGCCATATGCAACCTGCATGTTTTTGAAAACAAAGCTGTCTCTATAGTTGTCAAATTTCAAAAAAGATTCTTTTCTTGCAAGTGGCGTGTCCCTAGAATAATTTCCTTGAAAGCCTATCTTGGCTTTAAGATAAGGTGTTTCCCCTATGCCCAACATAACATAATACGTGTTTATTTTATTTAACAGGTTCTAATTGTCACATGATTTTATGACAAACACATACTGATATTTACTAAAATCAAAAACCATATCATAAGAATGGTAAAGCAAAAGCCAGTCAACATAAAAAACCAGACAATCTTTGCGCTGATTCCATCTATTGATGCGTGGGCCTTTTACAGGATTCAAAAGCTACGAAAATTTATCCTGATAGTGTTGTCATTGGGATTTGCGTTTTCACCGATATCTTTGGCAGTATCAAGCAGTATTGATACCAGTGAATTGACAAGTCCATTGGATCTTTATTCAAATCCAGTTTTCTTGCTGTACATTATTGGAACGATTGGTACTTTGCATGCTGTCTTAGTTTATTTTATTAGAAAATGGTCAAAAGAATGGAATGAAAAATTTCAAAGTATGAATTGATTTTTTATTCCCCAATTATCTGCAACAAAATCTCCCTCGTTCTAGAACGAGTGTCAAGCTCCAAAAACACAATCTGCTGCCACTGACCCAAAACAAGCTCACCACCACAAAAAGGCACAACAAGTGATGGTCCGACAAGTGACGCCTTTACATGGGATCTTCCGTTGCCATCGTGCCACCTTTTTTCGTGCTCGTACACTAGTGTGTCTGGCGCAATCTTTGCAAGTGCTGCCGGCACGTCCCTTAGCAGGCCAGGCTCATATTCTAGCGTGGTTACAGCACCGGTAGAGCCACAAACAAACACGGTAACGGTTCCGTTTGCAACTCCAGATTCTAAAACAGATTCTGCAACCATACCAGTGATATCAATAATGTCGTTTTCTTTTTTTGTGTGAATTTTTATCCTTTTTGTGATTACTGCCATGATATCATTTTAGCTATAGCTGAGAATTAAGAATTTTTTCAAAGATAAAAAAGAAAAAGAGAGGTTATGTGAATTGTACTTGAAGTGCTAATGGATGTACTCCAACACAAGCAGCTACGCCAGGAACTATGTGGAAGCCAGCGGCTTGTCCAGCAATTGTGCCATCAATTTCTGACTTCAGAATTTGAACTATCATATTGCCATCTCTAATTGTGATTCCAGCTTGAGTAGAGTCAGTTACATCTGTAATGCAAGCATTTTCATCTACTTTTACCAAGTGTGGATGCCATCCATCAGGATTCTGTTTAGAATCTCTTACATCGTTTGGTGGAGAAGCTGCATTATCATCAATATTTCCTGCATTGTGTGTAGTAAATGCAAATGCTGGCCACTCATCAGCTCCTTCCGTAAACCATGCAAATCCTCCTAGAACATCTGTGTGTTTAGGAATATCTGTTTCGGAATCGATGAGGATTTGGTAAATTTTTGGATTAGAATCATCCACTCCTCCGCCAACCACGTTTAACCATCCATCGTCGTCTGCTATTGCAGGAGAAATCATAAACACTGCAAAAACTGCAGCTAATGATATTCCCCAAATTGCCCTTTTAGTCATTAGCATTCACACCTTAGTACCTTACTTAAAGATTTTCTAAAAGTATGAAGGTATTAACCATACCATCATTATTCCTATATAGCAATAAGATTTTTTAGCAACCAAACCCAATACAAAATTCCCCATTGTTGCATCATCTCATAGGTTATAGCCTTTGAATTCATTGCGGTGTAACACATGGGGATTGGTTTTGATTTTTCAGATAAATGACATGATTAAAAAAATTTCAAAAAAAGATCCGCGTTCCTTTTAAGACATGATAGAAATTCTTCGTGTTCCTTTTTAGTTACAAAAACAATTATTCGGGTTGGCGGACAGGACGATCTATTGCCGAAAAAACATTGTTTTTTAGCAACATGTGAACCTGCCTACCGCGATCTCAGAAAATAATTATAGCATAAAAAGAGTTGCTACAAACTAGTACACAAAAATGATCGCAGTTTCAAAACAAATTAAGAATTTTTTTTATTTTAATGTCAATAATGGACAGGAAATTTCCTCAAATATTTTATTAATTGTTGCCTTGTGGTCTTTTTCTGCTGCCTCACCAAGGCTGTGCGAGTCTATGATTAAAAGGTCAACATGGTTTTTTTCAATGTATGAAACCAAAAAGTCCGGAAAGGACTCGACTGATTCAACCTGCGTTTTAATTAAAATGTCAAACTTTTTTGCAAGCTCCTCTATCTCACGAAATGACTTTTCGGCATCCTGTAATTCTTGTTCGTGAGATTTTTTTTCTCCCTTGGTATGAAAGAACCCAAATGTTGGATGGGGCTTTACTATGCATTTAAGAAATGTAATTTTTGAATCAAATTTTTTTGCAAGCTCAAAGGCCGCCTTATAGGTGTGCTCAGTATGCCCTAGCGTGATAAAGACCACAAGTATGTTTTGAAACATCAGAGAGTAGTTAACCTAAATCTTATTTAAAAATAAAAAAAGAAGAAGTTTTTCATTTGGTTTTTGAATATTGCTGAATGGCTGACATCATAAATCACAAATAACCAAAAACTCGACTAAATTTCAGAGGTAAGGTAAAGTATCACAAGGTGGTAGCCCTCGTGTCCAGTCAAAAACTTGTCAGGTGTTATGAATTCGTACATCAGCTCATCCGGGTTGTCGCAGTGCTTTAGCCCAAGTGCATGGCCAAGCTCGTGTCGAACAATGTTTGTAATCTGGGATTTTGTCAATTTGTCAGACTCGTAAACAGTAATGATTGCGCCAACGATTTTATTTTCATCAAGGATTAGACTGGTTTTCCCATCATGTCCGTGTGGGTCCTTGATGCTTGAAAGAAAGATAACGATTGCGTTTTTTCGCTCGCCAGTTTCTGAAATCTTTAGTTTGGGAAACAAAAACCCGTTTCCCCAGTGGTTCATGTTCTCAATGATTCCGTTCCATCCAAAAAAACTCACAGAGCCTTCAATGTTGTAGCTTTGCTCAGACAAAACAACCTCCTTTACATGGCTGATTGTTTTTGATGAAATGTCGGAGCTTGTCATAATCACCACGGGAATTTCCTCAAGACCTGAAATGTCCCATTTTGTCTCTGACGAATAATAATATGCAAAACCATCGGTTGGTATGAAAACTACCAGTCCTGCAATTACACATATTACCAAATATGGTCCCATACTGTAGAAGTTTCCTATAATTGTGGAATTATATAACGTTGATCAAATAGTATGAAGTTAATCAAAAAAAAGAAAAATATTGTTTAATCCTAATTGATTTGAACTCTTTCGCATTTTACGGTAAGAGTTTCCGTAAGTATTGTGCTTGTGCCGGCATCCAGGTCTCCATAGTTATACTTGAGAGGAAATGCGTCAAGGCACGTGTATGTCCTAAAAGGCGTTTGGTTCCGATCAAAAATAGTTACAACGATGTCTTTTCTTATGTTTTGCCCATCTATGGTGTCTTGAACCCAGCTAGAAAATGAATCATCGTCTTCCTGTTGTATTTTTGTCAAAACCCAGATAGGTTTTGATTCAAATCCTCCCTCGCCGTCAAATTTTACTATACCAGTATTTACAGAAACAACATTTGGCGAAATGTCAACTGCAAAATTATTTGTAAATATTGTTTGTGCAGGATTTATTGCAACGTTAATGATGTTTTGATTTTCGCCATCATATGCTACCCCTTTTGTATCTCCCACTTCAGATGAAAATATTGCAATTGACAAAATTGCAAAAACTATTGTAAAACTATAGAGCCATTTATTCAATCCAAAACTCCCTCCACAAAACCGACCTTTATTACCACACACTCCATCAATTGGACATCGGCTTCTTGCGCATTTAGTTCACCTAGCGCATATTCAACAAGAAATGCGTCATGGTATGTTCTGGTACTAACTCCAACTCCCTCTCTATCAAAGAGTGTTACATCAACTGTACGGAAAACACTAGATGGGTCTCCGCTAATAGAATCATGATACCAGTCAAGAAGATCCTGTCTTTGTGGAGAAAGTGGACCTACCAACACTAACTCGCCAACGGTTGGAAGACCGTTTTCATCAATTATTATTTCTCCGCCTGAAACACTTTTCCAACTGTTTTCACCATCAGATTGTGGACTGGGAGAAATTTCTACTCTAAAACCAAAAATTCTGATAAAATCATCAGGTTGTACAGCAATGCGGTAAATGTTTCCCTCTGAAGAAGCTAGTGAACCGACATTTAATGATTGAGCTGCTTGTTCATCAAAACCAAGAAAAGAAGAACACGACAAACTGGTTTGTGTTTGGCCTGCTGATTCACCTGGAGGTCCCTGTTCTCCTTGCTCACCTTGTGGACCTTTGCAATCTAAAACATCTACAGAGCCATCGCCGTTTACATCTTCGTTTGTTTCATCATGTGTGATATCTGGAGTTTCATTCTCATTAAGGTCCCAACAATCAATTCCGTCATCACCAGCTTCTCCTTGTTCTCCCTGCTCGCCTTGTTCACCTCGCGGTCCTTGTGGACCGGTATCGCCAGCTGGACCTTGTATTCCCCAGTGTATTGCGGTTTCATTTTTCTTGCATTCCTCATCTGATGCAACTATCCTAACATTCAATCCGCTGGAATTGTTTTGAACACAAGCATGAATTAGGTTAAGGTCTCCACCATGTGCGTTTACATATGCAATTGTGCCAGTAACTAAAATCCCAGCTGCTATTGCCAACAAAAAGAATAATTGCTTATACTCCAATCTCCAACGCCCGATATGATATAGCGCTCAAATAATTAAGGATGATCGAAAAGTATGAACTTAATCAAAAAAAAATAGGTTTGGATTATCAAATCATTTTAAAAGATTTAGTGCCTCTTCTCTTGAGATGGCAACAAGTGTTTGTGTTTGCATTAAGTCCCCAGCTTCAATTCCAAGCTGAATGGCGACCTTTTCGTTTGGAGCCTCATATATCCAGACAGCATCGTATCTGCCAAGTGTCCAGTAGGAGCCAAGTATCTTTACACCGGGTGGAAGATTCTGCATTAGTTTTTTCCCAAACTCTGCAACGTCTTTTGCCTTTTTCCTAAATTTTATCATAGAGATAAAAATCATCTTGACTAGTTTACTACAATCTAGTATAACAAATTTTGTAAAAGGGTCACGGACAAGCCCTGGCCGGAAAAGCTAAAGACTGCAAAGCAGCATAAATTTTGAAATTATAATTATTTCTTTGAAGACATTCTTGAAGGCTCGCCACTTTTAGTTACATTGAATTGTTCTATGATTTCATCTTCGCTCAGGGTTGAATCTCCGCCTTTTACTATGTTTTTGTTTTGTGACTTGCTCTTTTTCTTTTTTCTTTTCCTTGTCTTTTTTTCACTAGTTTTTGAATGAACGTTCAAGTGATCATATAGTTTTTCTTTTGTCTCAAAAAGATGCCCGCAATAATAGCACTGATGAATCAATCCAGCCTCACTTCCAAATCACCTTTTCATTCCAACTTTGCACATGCCA
>Ga0302046_10000894_pt1 | contig 28444 bp, 21 predicted proteins | sample RVTome_11_FD_200261 | JGI IMG/M metagenome (GOLD analysis project Ga0302046, IMG submission 200261) | Soil microbial communities from uranium-contaminated site in the Upper Colorado River Basin, Wyoming, United States - RVT147D111 (version 2) ... | reverse complement strand
GCCGGAAGTCTTAGCGGCGCTCTATCCGTCCCGGGCGATATTGATTTCTGGGAGGATCAACCGTGGGGTAAACGCCTCGCCCCGAATCTCAAGGAAACGTTCGGATCGGCCCCCAACGCGTTTCGCGATGCACACAATCCATTCCTCCTCGTAAAGAATCTCCAGTCCTCCTCGAGTCCTTACCTCTATCTTGTTATGGGCACCAACGATGGATTTGTCGGATTTCTTCCGGCCCACCGGATGCTGGCCGACACTCTCAGGGCGCATGACATTCCCTATGAATATCATGAGGTTCCAGGCGGGCACAGCTGGGAATTCTGGGGGCGGACCGTTCGTCCAATGATTGAACGAATGATGGACTTCCTGAAATGAATCAACCGGGTAACGGAGGAAGCATGACGGCACGACAATTTCGAATGGCGATTTCAGTTCTTCTGTTGACGATTGGAGCAGACGTCGTTCTCAGAGCTCAGAACTACCTGGAGATCAGAGAAGAGCTCTCCGACATTATCCAGTCTGAAATTGCCCGGAAGGAAATCCCGGCGGCCTATGTTGCTCTTGTGGATGGACAATCCATTGTTTGGAAAGCTGCGTTTGGCTTTGCCGACGCTCAACAGAAGATAGCTGCTTCGACCTCCGACGTTTTTCGCATTGCCTCTGTTTCGAAGCTCTTTACCGATATTGCAGTGATGAAGCTCGCGGAGCAAGGGGTTCTGGATATCGACGCTCCGCTCACCCGCTATCTTCCCGATTTCCGGCCGAAAGGAATCCCGGAACAATCTGTAACCCTTCGTCAGATCATGTCCCACCGCGCCGGGTTGGTTCGGGAACCTCCCGTCGGCCACTACATGGATCCGACAGAACCCTCTCTGGAGCAAACTGTTGCCAGCCTGAACAGAACAGGAATTGTCTACGAGCCCGGGACAAGAATCAAGTATTCGAATGCCGGCATCGCCGTCGCCGGTTATGTAATGGAAAAGACACAAGGCAAAGAATTCGGCCGGTATGTGGATGAGGCGGTTCTTTTGCCCATGGGACTCATGGAAAGTTCTTTTCTTCCGAGGCCGGATCTTATGAAGCGGAAACCCCGGGCAATCCTCTGGACGTACGACGGGAGGCGAATGGACGTACCAACGTTTCAGTTCGGAATGGCTCCGGCGGCAAACATGTATTCCACGCTGAACGATCTGGCCACGTTTATGATCTGCCTGTTCAACCGCGGAGCAACTCCGGGGGGACAAATCCTTCAGGGACAAACACTTGAAGAAATGTGGCGACCGCAGTTTGCCGGGTCCGGCCAGACCTCGGGAATCGGCATCGGGTTTTTTATCGGACTATTTGACGGAGAGCGTCAGATCAGCCATAGTGGAGACGTATACGGATTTGCAACGGAGTTCACGGCGCTCCCCGACAGGAAGCTTGGCGTCATTGTTGTGAATACCCTGAATGCCTGTAACGATTGGTCAGAGCGAATCGCCAACCACGCGCTACGACTCATGCTGGCGGCAAAACGTGGAGACCGGGGGCCGGGGTTTCCGGTAACAACGACGGTTGAACCGGGCCTTGTCGAGAAGGTTGCGGGCAAATACACCATGGGCGCTGTTACGGTTGAATTCTACCGTAGAAACAATGTTCTCATAATGCAGGGAAGAACGGTGCAATCGGTCGTGCGCCAACTGGGCAATATTCTTATGGTGGACGACAAGCACAATTCCGGCAGTATCGTCATTCCTCTCGGCGACCGCGTGGTCGTCGGAAAAGACACGTTGATGCGTGTCGAAGACACTCGGCCCACTCCGGCGCCTGAGCGCTGGAAGGGACTCATCGGCGAATATGGCTGGGATCACAATACGTTGTACGTCCACGAACGAAACGGCATCCTTCACGCGATGATTGAGTGGTATTTCTCCTATCCTTTAATGGAGATCTCCCGGGACACGTTCGCGTTCCCGAATTTCGGATTGTATCACGGAGAGAAGCTTGTGTTCGAACGTGACACGAAAGGGGGTGCAACGAGGGTTACGGCTGCAAACATACAGTTCGAGAGGAGGGATGTCGGGACAAACGGGCAGTTTCGTATTTCCCCGCAGGCATCCATCGTTGAACTTCGCCGGAAGGCACAACAGGGATCGCCTCCGAAAGAGCACGGCGGGTTCGCCAGAACTGATCTTGTGGAGCTTCAAACGCTCGATCCGACGATCAAGCTTGACGTCCGTTATGCGACGACCAACAATTTCATGGGCGCGGTTTTCTATTCCGAGGCGCGTGCTTTCCTGCAACGCCCTGCCGCTGAAGCCGTCATCAGGGCTTCAAAATGGTTGAAGCAATTCGGATACGGATTGCTGGTGCATGACGGGTACCGGCCCTGGTCTGTCACCAGGATGTTCTGGGATGCGACACCTGCTCATCAGCGCGACTTCGTTGCCGACCCTTCGAAGGGCTCGCGCCATAACCGCGGTTGTGCCGTCGACCTCGCTCTGTACGACTTGAAAACAGGTGAACCTGCTCCGATGGTGAGCGCCTACGACGAATTTACCGTTCGTGCGTATCCCGGGTATCCCGGCGGGACTTCGCTTGAACGGTGGAACAGGGAATTGCTTCGTGAAGCGATGGAGCGTGAAGGATTTCGTGTTTACGATTATGAATGGTGGCACTTCGATTTCAGCGGGTGGGAGCGGTATCCCATTATGAACATCACGTTCGATCAAATCCAGGAATGAGTGCGAAAATCCCTCCTTCTCCGGAATTCCGGCCATTGTATCTGCCGTCATTTGTCTCTATCTTCGTCGAGCCATGAAACTAACCGAAGACCAAAAAATCCGAATCCTCATCGTCGTTTCCCTTCTTGTAGGATGGATTGTCGTGATCTTTTTCCGGTCGGGCACATCGTGGGGATGATTCAGGAAGATCGGGAGTTTTGCCTTGTCTGCTGAACTGACGCCCTCCGGCCGGCTTCGGTCTCTGGATGCGTTCCGCGGTGCGACGATCGCCGGCATGATGCTCGTGAATAATCCCGGCGAATGGTCTTACATTTACGCTCCCTTCCGGCATGCGGCATGGCACGGCTGGACTTTTACCGACACGATCTTCCCTTTTTTTTTGTGGATTGTCGGTGTAGCCCTGACATTTTCTTTCGCCAGGCGTGTGGAACGAGGTGAAGATACGCGGCGGTTGGCCCTCCATGTTCTCAGACGCTCCGCCATCATTTTCGGGCTCGGACTATTCCTCACCGGATTCCCTTTCGGGCTGCTCTTCGATCACTCCTTTTCATTTTCGACGTGCAGGATTCCGGGGGTGCTGCAGCGAATCGCCGTTTGTTACCTGATAGCGGGGCTGGTGTTTCTGAAGACCGACGGGAAACAGCAGGCCTGGATCACGGGAGGTTTGCTGCTCCTGTACTGGATCGCGGTGATGATTATTCCTGTCCCCGGCTACGGGGCCGGTGTTCTGGACCCGACGGGAAATCTTTGCTGGTGGATTGACTCAAATCTGCTTGCAGGTCATACGTGGTCAGGCGCCCCGGTTCATGGTTTTGATCCCGAAGGAATCTTCAGTACGATCCCGGCAATTGCTACGATGTTCTTCGGTATTCTCACGGGTCATCTTCTTCGTTCCCAGCGGTCGGAGCAGGAAAAAACTTCCAGACTTTTTGTTTATGGAAGTCTCTTGCTGCTTGCGGGGCTTATCATGGATAATTGGCTCCCCATCAACAAGAACCTCTGGACCAGCTCCTACTCCGTGTTCATGGCCGGTCTTGCAATGAACGTGCTCGCAGTCTGTTATTGGTTCGTCGATGTCAAGGGATTCGTCGCTTGGGCAAAGCCGTTTGAAATTTACGGCCTCAATGCCATCACTATCTTTTTCCTTGCCGGCTTTTTCGGCCGGCTCTCCTGGCTGATCAAATTGCCGGGACCCGGTGACACAAGCATCTCACTGAAGACTTGGTACTATGGAGTCTTTTTCGAGTGGATTCCTGATCCGACGATCGCCTCTCTGCTTCACGCCCTTGCATGGGTCGCGGGTCTCTACCTGATCGCCTATGTTATGTACCGGCGCCGATGGATTATCAAGGTGTGATCCATGGGCCCGCCTCTCTCACCAGACGTCCTCGCCTCGGGCAAAGCAAGACAGAATCAGAACTTCGCCATTCGTATTTCTCTTGCTGTCGGCTTTCTGATGCTCAGCGGGAAGTGGTACGCTTATCTGCTTACCGGTTCCGCCGCCATTCTTTCCGATGCCGCAGAATCTGTCGTACATGTGATCGCGGTCGGGTTTGCTGCATTCAGCTTGTGGCTCAGTTTTAAGCCTGCGGACGCCAGTCACCCGTACGGACATGATAAGATCAGTTTCTTCTCCGCCGGCGTTGAGGGAACCCTGATTATGCTTGCTGCGGCCGTGATTATCTATGAAGCGGTTCACAAATGGATCGAAGGGCTGGAACTGCAAAATCTCGGTGAGGGAACTCTTTACGTTGCAGCGGCAGGTGCCATCAACGCTGCTCTCGGATGGTATCTTATCCGGCAGGGAAAGCGCCACAGCTCGCTGGTTCTGGTCGCTAACGGAAAGCACGTTCTCACGGATTCCTGGACGAGTCTCGGTGTCGTGGGTGGCCTTCTTCTTGTTCTCTGGTCCGGATGGAAACCCTTCGATCCCTTGATGGCTATGGCTGTTGCTCTGAATATTCTTTGGTCCGGAGGAAAACTTGTCCGGCAATCGGTGGGGGGGCTGATGGACGAGGGTGATCCCCAGACAGAATCAGCAATCCGCTTTATTCTTGACCGCGAAACGAAAGCTCGAGGCGTCGTGTATCACGAATTCCGCCACCGTAACGCCGGAAATACGATCTGGATCGAGTTTCACCTGCTCTTTCCGCGTGCAACGGCCATTGCCGAGGCACATTGGCAGGCAACAGAAATTGAAGCAGCTCTGAAGGCAACGCTCCCCCTTCCGGTGAACGTCACCACCCACCTTGAGCCGGTTGAAGGCCACGACGAAACCCACAGACAGCTCAAAGATTCCAAAGAATAGGCGCCTAGGCTTGTTCCCGCGACATGAGCCGGGCGTCGAGACTGTACCCGCCGGGGCCGCCCACCAGAAACAAAACCGCGAGCATTCCGAATACAGCCGCCAGCTCACGGCTTCCCCGAAACGGATCATCCGCGTGCCGGATAAATACAATCACAAGCATGGTAATCAGGATGAACGCCGACGAAACTCTGGTTCCCAAGCCAAAGGCCAGTAACAGGCCGCCGGCGAATTCCGTGGCAGCGACTGCATAGGAGAAGAATTCAGGAAAGGGAAACCCCATGGTCCCCACGCCGGCGATGAAGCGATCAGAAGGAGGGATTTTGTGTATTCCGTGGTTGAATGCAAGTGTCAGGCCCGTAAAGACCCTGAGGGCAAGCAAGGCGATGTTTCCGGCGACACCTCCGAAACCCTCCCCACCATAAAACAATCGTCTCATGTCCATAAAGCGCTCCATTCACAAGAAAATGGGACGGCCGAAAAACGCGTCGGCACGCCAAAGTATGTTCAGTATCTTAAGATGATATGCTCTTCAGAAATCCCAGCTTGAGCGTGATGTCTACCATCTTGCCTGCAGCAAGACTCCCCGTTTCGAGAACTTTGTTCCATTGTACGTTGAAGTCAAAACGGTTGATCGTGGCTGTCGCTTTCCATCCTGTGCGATGCCCATGAGGAGTTTCAATCGTCCCCTGCAATATGGATTTGTGAACCAGCACATTCTCACAGAATACTAAGTTCCAAAGGTATTTCGTCCGGGTCCATAATTCTGAAACCTAAATGCGATTTATGAACCGACATGTGTTTCTGGTCTGCCCTTGCCAGAATTTCCTCAACGTGAGACCGCCCGACAGCGATACCGAATGACACAAGCCCTGAGGAACCGGATGGAGAGGGGTGTGCCCCGCGGCTGTTCCATACATTCAGTCCTACGTGATGATGATAGCCGTTGGCAGAAAGAAACAACGCACCCGGATAGTCCCGTTGTGTCACGTCAAGACCAAGCAGGTCATGATAGAACGTCTGGCCATTTTCAAGGCTTGAAACCTGCAGATGAATATGGCCTATGACGGTTCTCGGATGAATGTTCCGGTAAGGGGATTCAGGATCCGGAGCCTCAGCAATCAGACCCGGTACATCGAGCGGCTCCGTAACCATCGCAACACCCGATTCTCCTCCGGGCCATTCTTCCTTCGGCCGGTCGCGGTACAGTTCCAGTCCGTTCCCTTCAGGATCGGTGAGATAAGCCGCTTCGCTGACCCCATGATCGGCAAATCCCTGAAAACGCCAGCCTCGTTCGCCGATATGCCGCACTGTCCCTGCAAGCTCCTTGCGGGACGGAAGAAGGAGCGCCGTATGAAACAGTCCGGGGGAATTCAAGCTTCTTGGATGTGCGCCAGGGTCGCCGATCAGGACAATCTGGGCCGGTTCTTGTCCGGATGCGGAAAACCTGACCGTTGTGCGGTCTCGACCTGTCTCCCTCAAACCAACGACATCCCTGTAGAAGGATGCGACGCTTTCCAGGTTGAGAACCCGGAACGAAACATCACTGACCTTCAATGAATCAAAAAATCCGTTCATCTCTGATGTCCGATCGGCCCCCGCACCGTATTGGTGTGTTGTTTTCACTGGATTGTTCTCATTTGAACATTCTTAACATGGAGGAAGTTCACCGCACTGTCAGAATTCGAAGGAAATTCCGAACCTGGCATTTCCGTGCCGCTTTCCAAAAAATTGGCCGCGCTCGTCCAATTCTGCCGAATTGCGCGAATTGACGCTCCGGAAGCTATTTGAACCGGTACAGCAAAACCCACAATATCCATCCAAGGAAGCGTTCCACCCACTCCTATTCCTGCTTCTCTCGACCCCATAATTGCTGCAGCGAAAAACCGATGGCCTTCACCGTCAGCGACAAAGTCGCGGACAGCGCGCCTGTCCGGCAGCAACCGAATCCGGAAAGAATCCGGTATTCCCTGAGATTGAGCATGGCTTGTGAAGATCGGCAGCACGGCGAAGAGAACGATAATTCTTATGGTCATGGTGTGAATCCGTTCATTCGATTCTCCCTGGGTGATTTGGTCTTACGATCCTCACCCTGCAATCCGACCAAGAATTCCCGTTATCCACGCAAGTCTTCTTCCCTGCTCAAGAGAGTCAGGGATCCGAAGGACAAGCTTCAGCTGCTTGCCATCCTGCCGGAAATTTGACCGGAGTTCCTTCATTCCCGTCACAGTGTCCATAACCGCTTGAAACATGGAAGGGGATCCGGTACGATCGTCGTAGAATTCCGTATCACCTTCCGGCGGGAACCATAACGTGACAATGGATTTCGAAATTTCGACTTTTGTAATCCTCACAGCTGCCGCCGCAATCTTCACTTCCACGGTTCTGAACAGGTCCTCGACTTCCGGCGGATATTCCCCGAATCGGTCTTGCATTTCTTTTCTCATCTCATCCACTTCATCACTCCCCTTCATTTGGTACAACCGCCGGTAGATATCAAGCCTCTCGGAATCCGCAGCAACATACATCTCGGGAATCAACGCCTCGATGTCAGTCTCAATAACCGTATCCTGCAAAGGACCGGTGACCGGCATGCCGGCGTCCGCGAGCTCTTTGAATTCCTCTGTCTTGAGCTCACGCACCGCTTCCTCGACGATCTTTTGATACATTTCATACCCCATTTCGAGGATAAATCCCGACTGCTCCGCGCCCAGGAGATTCCCTGCGCCCCGGATTTCCATATCTCTCATCGCAAGGTTGAAACCAGATCCCAATTCCGTGAATTCCTGTATTGCCTGAAGCCTCTGCAGCGTTTCCCGCGGAAGGCTGGAAAGGGGCGGTGTGAGCAAATACGCATATGCCTGTACGTTTGATCTCCCCACCCGGCCCCTCAACTGGTATAATTCCGCCAGTCCGAAACGATCCGCGCGATTGATGATAATGGTATTGACGCTTGGGATGTCGATTCCCGACTCGATAATCTTCGTGCAGATAAGCACGTCATACTTGCGCTCCAGAAATTCCACCATCGTCGTTTCAAGTTCATGACCCTTCATCTGCCCGTGAGCCACGTGGATGCGCGCTTCAGGAACATGCTTTCGCAGCAGATGCACAATGTCTTCCATTGACTGGATGCGGTCATGAATGACATAAACCTGTCCGCCCCTGTGCAGTTCTCTGAGAATTGCCTCCCGCATAAGTTTCAGATCGAATTCTGCAATCTCGGTCGCAATGGGAAGCCTGTTGCGCGGCGGTGTGTTAATGATCGAAAGATCCCGCGCGCCCATCAGCGAAAACTGGAGCGTTCGGGGGATCGGTGTGGCTGTCAGCGTCAGAGTATCCACCGTCGCCCGCAGTGAACGGAGTTTTTCCTTTGCCCGGACGCCAAAGCGATGCTCCTCATCAATCACCAGCAATCCGAGGTTTTTGAACACGACATCTTTCGACAGCAGCCGGTGCGTTCCGATAAGAATATCGGCGGATCCCTCAGCAAGACTCACCAGGATGTTTTTTTGTTCCTTTTTTGATTTGAACCTTGTGAGACTCTCAACGCGTACGGTATACCTCTGGAGCCGGTCCATGAAGGTCAGATGATGTTGCTGGGCAAGAATTGTTGTCGGCACCAGTACTGCGACTTGTTTGCCGTCAAGGACGGCTTTGAACGCCGCCCTCACCGCCACTTCAGTTTTTCCAAAGCCGACATCCCCGCAGATCAGGCGATCCATGGGGGCAGACTGCATCATGTCGTTCTTGACGTCCCCGGTCGCCCTGGCCTGGTCTGGCGTATCCTCATACATGAAGGATGCCTCGAGTTCTTTCTGCCAATGACTGTCCGGTGAGAACGCGAATCCCGCTTCGTTCTTCCGCCTGGCATACAGCGCTATCAGGTCCCGTGCAATATCCTTGACGCGCTTGTGCGCGCGCGATTTCAAGCGATCCCATTGAGGAGTCCCCAGCCTTGTGAGCGCCGGCTCGTGACCGTCCCTTGAGGAATACTTCTGAACGCGGTTGACAAAATTCAGATTGACGTACAAAACATCGTTTTCCTCATACTGGACCTTCATTACCTCCTGCTCGATGTTTTTCACCCGAATTGTATGAAGTCCGGCAAACCTCCCGATCCCATAATCGGTATGGACCACATAGTCCCCTCGTTTCAGACGGAACAATTCCCTCTGGCTCAGTCCTTTGAATCGGGTCTTCTTCGAACTTCCTCTTCGCTTCAACCGTCCGAAAATCTGATGTTCCGTATAGACTGCAATGTGAGCAGGGGGAAACACAAATCCCTCATGAACTGCTTCGGTACTGAACCGTAGGGGGGACATTTCAATTTGCAGCCGCTCAACCTCGTCCTCGACAAGCTCCTTCAAACGGTTTTCTTCTTCCGGACTGTCGCTCATAAGAAACACTTCATACCCGTCGGCGTGTTTCCGGCGGAGTTCCTCCACAAGAAAACGAATGCTGCCGTTCAACGGAGGTTGCGGAAGACCCCCGAATGCGATATCCGGATCCGGCATGAGGTTTGAATGGGTGATGTTCCGGAATGCCTTGACACGTTCGGCAAATTGCTGCCATGACATGATGTGTTCCACCCCCTCTTCGTGAAGCTTTTCGGCTTCATGCTGAAGGCCCGCCGGTTCATCGAGGAGAATGAGTGCCTTGCGGTCAAGGTAGTCAAAAATGAAGCCTCCGGTCTCGGGAAGATCGCTCCGATCGAACATTCGTGCGGCAATCGTTGCCGACGAGAGATTCTTTACCGACCGTTGGGAGCGAACATCGAATTCCCTGATCGACTCAACGGAATCGCCCCAGAACTCGATGCGCAGCGGATGCTCTCCGAGGAAGGAGTACACATCGACGATTCCTCCGCGAACCGCCACATCTCCATACTCCTCCACGAAATCTTTTCGCTCAAATCCCAGGTCCGCAAGTTGTGAAAGCAGATTCTGAAAAGGATATTGTTTGCCTTTTTCAATTGTAAGCAAATGCCTGCGAAGAACTTCCGGGGGCGGAATCTGACTGATAGCAGCTTCAAGAGAAGCTGCGACCACGACGGGGTGGTTTTCTGTCAACGTCCTGAGGGCTTCCGTGTTGTTGACCGGGCCTGTCAAATCGAGCACGGTGGAAGCGTGGTGGTGCGCATGGACAAACAGCGCGGAAGGGGCTGTTCCGAAAACCGTAAGGTCATCGCGAAGCATCTCGGCCTTGTCGCGATCCGTGCAGACGACAAGGATTTGTTCAATCCCCTCATCGGCAATCTGGCCCGCGGCAACAGCAATGAGAGAGCCGCTCAGTCCCGAGATAACGGGCGATTGGTCGGAGTTGTTTTGGGTGACAAGTGTTCTCAAACGTCGGAATGGCTCCGAATGAGAAACCAGATCGGCATAAGAATCGGTCATTACGTCCTTTCGAACCTCCAGAAAACACCAATCCCCTCCATTCCCGGGCGGACCGGGAGCGGAAGGGGATACCAAGGTACGGAAGGCACGGCCGAAAAGCAAAATTGAATATATCCGTAAGATTTTATGAATAGCGTTTCCGGCTTGATTCTCCGGGCGATAACGAGTATTATCATTGCCGATCAATATGCGGTGCAAAGGGGCCGCGTTGTTAGGGTGTGTTCCTGGGAGGAAACCATTCGCGGCGCGGCTTCTGCGCCGCGTACACCACCTGCCAGTGGACCTCCTCCCCCGCTCTTGTCAGGCGTTAACGCATGGCAACAAACTTCCATCAATTCGTTTCTCTTCTCGAGAGGCTTCTCATGAAACGTGTTTTTGTTCTTGCGGTAATTGCCGCGATTTCCATCCCATCGTTCCCGGCATTCTCTCAAACATCCGACGATGACGAGGGTCTTGAAGAAACAATCGGCAAACTTGCCCAGGACGCGGCCCGGGCCTACATTTCACCGGTTGTTTCAGGATTCGGCGCGGACCTGAATTCCGGATGGTTCCATAGAGCACCGTGGGCAACCATGTTGGGATTTGATTTGGAATTCGGCGTGGTGGCCATGGGAGCGGTAATGGAAGACACACATCGAAGATTTACATCGGACGGCTCATTTCGCTTCAACTTCAACCAGGCAGATCAACTCGCCGCACAGGCTTCCAACGAGACTGGATTTCCTCAGACTCAAGACGCTATTCGCGACGCGATTCTCGCTCAAGAATTCGGGGTGAATTTCTCCGGCCCTACTATTGTAGGCTCCAAAGCTGAAAGTCTGCAGGTCGCGTTTCCGGGAAAAGTAATTAATGTGAACGGTTCGAACTACAGTTTGCCGTCACGCGCCTTTACCCTTCCCGTGACAGGAATTCTCGAAGAAGCGAAACTTATCCCGCTGGGGACCTTTCAGCTCACTCTCGGCACTTTCCTCGGAAGCCAGTTTACACTTCGGTACTTCCCTGAAGTGGAGCTGGATCCAAAAATCGGAAAATTCAAGTACATCGGATTCGGGATTCAACACAATCCCCTGGTGTGGTTTGGCGGTGAAGACGCTCTTCCCTTTGAACTTTCAGCCTCGTATTTTACTCAAAACCTCAAAATCGGGACGCTCATGGACGCGAGCGCTTCGGCGTTTGGCATCAATGCGAGTATCCGGCTCGGTTGGGGATTCCTGAACCTGACTCCGTATGCAGGCTTCATACTCGAAAGCTCGAAAATTCTCTGGAGCTACGACTATACCGTCGATACGCCGACAGGTCAGGCTCAGGAAAGAATCCAGTTCGAGGCACAGGGCGAGAACTCGTCCAGGATCGTTCTCGGCGCATCCGTGAAAATTCTCCTGGTCAACGTTAATTTCGATGTCAACCTTGCCAAATATCGGACATTCAGCGCCGGCGTTATGATCGTAATATAGCCGTATTGTTCAGTTTGGCCAAAAGGCTGACCAAACATTCTGGTCGGCCTTTTTTGTTTTGTGGGGAAAAAGACGTATCTTGTGATGCCTCAGAGACCACTGAGGCATTTTTTATTCCACACTGATGCTCGCTGATATTCACAAATGTCGCATATGATTCAATGAATTGATGAGGTTGGATTGACGAAAAAGCGCACTGATATCCGAAACATTGCCATTATTGCTCACGTCGACCATGGCAAGACGACACTCGTGGACCATATGCTCCGTCAAACGGGCACATTCCGCGCCAATCAGGACATGGGGACCCGCGTCATGGATTCCAACGAGCTGGAGCGTGAACGCGGCATTACGATTCTCGCCAAGAACACCGCCGTGTTCCACCATTCGGGGATCAAGATCAACATTGTCGACACTCCCGGCCACAACGATTTCGCCGGCGAGGTGGAGCGCACGCTGAAAATGGTTGACGGTGTTTTACTGCTCGTCGACGCGGCAGAAGGACCGCTTCCCGGAACAAAGTTTGTCCTTAAAAAATCCCTCGAGCTGGATCTTCAACCGATTGTTGTCATCAATAAAATTGACCGGAAGGACGCGAGACCCCATGAAGTACTTGACGAGGTCTTCGACCTGTTTCTGTCCCTTGGTGCCAACGACCGGCAACTGGATTTTCCCACCATCTATTGCGTCGCCAAGCAGGGCCTTGCCAAGCGCGAACTCGAGGAGGAAGCCTTAAACCTTGAGCCTTTGTTCGACGCCATCATCAACAAGGTTCCTCCTCCGCCCGGCGAATCGATGCTTCCGTTCCAAATGCTCGTCACAACCATCGATTACAACGACTATCTCGGACGATTGGGCATCGGCCGCATTTCCCGCGGAACCATCCGCCTCGGCTCGCCGATGAAAGTCGTTCACCGCGACGGCGGTGTTGACGATGCCAAGGTTACCAGGATTTACACGTTTGCCGGTCTGAAACGCGTTGAAGTGAATGAAGCGTCCGCGGGGGAAATCATTGCCCTCGCCGGCATGGAGGACGTCGACATCGGGGAAACGATTGCCGACGCGGCCGATCCCGCTCCGCTTCCGTTCGTTTCCATCGACGAACCGACGTTGTCGATGAACTTCATGGTGAATAATTCGCCGTTTGCAGGACAGGAGGGAAAGTATGTCACAACGAGGAATCTCGGGGAACGCCTTGCCCGTGAGTTGCGGTCCAATGTAAGCCTCCGCGTCGAGTTGACGGAATCACCGGACGTGTTCAAGATCAGCGGCCGCGGCGAGCTTCACCTGGCGATTCTGATTGAAACGATGCGCCGAGAGGGATTTGAGTTTCAGGTCTCCCGCCCTGAAGTCATTTTTAAACACATCGCTGATGTCCTTTCGGAACCCATGGAACATGTCATCATTGATGTTCCGGACGAGTTTGTCGGCACCATCATCGAGAATCTCGGCCGCCGGAAAGGCGAAATGAAAACGATGCTTCAGGTTCAGGGCAATACACGCCTCGAGTTCATCGTGCCCGCCCGGGGTCTTATCGGATTCAGGTCGGAATTCATGACGCAGACGCGGGGAACGGGAATCCTCCATCACAACTTCCACGGGTATGAGCCGTACAAAGGCGATCTGGCCCATCGGACCCGCGGTGCCTTGATCGTCCTCGAAGAAGGAACTGCGGTGGCCTACGCGATGTGGAAGCTTCAGGAACGCTCGACGTTTTTTATCGCTCCGGGAATACGGGTTTACGCGGGGATGATCGTCGGCGAGAACTCCCGCGAACAAGATATGGTCGTCAACGTCTGCAAAACAAAGCAGCTCACGAATATCCGTGCCTCGGGGTCCGACGAGGCGATCCGGCTCGAGCCTCCACGCATCCTCACGCTGGAACAAGCCATCGAGTGGATCAGCGACAATGAATTCGTTGAGGTCACTCCGAAGGCCATCCGTATTCGGAAACGCTACCTCGACCACAACGTGAGAAACCGTATGTCCAAGAAAACAGCCGAAGAGATCTCCGCCTGATCCCGAACGCGGTGCCAGAAACGATGTTTTCCCGCCGCACTCAATGGAACCTTGAAGAGAATCGCCTCACCCGCCTCCTCAGGGAAAAACGCAGACAAGGCGTTCCGCTCGCGGATTTCACGGAAGCAAATCCGACGCGGTGCGGTTTCTCAGCCTCTGCCGCTGTTCTCGAACTCCTTTCCCGCCCCGGGTCCCGTTTCTATAATCCCGATCCTAAAGGGGCACTGTCCGCACGGGAAGCAATCGCCGGCTACTACGCGGAACAATCCATTCGCGTGTCTCCTGAACAAATACTCCTTACTTCGGGGACCAGTGAAGCATATGCCCACCTGTTTCAACTGCTCTGCGACCCCGGCGATTCTATTATCACGCTTCATCCCTCATACCCTCTTTTCGAACACCTTGCCCAATTGTCGGATATTTCGCTGGTATCTGTTGCCCTTCGCTACGATGGCGAGTGGCATATCGATCCTGAAGAACTCCGCGCGACGGTTTCTGATACCTCACGGGGGATGATTCTCGTTCATCCTCACAGCCCCACAGGAATGCTGCTAAAGGAAGCCGCCCGTTTACAAATGGAGTCCATCCTTCTGCAGCACGGCTGCCCGATTATTGCCGACGAGGTGTTTTCCTCCTACCGGCATGTCAACGACACTCATGCCGTGCGATCCTTTGCTGATTCGGATTCCATTCTCACCTTCACCCTGAACGGACTTTCCAAGCTTGCGGGATTTCCGCAGCTAAAACTGGGGTGGATTGTCGTCAGCGGTCCTGCAACCCTTCAACAAGAAGCATTAAAGCGGCTTGAAATGATCAGCGATACCTTCCTCTCGGTATCAGCTCCTGTTCAACTTGCCCTCCCCGAAATTCTCAGTGCACTCCCTTCTTTGACAGGACCGATTCTTGAACGGGTGCTGGAAAATATCGGCGTTCTTCAAAAATCCGTCGAGGGGACACCTGTGTCTCTCCTACGCCCGCAAGGAGGCTGGAATGCCGTTCTGCGAATGCCTGCTGTGCTATCGGACGAAGACTGGTGCCTTCAATTCCTGGAGAACGAGAATGTCATTGTACACCCTGGCTATTTCTTCGATTTTCGAGGTGGGGAATTCGTGGTTTTGAGCCTTTTGCCGGAAACCCCCGAATTTGAGCAGGGAATCAATCGCCTTATGAGCGCAGTTTCTAGAATTGTGTTAGCCTGACCACGCTGCAATCCATGAGACTCATGTGGAGGGGAACTCCTGAGCGCTCAGGCTGGTTTTAGACCTAGTTTGTAGTACCCGGAATTCATTATCCACAGGAGGCTTCATGAAACAATTACTCATCATCGCCGTGTTCCTCGCTCTGAGCACAGGGACCGCCGTTGCCCAGGAAAAGAACTGGACGAAGGAGATGACTCTGACGGGCGAAGTCGTTGACGTTGCGTGTTATCTCGGAGTGGGTGCGAAGGGACCCGGCCACATCAAATGCGCAACTGCTTGTGCAAAGGCCGGGGGCGCTTTGGGTATTCTCACGGCGGACGGGAAACTCTATGTTTCGCTGTTGCCTGACAGGCACAGAGAAAACCCGAACGCCATGCTCATGGACTACATTGGCAAAGACGTCGAGGCAAAAGGGACTGTTCATGTGAAAAGCGGCGTCAACGGAATTATGATCAAAAGCGTCACGGCAGCAACAATGTGAGGAGGGTTTTTCAGACAAGGCGGTTCGAGACCGGACCGCCTTCTAGAGGACGCGGACGGTTTGTTTGACGGCGGATTTTGCCGTTTCGGCGCCAAGGCGGCGCTTGATAACGGATCGATACCGTGAGGACATTTCAAACTGGATGCTGTTTCGGAGGGTTCTCACACAGCAAGTGCCCACGGTACCCGAGCCGGCGAACGGATCGAGAACTGTGTCGTAAGGATTCGAAGACTTGATAATCAGGTACTCAATCAGGGGTTCCGGCTTCTGCAAGAGATGCGTCTGCTGATGGGATTTGATTTTTGGATAGTACACACTGTCCCGGTCTCTTCTTCCGTGGAGTTTCTTCCTCCCTTTCATCCCGAAAAGAATCATTTCATAGGACTGCGCATAACTCCAGTGCAGGTCTCCCGCCGTATGGTTGTCTTTTGACCAAATGAGAATATTCTTCAGGATAAAATATTTTTCAAATTCACCCTTCCAGTCATCCACGGTCTTCCAGCTTGTAAAAATGTAACAATGGCTTGCGGGTTTTGACACCCTGTCGAATTCGCGCATCAAACCTGCAATATCGAGGTTACCCGCATCGTTGGCGATCCGCGTGGTCTTGCGAACAGTCCGCTTCTGACGCCCCGTGGAATAATCCTGACCGTACGGCGGGTCGGTGAGGATCAGATCGACGCTTCCTTCCGGAACAAGAGAAAGATGGGTAAGCGCATCCTTGAAGTAGACAGTATGGTGAATGGTCGCTGGCAAGCGGGTTACTGTTCCGGTTTCCTCTGCCGGGCGAGGATTTCCCTGACGAGCGGAAGATTGTTCATATTCACCAGGACCAGCAACGTATCCCCGGGTTCGAAGACTGTGCCTCCGCTCGGGACAATGTAGGTTTCTCCCCGACCTATGAGCACCACCAGACTATCCGGGGGCAATCCAAGTTCGACGATGGATTTGCCAACGACCTCCGAATGAAACGGCACGGTCAGATCCACAAGTTCTGTGTCACTCCCCGCTATTGGTTCAAATTCCAGCGGATGGGATTTCTTCCGCTCGGCAGGACGCGTGAGACCAAGAAGGTGCGCGGCGAGCGGAATGGACCAGCCCTGCAACAAGGCAGAGGTTAAGACGATAAAAAATACAAGATTAAACAACAGCTCTGCCTGGGGAATTCCGGCCAACAGTGGAAATGTCGCGAGAATAATCGGAACAGATCCCCTCAGGCCCACCCAGGAAATGAATAGTTTCTCCTTCCAGTGGAATTTTGTTGCAGCGAGAGCAATGAACACGCTAAATGGTCGCGCAATGAACATCAGGAACCCCGAAACCAACAGTCCTATGTTGACTACCGGAAGGAGGCGGGATGGAAATACCTGCAGACCCAGCGTGAGGAACATTCCGATCTGACTGAGCCACGCCAGTCCGTCAAAAAAACGTAAGAGACTTTTCTTCTGAACAAAATCGCTGTTCCCGAGTACGATCCCAGCAATGTATACTGCCAGAAATCCGCTTCCCTGAAGGACTGCCGTACTCGAATAGATCAGGCATGCGAACGCAAGGGCAAAGACCGGATAAACCCCTTCGTAAGAAAAACGGAGACGGTTGAGTAATTGCACCATTGCCTTCCCAAGGAAATACCCAAAAACCCCTCCCAACCCCATTTGGAGAACGAACAGTCCGAGAAGATCCACCAGCGATGTTTCGGGGAAACGAATAATTTCAAGAAATCCTACCGTAAGGAAGACGGCAGTCGGATCGTTACTTCCGGACTCGAGTTCCAGTAGGGGTTTGAGTTTTCCTTTGAGGCTGACGTTTTTCGACCGCATGACTGAAAAGACGGCCGCTGCGTCTGTCGATGAAATTACGGCACCGAGGAGGAAACCGTATTCGAGTGGAACTCCCAGGAAGAAATAGGCAAAACCGCCCACCGAAAGTGCCGTTACCAGTACCCCAAACGTTGAGAGACCCACGGCGGGAATGAAAACCCCGCGCACATCAGACCAGCGGGTATCCAGACCGCCGCCGAACAGAATGAACACGAGGGCAACAATGCCAATTGAACTGGCAAGCTTGGGATCGTCAAAATCAATACCGCCGGGGCCCTCGGAGCCGGCCAGCATGCCCACCACCATGAAGATGATCAGCGTCGGCACACCAAGGTTATCGGAAAGCTTTCCGATAGCTATGCTGATCAGAATGAGCACTGAACCGACAAGGAGGATGTATTCGATGCCCAGCATGTTGACTTGAAGGAATAGTTCCGCGCCTCAAGCTATGAAAAAGCGCCAATAAAACCAACGAGCGTGTCCAAAGAATTGAAGCTGAGGAAAACATTTCGTAGGATTGACCGTTCTCTTTGCCATGCACTCGACCATTCTCTTCGCCATAGGTCTTTCCATCGTTGCGGCCTCTATTTTGGCCTATGCTGCTCAGTACCTTCGACAGCCGCCCATCCTCGGATACATTGCCGCGGGAATGATCATCGGCCCTCACGGATTTGGATTGATCCAGCATCAGGAAGACGTCACAGCCATTTCGGAGCTCGGCCTGGCGTTTCTTCTGTTCATTGTCGGCCTTGAAATCGATGTGAAGAAATTTGTCCGCTCGGGGATGATTTCTTCGGTGATCGGGGTCTTTCAGGTTGCCGCCTGTTCGATCCTGGGGTACACTTTGGCGGTTTGGCTCGGCTACGAACGTCTCGATGCAGTCTATATCGGCGTCGCCCTCTCATTTAGCAGTACGATGATCGTAGTAAAACTGCTGAGCGACCGGGGTGAACTTGATACGTTGCCCGGACGGGTCACGCTGGGCATTCTGTTGGTGCAGGATGCCCTTGCGATTTTCGTTCTTGCCGGCCAGAGCAATATCAACGATCCCTCGTTTGGTCCCGTTGCATTGTCCATTGTGTACGGACTTGCTCTCGTCATCGTAAGTTTTCTTGTAAGCCGATATGCCCTCCCAGCCGCTTTTCAGCGCGTGGCTCGAAATCCAGAAATGGTTCTGGTTCTCTCCATCGCCTGGTGTTTCGTCATGTGCTGGTTCGCGCTTGTTGCCGGGTTTTCCATCGCCATGGGGGCTCTCATCGCGGGTGTGAGTATCTCCACATTCCCGTACTCCCACGACGTTATCGCCAAAATCCGGTCTCTCAGGGATTTTTTTGTCACCCTGTTTTTCGTGTCTCTCGGCATGCAGATTCTCCTGACGTCGGTCGAAATGGTTCTTGCGGGCGTTGTGCTCTCTATATTCATTATCGGCAGCCGCATTGCTTCCATTCTCCCCGTGAGTATCGTAATGAAGCTCGGAACCCGGGTAGGAATTCTCTCTTCCCTTTCCCTCTCTCAATCGAGCGAATTCTCCCTTGTGATCGCGTCACTCGGACTCGCTTATGAGCATATTTCATCGGAAGTTGTGTCATTGATCGCCCTGACCCTTGTCATCACTTCGACTGCATCCACGTATATGATGATGAGCAGCCACACGCTCGCCCGTTGGGGTGTTCGCCTTTTGGAGGCCCTGGGGGTCAGGAGCTCGTATTTACAGAATGAGGAACTCCATGAAACGCGCGGAGGGGATATTGTAATTCTGGGGTGCCACCGGGTGGGAAGCGGACTCGTGGAGGCTTTGCATCTCGAGCATAAACTTCTCCACGTCCTGGATTTCAATCCGCAGGTTCTCGAGAGACTTCGGGCCAGGGGAATCGCAGCGTCCTATGTGGACATCAGTCATTTTGACGCGCTGGAGGAAATCGGTATTCACAGGGCGAGTGCCATTATTTGCACTCTCCCCGACGACTTTCTTCGCGGAACGAGTAATGAGGCCCTGTTGAAATACCTGCGGGCACGGAAGGTCAAAGGGAAGATTATTGTGTATGCAACGTCCGTGACTGAAGCGCTGAAATTATACGAGGAGGGCGCCGACCACGTCATTCTCCCCCATATCGTGACCGGTGAACAAATCGCCGGGTTGATCCTGCTCAGGAACGACCGCGGATTCAGAAGAATACGTTCCTCCACCATCAAAGAGCTTGAGCAGAGGAACGAAGTGCTGCCGTAATTACTTCTCTCGTTCGAAGTTCCGCCACTGGCGCGCGTAATCCGCAAGCTGGCCGGCCGCCCGGCCAAAAACCGTTTCGGCTTCAAAGCCTGCCGATGAAGCCCTGTTTCCGGCTTTCACGTTCGTCAGAATTTCAATCCCCTCTTCAACGGTGTTGACTGCGTAAACATGAAATCTCTTCTTTCGGACCGCCTCAACTACATCCTCCCTGAGCATGAGTTCCGGAACATTGAGTGAAGGAATCAGGACTCCTTGTGTTCCGGTGAATCCCCGGCTTTTGCAGCAATCGAAGAAGCCCTCGATCTTCAGGTTCACACCGCCGATCGGCTGGATCTCTCCCTTTTGGTTTACCGAACCGGTGACGGCAATATCTTGTCGAATCGGAATATTCGCCAGGCTCGATAGAATGGCGTAGATCTCTGTTGAAGAAGCGCTGTCTCCGTCAACACCGCCGTAAGATTGCTCGAAGGTGATGCTCGCGTCCATGACAAGCGGAACGCGTTGCGCAAACCGGCTTCGGAGATAGCCCGTGAGAATCGCCACCCCTTTGTTATGCGTCGGCCCGCTCAGTTCCGCTTCCCGTTCGATATTGATGATGCCCGACCGCCCCAGAGACGTCCTGGCTGTGATACGAACAGGCTTGCCGAAGGCATGTTCGCCCATGTCGTAGATTGTCAATCCGTTCACCTGTCCAACAGAACTCCCACTGGTGTCGATCATGAACGTTCCTTCGGTAATCAGCTCCTGGATCCTGTCCTCCACAAGCTTGACCCGGTAGATGCGTTCTTCGATCGCTTTCTCGACATCTTTTCCGTTGACTGATGGACTTCCGTTCTTCGAAGCCCAGAAATTTGACTCCCGGGCGACATCGGCAATAATATTGAATCGCGTGGAGATCTTTTTTTGCCTTCCCGAAAGGCGTACACCGAACTCGATGATCTGAGCCAGGGCGGTTGCTTCAAACGGCATCAGCTTTTCATCCTCACACACCATCTTAAGAAACCGGACGTAGTGTTCAACGCTACCGGCATCCCTCGGCATTTCCGAGTCAAAATCAGCCCTGATCTTGAAGATCTTGCTGAAGTCTTCATCACGATCATACATCAGGTAATAGAGTTGAGGGTCACCGATCATGATGACTTTGACATTCAGCGCAATAGCCTCCGGTTTCATTCCTGTGGTGGCAAAATTGAAGACCGGTTCATAGGTGTGAATCTCCATTTTGCCGGTTCGCAGCGTCCGCTTAAGATCTTGCCACGCCCAGGGCTCGATGAGCGTGTCAAGGGCGTTGAGAACCAGGTATCCCCCGTCCGCGCGCAACAAGGAACCAGCCTTGATGTGCATGAAATCCGTTTTCCAAACGCCGGATCGCTCCATTTCACGCTCGAGAGTTCCAAAGATATTTTTGTACTTGGGGTTTGTTTCGACGACGATTGGAATGGTTTCTGATTCTCCGTTGTCAACAAGCACGTTAACCTGGTACTCTACATCGTCGTTTTCGCCCTTCTCCTCTTCCTCCGGTTCGGATTGTTGTTGCGGCGCCATCGCCGGATGTCCCCTGAAACGTTCAAGGTGTTTTCGAATGTCTTCACGAACCTCGGAAAGGTAATCCTGGACCTTCTTGTCGTCATACGTCACCTTCAGCACGTCGATCGCCTCATCAACGATCGGCATCACGAGCCGTTCTTCGAGCTCAACGACCGACTGTTGCACCTTCTTCTCGATGTTCCGCAGCTCGCGAAATACCGCTGACATTTGCTTTTCGAGGTCGGCCTGCACTTCCTTCAGCCGCTCAAATTCCTCTTTCGGAACCTCCCCTTTCTGCATAAGAGCCTCCGCCTGATCGAGATTGATCGCCTCTCCTTTGACCACCGGAACCACATCAGGGCGCATTATGTTTCCAATCTGAACCTGCACAAGATCGAATCCCTGCTCTTTGACACGTTTCTCGAAATCCTGAAGCACGCTTTTCTGGCGTTCCTGAAAATGCTGCAGTGTCACCTTCCTCGCCTCCTGGTACCTCTGACTCTCATAGAGGGCAGGAATGCTGTTTCTGAGCTCTGTGATGAGGGACTCCATATCATGTTTGAGCGACCGTCCCTGGCCGGCGGGAACAGAAAGCGCAAGCGGCATGTCGGGATTTCTGAAATTGTGCACATAACAGTGGTCCTTCAGCTCCGCTTCGTGATGCTTGAATTCCTGCAGAAGACGTTTGATCGTCGTCGTCCGTCCGGTACCGGCCATTCCCGTAACAAAGATGTTGTAGCCGTAATGATTCATTTCCAGACCAACGCGGAGTGCCCTCAGAGCGCGCTCCTGTCCGATGATTTCTCTCGTCGGCTTTATGTCATCGGTCGTCCTGATCTTCAGGGATTTCGGGTCACACTGCCAACGAAGGCTTTCATGGCCGAGTGGGCGATGGGAGGATGATTTCTTAAGAGAGACTGTGCCGGATTGAATGCGCTGTGGTTTCTTTTTCATGAGTCGTTGGTCCGTATTACCGCAACTTCTCAAACTCCCCCGTCTTCTTGTTTTTCCGCACGTTGTCCCACGGAAAGTATTTTCCGTTCATGGCAATATAGACGCCGCGGGGCAGGGTTTGAACGAACGCCAGTGCGCTCCCGAGATTGAACAACCCGTCCGAGCTTCCGAATTTATACGGAATCATTGCTCCCGTGAGGACGATGGTCTTTGCCATGTCATCCTCACCAAGAGCCCGCGCCGTCAACTCCATGGTGTCGGTTCCATGTGTGATGACGATTTGCTCTTCCGCCGTACTCTTGCAGCGACCGACGATACCATGCCTGTCTTCATCCGTGAGCTCAAGGCTGTCAATCAGTATCAGCGTTTCCACCTCTGCTTCAACCCTGGAACGCCCGAGGTTGAGCATTTCCGGAAGGTGCGTGTTCTTGAAAAAGAGCTTCCCTTCGATCTCATTGTATTCCTTGTCGAATGTTCCGCCCGTGACAAAAATTCTCATTGCCATTGTGTCGCCTCTAATACGGTCTCGTGAGGAATTCCAACCCGAAGACAACGATCATCCACCACATAACGCTCTGTGCGATGACCCGATGGTTGAGTTTGAGAATATTCCAGCATCGGGCCGATAGATAGAGAATGATCGTGAAAAAGACGCTGAGAGCCAAGGCCGAAATCAAGCCAAGACTGCCGCTCCAGAGAGCTGAGAGATGAATTTCTGCATTCACAACGCTCCCGTACAAAATGAGGAGGTGCGTCACATAGACAAACAGTGACTCCGTTCCAATGAGCACAATCCACCGCGGTGACGCGTGCGATCGATGTTCCAACAACCATCCTCCACCCATCAAGAGGAACAAGCCGCCCAGTTTCATGAGCATGAAATTTGGACTCGAATGCCAGAAATCTCCGTATGAATAAATGGAAGCCGGAACGATCTCAAAAACTGCTCCCAGCAAGATCAGGAGAATCCCAGCCGTCGTCAGCTGCCGAATGAAGGAGTGCTCCTTTCCCGCGTTTGCAGATTTCATGAACTCGTATGAAGCAAGGCCGCCCGCAAACAGAAATGCGCTGTACGGAAACAACGGATACACTGATCCCGTCGTTCCCTGAACGGCCATCGAAACCGCCGCAGACAGTTCGAAATCCCCGGCCCGATTCCACACGACCGGCGTGACCAGAAGAACCGCGGGGATCAGAATGAAGAGGGCCATGACGAACAGACGCTCTTTTCTCAGCACGAGGATAAGGAACTGAACAACAAGAAGACTGAACCCGATGCACTGCAAAACATCGAATCCAAAGAACGAATTCCACCCCTGGGGGGTGGTTTCCCGGAGCATCTTTGTAAGGGAGAGAAAGGGGAGATGGAGAGCATAGCCGATCAGGATCAGCAGTATGATTCTTCCGGTTCTTCGAATCAGAGCCGGTGTAAGCCGGAGGAATTCCGGCCAGCGCCGCTGGGCAGAAATGCCAAAGGTGATTCCAGCGCCAAACAGAAATCCGGGGCCTGTGATCCCGTGAATCAGTTCGTGAATTCCGAATGCAGGCGTCTCTTTCCATGCGGGTATGAGAAGTTCCCGGAGAACGTGGCCTTCAATCATCAGGAGAACGATTATTCCGCGGTACACGTCGAGGAACGCGTAGCGCGTCTGCATGCTCAGGAGGCTCCCATCACGGCATTGATCGCAACCACGGTCACAATGTCGGAAACGCTTGCTCCTCTGGACAAATCGAACGCAGGTTTGTTCAGGCCCTGAACGATTGGACCAAGCGCTTCCGCTCCGCCCATGCGTTGGGCCAGCTTGTAGCCAATGTTTCCCGCGTTCAAATCGGGGAAGATGAGAACGTTCGCACGCCCTTCCACCGGACTCCCCTTCGCCTTCCGATCTGCCACTGCAGGAACAATGGCGGCGTCAAGCTGAAGTTCACCGTCTGCAATGAGATCAGGTACCTTCTGCTGAACAATCGCTGTGGCTTTCTGAACCTTTTCAACGAACGGATGTTCTGCACTTCCCCTGGTGGAGAAGGAAAGCAGCGCCACACGCGGTTGCTCACCGGTAAGTTTGGCATGATTCTCAGCCGCGGCAATGGCAATGTCGGCAAGTTGCTCGGCTGTCGGGTCCGGCACCACAGCGCCATCGGCAAACGTGTACACGGCGTAGGGAAACACCATCAGAAAGAAACTGGAGACAACGCTGATTCCGGGCTTTACACCGATCACCTGGATCCCGGCGCGAAGAACATCGGCGGTCGTGGAAAGTGAACCCGCAACGCTGCCGTCTGCCAACCCCTCCCGCACCATCATCGCTCCGAAAAATAAGGGACGTTTCATGACCTGCTGGGCTTCTTCAAACGTAACTCCTTTATTCTTTCGCAGATTGAAATACACATGACTGAAATTGCTGAGTTGTTCAGACTTCTCCGGATCAACAATCCGAATTCCCCGGAGATCGACACTGTTCTTTTCCGCCAGGGATCGGACATCCTGTTCTGTTCCAATGAGTGAAATGATCCCAATCCCCTCGTCCGTACACGTCCTTGCGGCTTTCAGAACCCGCTCATCCGTTGCGTCGGGAAGGACAATATGCTTTCTGAGAGAACGCGATTTGTTCGTTATCAATTCAATGAGTGATGACATTGTCCGTGACTTTCAAAGGAAATTTTTCTGTCAAGGCCCGTTTGGGAGGCTTCCGTCTCCGAAAAGCGCTCACCAATATACTACGCGAAAACCCTGTATTCAATGAACACGGCGGCCATATTCTGCCGATTTGTCAAGTCTGGATGCCGCCGGAAAGACAAAACCCTGAAAAGTCTTCCCATTAAAAGAAATTAATTGGTTTTTGCGCGTTTGACAGAATGTCATAGTTTGATTAGATTGAACAACTTGAGAATTTGGGAAGAAATGGAACGACGCAAAGTTTACCTGGAAACATATGGTTGTCAGATGAACGTGGCCGATAGCGAAGTGGTCCTGAGCGTCCTGGACAGCGCCGGGTACGTGAGAACACCGGAGCTTGGCCGGGCCGATGTCATCCTGGTGAATACATGTGCCGTCCGCGAAAACGCCGAGCAGCGCATATACGGGCGGCTTGGAGATTTCAGGCATATCCGGAAATCCAACCCTGGCGTTGTCGTGGGAGTTTTAGGATGTATGGCGGAGCGGTTGCGGAAGGATTTGATGGCGTCCGACTCCTCGGTGGATATTGTGGTCGGACCGGACGAGTACCGACGTCTTCCCGAACTCGTTGACCAGGCCATCAACGGGGAAAAAGGGATTGCCGTCCGGCTTTCCCGCGTAGAAAACTACGATGATATCGTTCCGCTGCGTACCGACGGAATCTCCGCCTGGGTATCGGTCATGCGAGGCTGCGATAAGTTCTGCACGTTTTGTGTCGTTCCCTTCACGCGAGGCCGCGAACGAAGCCGTTCCCTTCCCAGCGTCACACGCGAAATAGCAGGTCTTCTTGAGCGCGGCTTCAGGGAGGTGACGCTCTTGGGTCAGAATGTCAATTCGTACCGCGATGAGGACGGCAATCACGATTTTGCCGACCTGCTCGGTTCCGTGGCGCACCTCGATCCGTCTCTGCGTGTCCGGTTCACAACCTCGCATCCTCAGGATATGTCGGACAAGCTGATCGCGACCATCGCAGCTCACGGCAATATCTGCAACTATATCCATCTGCCCGTCCAGTCCGGTTCCGATCGCATTCTCCGTCTCATGAACCGAACCTACACGCGCAGACACTATCTTGACCTCGTCGAAAGAATTCGCAGGCAGATTCCCCAGGTCAGTCTGTCGACGGATATCATTGCCGGGTTTCCGACCGAGACCGATATCGACCATCAACAAACCCTGGAGCTCATACGGGACATCGAGTACGACGGCGCCTTCACGTTCAAATACTCTCCGCGGGAAAACACGAAGGCCTGGCACATGGGCGATGATGTTCCCGACAATGTGAAAATTGCGAGACTCAACGAAATCATCGACCTTCAGCGGCGCATTTCCTTCAGGCGCAACCAGGCGATGATCGGCCAAACGGTCGAAGTGCTGATCGAGGGTTCCAGCAGAAAATCAGCAGAAGACTTCAGCGGTCGAACGGATACAAATAAAATGGTGGTCTTTCCGAAAGGCCAATCGGAAATCGGACAATTTCGGATGTTCCGCATCGAGCAGGCCAATTCTGCCACATTGTTCGGCTCACCGGTGGAAACCGAGGCCCATGTCCCCATAGCAGTCAACGAATGACAATTCCACTCCCAGAACCGGAGGAGGCACGCATGATCATGGTCCGAATCTTCACAATCCTCCTGTTGCTTGTTTTGCCGGCGTTGCTGACCGCGCAGGCGGACAGAAACGGGCAACCGGATATTCAACGTCGCCTTGAACTGATCGAACGCGGCCAGAGTGACGTTGTCAAGTCGGAACTTCCCGCGTTGATGACGAACTTCCAAAACCATCCCGGCGTCTTGTATCTGCAGGCCATTCTGACGAGCGACGGAACCGAAGCGGCAAAGTCATATCAAAGCATTGTCGATAACTTCCCAAAGAACGAGTGGGCCGATGATGCCCTGTTCAAGTTGTATCAGTATTACTACTCGATCGGCCTGTACAAAACCGGCGACCAGAAACTCCAACAACTGAAAGAGGGTTATCCTTTCTCGGCGTATGCAGTAAACGAGAAGGCTCAACCGGTTGCGAAACCGTCACAGGAAGAACCTCCTGCCCAGGTGAAACCGCCCGGATCTGTTGAGAAATATCCGACATCATTCACGGTGCAGGTGGGTGCGTTCTCCACCATGCAGAATGCCGAGGAGCTTAAGACGAAGTTCGAAAAGGAGAACTATTCCTCAAACATCTTCACGATTGTCACCGACGGAAGAAAGCTGCACAAGGTGTGGGTGGGAGAATTCCAGACCTACGAGGACGCAAAGCGCTTTACGGTGGATATTCAAAGGAAATTCAATCTGGAATCGATTGTCGTGTCGAGGTGACGGCGGATGAGGCAGCGATGAATCGGCAGGAATTTCAACAGGAATACGGAATTGTCGGCTCCTCTCCCGAGATCCAGGAGATCGTCGATGTCGTTCGCCAGGTGGCCCCTACGGACATCACGGTCCTGATCACGGGGGAGAGCGGTGTTGGAAAAGAAATCATTGCCAGAGCCATTCATGGGGCCAGTCAGCGATCCAGGAAACCCCTTGTCACCGTGAACTGCGGGGCGATTCCCGAGGGGCTCATCGAGAGCGAATTATTTGGACACGAGCGGGGATCCTTTACTAGCGCGGTCGATATGAGGCGCGGTTACTTTGAAATCGCCGACGGCAGTTCCCTGTTGCTCGATGAAATCGGCGAAATGCCCCTTGCAACGCAAGTGAAGCTGCTCCGGGTCCTTGAAAACGGAGAATTTGTCAGGATCGGCTCCACTGTTCCGCGTACGACAAATGTCCGCGTCATCGCCGCAACCAACAAGAACCTCGAATATGAGGTTCAGCAGAAACGATTCCGGCCTGATCTGTATTTTCGTCTGCGTTCGGTAAACCTGTGGGTCCCTCCTCTGCGCAACCGCCGCGGAGACATTCCTTTGCTTCTCGATGTGTTTGTCGCAGAATTCACGCAGAAGAACGGCGTCAAGTTCGACGGATTCTCACAGGAAGCCATGGACGTCCTCGTTGCCTACCGCTGGCCGGGCAATGTTCGTGAACTCAAAAACATCGTGGAGAGCATGATCGTGCTGGAAAACGGAAAAAGGATCGGCGCAAACGAGGTCCGCAAATATTTGTACGGGTCGGAAGTTTTCGATTCCGATGACCGCCCGCACGTCGGCCGAAACCTCCCCGCCGTGGCCAACAAAACTGTTGAACAGGCGGAACGGGAACTCATTTACCGCGCTCTCCTTGATCTGAAGGCCGATATTCTTGAACTCAGAGACCTCCTTGGACGACAATCTTCCTCTGACACTCCTGAACCCCGCGCCCATCACGATCAGGGGAACGGCGACGGATCCTTTTCCCTTGACGACATGGAGCGACAGATGATCCAGAAGGCCCTGGACCGCCACGAGGGAAACCGGCGGCTCGCCGCGCGTGAACTGAACATCAGTGAACGAACTCTCTACCGCAAGATCAAAGAGTACGGCTTGAATGCGTAACAACCCCTGGCTACGATCGATCATTCTCCAATGGCTCATCGCGGCGCTCTCCGCGGGAATTCTCTTCGTCTCGGGATGTCGCTATTCGTTTTCCGGCGGTTCTGTTCCTCCCAACCTCAAAACTGTCGCCATCCCAATCGTTCAGGATCAAAGCGGATACGGCGATCCCATGTTGAGAGATCTCTTC
>Ga0302046_10000893_pt1 | contig 28445 bp, 28 predicted proteins | sample RVTome_11_FD_200261 | JGI IMG/M metagenome (GOLD analysis project Ga0302046, IMG submission 200261) | Soil microbial communities from uranium-contaminated site in the Upper Colorado River Basin, Wyoming, United States - RVT147D111 (version 2) ... | reverse complement strand
CCTCGTGCATCTCGCGACGGGCGGCCTCGGCCGGCGTCTCGCCGGGATCGATCATGCCGCCCGGGATTTCAAGCGTCACGGCCTCAATGCCGTGGCGGTACTGGCGGACGAAGACGAACCGCCCATCGGGCGTAACGGGGATGACGTTGACCCAGTCCGTCGCCTCGATCACATGGAACGTATGCGCTGCGCCCGAGCGCGGCGAGCGGCTTCGATCCCGGCGTACCTGAAACACGGTGTATTCACCCAGCCGTTCGCTTTCGACGCGTTCCCAGGGTTGGATCATGTTCGCAGTGCGTATCCGATTCCAGAGGGTGACGATCTTCAGAGGTGACAATACCCGGACGGTGCGCGGCACGGCGCCTGCCCGAGCCTACGCAGCATCGTACCGTGTTATTCGACGAACAAAGCGCCCTCGTTGACCAGCGTGACCAGGAGTGCTACGAAGTCGGCATCGTCGAGGTAGAGAGCCAGGGTCGTCGCGGTCAGCGGCGCCGTCCCGGTGACGAGCGGGGCGGCGAAGGCAAGGCCGGAGGGCAAAGCATACTCCGTGCCGCAGGCGAAGAGGCTGACGCCGTCGCGGTGCTCTGCGTAGGCGAAGTACGCCACTGCCGTCCGGCGCAGCCGGGCCCCGTCGGCGAGGGCAGCAAGGAGCTCGGCGGGCTGATACGGATCGTGCAGGGGCAGGGGTTCGTAGCTGCGTCGGGGCTCGGTGACGTAGCGCCCGAACCACCGGTCCAGCGCGGCATCATCGGCGACGAGCGTGCGGAGGAGGGCACGAACATGGGCCAGCGCGTCCGGGTCGATCAAGCCGGGTTCGTCGGGGCGGGCCCGTGCCGCATCGCGATACCGCTGCACCCCGTCGACCTGTTCGGCGGCGGAGGCCAGGAAACTCTCGACGAGGTGGGTAGGCGCAGGCACGCGAAAGCCGATCGAATAGGTCATACAATCGTCGAGCGCCACCCCGTGGTGCGGGACGCGCGGCGGCAGGTAGAGCAGGTCGCCGGGCGCCAGAATCCACTCCGCATCCGGCTCGAAGTGGGCCAGCAGACGCACGTCGAGATCGGGCACGAAGGCTTCTTCGTCTTCAGCAACAGGCGCGTAGCTGATCTGCCAGCGACGGCGGCCCAGCCCTTGCAGCAGGAACACGTCGTAGTTGTCAAGGTGGGCACCGGCGTTGCCGTGCGCCGGCGCGTAGCTGATCTGCACGTCGTCGATGCGCCAGTTGGGCAGAAAGCGAAAGGCGTCGAGCACATCCGCCACGGCGGGCACGAAGCGGTCGACTTCCTGCACGAGCAGCGTCCAGTGCGTCGGCGGTAGATCGGCGAAGTCGCCGGGGTCGAAGGGGCCGAAGCGCATCTCCCAGGGATAGGCCCCGCCGCGTTCCAGGATGAGACGCGCCGTGACGTCTTCTTCGCAGGCCAGGCCGGCGAGCTCGTCAGGGGTCAGGGGCGACGTAAAGCCGGGCAGCGCTCCTCGAACCAGCAACGGCTTCTGCTGCCAGTAGTCACGGAGAAAGATCCCAGGGGTCAGGTCCCCGAGCAACGTCGAAGGAATAGGCATGATGGATTCGTAGGTGGTCGCACGCCTCTCCGGCCTGCCGCCCCGGGCCGAAAACCGGGATACAGCGCGAAGGGCTGCTTCATCCAAAGAGCAGGGTCAACAGCTTGAAGAGCGGCCATATGAGCAGCAGCGCCATCAACCACGCCAGCGCTTTGACGGCCGACGTCTGCCGGGGAAACTCGTAGTCACAATAGGGGCACACCTCCGCGTCTGCTTCCACATCGAGCGCGCAGGAGGGGCATTCTTTGAGGGTCTCAGCCATAGCCGCACGGGCCTGTTGGAGCGAAAAACATGGATCCGTAAACGCCGCTGGGCGCGCGGCGTTCTGTCCTCTCCCGCCCTCCCCAAAACAACACATGCCTTCGCCGGCGGCACGGCGAAGGCATGCGGGATCCAAGAAGGACGAGGAACAGCCTTACAGAGGCCCTCTACAGGATTTGGGGAAAGATAAAATCGCCGGCGAACCCGAAGGTGCGGACCTGCCGGGTGCCGTATCCGGGTGCTTCGAACGCTGTCGTAAAGATGCTGAAGACCAGGAAGTCATCGAAACGCGTACGCTTGAGAAGCTGCGCAGGCGATGTGGTCGATACCATCGCATCGAGTGGGTTGCCGACGCTCATCTGGGAAAAAGCCTTTTCCTCTTCCTGATCAAAAGAGGCTACCGCTTCCCAGCGGGTCTGCAGCTCTGCGAGATAATCCACCTGCGTCGGTCTTGTTTGATACATGACCAGCGACGTGCTCCCGACGACGACGAGAAAAACAAAGAATCGCGCCATACTCTAACCTCCCTATGTTGGCCCCAAGGAAACCGCTTACACAGGCTGGACGGTATCGGGCCCTTTCCCTTGTTCCAGGAAAGTCCCTGGCCGGTGAACCGTCCTTTCGGCGGTTGCTTTCTGAGCAGACCAAGACGCCGCGACGTGGGGGAGGCGGCGCTTCAGGAAGCGACAGGCTGAGATACCGGCTCGGCTGCGATCCAACGTCGCAACCAGGCCGAGCCCAGGTAGAAAAAAGGAGTATCGGCCAGTGCGACGCCTGCCTTAAAGAGATATTGCCCGACGACGATGCCCCACCACGTCTCCCAACTGATCGGGTTGGTCTCGGGATAAGCATCCATTTGCGGCCAGAGGATCAGTGCTATCGTAACAACCAGGACCGTGTCGACGAGTTGGCTCAGGATGGTCGAGCCGTTGTTGCGCAACCAGAGGTGGCGGCCTCGGGTGAGGTCTCGCCAGAATTCGAAGATATGTACGTCGAGAAATTGAGCCGTCAGATAGGCCACCATCGAGCCGAAGACGATGCCCGGCAACAACCCGAAGACCATGTTGAACGCCTCCTCCGTCACCGGCGACTGGTCATAGATCGGCGTACGGGTAGCGATCCAGACGACCACCGTCACAAAGACGCTCACGACGAAGCCGACTTGAACGACCAGGCTGGCGCGCTTCCGCCCATACAGTTCCGAGATCAGGTCCGTGACCAGAAACGTCACCGGATAGGCGATGATGCCGCACGAGAGTTCCTGCCCGAAGAGGACGAAGAACTTGCCGGCAATGGCGTTGGTCATCACCAGCGCCCCGAGGAAGATGCCCGCGAGGAAGAGATACAGGCGCTCGGCACGCGGCGGAGCCATTTCGCGGAAGGCATCGAACGAAGCAACCATGCAGGTTCCGGGCAGCGTAGGGGATAGGTGAGCGAACCGACCTGCCGTTCCTTTCAGGCCTGTTGATCGGTACGCACGCGTTCGAGCAACAGGATCAACTGGCATCGCTCTTCCGGAGAGAGGTGGCACATCAGGCGCTGTTCCACCGCTTCCATGTCGTCGTGCATCCGGGCCAACAGGTTCAACCCCTTCTCTGTGATGCCGACTTCGACGACGCGGCGGTCGTGTTCGCTGCGGGCGCGCTCGATCAGTTCGTGCCGTTCCAGCCGATTAAGCAGACGGGTCACATCAGGCGTACGATCCAGCAGGCGTTCCCCGAGTGTGCTGCACGTCAACGTCTCCGGATGACTGCCGCGCAAGATACGAAGCACATTGTACTGGGCCGGGGTAACGCCATAGGGCTCCATCGTCGCAGCCAGTTCACCGACGATCCACGCGTGGGTCGCGAGCACGTTGAGCAGTGCCTCCTGGCAGGCGCTCTTAAAATGTTCTTGTTTGATCAATGCAGAGAGCTTCATGAACAAGAAAAGGCCAGGGAGGTTGTCTTTGTTTGAACGGCTATGTACCGTTTATCGGGGATGCGCGTTCCTGCTCGAAATTTTAACGCCCCGCGAAATCAAGGAAACCCACGGTCGCATTACGCTTTTAGGTAGGCCTACCCTACGGCTATCCACAACGAGATTACACCGGTGCTTTCCGAGTTTGTCCTCAGACAAGAACGCGCTGCCGAGCCCAACCAAGCCGGCGTATCAGCGAGCCAGGGAGCGGCCCTGAAGCCCTCTCCGAATCCTATGGACTTTCGCATCCAGGTTGCGGGTCCAGAACACCACGGCTACGCCGAGTCGATCTGCGTCCTCATCGAAGAGGCCGCGAAGGCGCGCGGTACAGGCATTGCCAAACGCCAGCCGGAGTACATCCAGAAGAAAATCGACGAAGGCAAAGCCATCATCGCCCTCTACGGCGACGAGTTGGCTGGGTTCTGTTACATTGAAACGTGGAGCCACAACAAGTACGTCGCCAACTCGGGGCTCATCGTCGCCCCTCAGTTCCGCAAAATGGGGCTGGCCAAACGCATCAAGCGGTGCGCTTTCGAACTGTCTCGGAAGAAATACCCCGACGCCAGGCTCTTCGGCATCACGACGAGCCTGGCCGTGATGAAGATCAACTCCGAGTTGGGCTACGAACCGGTCACCTTTTCCGAGTTGACCACCGACGAAGTCTTCTGGCAGGGTTGCCAGAGCTGCCCCAACTACGACGTGCTTACCCGGATGAACCGTAAGATGTGCCTCTGCACCGGCATGCTCTACGATCCGGAAGAGGAAGCGAAGAAAGCCGGCAATCAAGCCGATCCTACCGAAAGTACGAACGAATGATCTGCGGTACGGATACCCATTCTGAATAAATATTGTGCATGCTCCGGAGTCATCCCGGCCGGAGAGCCGGGATCCCACGGGCTGGCATTACCGAGAGATCCCGGGTCAAGTCCGGGATGACATTTCAACATTGCACCGGCATCTCTCAGAACGGGTATGAGAAACCGTTTCGATCAGCGGTCAAAGGTGATCTTGGTGATACGTCCCGTCGGCCCGATGGCCCAGCCGACCCTGCCGCTCGCAAACGCTACACTCCAGTGCGTGAGCGTGTCGAGGCTCGTCCACGTCATCCCCTCGTCGGTGGAATAATCGACGCCCTTCGGCCCGACGGCGACGAGCGTCGGCGTGCCGGGCACGTAGGCGGCTCCGTAGACGGCTCCCGAGAACCGGGGCCGCCCTGCCAGCGTCCACGTTTGTCCGCCGTCGCGGGTGACGGCAATGTTGTCGGCATACTCCTCGGGCTTGTCGATCCGCCCGCCAAAGGCGGCACCGTGGTCGGCGTCTCGAAAAGCCAGCGAGGCAATACCGGCGGTTGGGCTGCCGCCGACGATGGGGGTATGCATCACCGACCAGCTCTGCCCCCGATCCGTCGTCTTGAGCACCCGTGCTGCCAGGCCCGCGCCGGTGCCTACCCACGCCGTGCTGTCGCCGTGGGCGACGAGGCAGGTGCCGCTGGCGGCAAAGCTACCCTCGCCCGGATCCGCCGCAGGAAAGCGTTCGGGGGGAATCCGGGTCCAGGTAGCGCCCCCGTCGTCAGTGGTGATGAGGTAGAACGTCCCCCCGAAGGAATCGCTGAAGGCGATGCCGTGCGCGGCGTCCCAGAAATCCATGCAGTCGAAGAATCCCTCGGGCTCGGGGTTGGTGAACTGGAGCACCCACGTCTGCCCGCCGTCGGTCGTCTTGTAGATGCGCGACTGCGCGCCGTTGCCGATGCTGAGCAGGTAGGCCGTCTCGGCATCGACGGCATGGACATCGCGGAACTGGAGCGAGTCGGCACCGGGCACGGTGCTCGCCTGCCATGTGGCCCCACCGTCGGTGGTGCGGGCGTAGGTGCCCCCCGTCCCGCTGATCCAGACGACGCGCTCGTCGACCGGGCTGATGCCGATGAACAGCACCTCGGCCCCGGACGACTGCGCCGTAAGCGTCGGGGCGGCGGGCACGGACGGCAAGGCTTTTTCAGGATCCTCGGAGGCACATCCTACCGAGCCCATCCAGGTAAAAAAAAGTACGCCGGCCCCAAAAACGGATCGTCTAGAACGCATGATGATAGGGGTTGGTCGTCAGACGCGAAAGTCGCCGAGTAGCGGCCAGCACTGTCCGCCCCGGTCACTCGCGCACATCGGGTGAAGTAGCTTCAGGCGAACGCTCGCTCTACCATCTCGACACGTATTGGGAACCCACGCGCTGGCTCTTACCACGCGATGCCGTAATCGTCGCCGTGATGGCTGGCACCGCCCCACATCGTCCCGTGCGCCCGGTCGAAATAGATGGCCGTGATGGGGCCGGACGTGCGCTCTACGAAATCGAGGCTATACCCCATCTCGGTGAGCCGTCCGCGCGTCCACGGCGGGATTGCCGTGCTGAGCGTCAGGCGGCCCGGCCGCGCCTCGTGCGCCCCGAACGAACTCCGCATCTGGTAGCTGTTGATGTTGGCCGCCTCTACCGCCTCCTGGACGTTCATTTCGAACTCGACGACGTTGAGCAGGAACTGGAGCAGGTTCTGATCCTGCGTGTCGGCGCCCTGCACGGCGAAGGACAGGTACGGTTTTCCGTCTTTCAACGCCATGCCGGGGGTCAGGGTGGCGCGGGGCCGTTTGCCCGGCTCCACGACGTTGAAGGGGTTCTGGGCCTCGTCCAGCACAAAGCTCTGCATACGCTGGCTCAGCCCGATGCCCGTACGCCCTGCGAGGGTCGCGGGGATCCACCCGCCGCTCGGCGTGACCGAGACCACCCAGCCCTCGGCGTCCGCTGCCTGGATCGACGTCGTCCCGGCGAGGAAACCCCGCTCGAACGCGTCGTCGTCCTGCCTGCGGGCGTCCGACGTGGCTTCATTGGACCATTCCTCCAGGAGGTGCTTGTACGGGTTGACGCCGCCCTGGAACGGGTAGGGATCCCCCGGCTTGATGCCCGGACTGTTGCGCTCCCAGTCGATCGCCTTGATGCGCTCTTTGGCGTATTCCTTCGACAGGAGCCCTTCGACGGGCTCTTCCGGCGGATAGTACGGGTCGCCGTAGTAGAAGTCGCGGTCCGCGAAGGCGAGGTTCATCACCTGGTAGAGCGTGTGGATGTACCGGGCCGTGTTGTACCCCATCGACCGCAGGTCGAAGTTTTCCAGCATGTTGAGGGCTTGCAGCATCACCGGCCCCTGCACCCAGGTAGTAAGCTTGTAGACGTCGAGCCCCCGGTACGACGTCACCACCGGCGCTTCGAGGTAGACCTGCCAGTTGGCCAGGTCGTCCATTGTGATCAGGCCGCCCTGCTCCTGCACGCCTCGGACGAACTCTTCGGCGATGTCGCCCGTATAGAACCGGTTGTAGGCCGCATAGATCGCCTCTTTGCGGCTCTTGCCTGCCGCCAGCGCCTCCGCCTCCGCCTCCACCAGCTTGCCCAGCGTCGCCAGCAGGTCGGGCTGCCGAAAGATCTCGCCCGTATACGGCGCTTCGCGTTCCTCCCCCAGGTGGGGCAGGAACGTCGCCTTCGAATACGGCCACTCCTTGATATGCGCTTTGTACTGCTCGATGCTGTTGGCCGTCTCGGCCTCGATCGGGTACCCCTCCGCCATCTGCATGGCCGGGCCGAGTACGTCTTTGAGGCTCAGCCGGCCGTACTCGGCCAGCATCACCAGCAGGCCGCCGGGCGTGCCGGGCGTCACCGCCGCCAGCGGGCCGTATTCGGGCGGATACGGCATGCCCTGCTCCTTGTAGAACGCGGCGGTCGCACCCGTCGGCGCCACACCCAGCGCGTTGACACCAACGACTTTCCCTGTGTTTGGATTGTAGATGAGCGCCTGGGTCTCGCCGCCCCAGCTGAGGACATCCCACATCGTCGACGTCGCCGCCAGCATGGCGCAGGCCGCATCGACCGCGTTGCCGCCCTGCTGAAAAGCCATCGCCCCGGCCGTTGCGGCCAACGGCTTCCCGGTGATGGCGACCCAGTGCCGCCCGTGCAGCACGGGCTTGGCAGTCTGTTGCGCCTGCACGCTCGCCGGCAGCAGCAGCGCCATCGCGAGCGGGAGTAGATACCGTATCTGCGAGGTAGTTCGAGCCGGACGCATAACGCCTCCCTGGTTGGTCTTTATAAAATGCGCCGTAACGCTTCCTGGTCGTGGATGTCGAGGTCGCGCAGGATATGACCCATGCGGTCGCGCTTGGTGCGCAGGTACTGTTCGTTGACCTCGTTGGGCGGAATCTCTATGGGTACGCGGTCCACGATCTCCAGGCCGTAGCCGTGCAGCCCGACGCGCTTGGTCGGGTTGTTGGTCATCAGGCGCAGCTTGCGGATGCCGAGGTCGCGCAGGATCTGGCAGCCGATGCCGTAGTCGCGGTGGTCCATGCTGAAGCCGAGCGCCTCGTTGGCCTCGACGGTGTCGAGCCCTTCTTCTTGCAGCTTGTAGGCCCGCAGCTTGTTCAGCAGGCCGATGCCGCGTCCCTCCTGCTTCATGTACAGCACCACACCGCGCCCTTCTTGTTCGACGCGGCCCATCGCGGTAGCCAGCTGTTCGCCGCAGTCACACCGGAGCGAGCCGAAGATGTCGCCTGTGACGCATTGCGAGTGCACCCGCACCAGCACCGGCTCATCCTCCGTCCAGGTGCCTTTGTACAACGCCAGGTGTATGTCTCCCGCAAGGCGGTCCTCGAAGGCGGCGAGTTGAAATTCGCCGAAGCGCGTGGGCAGCCGGACGTCGACGACGCGGTTGACCAGCCGCTCGTTGCGCATCCTGTAGGCGATCATGTCTCGGATGGTGATAAGGCACATGTCGAAGCGCCGGGCGATGTCGACCAGTTGCGGCCCACGGGCCATCGTCCCGTCTTCGTTCATGATTTCGACGAGGACGCCGACGGGCTGGAGGCCGGCCATCCGGGCCAGGTCGACGGTTGCTTCGGTGTGGCCGGCCCGGCGCAAGACGCCGCCTTGCTGGGCGCGCAGCGGGAAGACGTGGCCCGGACGCGCAAAGTCGCACGCCCGCGCAGCGGAGTCGGCCAGCGCCCGGATGGTCTTGGCCCGGTCCGCCGCGCTGATGCCGGTCGTGGTGCCGTGCCGGTAGTCGACGGAGATGGTGAACGGGGTGTTGTAGAGGCCCGTGTTGGCGGAAACCATCAGGTCGAGGTCAAGCTCGACGGCACGCTCCCGCGTTAGCGGCACGCAGATAAGCCCGCGCCCGTGCGTCGCCATGAAGTTGACCAGTCCGGGCGTGATCGTCTCGGCCGCCCCGATGAAGTCGCCTTCGTTTTCGCGATCTTCATCGTCCACGACGACGACGAGCCGTCCGGCGCGAACCTCGGCAATGGCGTCTTCAATCGTATCGAACGTTGTATCTTTCGTAGGGGTCTCCATACACATACCACTTCGTCGAAATGCCGTATCGGTTCAATGGACGGCTTGAACCGATGCCGTCGTCGCAAGTTCTTCAGCCACGGCGGAAGCGGGCATCCGCGTAAGGCCCCGCTCAATCTTTGGTGACGACGCTACTGAGGGCGCTCTTTTCGATGCGCAACTTGACGTTCGAATCAACCTGGGCCAGGACGCTGGTCTCGTCAACCTGGGTGACGGTGCCGTGGATGCCCCCGGCGGTGATGATCCTGTCGCCCTTACGAACGGCCTCGATCATCTTCTTGCGGTCGTCCTCCCGCTTTTTTTGCGGGCGGATAATGAAGAAATAGAAAACCAGGAAGATGAGCAACAGCGGCAGCAGCGTCACGAGCAGGCTCGGCGACTGGGCCTCCTGGGGAGCGAATAGCAGCACTTCGTACATGCGAATGAAGGGTTGTCGGTGGAAGGAAGTCTGGATACGGCAGGGTGCCGCGCAAGATACGACGCTGCGATGTGAAGTGCCTCAACGAGCCCTGAACATAGAATCACAGGGCGGCGTTCAGCCCGCCAGCAGGCGCAGGTAGAACCCCGGCGAGAGCAGCCGGCGCCGCTGGCTTTCGTCGTCGAACATACGGCTGAGCACTCCGGCCGGCTCGGCGGAACGCACCGCTTTGCGCACGACGAAGTTGAGAAGGCCGGGCCGGTTCGTCAGGCGTTGCAGATGGGGGCTCAGCCGCAACTCCGCCTTCAGGCAGCGCATCACGTCGCGTTCGAAGCCTTGCAGGAACGCGCCCGAATAATCGCGGGCGTCGCCGGCCCGGCGTACCCATCGGGCTGCCTGCCCTCCCCCGACCATGGCGTACCTGACGCAGCCACACGCCCAACAGGATGTCTTGTGGCGCAAAGAACGCCTCGTGCTCGACGCCAACGGGACCCGCCGCCGCATCCGCAACGCGCTGCCCTACCGCAGCCTCCGGGCCTATTCGACGTATGCGCCCTGGCGAACCTGCTGCGCTTCATCTACCGGCACGGCCTCCCGCTCAACGAGCACGACGACGACGCCCTGCGCTTCATCACCACCGTACTCGAAAACGATCACGCCTTCACCCATCCCTTTGCGGTCGCTCCCTGGTACGGGAACACGAAGCCTTATTTTTGTCCGTCGGACAAAAAAAATAGAAGGGTAAGCGACCCGCATCGCGCCGCTGCGACCTCCTACCGCTGCTGCCTTCCGGCCCTGACGGGATTCAGAGGGAGCTGGCCGTACGGGACTCACCCTTCTGCGCCCTTTCACTGAAAGCCGCTACCGGAAGTTCCACGTAGTCTCTTTGAAAAGCCTGTGGAGTTTGCGGGCCGGCGCGCCTCACCGAAATTGCTGGATGAGGTCGATCAGCTTGTCCCGATTTCCCAGGCCCGTCTTGCCGAGCGTGACGTAGTACTCCTGCTGCGTCTTTGTGCGGATCTGGATAGCCGGGTTCAAAGCTTTGAGGACTTTGTTGATCTCCGTGATGTCGGACAAGAGGATCTCGATCACGTCCCCGTAGAGCGTGGATAGGCCGCGCGGTTCGAAAACCAGCCGCTGGTTCGTGACACGCAAGGTGCTCGCCTGCCACAACCCCCAGCTCCCGGTGTGCACGCTGGCGTCCTTCTCGGCGACGACGCGTTCGCCCTCTCGCAGCACCGGCGCAGATTCCTCGACGGCCTCGGCTTTCGACATCGCGGTCTCCCCAGCCGGTGCCTGGGCCGGCATCGGCTTCGAGACAGGGGTTGGCGGCGGCTGGGGAGCAGGCGCGGCAACCAGCAAAGCCTCGATGTCCCGATGCACCGAGGCGAGCAGCATCGGGTGCTGGTCGAGACGCACTAACAACTCCCGCGCCGTGCCGGTGTACGCAGGGTCGTGCACGTAACTTTTCAACTGATGCACGATGGCGACCTGCTGTTCGTATTCGAGCTTCGGCGAGTCGATCTGCGCCTTGATGGGCGCCAGCGGGGAGATGGGGGCCGGCGGCGGTTCCGGCAACGGGTCCGGCAGCGGCGGCACCGGCGGCAACGTGCGCAGGGCCTGGGTGAGCTCTTTGTATTCCGCCTTATCGCCCGTGACGTAGGTGAGGATCTGGCGCTCTTGCAACACCGGCGGCAACAGCGTAAAGTCCATGCCGTCCGTCAACGCGATGGGGATGATGTGCTTCTTGAGAGCGTTGGCGTACGTATATTCCAGGCGGCACGGATAGGATTCAATAGACTGCGGGGTGAGGGCAAAGACCAGCAGGTCGCACCGCTGGATGTTGGCGAGGACGTTGTCCCACCATTTCTGCCCCCCTTCGAGTTCACGGTCGTACCAGACCTCGTGCCCTACATCCTTGAGGTCGGATACGAGTTCCTCGACGGCACGGCGGTTGGTGCTTCGATAGCTGATGAAGATCTTCACGGCATACGCTCCGGTTAGCCACATAAGGCAGCGAGCCCGGCGTAAATGGTACACCGGTTCGCCCCCTTCTGTCAATAATCTCTTGTTTGCTTCGCCATGTCCTTTACTTCGATGCTACAGGAAGCCGACGTCCGCCGGTGGGTGGGCAGCGCCTCGTTCGAGCGGGGCCGGCGCTATTTTCAACAGCGAGCCATCCACCAGGGCCGCCGCCTCGGCGCCACGCTGAAAGCCCGGTGCCTCGGCTCGCGGCCCATGCCGTACGAGGTCGAGGCTACCCTGGCAGAGGAGGATCGTATTGCCTCGGCGGACTGTTCGTGCCCGGTAGGCGACGGCGGGCACTGTAAACATGTGGCTGCCCTGTTGCTCACCTGGCTGGACGACCCGGAGGCGTTCGTCGTCCTCGAAGACCTGGAGACGGCGCTCGGACAGCGCACCCAGGAGCAACTGATCGTCCTGATCCGCAGCATGGTGGCCCGCTATCCCGACCTCGAACTGCTCATCGCACAACCCACCGTAGATCCGGCGTCCGGCGAGGCGGTGAATACGAACTTCATCCGAAAACAGGTCGATAGCGCGCTGGCCGGAGCGGGCTACGACTACGAATGGGGCCACGCCTACAACGCCTACCAGGCGCTGGAGGACGTCGTGCAGACCGGCGACGTGTATGCGGCACAGCACGACTGGAAGAACGCCGCCGCCGTCTACCGGACGGCCGCCGAAGGCATCCTGGACCGCTATGAAGAACTCTACGACGAAGAAGGAGACGTCGCGATGGTCGTCAACGCGTGCGTCGAGAAGCTCGGGCCCTGCCTGGCCGGCACGGACGACCCGGCCGAACGGAAAGTCATCCTTCGTACCCTCTTCGATGTCTACGCGTGGGACGTCGCCTACGGAGGGATCGGCATCGGCGACGACGCGCCGGGCCTCATCCTGGAGTTCGCAACCCCGGAAGAACGCCGGCAGGTGGCCGGCTGGGTCCGGGAGAAGATTCTACGCGGCGACAGTACCTGGAGCACCGGCTGGCGCAACGAGGTGTACGGCGGCTTCCTGCTCGACCTCGAAGCGGACATCCTCGACGATGCCACCTTCCTCCGCATCTGCCGCGAGACGGGCCGTCTCGACGACCTGGTCGAACGTCTCCTTACCCTGCACCGCGCCGAGGAAGCGCTGGCGGAAGCCCGCAAGGCCGACGACTACCCGCTGCTCCGCGTCGCCGATCACTTCGTGCGTCACGGCCACGGAGCCGCCATCCGCGACCTTATACGCGAACGCCAGCATGGCAGCAAGGACGCGCGGTTCACGGAATGGCTGCATACCTATGCGGCCGACCACGGCGACTGGGAATCCGCCGTCAGCCTGGGCGAGGTCCTCTTCTGGGCCCGTCCGTCCGTGAGCGGCTACGAGGCGGTGCGCACGGCGGCCGAGGCCCTGGACCGATGGGAGACCGTGCGTACGGCCTTACTCGGACGGCTGCGACACGAAGAGCAGTACAGCACCCTCACCGAGATCTACCTGGCCGAACACGACGTCGCCCGCGCCCTGGAGACGGTACACCTGCAACCCACACGTGCCACAGGGTTCGCCTGGTACGGCTATCGCCCGGATATGCGGTTAAAGATCCGCGTCGCCGAAGTTGCCGAGGCCTCGCACCCGCACGACGCCATCGACCTGTATCTGCATGCGGCCCTTCATCTTATCGAACAACGAGGCCGTGGTAACTATGCGCAGGCCGCCGCATACCTCGGCCGGATCAAAACGCTCTACCTGGGGCTGAGCAAGCCGGAGACGTGGCACCAGCTTATTGCAGAGGTGCGAGACAGCAACAAACGCCTCTCGGCCCTCAAGGACGAGTTGCACAAGGCCGGGCTATGAGGTCGCTATCGGGTGGTGCCTCTCATCCTACCACCCCGAACGCCCGCACCGGAAACGTCCCGAACGCCTTGACTTTGACGGGCACGGCGTAAAATCGAAAACCGGCGTCCGGCAGCCGATCCAGGTTGGTGAGGTGTTCGACGACGAGGATCTCGGCTCCCAGCAGGACGGTGTGGACGGGACGCCGGCCGTCGTCGGTGTCGTCGATGTTCAGCGCGTCGATGCCGACGAGCGCGGCGCCGGCGTCGCGGAGGTATCGGGCGGCGCCTTCGGTCAGGAACGGATGGCCTTCAAAATAGGCACCCGTCTTCCAGTGCCGCGACCAGCCGGTGTGGACGAGGACGGCCTTGCCCGCCACGTCGAGCCCTTCAAAGCACGCCTTGCCGACGGCCCGCCCCTGGGCCTCCACACCGAACCGGACGACGACGCCGTCGAGGTCGGCCAGCGCCGTAAGGGGGAGTTCGGAGAGGTCTTTGCCGTCGGCGAAGCGGTGGAAGGGGGCATCGAGGTAGGTGCCCGTGTTGGCGACCATCTCGATCTTGCCAATGTGAAATTCGGTGTCCGCGGCGTAGTGTGCGCGCGAGGCTTCGCGGCTGAGATAGTCGCAGATGATCGGCGCGGGCAGGCCCTTGTAGGTGATGAGCCCGTCCTCGACCGTGTGACTCAGATCGATGAATCGTCTTTCGGCCATGGTTCAGGTGCCGCCCACGGATTTTCTTCGGACGTGTACGAGCGTCGCAAGCGCAATACCGGTCCAGACCAGATTCAAAAACGCGGACGGATACGCGCCGTAGTAGGCTGTGTTGACGATCAGAAAAACAGCCCCGACGGCGTTGAGCAGTTGATAGGTTATCGAATCGCCGTCAAGCCGCCGGGCGGAGACGAGAACATAGGCGATGAGCAGGGCGAGGGCGCCGGCCCAGCCGATCGCGTCGATTAGAAGCGTAATCGTCATAAGCGGAAGGCTTGGCTTTTTGCCGGATAGGCGGCAACGCTAAGAAACGATCTCAAAACACCCGGCCTGTCCTTCCGACCGAGCGCAGCCAGCGGAGACACGAGCCGAAGGCGACTGACAAAGTACATCTCGCGGCAACGGCCTTGCTTGCCCTCCAGGGCGAGATCCCTCGACTTCGCTTCGCTCCGCTCGGGATGACAACCCCCTTTTGAGATCGTTTCTAAGTACAAGCACATCCTAAGGATTTTCGACACGTTGATCTAGGCTTCCCGCAGCGCCAGGCGGATCAGTTCGTCGGCGTTCTGGACGCCGGGGTGTTCGCGCAGGACTTTGCGGAGGCCTTTCTCGGCAGCGGCACGGCTCAGGCCGAGGGTTTCGAGGGCCGCCAGCGCATCGGCGCGGGCCGCAGCGCGGACGTCGGACCCGCCGGTGAGCGGCGAAGCCCCGGCATCGGAGAAGTCCACCCGGGCCAGGCGGTCACGCAATTCGATGATGAGCCGCTCGGCGGTCTTACGGCCTATGCCCGGGATATTGGTCAGGAAACGGCTATCCCCTTCTAACACATAGTCGCGCAACTCGGCCGGGCGCATCGCCGAGAGCGCCGCCAACGCCAGCTTCGGCCCGATGCCGGAGACGCCGAGCATCATCTCGAACATCTCGCGCTCAGCCTTCGAAGCAAAGCCGAACAAGAGCAGCGCGTCTTCCCGAACGTGCTGGTAGACAAACAGCTTCACCGGCTGCCCGGTCGCCGGCAGCCCTTCGTACGTAGAGGTAGGAATCAACAGGCGGTAGCCGAGCCCCTGCACGTCGACGACAATGACGGTGGGCTTCTTCTCGGCCAGGGTGCCGGAGACGTAATCGAACATCTATATCCACGGGTTGTTGGAGAGCAAGAACCCTCCAGGTTTTGTACCCTTTTTACAGCTAAGAGTCTCTCCAGAAAGTGTTTTATGCCGTACGTCTATTATGATACTTGTTGTCCGCCCAGACAACCTCCAGGCGCGGATACCGACCCTCGTTCTTTGGATTGCTGCTGGCGAACGGCCGCGCGCAAGGCATCGAGCATGTGCTGCCACGTGCCGTCATCGCGCCACTGGGCGAAGTAGTCGTAGACGGTACTCTTGGGTAACAAGTCATGCGGGAGCAGGTCCCACTGACAGCCGGTGCGGTTTTGATAGAAGATCGTATTAAGCACCTCGCGCATGTTGACCTGGCGGGGCCGTCCGCCGGCCTGGCGTAAGGTGCAGGTGATTTTGAACTCACGGCTCGTGGTAACGCTGCGGGGGTGAAGCATACGGTCGAAGCAATCCACAACGCCTGGAATCCAGACAGGTCCCCGGTCGGGGATCACGATTTGTGTTGTGCGTTGAGACACGCCCTGTAATTCTTTCTCACCGATTTCGTGAGCGGATGCTCGGCCCCGAGCACCTTCTCCCTGATCGAGAGGGAGCGCCGATAGAGCGGCTCCGCTTCCCCATACCGACCCAGGCTGTCGTACAAGAAGGCCAGGTTGTTCAGCGACTGCGCTACGTGCGAATGCTCAGTGCCGAGCACCTTCTCCCGGATCGAGAGGGAGCGTAGATAGAGCGGTTCCGCCTCGCCGTACCGCCCCTGCCTGTAGTACAACCCGGCCAGATTGTTCAGGGATGTCGCCACGTCCGGATGCTGAGTACCCAGCACCTTCTCCCTGATCGAGAGGGAGCGTAGATAGAGCGGTTCCGCTTCCTCATACCGGCCCAGGTCTTCGTACAACCCCGCCAGATTGTTCAGGGACGTCGCTACAGGTGTCAAGCGACACATAGTTTTACGCATTAAGACGACAGATACCTTTACGCACCCCTTGAGGCCTCGGCGGGCCGGTGAGTGGTTATGTGGGTCGTCATTTCGTCATGCCGAGCGTCTCTTCCAACTCCCGCAGTCGATAACTGCGTCCTTTGATGTTGATCACGTGAGCGTGATGAAGCAGCCGGTCCAGGATGGCTGTCGCCAGTACCTCGTCGCCGGCCAGCAGCTCGGTCCAATCCCGTACCGACTTGTTCGTCGTGATCAGGATGGCGCCGCGGCCGTAACGGTAGGTCACCAGGCGGAAGAACAGGCTCGCCTCCTGCCGGTCCATCGGCTCGAAGCCCAACTCGTCGATGATCAGCAGCATCGTGGAGAGGTATTTCTTCCGGCGCAGCTTCGAGGGGGGCAAGGCTGCATCGCGCCGCAACTGGGTCAAGAGTTCGTCGAAGCGGTAGAACTGCACCGAGAAGCCCTGTTCTCTGGCCTTGATGCCCAGTCCGATGGCCAGGTGGGTTTTCCCCACGCCGGGTGGACCCTGCAAGAGTACCGTCTCGGCACTGCGGACCCAGGCGCTCGTCGAGAGCGTCTCGATGCGGCTGCGTTCGACGGCCGGCTGGAAGGCAAAGTCGAAGTTGGCGATCGTCGGTCCGGTGGGCAGGTTCGACAGGCGCAGCGAGCGTTCAATGCGTCGCTCTTCGCGTCCGGCGATCTCGCCTGAGAGGAGCCCGTCGAGGAAGACGTGCGGCGGCGGCGTCTCCTTGACCGCCTCCGTGAGTAGACGATCGAGCTCTTTAGCAGCAAAGCCGAGTCCGAGCGCGAGCAGTCGCTGCCTGGTGCGGTCGACGTCGAGCACCGGCGGAGCTTTCTTCGTCGTCATCGGGCCACCTCCGCCAGGGCGGCATAGTAGTCGATCGAGCGATGGGCCACTGGCTCAGCAGCCAACTCGAGCATGCGCCGGCCCAGACGTCCCAGCGGCATCGGTGCCTGTACCCGCTCGGTGGAGCAACCCTCATAGTGGCGAGGATCGATCACCAGGGGCTCCTTGGTATGGCGAGGATGGACTGCAATGATCTGGGTCTCGTGAAGCACCTCAACGCTCTCGGCACAGCCGTGGATTTCTACGTGCCTACCGGTGAAGGGGAACGGGACGCTGTAGTGGTGGCTCTCGAAGGCTACCAGGGAGTCGAGTGACACCTTCCGCGTGGCCACCAGGTCGAAAGGCTCGAAGAGCGGATCCGGCAGCGGCGTCAGCAGCAACTCTTCCTGCCTCCATGTCTCGAAGACCGAGGCCCCTGTGGCCGGGCAGCGCAGACGTCGGGCCTGGACATGAGCCTGTTCGTCGCTGAAGGCCTGCAGTTCGTCGAGGTTGCTCCAGGCCCTCCGGCTCGGATCGGCGCTAAAACGCTGCGTGCGGATACTGCGCTCGCCCTTGCCTTTCGTTTGAGGCGCTCGGGGCGGGCAGGCGTCGATGTGGAAGCGCAGCAGGCGGGCGTAGCGACGATAGGCCGGATTAATCCGCCCCCGGTGCCAGCGCCCCTGACGACGGCGGTCTTCTCGTTGTCGACGCGCACGGTGGCCGTGACCCCGCCGAGGCGACGAAAGGCCTCGTTGTGGCAGCGGTGCCAGGCCAACTGATCCTTCTTGTGCGACCAGACCACGACGGCGTAGCGGCTGTGACTGAGGATCATGCGGAAGGCCAAGAGGTCTCTGCGGCGACCCTGAACGATCACGCCAGGGAAGTGGGCCCAATCGACCTGGCTCTGCGCCCCCGGGGGCGTCTCGATGCGGCGACGGGCCCGGAGCTTCGGGGCGGGATAGGTCTTCTTCCAGTAGCGCTGCACCGAGCGAAGGCTGCCTTTGTAGTCGTGTTCGCGGACGAGCCACTCGTGCAGCAGGGCCAGGTTGAGGGCTCCACCGGCGAGGTTCTCACGCCAGAGATCGATCGCCTCAGCGTAGGCGTCGGCATACCCGGTGCGGTGTGATCGGCCGTCGCGTGTGGCGGAGTCCATGCGTGCGAGTTGGTAGCGCACAGCGCCCTCGGTGATGCCCAGGAGCCGAGCGGTCTGTCGGTTGGAGAGGCCCTTGCAGGCCAGGGTCTTGATGGTCATACGTGCGTCCTCGTCGAGCAAGGAACTGGTGCAGGATGGCGGACTGCGTGAACACGTCCGTCTTGAAGGTCGCCTCGTCCGTCGCCTCAGCGAACTGAATGATGAGCCGCACGGCTCGGACGATATCGAGGAGGTGTGCCGCGTCCCGTCGCTCGCTCATGCTGCCTGGTAAATGGGACGAGCAGATCCCAGAATGGACTCACGCCGGATGGGATTGCGGCTCTGCTCGACACCCTTGCGCGTCATCAGGTCCACCTCGCGCCCCAGGATCGCCTTCAACTCGTCCTGCATCGTCACGAGGTCGAAGAGGCTCCAGCGGGCTTCGGGCGCGAACGTCACGAGCACATCCACGTCGCTGTCGTCGTGGAAATCCTCACGCAGCACGGAGCCGAAGACGGCTAGTTCGGTGATCTTCCAGCGTCGGCAGTAGGCTTCGATCTGATCCTGGGGAAGAGCTAGCTTCATAATGTCTCTTTGCCGTACCGGAACGGCGCTAAGGGCATGCCTTCTCTTTCATCGCCCAGGGCTTGCATTCGTTCCCAAGACGGGAACGGCTCGGGAGTTCCCGAATAGTTCCCGAGTCATCTGCAATTCGATGCACGGTATTCCATTACCGATATATTACCGACGAATCTGCAATTGGCTACATTTGCTTGCATTTCCTCGCGTAGCCATCAAAATACGAAAGCCCTGGAATCGATGAAAACGGTGATTCTAGGGCTTTTTCATGGCTGCCCTGTCAGGATTCGAACCTGAAACCCCCTGATCCAGAGTCAGGTAGATGAATATTTTTATCTTTCTCGTAAATACTTTATTAACAATCATTTATACTACACTATTTTAATGCATGAAAATCTTGTAGGGAAACTATGGGGAAAAGCCCCCAATCCAGCCGTATACAAATCACTCTGCAGTTGTGATACGAACGACCCCAGAAACAATACTCCGGCCCCTCTGAGCCGTTGAAACCTTTGGTTCATATTCTTCGTTTCGTATAGTGCTTTTGTTTCGTTTGTTGCATTTAGGCCAACCCGATACCTCCATGTGTCGTGATGTCGTTTTCGATCCGGATGCCTTGTCTCCCCACGACCTGGCTGCGCTGAAGAAACACCGTGCCCGCCTGGCTGCTATGGCCCAGCCTGGAAGGTCGGATCGCATGACCGTACGCCTCCAGGATGGCGATAAAGAGCAGGAGGTCGTCCTGCCGCCGGCGCTCGCCCAGGCGATTGCCGCGGCCCTCACCGAGGTGGCCGATGGGCATGCCGTTCACATGAACCCGGTCGCTGACGAACTCACCACGCAAGAAGCCGCCGACCTGCTCAACGTCTCGCGTCCTTTCTTCGTCAAGCTGTTGGAGCAAGGTGCCGTCTCCTACCGAAAGGTAGGGGCGCATCGGCGCGTCCGGCGGGCCGACGTGCTCGCCTACAAAACGCAGATGTACCATGAGGCGGAGGCCGCACTTCAGGAACTGGCGGATCAGGCACAGGACCTGGGGCTGGGGTACGAGTGACGATGCGGCGTATCGTCGTCTACGACGCCAACGTACTCTATCCGGCTCAACTCCGTGATCTGCTCATGCGGTTGGCGGTGGCCGGGTTGGTCCGGGCACACGGGTCGGATCAGATCCACGCGGAGTGGATGGCCCATGTGTGTGCCCGTCATCCCGATGTGCGGCATGAGCAGCTTGAGCACACGCGTATGCTGATGGAGCAGGCCTTGTCCTCCGCACGCGTGGAAGGGTACGAGCGGTCACCTCGATCTCGCTCCCGGACCCTGACGACAGGCACGTGGTCGCCGCAGCGATCGAGGCTGAAGCGGAGGCCGTGGTCACGTTTAACCTGCGAGACTTTCCCCGCGAGGTACTCAAAGCGTACGGGCTCAGGGCTGTTCATCCGGATGCCTTCGTGGTCTCGTTGTACGAGGCGCATCCAGACCTCGTCATGCAGGTGATGCATGCGCACCGGGGCTCCCTGCGGCGACCCCCGAAATCCCCGGAGGAGTACCTCGCCGTACTGGCGCGGGGAGGGCTAACACAGACGGTGGCTGCGCTACGAGGCCGTCAGGACGAGTTGTAATCATTCCAGGCCGGTTCCTCTCGGCTTACGGAAGCGGTTTATTGCGGAGCATTTCGCGGTCCACGAGCGCAAAGGCGAGGTGGTTGGACACTACCAGGACCGTCTCTCTGTCGTCATCCGTAAACTCCAGAAAGGGCCCTATGGGGAACCCTTCTTGCACGGAGTCAATCAGCGTCCCGAGGCTCTCCCGGCTCTGATCGTGCAACTCCATGACGCCAAAGCCTTCGACGCCGATCACCGCCTGAGGATGGAACCACCCGTGCTTCTCCGCTACGTCGTCCGGTACCAGATCTCCATATTTCCTCGGCGGCGGTGGGACGACCGGCATTCCGTGATCAAAGAGGTGCTGGAGCACAATGACGTGATCGGTGCTCAAGAGTACAAGACTCTCATTGACGAGCGGCACCTGGATATAGTCAAAATAGTCTTCCTGCTTGTCGTCGATGAGGCAGAGCGCATCGCGCACCTGGTAGGTTGTCTCACTCGACACGCTGAAGACGATAGGTTCTTGCAGCCCACGAAAGAACACACGCAGGGTGTTGTCTACCAAACTATAGGGGTTCAACTCCATGGCGAAGATCGATGATAACACCCGAGGAGGCTACCCCGATAATCCATCCCTATTATCAGGGTACCTGCCCAAACTCAGCAAAAAAATACCGCCCCGCTGCCTTTATAGAGAAAATTTCTGAAATCGCAACCTATGCCTCCTCTGTGCAGCGCACCCCACCCGATAATCTGAATGGCTCTGGGTGCCCTTTTCTCCAACAAGGCCGGTGAGAAATATTTCTTCGGGTACCCTGCGAGATTCACGCACCTCCGCCCGCATAGGGTAATAGCGGGGGAGATCATCCCTTGCTGGTCGAAGAGGTCTGACGCTGTCCCTCTTCCATCGTACTTGATTCACCCGTATGCCAGCTTGGAGGTCTGCCCATGCAAACGCTACATCTCGCTGCCCCAAATCGCTCTTCCCTTTCCACTATTCGGCCCACGGACCGTCCCGCTTTGTATCGAAAGTGGGGCAGTAAGATTACTTCTACGCTGTCGCTTCGGCAAACGGATCCGTGTGTTCCGTGTTGGGTGACCCCGCCAGTGCGGGAGGAGAGCCTTGCTTGAAATCACGGCCCTACCGGGTGCCATGTACGCCAGCAAGTCCGGCGGCGTACCTGGCTCTTCGGTATGCCGAAAATCGATGGACCATGTCTGCTCAGATAGCTCTAAATCCTCGGTACCGTATCGAAATCGTAGATCAAGATGCCGTGCTCCTGGTAGATGGCAAAGGGGACTTTGTCGTTTTGGAAGGTGCTGAGGTGACGCGTGTCATGTGCCGTCTGCTTGATGGCGTACACACGGCTGAAGAAGTTATCTCTTCTTTAGCTGGAGATTTTCGACGTGATGAAGTGTATGCTATCCTTGTGGACTTGGAACATGAAGGATTCATTGTCGAGTGCTCGCTTGCGCAGTCCCCAGGTGTACTTGACATTGCCTCCGTACTGGATGTAAACCCCAAGCAAGTTTGGGAAGCGCTGCGGTCAAAACCTGTTCGCATCGAAGCACTCGGCATCGACCCCAAGCCTTTCCAGGCAATCCTGTCAGATCTGGATATCCAGATTGGGTCCGACGCGGTTGTGACGGTAGTGCTGGCGATCGATTACCTCCATCCCGATCTCGAAAGTTTTAACATCAAGGCTTTACGGTCTAGACATCCCTGGATGTTGTTACAAGCATCGGGAGACGTGCCCCTCATCGGTCCTCTCTTTATTCCCGGCAAAACGGCTTGTTGGGCATGTCTGGCTTATCGATTGCGCCAGAACAGAAGGGCTGAATCCTTCCTGAAGCACCGGAAAGGTCTAGTACCGCCACTCCTTACCCGCGAAGCGCCTCCTTCCTTGAAGGCCGTAACCTTTTCTATGGCGGCCTGGGAGCTTGCCAAATGGCTGGTCGTCGGTAAGAGTGAACGCCTGGAGGGCCAGTTCGTCAGCGTAGATGCAAGGACCTGGGAGCCGACGATCCATAGGGTACGGCGGCTTAGGACTTGCCCCCTATGCGGGCAGTCTCTCGAACCAAGGGACGGGGAGCCGGCTCCTCTCGTCTTGACCTCTCGACCGAGAGTGTATAGTACCGATGGGGGCTATCGTACGAGGATGCCTTCAGAGGCTTTCGATCAGTATAAACATCTGATCGATCCTCGAACCGAGATGCTTCGCAATCTGCAGCGCCTCGATACGCCGTCTGACTCCCTGATACACACCTACACGATTAACCATTCTCTCGTATCTGTCATCGACACCCTCGAAAAGCTCCGCATCAGTGAGCAAGGTGGAAGCTCTGGTAAGGGCAAGACGGAGGCCCAGGCTAAGGCGAGCGCCCTCTTCGAAGCCTTGGAACGCTTCTCCAGCGTCTGGCAGGGTGATGAATACCACATAATGGGCTCGTACAATGACCTGAAGCCGAAGGCTCTTCATCCCTGTCAGCTCCTAGGCTTTAGTGAAAGCCAATATGCTTCGCGTGTGGCCTGGAATGCGGCCTGCCCGAGTATCTCCTTGTACATTCCTGTCCCTTTCGATGAAAGCAGAAGGATTGCGTGGGTACCGGTCAGGTCTCCGACAGGCAACAGCTTGCACTATCTGCCCGCTGTCTATGGGTATTTCGGCTATCCCGATCAGGAGGACCCCTTCTGCTATGGAGACTCCAACGGTAATGCCGCCGGTATTACCCTGGAGGAGGCTATCCTACAGGGCTTTTTTGAAGTGGTCGAACGGGATGCGGTGGCCATCTGGTTCTATAACCGGCTGCGTAGACCGGGGGTAGACCTGGCAAGCTTTGAGGATCCGTATTACACCGACCTGCAGCGGTATTATCGCCAGTTTTTGCACAGAGACCTGTGGGTGCTCGACGTCACAACGGACCTGGACGTGCCTAGCTTTGTTGCGGTTTCTCGGCGAACGGATCAGCTACCGGAGGACATCATCATGGGATTCGGGTGTCATCTGGATCCACGGATTGCCGTCGGACGTGCTTTAACCGAACTCAATCAGAGTTTGCATAACGTGTTAGAGAGGCACGAAGGCCAAACCCGATATCTGGTAGAAGACCCGGTCGCTCTCGAATGGCTGCAGACTGCCACGCTTGAAAAGCACCCGTACCTTGCACCGGATCCCCATCAACCGCCCAAGATAACTGGCGCCTATCCGCACCTGGGGTCGGGTGATCTTCGGGATGATGTGTTGGGGTGTGCACTCCGTGCCGAGCAATGTGGCCTCGATGTATACGTCCTCAACCTGACGCGTGAGGATATCGGGCTTCCTGTAGTCAAAGTCGTGGTTCCCGGCCTGGTCCATTTCTGGCGCCGATTCGGGCACCGTAGGCTCTACGAGGTTCCTGTGCAGATGGGTTGGCTCAGGCGACCGCTGCTGGAAAACGAGTTGAATCCGTCTTCCATTGTGTTGTAGTTCGATACTATGCCTTCTTGATATAGTCTGTTAATTGTTTACATTTTGGTAACATTAAGTAATCTCGAAAATGCGTGAAACCTGTGTCGCTTTACTCCTATGGCTCGCTGGTTTTGGGGTTCGATCAACCGGATGCACGGCAGGAGCTTTACCCTTGTCTGGGATGGGATCCTGCTCACAAGTATCGTAGTCATGATAGGCTTCGTACAGGATCTCCATGCGCAGCCGCTATATGATATTCCTTTTGAACGAGTTTCTACAACCAGCGGTTTATCTACGTATGCCACCTATGCTATCGTCCAGGACCGCCAGGGCTTTCTTTGGGTTGGCACCTCGGATGGACTTAACCGATATGATGGCTATCAATTCGACGTATTCAGGCATGATCCGGCTGATACCACCTCGATTTCCGACAATTTCATCAATATCAACGCATTGCGGCTAGATTTCTCTGGGAATCTATGGATTGGAACCCGGAGCGGTGGTCTCAACCACTACGATCCGCGGACCATGCATTTCACCACCTTCAAGCATGATCTCAACGATCCACAGAGCCTGAGTCATAACAACGTCTTGTGTATCTACCAAACGCGATCAGGGACACTATGGATCGGCACAGAACATGGGCTCAACCGATACAACCCGGCCGACCACACTTTCACGCGATACCTCTATGATCCGTACAACCCCTACATGGGGTACAGTAACGCCGTGCTTGCGATAGCCGAAGATACGTCCGGAACCCTGTGGATAGGGACGCGGCGCGGCTTATTAAAATACGTGGCCACGGAGGACGCATTTATTTGGTACCGGGACGATCCTACACAGCGTCATCCGTTGCCACACGATGACATTTTCTCCCTGTACGTAGATCGAGCCGGGACGATGTGGATAGGCACATGGGGAGGAGGACTTATTCGTTTTAACCCCAATACAGGAAAAAGTACCCAGTATGTGCATGATCCAAAAAATCCTGTATCTCTGCCGGACAACAAAGTCATGACGATCTATGAGGATCGCAAGGGCCATCTCTGGATAGGCACATGGGACGGCGGCCTTGGCCTTTTCGACCCAGCGACGGAACAGTTTGCGCGGTATGTCAACGACTTGAATGATCCGCGTAGTCTTTCCAATAATAAAGTCGCGACCCTCTTCGAAGATCGTACCGGTATTCTATGGGTCGGCACAGAAGCGGGCCTGAATAAAGGAGCTTTCCCCAAAGCATTTGTCACGTACACCTATGAAAAGGATAACCCAAAGAGCCTGAGTCATCCCATTGTCAGTCACGTTCGAGAGGATCGAGACGGGACGCTATGGATTAGCACACTCGGGGGAGGCCTCAATAAGGTAGACCGCGAATCTGGAACGTTTACCCACTATCTACACGATCCAGCGCTACCTCAGAGCTTGAGTCACGACGAGGTCACGTCTACGTGGGTAGATCCTACCGGGACGCTATGGATTAGCACGTTGGGAGGAGGGATCAACCGGCTCGATCCAGGCACTCATATTTTTGTACAGTACCTGCCGGACCCAGCTGACCCTCACAGTATAGGCCGAGATCGTATCTACACCATCTACGGCGATGCAGAGGGCATTCTCTGGATTGGCACCGTAGATCGCGGACTCAATCGATTCGATCCTACGACGAATCGGTTTATCCACTATCGACATATATCCCAGGATACCGCCACCCTGAGTTACGACTCTGTATGGCCTATTTATGAAGATCACCTGGGTATACTGTGGGTTGGCACAATGGGTGGGGGGCTCAACCGGTTTGACCGTGATACGGAAACGTTCAAGACCTATCGCTATAGTTCCGAAGACACACACAGCATCAGGAGTGATCGTATCACGTCGATCACGGAAGATCACCTGGGAACGCTGTGGGTCGGCACGATGGGCGGAGGTCTCAACCGGTTTGACCGTGATACGGAAACGTTTACGGCCTACACGGAACGCGACGGCTTAGCGCACAATGAGGTAGCCTGCATGCTGCCGGATTCTGCCGGAAACCTGTGGGTGAGCACAAGCAATGGGTTATCCCGGTTTGATCTTCGTACAGAGCATTTTGCGAACTATGGCGTAAGCGACGGCCTGAACAGTTCTCATTTTAGGTTTAATGCCTGTCATAAGACCTCACATGGCGAGTTGCTTTTTGGAAGCTACGACGGTCTGGTAGCATTTTTCCCGGACCGCATCCGAGGCAATCTGAAGGCTCCACCTATTGCGATCACGGGCTTTGAGATTTTCAACAAACCGGTGACCTTGGATTCTTCCCTCTCGCATATCCGACGGATTACGCTACCCCACGACCAGAACTTCGTCGCTTTCCGCTTCGCAGCGCTCGACTTTACCGAGCCGGCCGATAACGAATACGCCTATATGCTGGAGGGCTTAGACGAAGACTGGAGTTACGTGGCCGACCGGCGTTTTGCCGGGTATCCCAATCTCGCTCCAGGGCGCTACACCTTTCACGTAAAGGGCTCGAACAACGACGGCGTTTGGAACGAGGAGGGGGTCTCGGTGGAGCTAGGCATAGCGCCTCCGTATTGGAAAACGTGGTGGTTTCGCCTGGTGCTTGTCGGGCTCCTGGCGGGGTTGCTACTCGGTGCGTATCGGTATCGGGTCTACCAGCTACTCCGGATCGAACGTACGCGCCAGCGTATTGCCGACGACCTGCATGATGACATCGGAAGCAAGATGAGTAGCATCGCCCTCTTGCTTGAAGTCGTAAGTCGCACAGCGCGTCTTGCTCCTTCCGATAAGACCCAGTTGCTCGACCTGTCTCAGACGGCACGGCAGTTGGTAGGTGATTTGCGCGACACCGTTTGGTTGGTTGATGCGGGAAACGATCATCTTGAGGGCCTTATCACACGCATGCGGGAAGGCGCGCGCCAGATGCTTCGCGATAGATCGTTCTGCTTCGAAGCTCCGGATGCGCTGCCGCCCGTGTCTCTCGAGATGGAACAGCGGCGCCATATTTTCCTCGTCTACAAAGAAACCCTGCACAATGCCGTACGCCACGCCAGTGCGTCGCAGATATCAATCCGTGTGGTCTATGAGGACGGAAAGTTGTCTATCTGTGTGACGGATAACGGGGTCGGATTCGATGTGTCAACCGTCCGTCGCGGTCGGGGGCTACGCACACTCCACATGCGCGCGGAGCAACTGGGTGCGGAGTTGGAGGTGATGAGTCAACCTGGGGAAGGCACAACCATTATGCTCTCGGTGCCGCTTGCCTGATCGATGTATCGGTAGCTTTCGGAAGAAATGGCGTAATGGCGTCATAGCAGTCCTGTTTCACGTCTCGTACTTTAAAGCGCCACGTTCCTGTCTTGTTATCATGTCTTCTGTTTCCAATCGATCAGGTCCTTCTATTGCCGTCTGGATTGTCGAGGACGACATCCAGTATCGTCAGACCGTCGTGTATCTGCTCAACCACACGTCGGACCTGCACTGTGCCGCCGAGTTCTTTGCCTTCGAGGAGATCCAGGCCCTGGTCGACGGGCGCGAGCCCTGGACGCCTCCCGACGTGGTATTGATGGACATCGGCCTGCCCGGCGTCGACGGCATCCAGGGCGTCGCCTGGTTGAAGACACGGCTTCCCGGAGTGCCTATCGTCATGCTGACGCTCCACGACGACGCCGATATGATCTTTGAGGCGTTACGGGCCGGCGCCTCCGGGTATCTGCTCAAAGATACGCCGCTCGACCAGACGCTCGATGCCATCCGAGAAGCCTTTCGCGGCGGATCGCTCATGCCTGCGCCGGTCGCCGTCAAGGTACTCCACTTTTTTAGGCAAGCCGTACCCAGAGAGAAGTACAACCTGACGAAGCGGGAACACGAAATCCTGGGATTGATGGCAGACGGGTACGTGCAGAAGCAAATCGCCGAGAAGCTCTGGCTGAGCCCGCATACGGTCGACAATCATATCCGGCACATCTACGAGAAATTGCACGTCCACTCCGGGATTGAAGCGGTTGCCAAGGCCATACGGGAACAGCTCATCTGAGCCTTGCTCGGAAAAAATGACGGGATTACGCCATTACTAACGGTAGTGCCTCAAGGATATTTTGTGTGGGTCGTGTACTTGATTGCACGACTTGGTGCGTCCTCCTTTGTGCTTCATTGCTGGAGGCCAGATAACGCTAATCGCATGGAGGTCATGCAATGAAATCGTACCCCAATTTTGCTGTTCCGTTTGTGGTTCTCTTCCTCGCGCTCTCTTCCACCGGGTGTGCTTCCATCATCTCTGGTTCCAGCCAGGAAGTCCAGATCCGTACCTCACCCGCGGCTGCTAACGTTACAATTGAGCGCGCTGTCAAAGGAGGAACGACGGCAGTGGTCTGGACAGGTACGTCGCCGGCTGTCACCAATCTCAAGCGCAAATACACCTACCAGGTATCGGTGGCTAGTGACGGATACGAGACTGCAGAACTGGGTTTGCGGAGGGGCACGAATGGATGGGTTGTAGGCAATCTTCTCTTCGGCGGGCTCATCGGGCTGGGGATCGATTTTGGCACAGGGGCGGCCTACAAAATCAAGCCGGATGACATATTTATTGAGCTGACGGCGAGTTCAGAGGCTGCACAAGCTGACCGTAGTAACGTTGCACCGGGCGCTGACCGAGAAGGA
>Ga0302046_10000891_pt1 | contig 28532 bp, 32 predicted proteins | sample RVTome_11_FD_200261 | JGI IMG/M metagenome (GOLD analysis project Ga0302046, IMG submission 200261) | Soil microbial communities from uranium-contaminated site in the Upper Colorado River Basin, Wyoming, United States - RVT147D111 (version 2) ... | reverse complement strand
TGGTCGGCAGGGACGCGGGCGTCCGTGAAGAAGACCTCGGCGAAGCCGGTGTGACCGTCGAGCCCGCGGATGGGACGAACCTCCACGCCGGGCGTGGACAGGTCCAGGCACAGGAACGTGATGCCCTCGTGCTTGGGCGCGTCGGGGTCGGTGCGGACCAGCGCGAACATCCAGTCGGCGAACGCGCCGTGGGAGGTCCAGATCTTCTGGCCGTTCACGACGAACTCGTCGCCGTCGAGCGCGGCCCTGGTCCGGACCGACGCCAGGTCCGAGCCGGCCTCGGGCTCCGAGTAGCCCTGCGACCAGATCGTCTCGGCGGCCAACAGGTCCGGCAGCCACCGGGCCTTCTGCTCGTCGGTGCCATACCGCATGAGCGTCGGCCCGAACAGGTTGTGCCCGAGCACCGTGACCCGCGTGGGGCCGCCGGCCAGCACGTACTCCTCCTCGAAAATCGCCTGCTCGATCGGGCCGGCCCCGCGACCGCCGTACTCGGTCGGCCAGTGGATCGCGCCGTAGCCGGCCTGGGCGAGGGTTCGTTCCCACTCACGGTGGGCGGCAAACCCCTCGGACATGCCGAACGACGGCAGCGCATCGGGCACGTTGGACGCCAACCAGTCCCGCAGTTCGTCACGGAAACTGGCCTGGTCTGGAGTCAGGACGAGGTCCAAGAACGCCCAGTCTGGAGGCAGTCCCAGACTACCGAAAACTGAAACACGTTCTAGTTCTGAAGGACCCGGTGGAGTGGCCCGCCCCGAGCCGCACGGGGACGGTCGCATCTCGGGCGATCCAATCAGGTCGAGCGGACCGCGCGTCCCTGGTTGAGGAAGGGGTTGTGTTCCGGCTCTGAGCGACAATCCACCTCAACGGATGTCCGTTGTCGCTCGGAGGCGGAACGACACGCCGCGCGTAGAGTCGGGGACCGCTCTTCGCGGGTTCGCGCGGCCGCGAGACAAACGAGATCCGCCGGTAGTCGCAGCCGGTCGAGGCCGCCGCCAGGAGCGCTATGTGATGCGGCCTCAGCTGGCCGAGCGGGCCCTGGGTTCCTGATGCTCGATCTGGGAGACCCGTGATGGGGTGACACCGAGGAGTTCGGCGACGTCGCGAACGGTCAGGCCGGCCGCTCGGAGTTCGGCCACCGCTTGGGGCGTCAGACGGCGGCTGCGTTCACCCAGTCGGGCGAGTTCACGGCGCAGGTCGAGCAGCTCGAGGGTCTCGTCGGATACGCCGGGATGGTCGAGTGTGGGCACCAGTTCCACGTCGAAGCTGTCCTGGTCGACGTCGAGCACCAGTGCGATCGCTTCTCGGATGGCGGCGTCAGCCCGCTCAAGCCGGCGCGACTGTGAGGCAACCTCGCGGCCTTCAACGTCGACGGCGATCAGCGACCACCAGTTGCCGTCGCGGGTCGCGGTGACGCTGTAGGAGGTCATGTCCACCACTCCTGTCCGAGCTCGGCGGCGGCCTGACGTTGGATCGACCGGGCGGTGCCTTCGGCGATCTCACGATGGTTGAGCACGGGGATCCGCAGACCATCCAGCGAGAACACCTCGTGGCCACCGCTGTTGCGCAGCGACACGAACTCCAGTCCGGCCTTGGTGGCGGCGTCTCGGATCTGCTTGATGAGGTCGCGCCGCTTGACGAGCACAAGTGTAGGCACTGAACGCAGTCAAGTGAACCGAGTGAACAGACTTGTGGATAACCGCCGTTCGTCTACCGCTGCCGCCCGGCGATACAACCGGGCGATCTTCATGCTATCATTGTGATATCGATGAGGTGTTGCCATGGGCGACCTGCTGATCCGCGACCTGCCGGCACGCACGCACGCCGAGCTCAAGCGGCGCGCCCAACGGGCAGGGATGAGCCTTCAGAGATTCGTCACGCAGATGCTCGAGCAGTCCACGTCCACACCGACGCTGGACGAGTGGCTGCGAGCGCTCGACGACCTGCCGCGCCACGCCGACGTGTCGGGCGCCGAGGCTGTTCGTGAGGCACGCAACGAACTGCCGTGATCTTCCTGCTCGATGCCTCAGCGGTCGTCGACCTGCTGATCCGCAGCGATGCCGGCGAGTCCGTGCGTCGATTCCTGAGCGGTGGCGACGATCTGACGCTGGTGTCCGTGGCGCACTTGGATGCCGAGGTGTTGTCGGCAGTGGCCCGACTCCACCGGGCAGAGGTCTTGACGGCGGCCGAGGTGACCGCCCTTCTCGAGAGGCTCGGCGCGCTGGCGATGCAGCGGCTGCCGATCACCGCGAGCCTGCTCGCGGCTGCGTGGGGGCTGCGTGACAACGTCGCGGCTCGCGATGCCCTCTGCGTTGCTGCCGCGGACAGCGTGGGAGCGATGCTCGTGACCACCGACGACCGACTCGCCCGATCGGTCCCACACCTGGCCGCCGACCTCAGCTGACCGGTCTGTAGGTATCAGCCGCTCTTCGATGCCTGGTGCGAGCAAGAACCAATGGGCGACATCTGCTATGGATGTTGGATGGCGGTCTGGCAGGCGGCGACCTCCTCGGCCCCGTGCCAGCGCAGCAGGTCCACCATCGTCGGGTCGGCACCGGCCTCGTCCCACGCCTGCTGCTCGAGCACCCAGTCACCGAGGATGGCCGTGTAGTGCTCCACCGCCGCGACCGCGGCCAGGCGCACGTACAGCCACTGGCGCTGCAACGGGCCGGGCAGTCGCCGGTCACCCAGCAGCTCCTCGAAGAAGGTGTCGAGGACGCGCACGTACCGGCTCGTGTCCAACCCTTGTGCCTCGAGGTGCGCCCGCGCGGTGTCGTGCGCGGTCGCGTGCTGCCCCTCCTGGCTCATGAAGGCGCGCACCTGCTCGTGCAGCAGGGGGTCGTCGATCAGGGGAAGGGCCTGCTTGAAGACCTTGACGAACCAGCGCTCCCCCGCCGGCAGGAACATGTGCAGCGTGCTGACCACGTGCGTGGTGTGCGGGTCGTCGGGGATCCAGTGAAGGGGTACCTCGGCCCAGTCGAACGCGACGCGGCGAGGCTCGGGCACGCGGTCCTCAACCGGCCCCGGCCGGGACGACGCGACGACGGCTTCCACAGCAGCCATCTCAGCGGCCGAGAATGTCGGTGCGGGCAAGGGCACGATTGAGGCCGGGCGACAGCCGCGACAGGATCCGGCCAAACCGGGCCTCGGGCGTGACCGGGACGACGGCGCGGTCGTGCAGCACCGCGTCGACGATCGCCGCCGCCACCTTTTCGGGGCCGTAGCTGCGCCGCCGGTAGAGCTCCGAGGTCATCCGGCGGCGACGGTCGCCCTCCTCGTCGTCGACGCCGACATGGGCGGTGCGGTCCGTGATGCCCGTGTCGACGATGCCGGGGCAGATCGCGCTGACCCCGATCCCGTGATCGGCCAGCTCGTTGCGCTGCACCTCCGAGAGCATCAGCACGGCAGCCTTGGTGGTCGCGTAGGCCGACAGGTCCCGCGCCGGCGTGTAGCCGAGCCCGGAGGACAGGTTGACGATGTGGCCTGGCCGGCCGGCGTCGACCATCTGCTGGGCGAACAGCCGGCCGCCGTGGATGACGCCCCAGAGGTTGACGCCCAGGATGCGCTCCCAGTCGCCCGGTCGGGTGTCGAGGAACGAGCCGGTGATGCCGATCCCGGCGCTGTTCACGACGATGTCGGGCGCCCCGTGCTCCTCGAGGACGGTCTTTGCCAGGGCCTCCATCGCCGACGCGTCCGAGACGTCCACGACATGGACGCCGGCACGAACACCGAGGTGGCGGACGAAGGTGGCGGTGCGGTTGCCGGCGGCCTCGTCGAGGTCGACGACGACGATGTCGGCCCCACGTTCGGCCAGGGCGATCGCGGTCGCGCGGCCGATCCCGTTGCCCGCGCCCGTGACCACGGCCACCTTCCCGTGGAACGGCAGGTCGCGGTCGTGCCGGTCCACGGCGGCACGCTCGAGCTCGGGTGCTGGGTCGGCGCCCTCGACGTGCTCGACGTGCTCGACGAGCTCGGTGATCGCGTTGGCCAGCAGGCCCGGGTGGGTGCGGGGCAGCCAGTGGCCGCCATGGACGACACGCAGCCAGGCGTTCGGTGCGAGCTCGGGCAGCTCCTCGAACAATTCGACGGACGCGAAGGGATCCTTGTCGCCGAGGATCACCTGCGTCGGCGGGTGGACGTGGTCGCGGCGCGGCCGGAAGACCCGGCCGAGGTTGGCGCGGTACAGCTCGATGCCGTTGATGCCGTCCTGCTCGAACGTCTCGGCCGGATGGCCCTCGCGGGGCTCGACGGCCTCCAGCAGGTTCTTGATCCGTGCGGCCAGGCCGCTGTTCCAGATGGCCTCGGGCAGCACGGGCAGCTGGAAGCCGAGGATGTACCAGGACCTGGTGAACTGCTTCCGGACGGCGCGAAGGCCCCGCAGCGGGTGCCTCGAAGGTGACAGGTGGCGGTACAGGAGCCGCCCGGCGTGGTCGAACGACCCGCCGCCGATGCAGGTGAACGACGCCATCACGTCGGCCATCTCGGGCATGGTCGCGGCCTCGAAGCCCTGGATGCCACCCCAGTCGTGGCCGACGACATGAGCCCGGCCGTCGGGGCTGACGGCCTCAATCACGGTGCGCAGGTCGGCGGCCAGCTGCTCGAACCGGTAGCCGTCACGGCTGTCCGGCACGCCGGAGTCCCCGGCCCCGCGCACGTCATAGGTGACGACCCGGAAGCGCCCGACGAGGAGCGCAACGACCTCGTCCCAGACACGGGACGTGTCCGGGTAGCCGTGCACGAGGACGACCGTGGGCCCGTCCTCGGAGTGAACGTCGACGGTGAGTGACACACCGTCGGTCGTCGCGACGGTCTGGCGGGTCATGCCGAGGCCACCGCGGGAGTGGACGACCAGCGGCGCACGTGCGGCAGGTCGTCGTCGAGCCAGAACGCGTCGTCGGTGGTCACGACGAGGATCTCCTCGAACTTCGCGCCGACTCCCTTGAACGCGAGGTGCGGCTCGACGGCCCACAGGCCCGGCGGCGGTGCATGGTCGGACAGCTTCGTGCCGTTCCACAGCGGGTTCCAGCCGGCGGGGATCGACTCGGCCGCCGTCCTGGTCAGCAGTCCCAGCCCCTTGAGGCCGAAGCCAAGGACGAACCTCGGGGGCGAGTCGCCCACCCGGCCGACCTGGTGGGCGATCACGGCGCCGGGGTACGCCTTGTGCCGCACGTCGTAGCCCTGCCGTGCGGCCAGCCGGTCGACCGAGCGGTAGACGTCACGGAACGTCGCCCGCGACCGGACGCCGTCGAGGATCAACGCGCGGTGGGCCTCGAGGTCGTCGAGCAACTGCTGGTGGACCTCGTTGTCCCCGAGCCGGCTCGCGTAGCCGATGTCGGCCGTGAAGCCGTCACGGATGGGGGCGATGTCGAGGATGAACGGCATCCCGTCGGTGAGCCTTCGGTTGGTCGGGAAGAACCGGAGAGGATTCCGCCAGCGCAGCGCGGTGCGGTCCCCGAACCAGGCGAACGGCAGGTGAAAGAAGTCCGTGACGCCGTGGTCGCGCATCCAGTCGCGCTGGGCGCGGGCGGCCTCGATCTCGGTCACGCCGGGTTCCAGGGTCGCGGCCACGGCCTCGGCGCACTCGTAGGCCAGCTGTTGCAGGGACCGGAACCCGTCGAGATCCGAGTCGAGCAGCGGCCGCGAGGCGGACCTCGCCCGTGAATCGGGAGAGGCGCTGCTTGCAGAAGTCTCACGCATGCTTGCAATCCTTGCACGGAACCATGCGACAGTCAACCGTGTCAGATCGACGTCGACCAGCAAACTGAAACACGTTCTACTTCTTCTAGACTGCCGGCACCCACCTCCCCCGGACCACGTGACGTGCCCGTCTCCGACCGCTACCTCGAGCTGGCCAAGCCGGTCAACAACTGGGGCCGGTGGGGCGACGAGGACGAGCGCGGGACCCTCAACCTGCTCGATGCGGCCGCCGTGCGTCGCGGTGTGGACGCGGTGGTCGACGGGCGCACCCGGACCCTCGGGATTGGCCTGTCCCGCGACGGCATCCAGTCCGGACAGATCAAGGGACGGGACAACCCGACCCACTCGATGGTCTGGATCAACAAGGCCATCACCCGTGACGCCGACGTGTTCGCGACCAGCGACGACCGCATCGACATGGGCCTGCAGGCCGGGACGCACTGGGACTCGCTGGCACACGTGTCGCGAGGTGGCCTGCTCTACAACGGCCATCCCGCGGACGCGATCACCGAGCGCGGCGCGACCAGGTGCGGCATCGACAAGGTCGGCCCGATGGTGAGCCGCGGCGTGCTGCTCGACGTGGCGGCCGCGCGGGGTCGCAACCGGTTGGCGGGAACCCACGTCGTCACGCCCGAAGACCTCGACGAGGCCGCCGACTTCGGCAAGGTCACGATCGAGCCGGGCGACGTCGTCCTGGTCCGGACCGGCCAGATGAGCCTGTTCCACGAGGGCGACCGTGAGGCCTACGCCTTCCCGGCGCCCGGCCTCGGCGTCAACTGTCCGGCCTGGTTTCACGCCCGTGACGTCGCGGCCGTCGCGACCGACAACCTGGCGTGCGAGATCTTCCCGGCCGAACACGACGACCTGTTCCTGCCTGTCCACCTGCTGCACCTGCACGAGATGGGCATGCTCCAGGGCCAGAACTGGGACCTCGAGGGCCTGTCGGAGGACTGTGCCGACGTCGGCCGCTGGACGTTCCTGCTGTCGGCCACGCCCGAGCCGGTGGTCCGCGGCATCGGCGGCCCGGTCAACCCGGTGGTGACGCTGTGAGCCCCGTGCCCCCGCAGGTCGAGCACCGGCCGCCAGGCCGACCTCGCCGGGAAATCGAGGATCGGCTGGCGATCCGCGATGTGCTCGAGGCCTACGCGTTCGGGCTCGACGAGCGCGACTTCGCGGCTGTCCAGGGCGCGTTCACCGACGATGCCGCCCTCGACTACACGGCGCTGGGGGGCTGGTCCGGGACCCCGGCCGAGGTCATCCCCCGGATCGAGGAGACCTTGAAGACCTTCCCGGTCTGCCAGCACCACCTGACCAACTGCCGCATCCGCGTGTCCGGTGACACGGCGACGGCGAACACCTACCTGTGGAACCCGCTGGCCATGGAGGGCGGCGCCAACATGCTGTTCGTCGGCGCCCGCTACGACGACGAGCTGGTGCGGACCGATGACGGCTGGCGGATCAGCAGGCGGACGCTGGTCTCCTCCAACGCGACCCCGGTGGGTGGATGATGCTGCACGAGGACCGTGTCGTGATCGTCTCGGGCATCGGCCCGGGGGTTGGCCGCGAGCTGGCGCTCGCGTTCGCCCGCGAGGGCGCGAAGCTGGTGCTGGGATCACGGACCGAGAAGAACCTCACCGACGTCGGAGGCGGGGTCGAGGCGGCCGGGCGACCAGTCACCTGGCGGCAGACCGACATCACCAGTGCCGCCGACTGCGACGCCCTGGTCGCCCACGCCGTCGACACGTTTGGCCGCGTGGACGTCCTCGTCAACAACGCGTTCATGCAGCCACCGCTCGAGCCGATCGCCGATGCCACCGACGAGACGTGGCAGAAGACCTTCGGGGTCAACGTGTTCGGCACTGCGCACATGACCAACGCGGCGATCGGGCAGATGAAGGCGCAGCAGTCGGGGTCGATCGTGTTCGTGGCCTCGATGTCCGCCCGACGGGTTCGGGCGGACTTCGGGGTCTACTCGGCCTCGAAGGCGGCGCTGCTGACCGCGGCGCAGCACTACGCCAACGAGCATGGCCGTGACGGCATCCGGGTCAACTCGATCGTTCCCGGCTACGTCTGGGGGCCGAGTCTCGAGATGTGGTTCGCCTGGCAGGCCAAGCAGCGCGGCGTCGACCCGCAGGTCATCTACGACGAGGTGGCCTCGGAGAACGCGATGCACCACCTGCCGACGGCCGCCGAGGTCGCGGACACGGCCGTGCTGATGGCCAGCGATCTTGCCCGCGCCGTCACGGGCCAGTCACTCGACGTCAACGGCGGCCACTGGTTCGTCTGAGTCGGACGGGCGGGCCTCCCGGAAGAACTCCGTGAAGTCGTGGCAGGCGCCGGTGTCGTCGAACGTCATCAGGAACACGTTGTGGAAGCTCGTGCGCGGCGAGCCGTCGTGGTGGACGTAGTGCGTGGTCCCGCTGGCGACGGCCAGGTCGCCGTCGACGGCGAAGACCTCGTACATCGCGGTCCAGGATGCGGGGTCGTCGCGATCCTCGAGCCAGCTGTCCGCGATGGCCTCGGCGCCCTCCAGGGGTTCGTCCTCGGGGTGGTAGCGGTAGGTCGCATCCTCGGTGAACAAGGCCACGATCGCGTCACGGTCGTAGCTGCGCCAGGCGTCGACGTAGTCGGACAGCCAGTTGGAGACGCTCGTGCGGTCCACGCCTCGACCTCCTGCTCGGTCACGTCAACGTAGGCCGTCGAACGGAACCATGACCCGGCCGCTCAGGCGCTGCGGTCCAGGTCCGTCGACTCGCGGGAGATGCCGGGGCGAACGGCGTGGAGGATCAGCCGCGACGAGCGGTCGAAGGTGACCCAGTTCCACAGCCACGACAGCCCCACCGCGATCCGGTTGCGAAACCCCACCAGGAAGTACAGGTGGAGGACCAGCCAGGACACCCACGCGATGAACCCGGTGAGGCGGATGCCGATGGGCAGCTCGGCCACGGCGTCGTGGCGGCCGATCGTCGCCATCGTGCCCTTGTCGAGGTAGCGGAAGGGCTTGTCCGGGACGCGGCCGTCCAACAGTGCGCCGATGTTGCGGGCGACGTACCGGCCGGACTGGATGGCGACGGGCGCGAGCTGCGGCTCGATCGCCCCGCGCTTGTCGGTGGCGGCGGCGAGGTCGCCGATGACCGTCACGTGCGGGTCGCCGGGGAGCTGGAGGGTCGGCGTCACGACGACCCGCCCGCCCCTCGTCAGCGGCGTGTCGAGGGCGTTGGCAAGCGGGTGGGCGCGCACGCCGGCCACCCAGACGAGCGTGCGGGTCGGGATGACCTCTCCGCTGTCGAGGACGACACGGTCACTCTCGGCGCGGGCCAGGGCGCTGTTCAGCCGGACCTCGACACCCCGATCGCGCAGGGCGGCGAGCGCGTTCCTCCCGGACTCCTCGTGGAAGGCGCCCAGCAGCCGGTCGGTCGCCTCGAGCAGGACGATCCGCACACGCTCGACGTCGAGCCAGGGATGGTCCTTGCGAAGGACGTGGTTGACGAGCTCGGAGATGGCTCCGGCCAGCTCGACCCCGGTCGGGCCGCCGCCGGCGATCACGAAGGTCAGGGCCGCGTCGGCGTCGGTGCCCAACGAGTGCACGTCCTCGAACTGCCGGAGCAGGTGGTCCCGCAGGGCCAGGGCCTCGGGCAGGGACTTGAGGCCGAACCCGTGCTCAGCGACGCCGGGCAGCCCGAACTCGCTCGTCACGGCGCCGGCCGCGAGCACCAGGTGGTCATAGTGAACAACGTTCGTGTCGGCGAGGGTGACGGTTCGCGCGTCGCGGTCGACGGCGGTCACCTCGCCCAGGCGCACGTCGACGGGCTGCCCTCTCCACCGTCGGCGGCGGAAGGTCGCGCGCAGTGGGTGGCCGACGTCCTGGGGCTGGAGCCCGCTCGTCGCGACCTGGTAGAGCAGCGGCTGGAACGTGTGATGGTTGCGCCGGTCGATCACGGTGATGCGCAGCGGCCGCCGGCGGGCGGCGCGCTCGAGCTTCCGGGCGGCCGTGAGCCCACCAAAGCCCGCGCCGACGATCACGACGTGCCGCGCGTCAGAGTCCATCAAGCTCGAGGATCCAGGAAGTCGTTCGCGGCGCCGAGATTACGTCCCAACCCGGAGCACGAACGGCAAGCTGAATCTTCGCTCGGAGGGGAAACCGAACAGCACCCTGGCCAGCGATCGAGGGGACCGCCCGACCCAAACAGATCGCCCGATGAGCCCACCTCGCGGAGCCGTCGTCGATCGGCGGTTCTGGTCAGTCCTGGTCGCAGCCAAGGGCGATCGAGATCGCGCCGCACACGTCGTCGAGCGTGTCGTCGTCCACGGCGCCGAGTCGCTTCGTGAGGGTGCTCTGCGGGATGGTGTGCAGACCGTCGCAGTTGACCACCGACGACCGGTCAATCCCGGCGTCGACGTCGATCGGCACCTCGACCGCGAGCCCGCGTGCCTGGCTGGTGACCTCGGCCACGGTCACGTTGGCGCGAACGTCGAGCACCTCGTCACGGGTCATGACCAGCACCGGGCGTGGCTTGCGGCCGACGTCGGCGAGCCAGACCTCGCCGCGCATCACGGCTGGCCCCACGCCTCGGCGCTCGCCCAGTCGGCATCCTCGGCCTCGGGGTGGGCCAGATAGGCCTCGCGGTCACGCTCGGCGCGACGACGACGGATGGCCTGGCGCAATCCTTCGCGGGCGGCTTCGGACACGTTGATGCCCAGCTCGCGTGCCTGTGCAGCGAGGTCGTCGTCGAGGATCACCGAGGTCCGCATATATTCAGTGTATCAGACTGCTGCATATCAGAGTGATGCGGCTCTCGCCCGCGAACTACGCGGGCTGTTCGAAGTACTGGTTGAAGCCGGCGGCAAACATCATGTCGCCGAAGATCTTGACCTTGCCGGCCATGAACAGCGCGGGGCCGGACGCGACGCCCGAGACCAGCCGCAGGAACGACGCGATGTCGGTGTGGATCGAGCAGCGCGGCTCATCGTGACCCTCGTTGGCGGCCCGGGCGCTGCCACCGTCGATCGTGACGGTCCACTTGTGCTCCTCGTCGCCGTCGTTGACGACGAACTCGACGATCGCCGAGACACCGTCGACACGCTCGGCGACGACGCGGTCGCCCATCTCGTCGAAGATGCGGCCCATCACCTTGTCGGTGCCGACGAGCTTGACGGCCTGGGCGACCTGGCCGTCGTCGGTGACGGCGCGCAGCATCTCGACCATCTGGTCGGCGTTGATCTCGCTCAGGTCGATGTCCAGTTCAGCCATGGTGGGTTTCTCCCTCGGGGGTGGTGGTGTTGGTCCTGGGCGGACGCCGGATGCCGTCCGCCGATGTGAAATCGAAAATCAGGCAGCGAGCTGGCGGGCGATCACCTTGCGCTGCATTTCGGAGGTGCCCTCGAAGATCGTGTAGATCTTCGAGTCGCGGTACCACTTCTCGACCGGGAAATCCCGGATGAAGCCGTAGCCACCGAGGACCTGGACGGCCCGCTCGGTCACGGACACGACGGTCTCGCCGGCCTTGAGCTTGCTCATCGACCCCTCGGCCTGCGGGAAGTCACGACCCGAGGCGGCCAGCCACGCGGCCTTGTGGGTCAGCAGCCGTGACGTCTCAACGTCGACGGCCATGTCGGCCAGCGTGTGCGCGATCGCCTGGTGCTCGATGATCGGCTTGCCGAATGCGACGCGTTCCTTGGCGTAGTCGACGGCGAACTCGAGCGCGGCACGGGCAACACCGTTGGCCTGGACGGCCACGAAGGGGCGGGTGGTCTCGAACGTCCGCAAGGCACCCGACGAACGCGAGCCCTCCCCCGACCGAGCGCGGTCGAGCTTGCCGTTGAGCTTGTCCATCCCACCCAGCACGCGGTCAGCCGGGATCGTGCAGTCGTCGAAGATGACCTCGGAGGTGTCGGAGGCGCGGATGCCGAGCTTGTGCTCCTTCTTGCCGGGGCGGATCCCCGGATCGTCCTTGTGCACGATGAAGGTGGCCTGGCCGCGGTGGCCGAGGTCGGGGTCGACGGTGGCGACGACGATGTAGACGCTGGCGACGCCGCCGTTGGTGATGAACACCTTGGTGCCGTTGAGGACCCAGTTGTCGCCGTCGAGGACCGCCTTGGTTCGGAGGCTGGACACGTCCGAGCCGGCCTGGGGCTCGGTGACGCAGAACGCGGCCACGGCCGGGTCCTCGGGCGTGCCGAACATCTGCGGCGCGAACTCGAGCAGCTGCTCGGGGGTGCCGCCGCCGGCCAGCGCCGCCAGGGGCAGCCCCGTGCCGAAGATGGCCAGTCCGATCCCGGCGCAGCCCCAGAACACCTCTTCCATGATCAGCGGGAGGGCCATCTTGTGGGGCTCGGCCTGGTGCGTCAGGTACATCTCGAGGCCGTACAGGCCGGACTCCGCCGCCTTCTTGACGACCGGCCAGGGAAACTCCTCGGTCTCGTCGTACTTGGCGGCGACCGGCCGGATCTCCTTTTCGGCGAAGTCGTGCGCCCAGTCGATGAGCTGCTGCTGCTCCTCGGTGAAGCCGAAGTCCATGGCGGGTTCCTCGTCGGTCGGTGAGCGTTGCGGATGCAAGGGTTACCGCAGGTAACTGTTACTATAGGTAACCCCTGTTCGGAATGCAACTCGTGGCGCGACGCAAGCGACGGCAGCAAACCCCCGCCGAGCGCGCCCAGCGACGGGACCAGCTGCTCGACGCTGCCGAGGCCACGCTCCGACGTGAGGGTCCCACCGCCTCGATGGAGGCGATGGCGTCAGAGGCCGGGGTCACCAAGCCGATCCTCTACAAGCACTTCGGCTCCAAGGACGGGCTTGCCGACGCGCTGGCCGAGCGCTGGGTGAACCTGCTCGGCGAGGGCGTGGAGTCGGCGTTGACCGGAACCGACGACCCGCGCGTGCAGGTCGAGGCGACCATCCGGGCCTACCTCGGCTTCATCGACGAGCACCCGGAGATCTACCGCTTCCTGCTCGACGAGTCGCGGCCGGGCGCGCGGCGGACCGTCGAGGACTTCGCGTCGAAGCTGACGCTGCGGCTCATGTTCGTGCTCGCCGTCCAGTTCCAGCGCCACGGCGTGGACTCGGCGACGGCGGAGCCATTCGCGCACGCGCTGGTCGGCATGGTGCGGCAGGTCAGCGACTGGTGGCTGCACGCCGAGGCACGGATGCCACTCGACGACGTGGCCGAGCTGCTGTCCCAGCTGGCCTGGCACGGGCTGGCCGGCCTGCCACTGGAGTCCCCCACCCAGGTCGCCTGAGCCACCACCTCACAGGTGCGGGAGGACCTCCTCGCCGAAGCGCTGGACCTGCTCGACGAGGTCGGCGGACGAGGTCGAGACGAAGAACGCCATCGCGTGGGAGCAGCCCAGAGCCTCCAGGTCCTTGAAGCTCTCGACGAGTTCGTCCGCGGGTCCGCGCAGGACGCTGGGCGGCAGCGGCAGGTCGGCTGAGCCCAGATACATCGGCTCGGGGGTGGCGCCGAGCTCGATGGGTTGGTCGTTGCCGACGGCCACCCGATGGGTTCGGATGTGCTCGATCAAGGCCGGCATGTCCGCCCGCCTGGCGCCCTGCGGCAGCCAGCCGTCGCCTCTTTCGGCGGCGCGCCGGCGGGCGGGTGCCGACGACCCGCCGACCCAGATCGGGACCGGCGACTGGACCGGTCGCGGCCGGATCCCCATGTCGTGCACCGTCACGTGCGTGCCCTCGTAGGTGACCCATTCGTCGGTCATGGCCAGCCGGATGACGTCGATGGCCTCGTCGGTCACAACCCCGCGGTTCGCGAAGTCGGCGCCGACGGCCGCGAACTCGGCTTCCAGGTGGCCCGCACCCACGCCGAGGATGGCACGCCCGCCCGAGACGCGGTCAAGCGTCGCCAGGGACTTGGCCGTCACCAGCGGGTGGCGCAGGGCCGGGACGTGCACGTGGGTGAGCAGCCTGACCCGCTCGGTCTCGGCCGCGAGCCAGCCCAGCAGCGTGAAGGGCTCCCACCACTCGGTGCGCATCGTCTCGGCGGCGTCCCGTGAGATCGCGACGTGGTCGCACACGGCGACGTGCGCGAAGCCCGCGGCGTCGGCCGCCTTCGCGACCGCGACGATGTCGTCGAGGTCACCGCTGGTCTCCCACGGCATCGCCATGACCTTCGACTGGGCCTGCACGGGCAACTGGATCCCGATCCTCATCTCGCAGCCTCTCGTGTCCATGCTCGTAGCATGCGGCGACCGTTCACCCTCGCCGCCCTGGAAGCTTCATGGCCGTCAACGCGGTTTCGCTGGATGTGCCGGGCCGCCTCGTGTGGCCCGGGCGGGCCGTCGCGCAGACCGTTCGGGAGCTGCCGGGCCCGGCCGTCGTGTTCGCCGTGGGCGTCGGCAGCATGCTGGCCTGGAACGGAGCCGACGGCAGCGAGCGGTGGCAGGCCTACCTGCTGCTGTTCGCGTTCTTCGTGCCGCTGTTCTGCGTCGTCCACCAGCTGGCGCGCTTCGACCGGCTGGTCGTGTGGGGCATCGTCTCGCTGGCGGTCCTGCACGCGGCCGGCGGCCTGGCTCCCTCCCCCACGCAGGGAGCAAACGTCTTCTACGAGACGTGGATCTGGGAGCCGGTGCTCAAGGTGGACCGGCTGATCCATGCCTGGGGTGGTGGCGTTCTCGTGCTGCTGGGCTGGCATTTCGTGGGAATGGTGATGCGGTCGGGGGCACCGATCTGGGTGATGACGGCGCTGTCGATCATGGTCGCCAACGGGTTCGGTGCCCTCAACGAGGTCGCCGAGTTCTTCGTCGACGGCCAGGTCCCCGAGTCCGTCGTCGGCAGCTATCGCAACAGCAGCTGGGACATGGTGCACAACCTGATCGGCGCCCTGGTGGCCGGCGGGATCGTGGCGTCGGTCGAGCACCGCCGGCGTCGCGGCGCCTCGCCCGGCGACGAGGCTCACAGCGACGCTTCGAAGGCCTCCCGGTAGCGCGTTGTCGAGTGCACCGTGTCGGTGTCGAACGACGGGATCACGTGGTTGCCGAAGGTCTCGGTGACCTCGACCGCGACGTCGGTCGGCAGGGTCGTCGCGGACGGCGACAGGATCAGCTGGTCGGCGCCGATGTCGGCGTACCGCTGCACGCCCTCGACGCACTCCTCGGGAGTGCCGACGATGGCCAGCCCGTTGTCGATGGCGATCTGGACCTGCTCGATCGTCGGTTCGGGGATCACCGTGGGCCAGTCCGGGATGTACTCGGGCTTGGGGAACGTGTCGAGGTAGCGGAACACCAGCGACTGGAGCCGGCCGCCGCCCATCTTCGTCGCCCACTCGCGGGCCGCGTCGCCGTCCTCCAGGCACACCATGTTCGACACGCACGCGATGTTGTTGTTCACGTAGTCGCCGACGGGCTCGGCGTCCTCGATCGCCTTCTTGTACAGCTCGATGAGTGGCTGGAGCTTGTCGGGCGTTCCGTGGGCAAAGCAGAGGACCCCGAGGCCCATCCGGGCGGCCTTCTCGAAGGTGCCCGGGTTGCCGGCGGCCACCCACAGCGGCGGGTGCGACGCACCGTTGGGCTTGGGCAGCACGTTGCGCGACGGCATCGAGAAGAACCGGCCCTCGAACGAGTACTCGTCGGTCTGCCACATGCGCACGATCTCGGGCAGCGCCTCGTCGAACATGTCGCGGGTCAGGTCCGGGTCGGTGATGCCGAACCCGCCCTGCTCGGTGGTCGACGACCCGCGCCCGGTCCCGAACTCGAACCGGCGGTCCGACAGGTGGTCGAGCAGCGCGACGCGCTCGGCGACGCGGGCCGGGTGGTTGACCGGCGGTGTGATGTTGATGATCCCCGACCCGACGTGGATGTTCTTCGTCCGCCCGGCGATGTAGGAGAGGAACACCTCGTTCGCCGACAGGTGCGAGTACTCGTGAAGGAAGTGGTGCTCGGTGGCCCAGCAGTACTTCCAGTTGGACCGGTCGGCGGCCTCGAGCACCGCGACGTCGTTGAGGATGCGACGGTGCTCGACGCCATCGGGGTCATCGTCGATCTGCGAGGCAGGGACGTGACCCTGGACGAAGATGCCGAACTCCATGGTGGTGCTCCTTGTCGTGTGTCTCGGACGCGGCGCCATGCGCGCGTCCGAGACACAGGTCGGTCAGACGCCGGCGTCGATCGTGACGAACGGCGTGGCGGAATCGAGCTCGGCGGCCGCGACGCGGTCGGCGAGCGTGCGCGGCTCGAACCAGCTCAGCTCGAGCTGCTTGGCCCGCCGGAAGTACAGCTGCATGTCAATGGCATTCGTGAAGCCGACGCCGCCGAACACCTGGTGGCCGACACGGGTGGCGCGCCGGAACACGCCGGCCGCGTACTGCTTGGCCATCGCGGCCAGCGGCCCGGCCCCCGCGGATTGCCCGGCAGCCCACGCGGCCTCGTAGGCGAGCATCTTGGCCCCCTCGATCTCGGTGGCGATGTCGGCGATCGGGTGGGCGACGCCCTGGAAGTTGCCGATGGGGACACCGAACTGGACGCGTTCCTTGGCGTACTCGACGGTCATCTCGAGGACCCGTTCGGCACCGCCGTTGGCCAACCCGGCCGCGACGATCAACGCGTCGTCCATCGCGGCCACGAACGCCTCCCAGCCGCCGTCGAGGTCGCCGACGAGCGCGTCGGTGCCCACCGTCACGTCGGAGAAGCGCACCTCGTGCTCGGCGCCCCGGCCGGCGGTCAGCGTGTGCTCCAGCTCGATGCCGTCGCCGGTCGGGTCGACGAGCAGCATGCTGATGTCATTCTCGCCCGGCCCGGTGCGTGCGAGCACGATCAGGCGGTCGGCGCTGTTCGCGAACGGGACCATGATCTTGGTTCCGGAAAGCGTGATCGTGTCGCCGTCCACCTTGCCCTCGAGCTGGATGCCGGTGGGACCGTCGGTGTTGCCGGGCTCGAGCCAGGCGAGCGTGAGAATCGACTCGCCGGTCGCGACCTTCGGCAGCCATTCGGCCCGTTGGTCGACCGTGCCGGCCGCGGCCAGCAGTCCCCCGCCAACGACGACCGACGGGAACCACGGGCTCGGCGCGATGGCGCGTCCCAGCTCCTCGGCGACGATCACGGACTCGAGGATCCCCATCCCCGATCCACCGTGCTCGGCCGGCAGCGCCAGCCCGAGCAGGTCCATCGAGGCGAGCTCGGCCCAGAAGCCCCTCGAGAACCCGACCGGGTCGTCCTCGAGGGCGCGAACCTGGTCCGGGTCGCAGTGCTTGGCGCACAGGTCCCGAACGGCGTCGCGCAGGAAGTTCTGCTCGTCGGTGAACTCGAGATCCATGTTCATGCCTCCTTGGCGGGGGCGGTCGGGTTCCAAGCGTCGCCCACGCGCGCCCAGGGGTTGTCGGCTGAGTCGGTCGGGATGGCGATGCGGGCGGCGCAGCCGGTGACCAGCTCGCCGTCGACCGTCAGCTCGAGGTCGAGGTCGACGAACGTGACGTCGCCGTCCTGATCGACGGCCGTGACGACGCCGTTGAACTGGAGCGCGTCGCCCGGCACGACGGACTTCTTCATCCTGAAGCCGAGCCCGGCCAGTCGAGCGGTCGGGCCGGCCCAGTCGGTCAGGTAGCGCTCGATGAACCCGGCCTGGTTGGGGGTGTTGAGGAAGATGTCGGGGAGGTTTGCGACGTCGACGCAATGGCGGTGGTCATGGTGCTGGGGCTGCCAGTCACGGGAGCTGGACGCGCCCATCACGACCGTGCGCGGCGTCACGTCGACCACGAGCTTGGGCAGGACGTCGCCGACCGTCACGTCCGAGAACGTCAGCCGAGTGGGGTTCACGCGCAGCTCACCCATAGCAGAAGAAGTCGTACGACTCGCGACCGAGGTGCGTGTCGTGCTGGTTGGTGTAGGTCACGTCGATCGTCCAGAACCGGCCGGTGCCCAGCTTGATCTGCTTGACGGGCGTGATCGACCGGACGGACTGGACGGTCCGGACGCGGTCACCGAGCCGGACGGGCTCGCCGAACTCGATGTCGTTGGAGGCGACGATGCCCTTGGGCAAGCCGAACGCGTCCTTGAGCTGGAAGTGCAGCTCCAGGGGCCGGATGAACTCGGTGCGGCCGGGACGGAACATCAGCGGCCGCATCCACACCGACAGCATCGTCGGCGGCGCGATCGGCCCGTCCGTGAGCTCGTTCGCGACGTCCGGGTCCCAGTACAGCGGGTTGGCATTCTCGACCGACTCGTTCCAGTGGGTGACGTAGCCCTGCTCGGCCACGATCTCGCCGAAGCCGGCGTCGAGCTCGGCGCCGACCCAGGCCATGACCTCGTCCTCGGTCGTGGCCGGGCTGGGCAGGTGCGCGAGGGTGCCGAGGAGACTCACGAGATCACCCCCGCCTCGATCAGCCGGTCGATGTCGATCTCGGCGATGCCGGCGACCGAGAGGAGCTCGCGAGCGTGGCTGTCGGTGGGCGTCACGGCCGTGACCTCGGCCTCGCGAACGGCACCGGCGAGCACGCGCCCGACCTGTTCGAAGGTGGTGCCGTTCGCGGTCGTCGCTCGGGCGCGGCCGCTCCGGGCAACGAGGTGGGAGTCGTTGGCGGCCTCGGCGACCGTGAGGACCGGCGCGACGCAGGTGTCCTTGTCGGCGAGCAGGTCGGTCCACTCGTCGCGGGACCGGGTCGCGAACGCGTCGGCCAGCGCGCTGTGGACTTCGTCCTGGCGGTCGTCGTCGTACTGGACGTCGGCCAGGTGCGGCAGGTCGAGCAGCGTGCAGAGGTTCGCGAAGAACCTCGGCTCGATCGCCCCGACCGACACGAACGCGCCGTCGGCGCACCGGTAGATGCCGTAGCAGGCGTAGCCGCCTGTCAGCACGTCGTGGCCGGGGCCGGGCTCGGCGCCGGTGGCCAGGTGCTCGTCGAGCAGCAGGCTCGCCAGGCTGATCACTCCGTCAGCCGCGGCGACGTCGAGGTGCACCGGATCGCCGGGCCCCGACCGGACCTTCAGCAGGGCGGCACAGATCGACAGGGCCGCGTGCATCCCGCCCCCGGCGGAGTCCGCGAACGTGGCGCCCGGCAGGGTCGGGACCCCGTCGGCGTCACGGCCGCCGGCCCACAGGGTTCCGGCGATGGCCTGGTAGTTGAGGTCGTGGCCGGCCCGCTGGGCGTACGGGCCGTCCTGGCCGTAGCCGGTGAGGCTGGCGTAGACGATCGAGCTGTTCGCGTCACGAGCGGCCGCGAACCCGACGCCGAGCTGGTCGGCCACACCGGGGCGCATGCCCTCCAGCACGACATCGGCCTGCGCGACCAGCGCCAACAAGGCCCTGACGCCTTCCGCGTGCTTGAGGTCGATGCCGATGCGGCGGGTCCCGCGGCCGGCGCTGTAGGCCCAGTCCTTCGGGACGATCCGGTCGGCCGACGCCGGCGGGCCCACCTTGATGACGTCCGCGCCGAGGTCGGCGAGCATGGCTGCGCAGCGCGCACCGGGACCGACCGTCGTCAGGTCGACGACGGTCACGCCCGCCAACAGGCCCTCGGACGGTTGGCTCATGCGACCTCACCGCGAGGTCGGCCTGGCGGCCGCTGCTCGACGCCGTTGTTGACCGGCAGGCCGAGGCCCCGGCGGGCGATGATGTTGCGCTGCACCTCGCTGGTGCCGGCACCGACGGTGTCGACGACCGTGTAGCGGTACGAGTGCTCGTAGCGGCCGTCGAGCGGCGCGTTCGCGGCGCCCCGCCGAAGCGCACCCTGGGCCCCGTTGATGGTCATGAACGCGTCCGCGACGAGCTGGCCGATCTGCGTCGTCCACAGCTTGAACATGGCGGCCTCGAGGTTGGGCACCTCGCCGCGAGCGGCCTTGGCGATGGTCTTCATCGTCAGCATCTTGGCGACCTCGACGCGGGTGGCCAGCTCCGCGATGGTCGCGCGCACCAGCGGGTCCTCGCGCAACGGCTTGCCGTCCCGCTCGGCCGTCTTCACCCAGTCGCGCATGCCCTCGTACTTGCGCACGTAGGCACTGACGGTGAACAGCGTGAACCGCTCGAAGTCGAGGGCCTCTGACACGTAGTAGAAGCCCTTGCCGACCTCGCCCACGACGTAGTCGTCCGGGACAAACACGCTGTCGAGGAACACCTCGTTGACCCGCTCGTCTCCCATCGTGGGCATGTTGGTGATCTGGATGCCCTCGGCGTCCATGGGCAGCAGGAACAACGTGACGCCCTCATGCTTGCGACCCTCGAAGTCCGTGCGTCCGGCGATCCAGTACCAGTCGGCGAAGTGGGCCGAGGTCGTGAACCGCTTCTGGCCGGTCAGCTTCCAGCCGCTGTCAACCTTCTCGGCCTTGAGCTTCAGCGAGCCCATGTCCGAGCCGGCCTCGGGTTCGGTGTAGCCGATCGCGAACTCGATGTCTGCGTTGAGGATCTGCGGGAGGAATTCCTGCTTGAGCTTCTCGGAGCCGTGCCGGATCAGGGTCTTGCCGACGATGCCGACGCCCTTGCCGATGTAGGGCGCACCGACCGAGGCCAGTTCCTCGTTCAGCACGTACTCGTAGATGCCGTCCTTGCCGCCACCGCCGTACTCGGTCGGCCAGCTCATCCCGAGCCAGCCCCGCTCGGCGATCTTCTTCATGAACTCGCGGCGCTCGGGCGTGTCGACCAGCTGCGCCATGCCCTCGCGCCGGGGGTCCATGATCCGGTCGTCCCAGTTGTCACGGATGAACTGCCGGACCTCCTGCTGGAAGGTCTTGATCTCGTCCGGGTACTCGAAGTCCATGCGGTGCGTCCTGGGTCCGGCCAGCAAATCTGACGGGTCGTCAGATTCTACGTGACGGCCCTGCAACTGTCGAATCTTGGGATTTTGCCTGTCCGAACGCCGGTTTGCCCGAGCAGCCGCTCTGCGGACGGGGCAGACGTCCCTCAGCGGCGAATCAGGGCGCGTGCCAGGTCGACGACCTCGGTGCCGACAACGGCCAGCTGCGTGCCCGCCTTTTCGTCGACGACGTTGCCTTCGGCGTCGAACACGGCGTCCCCCAACGAGTTGATCCCGGCACCGAGCGGCGTGGGGTAGCCGCGCAGGGCATGCACGATCTGGCGCAACGTGGCCAGGGTCGCGACGACTCCCTGCCAGCCGTAGCCGGTCGCGATGACGCCGACGGCGCGGCCCTCGAAGTAGACCCGCTCGTCGTCGCGCATGTCCTCGGTGTAGTCGAGTGCGTTCTTGATCATCCCGCTGATCGAGCCGTGGTAGCCGGGCGAGCCGATGATGATCCCGTCGGCGGCGCGCAGCTCCTTGACGAGCCGCTCCGCCGTCGGGTGCCGCACCGGGTCCTCGGGGGCGTAGTGGGGCAGCTCGGCCAGTTCGGGACCCGTGAAGTGCACGGTCGTGGCGCCGGCGTCGGCCGCGGCAGCCAGGGCCGCCGCGACGGCCTTCTCGGTCGACGAGTTGGCCCGGGTCGTGCCCCCGATGCCCACGATGTGTGGGGTCTGCGTCATGCCCCGTCGTCACCCAGGTCGAGCGTGTGGCCGAGCTTGGTCCGCTTGGTCTCCAGGTACCGCCGGTTGTGCTCGGTCGGCGCGATCTGGAGCGGCTCCTGGCCGGCGACATGGATGCCGTTGACCTCCAGCGCCGCGACCTTCGCAGGGTTGTTGGTCATGAGCGTCACGGACGAGACGCCAAGGTCGGAGAGGATCTGCGCCGCCGCGTCCCAGTCGCGCAGGTCGGCGGCGTGCCCGAGCTCGATGTTGGCCTCGACGGTGTCGTGGCCGCTCTCCTGGAGGGTGTAGGCGCGAAGCTTGTCGACCAGCCCGATGCCACGGCCCTCGTGGCCACGCAGGTAGAGGACCACGCCCGATCCGTGCTCCTCCACGCGTCGCATCGCTTCGCGCAGCTGTGGTCCGCAGTCGCACCGCTGCGAACCGAACACGTCGCCGGTCAGGCACTCCGAGTGCAGGCGAACCGGCACGGCGTCGCGGTCCCGAACGTCACCGAGGACGAGCGCGACGTGCTCGATCCGGTCCAGGTCGGACTCGTACGCGATCGCTCGGAAGTTGCCGAGGTCGGTCGGCAGCGCCACGTCGGCGACCCGCCGGACGTGCACCTCCTGCCGTCGGCGCCACGCGACGAGGTCCTCGATCGTGACCAGGTGCATCCCGAACTGCTGGGCGATCGCGAGCAGCTGGGGCAGGCGGGCCATCGTCCCGTCGGAGTTCATGATCTCGCAGATGACCCCGGCAGCTGGCAGACCGGCAAGCCGGGCCAGGTCCACGCTTGCCTCCGTGTGGCCCTGCCGATCCAGGACCCCCCCGGGCTGGGCACGAAGCGGGAACACGTGCCCCGGTCGACGGAAGTCGCCGGGGTCGGCCGCCGGATCCACGGCGTGGAGGATCGTGCGGGCTCGGTCGGCGGCCGAGATCCCAGTCGAGCCCTCGATGTCGAGGTCGATGGAGATGGTGAAGGCCGTCTCCTCGCGGCCAGCGGCCTCGGGAACCATCTGGCCAATCCCGAGCTCGTCGAGCCGCTGCCCCGTCATCGACAGGCACAGCAGGCCGCGCCCGTGGGTGATCATCCCGTTGACGGCCTCGGGGGTGACGGCCGAGGCGGCCATCACGAAGTCACCCTCGTTCTCGCGATCCTCGTCGTCGACGACGATGATGACCTGGCCCTGCCGGATGGCCTCGATGGCCTGCGGGATGGTCGAAAAGCCCTTGCGACCGGCCGGGACCGGGGCGGCGCGCTGCCGGGCAAGCGCCCAGTCGTCGGTGGGTCGGGGTCCGGCCAGGCCCTCGAGCTCCAGGTCGAGCTCGCGCAACTCCTCGATCAGGGCCCGCCGATGCCCGTAGATGGGCGGGAAGGGCCCGACGCCGAGCAGGTCGTCGAGGAAGACGGTGGGTGGCCGCGGCGGCTCGTCACCGAGCGCCTCCGGGCGCGGTCCAGCCACGCCCTCGGACATCTCGGCGCCGCCAGCGCGCCCGTCGTCCATCTGGCGACCTCTCAATCGTTCGCTATGGCAAAAGAAGGTTCGTGATGTCGAAAGCAGCGTAGGGAACTGCCCGCGACTCCTCAACTCCAGCGCCCAGTCTGGCGCACCTGTTCCCCCTGGGCCAATTGCGCCTGTAACAGTGGCGGGGTTTCGTGCGTGTTCTGGTGTCACCGCAGGAGTGCGACCTGGAGATCGAGGAGTTCTGCCGCCAGGCCCACGGGCGGCTGGTCGGGGCGTTGGCGCATCACTTCGGTGATGTCGGCCTGGCGGAGGAACTGGCCAACGAGGCCCTGGTCCGCGTCTGGGAACGGTGGTCACGGGTGAGTCGGTTGGAGAGCCCCGAGGGTTGGGCGTACCGCGTCGGCGTGAACCTGGGTCGGTCACGGCTGCGACGGCGACGTGCGGAAGTCCGCGCGCGTGAACGGTTGCCCCGGCCTGCTGGGACACCGCCGCCGGACGACTTCGCGATCGTTGCCGAGGCACTCGGCCTGCTGGGCGACCGCGACCGGCAGGTGATCCTGCTCCGCCACTACTTCGGCCTCAGCTCCTCGGAAGCCGGGGCGATCCTCGGCGTCTCGGCCAACAACGTCCGCGTCATTGCGCACCGCGCCCTGTCCCGGCTGAAGGCTGACCTCGCGATCGACGACCCCCTCGAGGAGGCCAAGCATGTCACCTGACCTCGAATCCCTGCTGCACGACAGCGCGCCCGAACCGTCGGGCGACGTGCCGATCGAGCACATCCGGCGTCGAGCGGTCCGCCGGCGCGCGGTGCGCCTGGGTACCGCCGGTGGCGGCATCGTGGCGGTCGCGGCCGCCGCCATCCTGATCGTCACGAACTCCGCCAATGTCGACCTCCCGATCCCCGACGTGGTCAACCGGCAACCGACGCCATCGGCCGCTGAGCCGACTCAAGACCCCGAGGCAACGCCGACGGAGAGCGCTGAGGTCCCGACAGGGCCTCAGCTCGCCGTGGACGGCAGCGGCGTCGGCACCTATCCGTTCGGCACACAAGCTGACGACGTGATCGCGGGCATGGTGGAGTTGTTTGGGCCGTCGGACTCCGATTCGGGTCCAGAGGAGTTCCATCGACTCGCAGGTGATCCCCCTGCGGGCGCCAGCGCCAACGATTTCTACCGCGACCCAGGCGACGATTGGCTGGGCGAGCACTGGGAGTGGCGGTGGCACCGGTTGGTCTGCTGGGACACGCTTTGCCTGAACCTCGGTGGCGTGGCCAACGACCAGCTGGCCTTGACCGGCTGGCAGCTGCAGGCAGCCAACTACGACGTGGCCTGGCAACCCGGCGTCGAGCTCGACCCGGGCTCAGCCGACGTTGCGCTGGCGGACACAGGGATCCGCCTCGGATCGTCGTGGGCAGACGTGCAGGCGGCGTACCCAGGCGTCGTGGCGGCCGGCGGGGAAGGCAACTCGCTGTGGGTTCGACAGCTGCCATGGGAGGCCATCTCCGGCCAGTGGCGCTTGTCTGGGCATTGGGATTCCCGCCGCCCAGAGTTCGCACCGGAGGATGCCCAACTCATCCTGCTTTCTGGCGGGAGCGGCCCCGAACTTGGCTGCTGCTGACGACGGCGCACCTCCGGCCGGCACGGGACACTGGGGTCTCGCGAGTCAGTCCACGTACTTGAGCGCTTCCCGTCTCGTGAGGCCGCTCATGCGATGGCCGACGCGATCGACAAGTGCCGCAACCGCTTGGGCGTCCTGCTTGGAGGTCTCGCGGAGGACCCAGCCGAGCGCCTTGCGGATGAAGAACTCCTTCTCCTCCCACAGGTGGTCGACGCTGGCTGCCCAGGCGTCGAGGTCGCCCTCGCCACGACGCAGCCGGCCCAGGTCGGCGAGGATCCCTGCGCGGCGGACCCAGAACGACTCGTCGTGAAGCCACCGGTCGATCCGATCGGCGTCGTGTTCGCGGGCCAACGGTCCGATGATGTTCGCCGCCATCACGTCGAGCAGGGCCCACGTGTCGCACTGGCGCAGAAGTCGTTCGAGATCGTCGAGGTCCTCGGCGTCGAGGTCGGTCCGCATCTCGAGGACGAACAGCGTCCACGCGCACAGTTCGTGAACGTCACGGGACCAGGCCTCGTGGAGGATCGGCCACAGCTCGGTTCGGTCGGCGGGCTGTTCGTCCGTCCACGCCCTGGCCACCTTGCGGCACGCGGGCACCGGCACACCCAGGAACGTGCGCCACGACTTGAGGTAGGCCTTCTCCTTGTCGGCGCGGCCGGGCACGGCCAGCTCCTCGAGCTCGGCGCGCACCTCGTCGACGACCCGCCTGGTTGTCACAGCGCCCTCCGACGGGCTGAGCGAACCATGGAGCAGGCCGGGCCGACCCAGCCCAGTAGCCTGAGGAATCTGACGACCCGTCAGATCCCCTGAGGTGACTCCGTGACAGACGTCTTCGAGTCGTTTCGCATGGACAGCAAGGTGGCCGTGATCACCGGCGGTGCGTCCGGGATCGGTGAGGCCGCGTCGATCGTCCTTGCGGGCGCCGGCGCGAACGTGGTCGTCGGGGACCTCAACCTCGAGGGTGCCGCCGACACCGTGAAGCAGATCGAGGCCGCCGGTGGCACGGCCGTGGCCCACCAGGTCGACGTGACGAGCCGTGACGAGGTCGACGCCCTCGTCCAGCGCGCAGTCGACGAGTGGGGTCGCCTGGACTGCATGGCGAACGTCGCCGGGATCGCCGCCGAGGGGCCCATCGCCGACATCACCGAGGACGAGTTCGACCGGCTCATTGCCATCAACCTCAAGGGCACCCTGTGGGGCTGCCAGGCCGCGATGCGGGTGATGAAGGAGCTCGGCAACGGCGGCTCGATCATCAATACGGCCTCGACGTCGATCGATGTGGCCGCGCCCGGCTACGGCCTGTACGCGATGACCAAGGCGGCCGTCGCCCAGCTCACGATGTCGATGGTGTGGGAGGCCGGCCCGGCCGGCATCCGCGTCAACACGATCGCCCCCGGCTCGACCATCACCCCGTTCACCAGCCGGCACGCCTACAACGAGGACGGGTCGCTCAACCAGGAGCGCTACGACCAGTTCGTCCAACGCATGACCAACATCTCCCCCATCAAGCAGGTCGGCGAGGCCATGGACCAGGCGCACCTGATCCTCTACCTGGCCTCCGATGCCGGCAAGTTCTGCACGGGCCAGGTCTGGCGCGCCAACGGCGGCCAGGCCGTCGTCCGCTAGGACCCCTACGGTCTCGGCCCGACCGGAGAGTTTCAATAGTTTGTTGCGATAAACTTGTGAAACACAGGGAGTTTCCCAAGGATCGTCGCCGTGCCCGGCCCGCCAGCCACTGGTCGCGAGGTCGTCATCGAGTTCGCTGGTCTTCCGGCGCGGGCGTGGTTGCCGGCGACGCTGGCCGACCGCACCCTCGACATCGAGACGCCCACGGTCCGGGCCGCCGCGGCTGCCGCAGGGTCGATCCTGCGGGCCGACGATCGGCTGTCTCCTCGCCTCGAGAGCCTCGGGCGCCTGCTGCACCGCTCGGAGGCCGTGGCCTCGTCGAACATCGAGGGATTGTCGGCTCCCGCCACCGACGTGCTGTTGGCCGGGATCGACGAGCGGCTGGCAGACGAGACGGCCGCGTGGATCGCGGACAACCTCGCGGTCATCGACGACTGCCTGGGCCACGCCCGCTCCCGCCGCCGGCTCACGCTTGCTGACCTCGACGAATGGCACGAGCGGCTCATGCGTCACGGAGGCCTTCCCCGCGAGCTGGTCGGCCAGCTGCGTGACCGGCAGGGCTGGATCGGCGGCACCGGCCCCGCGACAGCGGCCTACGTCCCGCCGCCACCCGAGCACCTGCCGGCGCTGATGTCCGACCTGCTCGCGTACACCAACGATGGGTCAACAGACCCGGTCGTCCAGGCCGCCGTCGCCCATGCACAGCTCGAAACCATCCACCCCTGGGGTGATGGCAACGGCCGTATCGGAAGACTGCTCGTGATGTGGATCGTCGCACGGCGCCTCGCGGTCATGCCGCCGCCGGCCAGCGTGTTCATCTCGTCGGACCCGGGGGGCTACCTGTCCGGACTGACGCTGTTTCGAGGTGGGCCGGTCGACGGCTGGGTCCGCTGGTTCGCGCAGCTGCTGGATCAGGCAGCCCTGGCCAGCATCCAGTGGGCCGACCGCGTCGAGGCAGTGGAGGCGCGATGGGTCTCAGAAGTCGCCGACATGCGCGCCGACGCGGCCGCACGCCGACTCCTGCCCGAGCTGGCTCGCCAGCCCGTCGTCTCCCCCGGCGTCGTGGCGGACCTCCTCGGAGTCTCAGCGTCTGCGGCGAGAGCAGGTCTGGCGGTCCTGGTCGACCGAGGCATCCTCGTCCCGCTCGAACCACGCGGCCACCTGCCCGGACGGCCGTCGAACTGGTACGCGGCGCGAGCGCTGCTCGACCTTGGTCCGTGACGAGCATCTAGGTTGGCGGTGCCGACCAAGGGCGCGTCGTGAGGCTCAATCGCTGGCAGCGCGCGTCACTCGACGCCATCTGCGACACCTTCGTGCCGCGACAGGGCGACCTGCCGTCGGCGACCGACCTCGGCGTCCCGGGCAGGATCGTCCAGGCGCTCGGGAGCAACCCGCGCCGCGCGGAGCGAATCCAGGTCCTCCAGCTGCTCCAGGTCTTCAACAGCCGCGCGGTGACGGCGCTCGCCGGTGGACGCGGGCGCCGCTTCGCGGACTTGCCCCAGGAACAGCGTGAACAGGTGCTGCTTCGCTGGGCGAACAGCCCGGTCACCCAGCAGCGAGCCGCCTACCAGGCGCTGCGTTCGGCGGCTCTGCTGTTCAGCTACGGCTCCCGGCTGCCCGACGGGGCGCCGAACCCGCGGTGGGCCGCGATGGGATTCGCCGGCCCACTGGGCGCCGTCGACAACCCGCCCTCGCCACCGCTTGCCCCGCTTGTCGTCAATGGCGATCTCGACCTGACCTGTGACGTCGTGGTCGTCGGATCCGGTGCTGGCGGTGGGGTCGCGGCCGCCGTTCTTGCCGCGGCCGGGATGGACGTCATCGTCGTGGAGGCAGGCCCGTACCGGGACGATCGGGACTTCGACGGCGAGGAGCTCGACGCGATCGCCGACCTCTACATGGCCTCGCCTCAGGCCACGCACGACCAGTCGCTGGCCCTGCTCGCCGGCTCGTGCGTCGGCGGCGGCACCGTCGTGAACTACACGACCTCGCTGCCGACGCCCGACCATGTTCGCGAGGAGTGGGCAGCACTCGGCGCCCACCCGTTTGCTGGGCCGGACTTCACGGCGAGCCTCGACGCAGTGACCGAACGACTCGACATCCGCACCGACCGCAGCACGCCGGGGCCGGTGGACCAGGTGCTCGAGACCGGTTGCGAGAAGCTGGGCTGGCAGGTCGACGTGATCCCCCGCAACGTCACGGCAGCCTGCGACGAGGGCAGTTCGTGTGGCTACTGCGGTCTGGGGTGTCGCCTCGGTGCCAAGCAGTCCACCGCCAAGACCTGGCTGGTCGACGCCGCTGGCAATGGCATGCGGCTGCTGGCCGACACGCGTGTCGACCGGGTCACCACCGAGCACAGCCGAGCCACGGGCGTCGTGGCGACACACGCGGCCGGTCACCGCGTCACGGTCCACGCGCGTGCCGTCGTCGCGGCCGCCGGGGCCATCCACACGCCCGCGCTGCTGCGCCGGTCCGGCCTGACCAACCCGAACATCGGACGGCATCTCAAGCTCCACCCGGTCATGGCCGTGTTCGGCGTGATGCCCGACGAGATCAGGCCATGGTGGGGTGTCATGCAGGCGCGGGTCTGCACCGAGTTCCGCGACCTCGACGGAGCCGGCTACGGCGTGCTGTTCGAGACCGGACCCGAGCAGCCCCACATCCTCGCCGGCTTCTCCCCTTGGACGGGCGGCGCCGAGCACGCCGACCTCATGCACAACATGGTTCGCACGGCCGGCGTGGCCGTT
>Ga0302046_10000890_pt1 | contig 28541 bp, 19 predicted proteins | sample RVTome_11_FD_200261 | JGI IMG/M metagenome (GOLD analysis project Ga0302046, IMG submission 200261) | Soil microbial communities from uranium-contaminated site in the Upper Colorado River Basin, Wyoming, United States - RVT147D111 (version 2) ... | reverse complement strand
TCGCCCAACGGCGCCAACCGCTTCGTGGTCTTTGACCTCCCCACACCCTACGCCGGAAACCCCGTCGCCCCCGAACCCGTCCCGCCACTGCTCGTCAACCTGATCCCGCTGGATCACACCTGGCGCTACAATGTCCTGAACACGGACCTTGGCACGGCGTGGAGGCAGAACGGATACAACGACGCAAGCTGGTCCCTGGGACAGACGCTGATCGGTTTTGAAAACGGCGGAACGCCGGTGGAACCCATTCGCACGCTGATCAACCAGGTCAACGGCCGCGTCACGACCTATTACCGGACCACGTTCAATATCGACACCAGCCAGGAGTATTCCGGGGTGGAGCTGCGCCATGTGATCGATGATGGCGCCGTGTTTTATGTCAACGGCACGGAGGTGGGACGCTTCAATCTGAGCGGCAACGTCACATTCACCACCACGGCGTCCACGGTTGATAACGCCTCGCTGATCGGGCCGATCGATGTGCCTCTGAACCTGCTTCAGAACGGCGCAAACCTGATCGCGGTCGAACTGCACCAGAACAACAACAACAGCCCCGATCAATTGTTCGGGCTCCGCCTGGACGCGATCGTCATCACCAACAACCCGGCCCTGGCCGGCATCGTGTTGAACGAGGTCATGGCCAACAACCGGAGCTTCACCAACAGCGACGGCACCGTGACCGACTGGGCGGAGCTGCACAACCCATCCAACGCGGCGGTGGATCTTGCCGGAATGCGCCTCACGGACGACATCACTAATCCGGATCGCTGGGCGTTTCCGCAGGGAGCGGTGATTCCGTCCCAGGGCTATCTCGTGATTCATTTCGATTCGTCCCGTCCCGCCACGACGAACGACTCCAGTTTCTACAACACGGGGTTCGGCCTCCGCGCCACGGGGGATGCCCTGTTCCTCTTCAACCGGCTTTCATCGGGAGGTGAACTGCTTGACGCTGTCGTGTTCGGCATCCAGGCCCCGGATTTCTCGCTCAGTCAATTGCCCAATGCCACGGGTGCCTGGAATCTTGGGTTGCCCACGCGGGAGGCGTCCAACCTTGCCACCGCCTTTGGGGATGCGCGCCAGGTGCGGATCAACGAATGGATGGCGGACCCCGCCTCGGGCGATGACTGGTTCGAACTGTTCAATCCCAACGCGCAACCGGTCGCGATCGGAGGCATGCACCTGACGGACGACCTCAACAACCGGCTCAAGCACCGCATCCAGGACCTGTCCTTCCTCGCCCCGGGACTGCTCGGGTTCCAGCAGTTCCGCGCAGACGAGATGCCGGGGGCGGGGGCGGATCACGTGGACTTCAAGTTGTCCGGGTCTGGTGAATCCGTGGGCCTTTCTGATGCCGCGGGGTTGTTGGTGGACGGCGTGACGTTCGGCCCGCAGACGGAAGGGGTGTCCCAGGGACGCCTGCCGGACGGAACGGGCACCCTCGTCGCGTTTCCGGGCACGGCCACGCCTGCCGAGAGCAACTACCTGCCGATTCCCGGGGTCGTGATCAACGAGGTGCTGGCCCACTCGGATGATCCGTTGGAGGACGCCGTGGAGTTGCGCAACTTGACTGCGTCGCCCATCGGCATTGGCGGCTGGTACCTGAGCGATTCCCGCACCATGCTGCGCAAGTACCAGATTGCTCCGGGAACCACAATCCCGGCCGGTGGTTATCGGGTCTTCTACGAGTATCAGTTCAACCCCGCTCCGGGGGAGCCGGACAGTTTCGCGCTGAGTTCGGCGCATGGCGACCAGTTGTTCCTCTCCGCTTCGGCGGGAGGCGGGCAGTTGACGGGCTATCGTCGCACGGTCTCATTTGGGCCCTCGGCCAATGGAAAAAGCCTGGGGCGCCACGTCACCAGTGCTCAGGATGGAAACCGCGAGGAGTTCGTCGTCCAGATCAGCCGCACGTTTGGCGAGGACAATCCGGAAACCCTGGCCGATTTTCGAGCCGGCACCGGCCTGTCCAACAGCGGGCCGCTGGTGGGACCGGTGGTGATCAGCGAGATCATGTATCATCCCCCCGACGTGGGCGGGACCAACGACAATGTGCTGGAGGAGTTCATCGAACTGCAGAATGTGTCCGGATCTCCTGTGACTCTCTTCGATCCCCTGCATCCCGGGAACCGCTGGCGGCTGGATGGCGCGGTGGAGTTTGACTTCCCGCCCAGCACGACGCTGCCGGCGGGTGGGTTTCTGGTGGTGGTGAGTTTCGACCCGGTGGTGGATACAGCCAGTCGGTCCGCATTCGATGCGGCCTACGGCATCGGACCTGGGGTGGTCCTGGTCGGACCCTATGATGGCAAACTGGACAACAGCGGCGAAACCGTTGCGCTCTATCGACCGGATCCGCCACAGACTTTGCCCGGCCCCGATCTGGGACTGGTGCCCTACATCCTCGTGGAACGTGTGGCCTATGCGGACACGCCTCCATGGCCTCCCACAGCCGATGGGCTGGGGCAGTCGCTGACCCGAGTCCAGGCCCTCGCGTTCGGAAACGATGTCGCCAACTGGATGGCCGCCGAGCCCAGCCCCGGGCCGCAGGCCTTTCCGGACGACACGGACATGGATGGGATGCCCGACGAATGGGAGGACCTCTATGGGTTGAATCGCAACAACGCGAACGACGCCGATGAGGACGGCGACATGGATGGCCTCACCAACCTTGAGGAGTACCAGCGCGGCACGGTGCCCAACGACATGGACACCGACAACGACGGCATGCCCGACGGGTGGGAGGTGCAGTACGGGTTCAACCCCCTCAACCCGGCGGACGGCGCCACGGACCTGGACCAGGACGGCGTCAGCAACACGGACGAGCACATGGGCGGAACCGATCCGACCGACCCCAACAGCGTGTTGAGGCTTCATCTCATCGATCGCAACCCCGTGCGCCTGCGTTTTGATGCGGCGGCGGACCGGACCTTTGTCATCGACTACCAGAACGCGCTCAACCCGGGTGGCGCATGGAATGTGCTGACCAACATTGCCCCCGCCGCCAGTCCGCGCGTGATCACCATCACGGATGGCAACGGGCCCGGGGCCAGGTTCTATCGGATCCGAGTGCCTTGAGCGGGGGATCGGCTCGACACGCGGTTGACCGCCTGAAATGATCGCCGCGTGAAACAATCGATCGTGACCCTCGATCTGGAGGGGGTTCTGGTGCCGGAGATCTGGATTGCCGTGTCGGAGAAGACGGGGATCGAGCAGCTCAAGCTCACCACGCGCGACATTCCGGATTATGACGAGCTGATGCGGGGGCGCCTGAAGATCCTGGCCGAGCGGAAGCTCACATTGTCCGACATCCGGGAGGTCATAGGCACACTTGCGCCGTTGGCCGGAGCCAAGGAATTCCTGGACGAACTTCGCACCCTGACCCAGGTGATCATCCTCTCCGACACGTTCGAGGAGTTTGCCCAGCCACTCATGCGGCAACTGGACTGGCCCACGCTTCTTTGCCATCAGTTGGTGGTGGAAGGGGATCGCGTGGTGGATTATCGCCTCCGCCAGCCCGACCAGAAGCGCAAGGCGGTCGCGGCCTTCCGCCAACTCAACTACCGGGTCATTTCCGCTGGTGACTCCTTCAACGACACCACCATGCTGGCCGAGGCCGATCACGGCTTCCTGTTCCATGCCCCCGAGAGCATCGAGCGCCAGTTCCCGCAGTTTCCGGCCAAGAAGACCTATGACGAGCTGATGGCGGCGATCCGGGAAGTGCTGGCGTCCTGAGGCAAGTTGAAGCTTGCTGCCCGCCCTCCCTCCTCCCCACGAACCGGGGACCCCGACCGCCTGAAGGCGGAACCCGTCACGACGAGCTAGATAAGGAAGAAACCCCAAGGACCACGACTGAGCGATGGCCCCTCACCCCAACCCTCTCCCGGGGGGAGAGGGAGCAGCATGCCCGGTGGAGGGTACGGGTTCAGATCGAACGTCTTTCTCCGCGCGGAAGCCGATCCTCCCTCTCCCCCCGGGAGAGGGTTGGGGTGAGGGGCCTTTGAATTCGTCGTGCAAGATGGCATGCCCGTAACTCCAACACGTTTCACAAGGAGTTTCTTAAGAGGCGGGACTACAAACGGAGGCCGCCGCGTTTGTAGTCCCGGCTTTGGCCGGTCCGGGCTGCGCATGGTTCATTTGGAATGAGTCACGGATCACGCTGGCGCCGCCGGCGGCAGGGATTCGGGGTCGGTTTCGGCCTTGGACTCACGCCGGGTGAGGTCGGCGACGGCCTGGCCGGGGTTCTTGCCCTCGTACAGGACGGCGTACACCTCATCGATGATCGGCGTGTCCACGCCCTGCTCGGCCGACAGTTGGTGGGCGCTCTGGGCGGTCGGGTAGCCTTCGACGATGGAGATGCTTTGGTCCAGGAGTTCCTGGAGCTGGCGGCCGCGGCCGAGTTGTTCGCCAAAGGTGCGGTTGCGGCTGAGCTTGGAGAAGCAGGTGACGGTGAGATCGCCAAGGCCGCTCAGGCCGGAGAAGGTTTCGGGCCGCGCGCCGCACGCCACGCCGAGACGCTGGATTTCCACGATGGCGCGCGTGACCAGGGCAGCCTTTGAATTGTCTCCGAATCCGAGGCCATCTCCGGCGCCGGCCGCGATGGCCACCACGTTCTTCAAGGCGCCCCCCAGTTCGACGCCCTGGATGTCCTGGCTGGTATAGACGCGGAACAGCGGCAGGTGAAAGGTCCTCTGCACCTCCAGGGCGACCGCGGGGTCCTCGCTGGCGGCGACAATCGCCGTGGGAATGCCCCGGGCCACTTCCATGGCCAGGGAAGGCCCGGAGAGGGCGGCGACCTTGGCATGGGGCAGGCACTGTGCCAGCACGCCGCTCATGGTGAGGCCTGTCTTGAACTCGATTCCCTTCGTCACGCTGACCACGACGCCGGCGAAGTCGCCCAAGGATGAAACCACCTCCCGCAAGGCCTTCGATGGCACGGCCACGACCACCGTCTCAGCCCCGGCGATGGCGCGTGCCGCGTCAGGTTGGTAGGCGGCGAACCCGGGCAGCATGATCCCGGGCAGGTGACGTTCGTTCTGGCCGCGGCGTTGCAGTTCCTCCAGGTGGCCGGCGTGATGTCCCCACAAGGTCACCCGGTGCCCGACCTGATGCAGCACCATGGACAGTGCCGTCCCCCAGGCTCCCGCGCCAAGTACGGTCACCTTCATTGCGAGACGCCCTTCTTGCGGAAATGCAATCGGCTTTCCGTGCCATTGAGGAGACGGCGGATATTGGTGCGATGTTTGTAGATGGCCATGATGCTGAGGATGGAGGTGACAAGAATCAAAGCCGGACTCTCGTGCGTCAGCCAGCAGGCGAAGGGAAGCGTGGCGGACGCGGCGATCGAGCCCAGCGACACAAAGCCGGTGAGCAGCGTGAGCGTGAACCAGACGACGGCGATGATCAAAAGCGGGTAGGGGACCCATGCGGCCAGGACCCCGGCCGACGTGGCAATGCCCTTGCCGCCGCGGAAGCGAAGCCAGCAGGTGTAGTTGTGTCCGATCACGGCGGACACTCCAGCCAGGATGGTCAGCGACTCGGCATGCGTGGGAGCAGGATGCATCCACCGCTGCACCGCCATGACCCACCAGGCAGCCGCGGAGAATCCTTTCAAACCGTCCAGCACCAGCACCGTGATGCCTGCCGGCTTGCCCAGGATGCGCAGCACGTTGGTGGCCCCGATGTTGCCGCTGCCTTCCTTCCGGATGTCGATTCCGCGCAACCGGCCCATCAGGAATCCGAAGGGGACGGACCCCAGCAGGTATGCGCCCACCGCGGTGGCGATGTATGCGGGAATGTCCACGCGGCGAATCTAGTGCCCCGGGCTCAACGGCATCAAGCGTGGAGTGGGACAGGGAAAGGAGCATGGCGCGATCAAAAGTGGTTGACCGTAAGGGGCAATGGTAAGTCATTTCTCAGACGCCACTGGGTAAAGAAGGCTCCGCAGCGGGTTTGGACACAAGGTGAAACAAGGGCGAGGAGAGCACCCTACACCGCACCATATAAAAGTCCCCTCACCCCTACCCTCTCCCGGCGGGAGAGGGCGACCGGTCCTCTCCGTGGAAAAAGGCCCCTGCACTCATCCCGGTTTGCTGTTCCCTCTCCCTGCGGGAGAGGGCTAGGGTGAGGGGCCCCAGCAAAACGACAACATGTTGGTCGTTGCTATCGGGTAAAGGGTACGATTTTTCCCCTTTGATCTTTGCCCGGCGCGGTTTCATCCTCCCACCCATGTCATCCGCCTTGAAAGTCGGGGTGATCGGAACAGGGGCCCTCGGACGGCACCATGCCCGCATCTATGCGGAAATGGCCACCGAAGGGCTGGTGGACTTTGCCGGTGTGTTCGATCAGGACTCCGAACGGGCCCGCGCCATTGCCCAGCAACATGGGGTTCCTGTCTTTGAGACGCTGGAGGCGGCCGGCCGGCAAGCCGACGCGCTCAGCATCGTCACTCCCACCGTCACCCACTTTGACCTGGCCCGGCGTTTTCTTGAACAAGGGCGGCATCTCCTGGTGGAGAAGCCGATGACAGACAACTCCGCCCAGGCCGGGGAACTGGTGCAGTTGGCCCGGGATCATGGCTGCCTGTTCCAGGTGGGACATGTGGAGCGGTTCAATCCGGTGATCCATTACCTCCAGGAGATCGCCACCGAGCCGCGCTTCATCGAGGTTCATCGACTCTCACCCTATCCGGCGCGCAGCACCGACATCGGCGTGGTGCTCGACCTGATGATTCACGATCTGGACGTGGTCATGGCCTTCGTCCGATCGCCGGTCAAGCAGGTGGACGCGGTGGGCATCCCGGTCCTGAGCCAGTCCGAGGACATCGCCAACGCGCGTCTGCGCTTTGAAAACGGATGCGTCGCCAACCTGACGGTGAGCCGGGTCAACCCGGAAAGGATGAGAAAGATCCGCGTCTTCAGCCGGGGGGATCTGCCCAGCTACATCTCACTCGACTACCAGGCGCAGGAGGGGTTCATCTACCGGATCGCGCGCGAGGATGAGCCGGAAAGTCCGCTGTGGAAGAAGCTGCTGCACGGGAAGGAAACAACCATCGTCAGCTCCTTCGGAGGCAAGCGCGTGGTGCGCGAGCCGGTGCCCATCGTCAAGGACGAGCCGCTCAAGCTGGAGCTGCGACACTTCGTCGAGTGCGTGCAGGCGAAGCGGACCCCGATGGTGAGCGGGGAATCGGCCCGTCAGGCCCTGGATCTGGCCTTCGAGATCACACGGCAGGTCCAGGCCAGCGCATGAGACGTCCGACCTACATGCTGATCGCCGGGGAGGCGAGCGGTGACCTTTTGGGGGCGGAGCTGGTGGCGGCCATGCGACGTGAATGGCTGCGGCGTCATGTCGAACCGCCCGCCGCTGCGCAGCCCTTGCGCACGACTCTCCCCCCGCGTTTCATCGGGGCGGGAGGCCCACGCATGGCGGAAGCCGGCGTGGAATTGGCCACCGATCTGACCCGACTTTCCGTCATCGGCGTTTCGGATGTGGCTCGAAAGTATTTCCAGTTTCGCCGCATCTTCGAAGAGCTGCGCCAGTTGGCCCGGGAGGAGCAACCCGATGCGGTCATCGGCATCGACTTCTCCGGGTTCAATCGCCGATTCGTGCGCGCGCTGCGTCGCGATCTTGCCGGGCGTGAGGGTCCGTTCCTGAACTGGCGCCCGCGCATGGTCCAATATGTGTCGCCCCAGGTCTGGGCGTCGCGTCCCGGGCGTGCCTTTGCCATGGCACGGGACTACGACCTGGTGCTCGCCCTGTTTCCGTTCGAGGTGGACTGGTATGCCACGAGGGTGCCATTCCTTCCCGTGCGGTTTGTCGGCCACCCGATCCTGGACCGTTACGCGGGGCGATGGCCGATGGGGGGCGGCGGGGAATCGCCGGATGCGCCGCTTGTGGTGTTGTTGCCCGGCAGCCGTCGCGGGGAGTTGGCGCGGCACGCCGAGCCGATCCTGGGGGCCGCCGAGCAGATCGCCGCACGTTTGCCGGCCCGTTTTGTGGCGGTGCTGCCGGATGCGCCCTTGGCGGAAATGCTTGAACACTCCTCGGCTGTGTCACGGCTCAAATCGATCCCGGGGCGGCTGGAGATCAGGGTGGGGGGCCTCCCCGAGACGTTGTCCGCGGCCACGCTTGCCATCGCCTCCACGGGCACGGTCACCATGGAGTGCGCCTACTTCGGCGTTCCCACCATCGCCCTCTACAAGACCACCTGGAGCACCTATTGCATCGGGCGATGCATCATCAAGGTCTCCCATCTGGCCATGCCCAACATTCTGGCCGGCGAGACGCTCTTCCCGGAGTTCATCCAGCACCAGGCCACGGCGGATCACCTGGCCGGCGCGGCCCTTGAATTATTGCAGGACAACACCCGTCGGGGGCGGGTCCGCGCGCGGCTGAAGGAATTGATGACCTCCCTGGGCGAGGGCGGGGCGGCCGCCAACGCCGCGGCAGCCATCCTGGACCTGTTCGTTCCAGACTCCATGAACGGAGGGTTGGGTCGCAAGTAACAACATGGGCGACCATGGCACCGTACATCGCACCACATCAAAGGCCCCTCACCCTGACCCTCTCCCGCGGGGAGAGGGAACAGCCAGCCAGGATGGGTGAGTGGGATGAGCAATGAGGACGTTCTCCGCGCGGAAGACGAGGCTCCCTCTCCCCCTGGGAGAGGGTTGGGGTGAGGGGCCCGGCAATCAAGCACATGATGGTCGTTCTTTTCGAGTCAACGTTCATCACACCCGCGCTGCCCGGGTGCGGCATTGCCGGCTGGTGGGAAAGCTGCTACACATACAACCCTGAAATGAAGTTCTTCCCTTATCTTCCCGCTGTGGGATGGCTGCTGATGGCGCCCATCGGGCGACCTGCCATTCCTGAATTGGACCCTGCGGGTGTGGAATTCTTTGAGACGCGGATCCGGCCGGTGCTGGCGGAGTTCTGTTACGAATGTCACAGCGCCGAAAGCAGCAAGCTCAAGGCGGGCTTGCGGGTGGATGATCGCGAAGGGCTGCTCAAGGGAGGCGATTCGGGGCCGGCCCTGGTACCGGGCCATCCGGAGCAGAGCCTCCTCCTCAAGGCCATGCGCCATGCAGATCCCGATCTCACCATGCCCCCCAAGAAGGATCGGCTAGCCGAGGCTGTGCTCGCCGATTTCGAAACCTGGATTCGCATGGGCGCTCCCGATCCGCGCACCGGAGGATCCGCCGCGGCGTCGGCGCCGGCCTGGACGGAGCACTGGGCCTTTCAACCGATCCACAAAGCGGCATTGCCGCACGTGACCGCATCCGACCAGGTGCGCACGCCGGTGGACGCATTCGTCCTGGCCAAGCTCGAGGAAAAGGGGTTGGGCTACTCGCCGTTGGCGGACAAGCGAGCCCTTATTCGTCGGGCCACCTATGACCTCACCGGCCTGCCTCCCACCCCCGAAGAGGTGGAGGCGTTTGTCGCGGACACATCCCCTGAAGCCTATGCGCGCCTGGTGAACCGCCTGCTGGACTCGCCCCAATACGGGGAGCGATGGGGACGTTACTGGCTGGATGTGGCGCGCTATGCCGACACCAAGGGTTACCTGGCCGGGGGCGCCCAGCGGCGCTTCGACTTTTCCTTCACCTACCGGGACTACGTGGTCCAGGCGTTGAACGAGGATCTTCCGTTCAATCGCTTCATCGTGGAACAGATCGCGGCCGACCACCTGAAGCTTGGTGATGACAAGCGTCCCCTGGCGGCGCTGGGCTACCTGACCTTGGGACGCCGCTTCCTCAACAATCAGCACGACATCATCGACGACCGGATCGACGTGGTGACGCGTGGCATGATGGGGTTGACCGTCACCTGCGCGCGTTGTCACGACCACAAGTTCGATCCCGTTCCCGCCGAGGACTATTACTCCCTCTATGGCGTGTTTGAGAACTCCCGCGAACCCGACGACAAGCCGCTCCTGGGGGTTCGCCCGCCCGAACCGCTCCACCAGGAATACCTGGCCGAGGTGAAACGACGCGAGGTGGAGCGGGACAAGTTCCGCGAGGAGAAGATTGACGAGGCGCTGGCCGAATTGCGCAAGCGCGCAGGGGACTACCTATGGTGCGCGCAGGTGGCCCGGGCCAGCGGCGGCGACATGGAGGCATTGGCGCGTGAGAACAAGCTCGTTCCTATGGTGGTGCGGCGCTGGATGGAGGCGCTCAAGTCCTGGGAGCAGGATTCCAACGCCGTCATGACCCCCTGGTTCGCCCTGGCCCCCCTCCCGGAGGAAGGGTGGAAGGAGAAGGCGGCCGACGTCATGCGGCAATGGTCGGGCGAAGCCGCCGCCAGCCAGCCGATGAACCCGGTCGTGACCGCGCGTCTTGCCGAGAAGCCTCCCGAATCCCTCAGGGACCTGGCCAATCGGTACGCGGAGTTGTTCCAGGCTGCGGTGGATCGCTGGAATGCCCATCTCAAGGCGGTCCACGAAGCGGACCCCAATGCGGCCCGACCGGAAGCCCTGCCGGAAACGGAATGGGAGGCGGTCCGCCAGTTCTTCGTTGCCAATGGCGCCCCCGTCAATGTGCCGCGCGATGAGACCCGTGAATTGACGCGAGGCTCGAGCCCCCGCTTGCGGGAGTTGCAGGCCAAGGTGGACGAGGTGGACACCTTCCATCCCGGGGCGCCTCCACGTGCGATGGCCCTGGTCGATGACGGCCGTATTCGTCAGCCCCGTGTGTTTCGCCGGGGCAATCCCAACAACCGCGGCGACGAGGTCCCGATCCAATTCCTTGGTTTCCTGGCCGGGGACCATCGTCAGGCGTTCACCAACGGGAGCGGGCGCCTGGAACTGGCGGAGGCGATCGTGGCTCCGGACAATCCGCTCACCACACGTGTGCTGGTCAACCGGGTGTGGATGCATCACTTTGGCCGGCCGCTCGTCCTGACGCCGAGCGATTTCGGCACGCGCGCCGAACCGCCCAGCCATCCGCTGCTGCTGGATTACCTGGCCGCCACGTTCATGGAACAGGGCTGGTCGCTGAAGTCGCTGCACCGGACGCTGATGCTCTCGACGGCGTATCAGCAGTCGAGCCTGCCCCGCGTGGAGGCGGCGAAAGTGGATTCGGAGAACCAGCTTCTCTGGCGCATGAACCGCCAACGCCTGGATTTCGAAGCCATGCGCGACACGCTGCTGCTCTTGTCGGGACGATTGGACCTGTCACAGGGGGGGCGTTCGGTGGAGATCGCCTCGGACGACTACAAGCCGCGCCGCACCCTGTATGGCTTCATCGAGCGCCAGAACCTGCCCGGGCTTTTTCGCACGTTCGACTTCGCCAGTCCCGACCTGACCAGCCCTCAGCGCTTCTCGACCACCGTCCCGCAGCAGGCGCTCTTCCTGATGAACAGCCCCTTCATCCAGGATCAGGTCAAGTCGTTCCTGCAGCGATCCGACGTGGCCTCGTTGCCCAACGATGAAGCGCGGATCAAGCGGTTGTTCCAGCTCGCCTACCAGCGGCAACCCGATCCGGCCGAACTGCGGTTGGCGCTCGATTTCCTGAACCAGCCGGCCGCGGCTTCGGAGTCGGTGAAGGAAGGGCAAGCCAGTTCTCCCTGGCAGGAACTTGTCCAGGTGGTGATGGTGTCCAACGAGCTGTTCTTCGTGGATTAGCTTGCCTCCGCTCCTCTCTGCGGCCCTCTGTGATTCTCTGTGGGCTCTGTGGTGAAAGGAGTAGCGCCAACTCGCCGCCTGACACCTTCCAGTCCACGCCCTGGGCGAGTCATGCGCTCAGTTCATTAACACAGAGAGCACAGAGAATCGCAGAGGGCCGCAGAGGAGCGGATTTAGAGCTCGGGCCGGGCGATCTCGAATTCGTCGGCGTGGTAGGAGCTGCGGACCATGGGCCCGCTGGCGACATGGGTGAAGCCCATGGCCCTGGCCCGGTCCCCGTAAGCCTCGAACTGTTCCGGCGGAAGATAGGTGTGAACAGGCAGATGCTTGAGGCTGGGCTGGAGGTATTGGCCCATGGTGACAATGTCGCAGTCGGCCGAACGCAGGTCCTCCAAGGCGGTGAACAATTCATCCTCCGTCTCGCCCAGGCCGAGCATCAACCCGGACTTGGTATAGAGGGGCTCCCCGCCCAGGGCCTTGGCCTGCCTGAGGACGCTCAAAGAACGATCATAGGTGGCCTTGCTCCGGACGGTGGGGGTCAGGCGCCGGACGGTTTCCAGGTTGTGATTGTAAATGTGCGGCCCGGCCTCCAGCACCCGCTGGATGGCGTCTTTCTGGTCGAGAAAATCCGGCACCAACACCTCGATGATGATGCCCGTATTGAGATCCTTGACGGCCTGGATGGTGCGATGGAAATGGTCGGCGCCGCCATCGGCCAGATCGTCGCGTGCCACCGCGGTGATGACGACGTGCTTGAGGCCCAGACGCCGGGTGGCCTCGGCCACGCGGGCCGGCTCGTCCGCTTCCAACGGCAGGGGACGGGAGGTGTCCACCGCACAGAATCGGCAGGCCCGCGTGCAGCGATCCCCGGCGATCATGAACGTGGCCGTCCCCTTGCTCCAGCATTCCCAGTGATTGGGGCACTTGGCGCTTTCGCACACGGTGTGGAGGCGCAGGTCGGACAGGAGATTGCGCGTCCGGCTGAAGGCGCTGCTGGTCGGCAGGGCGAGCCGTAGCCATTCCGGGATGCGGGGACGGGAGGTCGGAGTGGAAAAGGTGCTGCTCATGTGTCCCCCACACCCTCTGAGCGTCGAGCGTTGAACGTTGAGCGCTGAGCGTTGAGCGTTGAATGTTGAGCGTTCCCGGCCGGGATGGAAACGCTCAACGTCCAACGCTCAACGTTCAACTTCCAACTTGGGAGATCGGTAAACATCCGTGCAGCCATTCGCTGGAAGAATCCTAGCGGCCGGGAGGCGTCCTGACGAGGGCAATTCGGGCGGGCTTCCCTGGTACGCCAAGGGGCTTGACAAAGTCGGCACGGGCGCCTTTGGCGCAGGTTCTTGCTCCTACTCCTACTCTTACTCTGCAGAGGCGAGTAAGAATACGTCACTCCCCAGACGCTGCTGGGGAATGAAGGCTGCGCAGCGGGTTGCAACACAAGAAGAAACATGGGCGAGGAGAGCACCTTGGATCGCACCCTATCAAAGACCCCTCACCCCATCCCTCTCCCGGCGGGAGAGGGAGACCCGTCCTCTCCGCGGAGAAAGGCTCCTGCGCTCATCCCTCTCACCCATCCCGGCTCGCTGTTCCCTCTCCCCTCGGGAGAGGGTCAGGGTGAGGGGCCCGGCAAAACGACAACATGTTGGTCGTTCTTTTCGGGTAAAGGGTAAGAGTAAGATGAAACCGGCAGGTCTGATGGCGACAACGCCTCGACTCACTGACTTTGTCAGCAGCCATGCCTGGTACGCGGGTTCAACCCTCCTCGAAGCCGTGCTCTTCCCACCAAGCTTCCAATTCGTCCACACCGAAGTCGGCCAGGATCTCGCCATCCACGTCGATGACGGGCGCGCTGGTCTGCCCGGAGAGCCGGGTCATTTCCCGCCAGGCGGCCTCGCTGCGGGTGACGTCGAGGGTTTCGTGGCGAATGCCATGATCCTTGAGCCATTCCTGGGCTTCATGGCACCAGCCGCAATAGGGCTTGATGAAGAGTCGGACGGAATCGGGCATGGGATGGATGAACAGGTGGGCGGCTACGGCTCGGTGATGACGGTGTCCTCGTGTTCGTAGCAGGGCGCGCAGCAGCAGAGGAGCTTGAGGGGTGTGTCGCCCGTGTTCCAGATCTTGTGTCGCCGGCCGGGGGAAATGGCGATCGCATCGCCGACCCGCACGTCCCGGGTTTCCTCCCCGATCCGCATCCGCCCGGTGCCGGAGGTGATGTAGTAGATCTCCTCGGTCTTCACGTGGTAGTGCTCCTGGGTGGAGCCCTGCACGGGGACGGTCGCCTCGGCCAGGCTCTGGTTGCGGATCGCGGAGTTGCGGTGGGCCAGCAACTCCCGGATCTCGGAACCGTCCTTGGTGATGAACGGCGGGGCGGCGTCGAGGTTGACGATGTCCATCTTAGCTGAATCGGGCGGACAGGGTTTCGCGGACGCGTTCCAGCAGGGCCTGGGTGGCGCGGATGCCGTCCGGTTCACCCAGCCGGTTGCCCTCGTATTCGATGCCGACGAACCCGCGGTAGCCCGCGCTGAGGACAATGCGCATCATCTTGGTGTAGTCGGTGTGGGTTTCGTCGCCGGACTCATCGAAGTCGTGGGACTTGGCGCTGACGGACTTGGCGAACGGCATGAGTTCGGAGACGCCCTGGTAACGGTCGTATTCGCGGCCTTCGCCGATGCCGAAGTTTCCAAAGTCGGGCAGGGTGCCGCAATTGGGCATGTCCACCAATTTCATCACGCCGGCCAGCCAGGCGCCATGGGAGGAGAGCCCGCCGTGGTTTTCAACGATGACATTGAGCTTCAGCGTGGCGGCGTATTCGGAGAGGGCGGCCAGGCCATCGGCGGCGCGTTTCTGTTGCTCCTCGAAAGTGCCCTGGCCGCCGGCGTCGGCGTTGACGCGGATGGAATGGCAGCCGAGGAACCTGGCGGCCCGGGCCCACTTGTGATGGTTTTCCACGGCCTGCTGGCGGCGCGCCTCGTCGGGATCGCCCAGACGCCCTTCCCGGTCGCACATAATGAGGAGGGCTCGGACACCTTCGCCCTGGCAACGGGACTTGAGGTCGGCGAGGTAGGGCATGTCCTCGGCCTTGTCCATGAAGAACTGGTTGACGAACTCGACGGCGCCGATGCCGTAGGCCTGCCGGGCCACGACGGGGAAGTCGAGGTGGTTCATGGTGCCACGGTCGCGCAGGGCGCGATGGAGGGACCATTCGGCCAGGGAAATCTCGAAGAGGGGCTTTGGCGCGCCGCTCAGGGTGGCGCATCCGGGCAGCGCGGCCAGGCCTGCCCCGGCCATGGCGAGGGTGGAGAGGAACTGGCGGCGGGAGGTGGGCGATGATGTCATGGGCTCGGCTGGTTGAATGGGTCGCATCGATGTGCCATTGGGGATGACGTTCAGGGTTGAGCCATGGGAACGGTCTCAGGGCGGGGCTGATTCCTGCGTCCGCCACGGAACAGGACCAGGAAGAGCACCAGCACCGCGCCGGCGAACAGGGCCGGCTTGGCCCAGAGCGGCTTCCAGTCGATGGCCCGGAGTTCGCTCTTGCGCAGGGGGACCTTCTCGGCGTTGAGCCGCTTGATTTCCTGATCAAGGGCTGACTTGTCGCCCTGGCCGGATTCGATCTGTTCCTGGATGGCGGCGAGTTGGGTGCCGATACTGGCCAGTTGGCGCCATTCCTGAATGACCTGGGCGGCTGCTTCCTGGGATCCCAGCATGCGCGTGTAACGTTCGAGGCTGGCGGGATCGGAGGCCTTGGCCTCGAGTTGTTTCGGGTCGGGGGTGTGGCCGGCCTCGATGAAGCCCGCAATCTGCGCGCCGATCATCATGCCCAACCCAAGTGTGAAGAGCACCAGCAACCCCTGGGCTTGCGCACGGATGGGTTTGGCCGCGGCCTGGTCTGTATAGATCTGCCCCGTCACAAAGAAAAAGTCGTAGCAGATGCCGTGGAGCAGGACACCCAACAGGACCATCCACCGCACCTCATCAGGAGCGCCCAGCGCAAAGAGGGCGTAGCGCACCACCCAGGCAAGCATGCCCACGGCCAGCATCCTCTTCACGCCCAGACGGGCGAAGAAGAACGGCATGATCAACATGAAGAAGATCTCCGACACCTGCCCCATGGACATGACCGGGCCGATCACGTCGCCAAAGCCCAGCAGCTTGGCCAGGGATTGGAAGAAGCCGACGTTGCTGAAATCCGCCATCTCCACCACGCGGCTGGCGATTTGGTAATAGAAGGCCAGGGGAATGCAGATGAGCATGGAGCAGAAAATGAAGATGGCGTAAGAACGGTCGCGCAGCAGCACCAGGGCATCCAGGCCGAGGACTTCGCGCACGCTGACCTTGCCCGTCGAGGTGGGGGGCGTGTTGGGAAGGGTGAAACTGAAAATGCCAAGCGCCAGCGAGGCGCCCGCTGTGAGGTGGAACATTTCAATCCGGGTGGACCACCCAAACCATCCGATCGCCAGGCCGGCGATGATCCAGCCGATGGTGCCCCAGACCCGAATCGCGGGGAACTGCCGCTCGGCATTGTCCATGTTCTTCATCGAGATCGTGTTGACCAGCGCCAGAGTGGGGAAGTAGGTCAGCATGTAGGCGAAGAACACCATGTTGATCATGTCCGGCGACGGGTTGGCCACCTGCATCAATCGCGTGGCGCCAAACATCAGGAACGCTCCCAGGATGTGCAACACCCCCATGACCCGTTGGGCAGCGAAGAACCGGTCAGCGATCATGCCCACGAAGAACGGGGAGATGATGCCGGCCAACGGTCCCACGGAATAGGTCCAACTGAAATCGCGGGCGCCAAAGCCGATGGTCCCAAGGTAGTTGGGGGCCGTGACGTACCAGGCTCCCCAAATGAGGAACTGGATGAACATCATCACGGATAGCTGAAGGCGCAGTGTGACTTTCATAAGCGGTTGGTGAGCGCGAAAATAGGGAAATCAGGACGAGGTGGCAAGCGCCGATCCCAAGGGGGAGGGCGGCGCATGGCTGCTGACAAAGTCGGCACGGATTCCTCTAGCACAAATGCTTGCTCCTACTCTTACGCTTACCCAGATGAAGCCAGCATGTCTGAGGGCGACAACGCTTCGACTCCAGGAATTTGTCAACGGCCCTGGTCCCCCCGCGCCTCCCTCTGGGGACTGGACCCGGACGGGGACTTCTTTTACCATGAGGACATGCGAAGCGCGTTCAAGGAATGGGCGGTGATCGTGGATGCCCTGGGGCATGGCCGCCAGATCCTCATCCTCCGCAAGGGGGGGATCCGGGAAGGCAAGGGAGGCTTCCAGGTCGAGCATCCGGAGTTTCTCCTCTTTCCCACCCTCTACCACCAGCAACGGGAGAACGTGTTGCCCGACGCCCAGGCCCGCTTCGATGAGGTGTCCACCACCTGGCCCGGCACTGAAGTCGTCCGCATCGAGTATCACGCCCGCATTGCGGCCTGGCACCGTGTCGATTCCCTGGACGCCGTCCGTCGCCTGCGGGGCCTGCATGTCTGGCGCGACGACCTGATCGAGGAGCGGTTCCACTGGGGCCGCGACGAGAACATCTTTGCCATGGCCTTGCGGGTGTATCGTCTTCCCGAGCGCTTGGACCTGCCCATGTTGCCCGAGTATGGCGGGTGCAAGTCCTGGATCGAGCTGGCCCGGGACATTCCAACGGAAGGATCGACGCCGGTCATGAGCGACACGGCATTCGCGTCCGCCCTGGGAGATTTCCAGGACCGCATGGCTTCTCCGGATGCCATGGCCCAAACCCATTCCTGAAGAGGAGCCATGGACCTGCCCCCGCTGATTCTGGCCTCGGCGAGCCCGCGACGGGCGCAGTTGATGCGGCAGTTGGAATTGATCTTCGACATTCTCCCCGCCCACACCCAGGAAACCGCCCCCGAACACCTCACACCGCGCGAAGCCGTCCTGCTCAACGCCTATCACAAGGCGCGCGCCGTGGCGAAGGTCCATCCCGACGCCCTGGTGTTGGGCGCCGACACCACGGTGTGCCTGGGCAAGGACATGTTCGGCAAACCCGCCGACCTCGCCGAAGCCCACGCCATGCTGGCCCGATTGCAGGGCCATACGCATCAGGTCCTGACCGGGGTCTGCCTTATCCACCTGCGGCGGCATGTGCAGGAGATGTTCACCGAATTGACGGACGTCACCTTCCGCCAGTTGGATGACCTGCAGATCCGCAATTATCTCAACCTGATCCAGCCCCTGGACAAGGCGGGCGCCTACGCGATCCAGGAGCACGGCGAGTTGATTGTCGAACGCATCGACGGCTCCTACAGCAACGTCGTCGGCCTGCCCATGGAACGGCTGGAAGGGCGATTGCAGGATTGGGCCGTCCGTTCGTAGTTCTGGCTTCAGCCAGTCCGATCGTTGTGAGGTGAGGTGAAAAGCTGCCTGAAGGCAGGACTACAAACGGGATCCCCTACAACGCGCCCAGCTCGTTCCAGAGGTGGGCGCTCATCACCATGCCGGTCTCGAAGCAGTCGAGGTCGAACTTCTCATTCGGGGAATGCGGGTTGTCATCGGGCAGGGCCAAGCCCAGCAGGAGCGTGTCCATGCCCAGGCGCCTTTTGAAGTCCACCACGATCGGGATGGACCCGCCTTCGCGCTTGAGGGTGGGCGTGCGTCCGAACGCGGTTTTCATGGCGCGCATGGCCGCCATCGCCCGGGCGCCGTCGGGCGCCACCAGGTAGGGGCTGCCGGCATGGCCCGGCTCGAAGGTCAGCTTCACCGTCGGCGGACAGATCTTCTTCAGGTGCCGCTGCACCACCTCGATAATCTGCCGCGGTTCCTGGTCGGGAACGATCCGGCAGGTCAGCTTGGCGCGTGCCCAGGAGGGGACGATGGTCTTGCTGCCGTCTCCCTGATATCCGCTGGTCAGGCCATTGATCTCGAGCGTGGGACGGGCGGTGCGCTGTTCAACCTGGTTGAACCCGGCTTCGCCAAACAGACGGGGCACGCCGAGAAACCGTGCCAAATCGGCGTCCTTCCGCCGGCCTTTAGAGAGCTGCCTGCGCTCGAACGCCTTGAGCGGGCGGACGTGCTTGTAGAAGCCGGGAATGCAAATGTGTCCGCGGGCGTCCCGGAGCCGGGCCAGCAGTTGGCAGAGCACCATGGCGGGATTGTCCACGGCGCCGCCGTAGATGCCGGAGTGCAGGTCCCGGTTCGGGCCGTGCAGGATGACCTCCATGGCCACCACACCCCGGAGGGCGTAGGTCAGGGATGGCTGGTTCTTGCCCGGCATACCGTTGTCCGACACCACCACGCCCTCGCCCTTGAGCCGGGCTCGGTTGCGGGAGAGGAACGGGCCCAGACTTTCGCTGCCCACCTCCTCCTCGCCCTCGATGAGGAAGGTGACATCGCAGGGCAGGTCGGTGCCGGTCTTGAGGTAGGCCTCGACCGCTTTGAGATGGGTGAAGTGCTGTCCCTTGTTGTCGCTGGAACCCCGGGCGAAGAGGGAGCGTCCCTGGATGCGCGGCTCGAAGGGCGGTGTTTTCCAGAGCTCAAACGGGTCGGCCGGCTGGACGTCGTAATGGCCATAGACCAGGTAGTGCGGCTTCCGGGACGTCCTGCCCTGGCGCGTGGTGGCGAGCAGGACGGGATTGCCCGAGGTCGGGCAGAGCGTCGCCTGCAAGCCGATGGCGCGGCAGTGGCGTTCCAGCCACGTGGCGCACCGGTCGAGGTCGCCGCGGTGTTGCGGCTGCGCGGAGACACTCGGGAAGCGGAGGTATTCGCACAGGTCATCGAGAAACTGTTTCTTGTTCCGATTCAGGTAAGCCAGGACGCGTTGCATGCGGCTGTTGTATCCGGAAGTCCTCGTGGCTGCAACAGGATCGGAGGGGCAAGTGGAGTCGGTGAAACGGTTGGTGGGCGCGGGTTTGAACGTTGAGAGTTGAGCGTTGAGAGTTGGACGTTTTTCATCATGACTGGGTCCACCGCCTCATCCCGCGGCCGCGGGATGGCTACGTGGAGTCGACAGTTGAACGTTCCCAACCGATCCAAACGCTCCACGTTCAACGCTCGCCACGTAGCCGCCGCCGTGAGGCGGTGGACCCAGTCGTGATGAAACTTCGGGAACGTTCAACGCTCAACGCTCAGCCCTTACGGAGATGCGTCATCTTTCTTGGGCTCTCCGTCTTTGGGCGCTTCCTTTTCCTTCGGCGGTTCCGGCGGCGGGGCCGGAGCGGGCTTCTGGTCCTCGTTGCCCGGGCCGCCCAGCACGCCGGATCCGTCCTGGATGAGGTCGCCGGAGGTCTGGATGGTCTTGCCCGGAGTCTTGAGGATCTTGATGAAAAGGTTGCTGTCGTCGCTGACAGTGTTGGTGCTGCCCGGCAGTTCGCCGCTGAGCAGGCTGCCGAAGCCTTCCACCAAGCCGCCCGCCTTGCCGCCAAGGAAGCCCGGGATGCCGGCGGTGGATTTGGCCAGCAGACCCGTCAGGACCAGCTTCTTGATGGCCACCTCGGGTTTGCCTAGCGTGCCGCTGACCACGACAAAGTCCGGCAGCGTGACATAGGCCGCGTCGTCCGGGGTGCCGCGCGGCATGAGATTGGACTTGGCGGCCACGGAACGTTCGAGGGCGAACTTGACCGGGAACTCGGGCAGGACCGTGTTGGTCAGGGCTGGATCGAGCTGGAACTGGTTGGTGACCGTAACGGAGTAATCTTCACTGCGGACGGTGAAGTCGGCAAGGTTCAGGTCGCCCTGATCCAGTTGGACGTCGAGATTCATCCACTTGAAGGGTGAGGAGGGAAGGTCATGGAGCCGCAGGAGCATGGCGAAGGGGGTGATAACAGCCGCCACCAGCTTGGGTGTCACTTCAAGGTGGGCATTGGTGATGCCGACGTTGAGCCGGCCCACCGTGTTCCGGACCAGGTTGGGTTCGGTCACGCCAGCTCCCTTGAGGGTGCCCTTGACGCGGAGCTCGGCCTCCACGGTGTCCTTCTCCATGGCCAGCAGACTGTTGGCGATCGGCTTCAGACGAACGTGGTTCACGTCGCAGTCCAGGGAGTAGCGATACCCGGGCACACTCATGTCCAGGTCCATGGCGAGGTTCACAGGCGCGCCGTTGAGTTGGAACGTCAGGGGGGACACTGTAATGCGGTTGCTGGTGGTGACGGAGGCCAGTTCCAACGCGCTCAGGTCGATCTCGCGCAGGTACACATGCGAGGCATTAAGGCTCAGGTCGAAGCGCCCGAGCGGCAGGTTGACCGGGTCCGGTTCGGTGCGGGGTTCGGCCGAAGGGGCGGGTGTGTCGGGGTCCTCGGAGGGCGGTTCCTGGGTCGTGTCCTCGGCGGGCGCGGGCGCGGTTGGGCCGACGAAGGCATCATAATACGGGGTGATATCGAGCGTGTCTGCGACGATCTCCAGCTTGCCCACGGGGGCTTCGGGTGGTTCCTGGTTGAAGTGGCCGGTGAACTGGATTTCGTTCCTGGCCCGATCGGTCGGGGCCAGGGTGATCTGTCCCTTGGCGAGCTCGATGCGGGGACCCTCCTGGGTTGCCTCCAGCCAAATCCCCGCATGCAGAGGCGTCGTCGCATTGGTGACGCCCCCGGGCGGAGTCAGAATCAGGTTGCTCAGGGCCATGTCGGTTTGAATGCGGGACGGCCCGTCGGGAACATGGTGCACGGTGCTGGTCCCGTTCAGGTCCACTGAGGTCACCTTCTGGCCGCTCAGGACGCCCTCGAGGAAGGGTGCCAGTGCATGCGCGTTGAGCTTCTCCAGCGAGACGTTCATCTGCAGTTCACCCGACTGGCTGCCCTTGCCCGTGAGCAGAATGGCGCCTCCCGGCTGTCCTTTGGAGCGGATCTCGGTGCGGACGGTGCGGATCTCCTGCGCCTGGCTGGTCACGTGCACGTCGAGTTCGGTCGTGGTGTTGTAGTCTTCCAAGACAAAGGCGTTGAGGCGACCGGTCAGGCCTTCCAGCCCGACACGGCCGGTGAGCGTGGTCTCCTGGGACTTCGCCCCCAGCCTGAGATCCGCGACGAGCGCGCCCTGGGCAAAGTCCGCGCCCGAAATGAGGTGCATCTGGCTGAGCGCGGGCAGGGAGGCATGGGCCTTGATGGTGACGTCGCCTTCCTGGCCATCGAAGTGCAAGGGGCCGGCCAGCGTGATCCGAAGGGCCTCCTTGTCCGCCTGGCCGAGCACCACCTCGTGCGTGGTCATGTCAAGGCGGTTGAGCCCCGTGAGCTTGGCCCGCAGGCGATAGTGAAAATGCATCTTCTCAAGGCGGTCCGCGCCGGCCGGGAAGGAGCCTTCGTCCAGGTTCACATCCAGATTCAGATCCACGTCCTGGCCGCTGTCGCGCGTGGTCACCTGGATGTTGGCCCGGGTGACGCCGGCCAGCTTGGGATCTTCGAGGAAGGGGCCCCAGTCGCCGATAGAGAAGTTGGTCAGGGTCAATTCCAATTGGGCCGGATCGGCGGGTGCGTTGGTGTCGTTCAACGACACATGCACCGGGTGGCTCAGGTGGCCGCTCAAGAACGGTTTTCCATTCTGGGCCCCGTCCAGGCTGAGCGCCTGCAGCGTCGCGATGCCGGCGGTTTGATCCAGCGCCACATCATAATGCACTCCGAGATCGAGGATGGGCGTGGTGCGCTGGTTCAATGTCAGGCCCGCTTCACCCACCTTGAGTGTTCCCTGGGCAGTGATCTTCTTTCCGCCCTCCGCCAGGACCACCAGGTTGGTGGATGTCACCTGTGTGGCCCCGAAATCCATGTCGGTGCGGGCGGTGAGCAGGTGCAGGATGCGGCGGTCGATGCCAAGCAGGTCCAGTCGGAGCTGCCCTTCGAGCGTGTTGATGTTCAGGGGGCCTTTCAGCTCCATGCGTCCCAGGTCCGTGTCGGCCTGCTTGAAGGCCAGAGCCACGCCGCGGATTTCATCCTGGCTCAGATCGCATTTGAGGGCGGTGTTGAATGCCTTCAGATCGGCGTAGCGGCCCAGGGCCTCCCCCACCTTCAGGCCGGCGGTGCCCTCCAGGGAAGCCACCCCCAGGTCCGGCGTGAGACCGATGTCCATCTGGACTTCGGTGGCCGCGGTCAACAGGTCGTTGGTGTTCTTGGCCCCGTCCTGATCGGCCACCTTGACGTCAGCCATCAATGTCAACTTTCCCACCTGTCCGTTCTTCAGGTCGGCCAGGGTGAAGTTCAGGCCCGACACCTCGGCCACCTGTTCCCCGCCGTCCTCGCGTTGTTGCACGTAGCGGAGCGTGGCGTTCTTGAGCTGGACCCTGCCGATCTGTATCTGCGTAGGGGAGGATTCCGCCTTGTCCTCATCCGGTTCCTTTTCCTCCTCCGCCTTGGAAGCAGCGGCTTCCAGCAGGGGATCCAGGTTGGTCGTGCCGTCGGGATGCTGCACCAGCACGATCGTGGGCGTGTCGATGGTGACTTCGTCCACGCGGATGATGCCGGTCAGGATGGACCAGAGGCTGTGGTGGATATGAACGGCACCCACGTCCAGGAGCGGTTCGTCGGTGCCGGTCTGAATGCGCAGGCCGGTGAGGTGGACGTTGGAGAAGGGGCTGATGGAGGTGGATTGCACGGTGATGCTGGCATTGAGGCTTTCCGAGACCTTGGGGAGGATGACGCCCTGGATGAAGGCGTTGCTGAGCGCGACGAAGTAGGCGATCACGCCAAGGACAGCCAGGATGCCCGCGGTCCATCCCAGGCGCCTGGGCCAGCGGCGCTTGGTTCCGGGGGGGCGTGGATTGTGTTTCATGCTGGATATCAGTTGGTCGGTTTGCGGGACGGGTGATCAGTCGATCGCTTGGTCAGGTCCCGGTGCACTCGGAAATCTCGATTCGGTCCAGGCCGGGGGACGGCGGACCGGGCAACAGCCGGGACCGCACTCAGCGGATCATGCCGCCGCGGAGAGGTTCACGCAAGACATGGCATGAATATTACTCGCCCTTGGTGGTGAACTGGCCGTCCTTGTGCCGGAACAGGACGTTGAAGGTCGTCATCGAACCGTAGCAGCGGGTGATGTATTGCTGGAGGTCGAACTTCTCCGCGTCACTCAGATCCTTGTGCGCGTTGATCTTCTGCTCCAGCACCCGGAGGTTGTTCCGCATCATGACAACCTTGTGAAAAAACAGCTCGAGCGGAACTTCCTTGGTCTGGAGCGTGGGGTCGGAGGGATGCAGCACACATTTGCCGCGTTGCCATCGGGCACCGAGTTCTTCCGCCACCGCATCAGGGCGGTCCAGGCCCATGGCCATGGCCAGTTCCTGGGCGAAATCCCGGAGCACCGTGCCCAGCGGCTGGTCCAGCCCGGTTAGGCTGGCCTGCGGTTCGGCCGGTTCCAAGCCGCTCCCCTGCGGGTCCAGGGTGCGGAGCCCCTCGTCAAACCGGACATCCGCCGTGTGTTCCGCAATGGCTTTCACCGTTCCGGTTCCGTATTGCGGGTGGCGGACCCGCATCCCTATGTGGAGTGATTCGATTTTCATGCAGTTCTGTCGTTGCGGCGCCAGCCTACCATAGTCCGAGGCAGCCCCGCCACTGGATGCGCTTGGGACCTTCCCATGCCCCGCTCCCGCCGGCGGGCACGATTAAAGGTGGGTGACCCGAAGGAGTCTGAGTAGGAGCATGAGTAAGAGTAAGAGCAAGATCGGCACTTCATGCTCTTGCCCATTACCCGAAACGAACGACCCACATGTTGTCGTTTTACCGGGCCCCTCACCCTGACCCTCTCCCGAGGGGAGAGGGAACAGCATGCCACCCCAGGGTGAATGGATCAGGGAAGCAGCCTCTCTCCGCGCGGAGGACGACTCCCCGCTCGACTGAGCTCGTCGAAGGCCTCTCCCAGCGGGAGAGGGCTGGGGTGAGGGGCCTGTGATAGGGTGCGATGCAGAGTGCTCTGGCTACCCATGCTCACCTTGTGTCGCAACCCGCTGCGGAGCCTTCTTTCCCCAGAAGCGTCTGGGAAACAACGTATTCTTACACCGTTGGATCACCGACATTTAACCACGCCCCCGTCAGCGTGGGTTTGGAGCTTTCCCTTGACGGCCCGTGCCGGGCGGGTAGTTTTGCCGGCGCACATGTGAAACACTGGAGTTGGCAGGCGGGAAGATGATTCCCTCGATGCCGCCGTCCTCCGCACAAGAAAGACACACCATTGAAGAAGCCGACACTTTACACCCTCGCCCTGGCAGCCGCCCTGGCCGGCGCGGCCCTTCCGGGATTCGCGGCCGATGCCGATGAAGTTCTCAAGACCCAGCTCGACAAGGTCAGCTACACGCTGGGCATGAACATCGGCAAGCAGCTCCAGCAGAACGAGGTCATCATCAACCTGGACATCTACATGCAGGGGCTGAAGGACGCGCTCAAGGGAGAGGGGCTCCTGCTCACCGATGACCAGGCGCGCGAGGTCATGATGCAGTTCCAGAAGGAACTGCGCGAAAAGCAGATGGCCAAGTCCCAGGCCGATGCCGAGAAGAACAAGCGGGATGGGGAGGCGTTCCTCGCCGCCAACAAGGACAAGGAGGGAGTAAAAACCCTGCCCAGCGGCCTGCAATACAAGGTCCTCCTCCAGGGAGAGGGTCCCATCCCCAAGGAGACCGATACCGTGGCCACCCATTATCGCGGCAGCCTGATCGACGGAACCGAATTTGACAGCTCCTACAAGCGCGGTGAACCCGCCACCTTCCCGGTCAACGGCGTGATCAAGGGCTGGACCGAGGCGCTCCTCCAGATGCCTGTCGGGTCCAAGTGGCAGCTCTTCATCCCCAGCGACATCGCCTACGGTGAAAAGGGTCGGCCCCAGATCCCGCCCAACTCCACGCTGCTCTTCGACATCGAGCTGATCGAAATCAAAAAGCCGGAAGCCGGCGGCGCCAAGAACTAGGCGCCACCCCATCCATCCCATCTCAAGCGCGGGCGCCCCACGGGGCGCCCGTTAGCTTGGGGACCTGCCCACTCCCCATGAACCGTCGCTGATCGGACCGATCGGTCCGATTGCAGAATTGGTTCGTGGTTCAAAGGCAGTGCGCAGGTCCGAAAGGATTACGGAGCTCCCCATGAACCTTGATAAGCCGCGGGAAGGCAACGGACTCATTCGTGCCGCATCCTTTCGTGTGGTTCGTGTGTTTCGTGTTTCCCAATGCATGGTTCGTGGTCCCTGCTGGTTTCATGTTTCGCTGTCGCCACCGCCCGTGCGTTCGCTTACGATCCCTCCCCGCGCCCATGTCCCATCGCCACTACATCATGGCCACCGCCGGCCACGTGGATCACGGCAAGAGTTCGCTGGTCCAGGCCCTGACCGGCACGGACCCGGACCGGTTGCCGGAGGAGAAGGCGCGCGGCATCACCATTGATCTTGGCTTCGCACACCTGGAGCTGGGCGGGACGTCCGAATCCGGCGCGGACACCACCTACGCCGTGGGCATCGTGGATGTCCCAGGTCACGAGGACTTCGTCACGAACATGGTCGCCGGGGTGGGATCGGTGGACGTGGCGCTGCTGGTGGTCGCGGCGGATGACGGCTGGATGCCGCAGACCGAGGAACACCTCCAGATCCTGACCTATCTGGGGGTGCGACACGCGGTCGTGGCGCTCACCAAGTCTGATCTCCTGCCGGGCGACGCGGATGCCTCCATCGCGGAGATCCGCCAACGCCTGGCCGATACCCCGTTCGCCAACGCCCCGGTGGTGGCGGTGTCGGCCAGCACGGGACGCGGGCTGGACGCCTTGCGCGGGCAACTGACCCAGGTGCTTCGCTCGATGCCGTCGCCCCCGGACCAGGGAAAGCCCCGGCTCACGGTGGATCGGGTGTTTTCCCTGCAGGGCATTGGCACGGTCGTGACCGGCACCTTGAGTGGAGGCACGTTCCGCAAGGGGCAACCGGCCATGGTCCAACCCGCCGCGCTGCCGACGCGGATTCGCGTGGTGCAGCATCACCATCGTGAGGTGGAGGAGAGCGGGCCGGGAACGCGCACCGCCCTCAACCTTGCCGACGTGTCCGTGGCCGGGCGCGCTGCCGCCGATGCCAAGGCCGTGCAGCGCGGGGATGTCATCACCCTGCCGGGGGCGGGTGAGGCGTCCGAAGTTCTGGATGTGTGGCTGGAGAAGTCGGCCCGGCTCAAGGACCGGGAGGAGCCGGCGGCACGTGCGTTGCAGGATGGTTCGCGGGGGCAGTTCCATTTGGGCAGCGGACATTGGCCGGCGCGCCTTCGCCTGTTGGATCGCCGCAAGCTGGCGCCGGGCGAACAGGCTCTGGCCCAGGTGCGCTTGGAGGCGCCGTGCTTCGCATTCACGGGCGACCGTTTCATCCTGCGCGACTGGACGGAACGCTGGACCCTGGCCGGCGGCGTCATCCTCAATGCGGTCTCGGAACGGGCCCAGGTGCGATCCGCCCCGCACCTCGCGATGCTTCGCCAGCGGGCCGAGCGAGGGTTGGAACCCGCCAGCCTGATCCGCAGCCAGCTCGGCTGCGACCGGGCCGTGCTGGAGAAAGGGTGGTTGATGCAGGCCCGGGTTGGGGAAGTCGAGTTGGCCGGGGCCCTGGCGGCGATGGTGGCCGATGGGAGCGTGATTCGCATGGATGGATGGCTGGCGGATGCCGCCTGGCTTTCCACCGTCATGAAAAGGGCCGCCTTGCTCATCGAGGAGGCACACCGGAAGCATCCCGAGCGACCCGGGCTGGACCTGGCCGAACTCAAACGGGATCTCCTGCCCCGCTTGCCCGACGAGGGCTTCCTCCCTGCCTTCCTCAACCACCTCCTGCAGCAGGGTTACACGCGGGAGGGAACCCATGTGCGCAAGACCGATCATCGACCCGCCCTGCCGCCCGCATTGCAGGCCGCCGGAGAGAAGCTGCGGGCGGCGCTGCTGGTGCAGCCGTTCGAGCCCCCCTCCCGCAAGGAACTGCTCAACCTGCCCCAGGGAGGCGAGGTGCTGCGCTTTCTACTGGAAAGTGGCGAGGCGGTGGATCTGGGCGCGGATACCATCATGGCGTCCGCGGCGCTCACGCGGGCCGCGCGCATGATCCGCCGCCATCTCGAGGGCACGGGCGGAGCGTCCGTCAGTGATCTGCGGCAACTCCTCAAGACCAACCGCCGGGTGATCATTCCGCTGCTCGAACGACTCGACCGGGACCGTGTCACCCTCCGCCAGGGAGACAAGCGAGTGGCGGGTCCAGGTTGAATGTTCAACGTTCAACGTTCAAACCGGAGGAGAAGTAGCCGCCGACATCAGGAGGTGGTCTCCGCGGTGGTGAAATGAGAAACGCTCAACGTACAACGTTCAAACCGCATGGATCGCCGATTTCGTCCACATGCATCTCCGCGTTATATCAATTCCCATCCACCTGTCATGACCTCATTCCGCCTCCACGAACGTCTGCTAACGGACTGCCATCTTCTGGGGCGCCTTGTGCACTGTCACGTTCTGCTCCATCGCAATGCCGCCCTGCACTGGTTCATCCTGGTGCCGGAAACCGCGGCGACGGATGTGCTCGACCTGCCCGCAACGCAGCGAACGGCGGTGCTTGAGGAGTGCGCCTCGGTGTCGGCATGCCTCAAGCAGCGGCTCGGATATCCCAAGGTGAACCTGGGAGCCATCGGTAATGTCGTGCCTCAGATGCATCTCCACGTGGTGGGACGCCGGCCCGGGGATGCGGTCTGGCCGGCCCCGGTGTGGGGTCCGTTGGGGCCGGGTCCGGCCTACACGGAGGAGGAGCTTGCGGGTCTGCGGGCGTTGTTGGTGGAGGCGTGCGGCATGACGCCGGTGCAGGAGTAAAAGAGTGGGGGTGGGAGTGGGTTCCCCATGAACCGGCATCCGACGCGGGACACGTAGCCACCTCCCGTAAGGGGGTGGATCGTCACGTGGTCCACCACGAGGGAGTCCACCGCCTCACGGCGGTGGCTACGTGGTACGAACCACGAACTCCACGAGCCACACGAAACTGGGCCAATTCCGATTTCGTGTGGGGTG